>Ga0137323_1000274_pt1 | contig 14979 bp, 15 predicted proteins | sample EasRivERMZT423_2_FD_102285 | JGI IMG/M metagenome (GOLD analysis project Ga0137323, IMG submission 102285) | Soil microbial communities from meander-bound floodplain in the East River, Colorado, USA - East River MetaG ERMZT423_2 | ecosystem: Environmental > Terrestrial > Soil > Floodplain ... | reverse complement strand
TTCTCCACGCAACACCGTCACGGCCTGGCCGCCGAGTCGGACGCGGTCGCCCGCGAGCCGCAGCCGCAGCTCGCCGCCGCGCGCCGAGGCCTGGAACGCCATGAGCTCCCGCTTGCCCAGCTTGGCGCTCCAGTACGGCGCGAGCGCGCAATGCGCGGAGCCGGTGACGGGATCCTCGGGGACGCCGGATTGCGGCGCAAAGAAACGAGAGACGAAGTCGTATTTTCCTTTATCCGCCGGGCTCGTCACAATCACGCCCCGCGCCGGCACGCGCGCAATCGCGCCCAGATCTGGATCGAGCCCGCGGACGGTGGCTTCGTCCTCGAGCTCGACGAGGTAGTCGAACCGACTGCGACCGACGAATTGCGGTTTCGCGCCGAGTGCTTCGGCGAGACCTGGAGGGGCATCAGCCGGCGTTGCCGGAGTTGCGGGAAAGTCCAGCTCGATCCAGGAATCGCGGGCGTCGGCCGTGAGCAGGCCGCTCTTGGTGTGAAACCGCGCCTGCTCGCTCCGTTTGATGTGACCGTCTTCCCACAGCACGTGCGCGCTCGCGAGCGTCGCGTGTCCACAGAGATCGACTTCGACAGTGGGAGTGAACCAGCGCAGGTCATACCCGTCGCGCTGCGGTACCAGGAACGCGGTTTCGGCGAGATTCATCTCGCTGGCGACCTTGAGCATCCATTTCTCGTCAGCCGCCTTGGGAAGGATGCAGACGCCGGCGGGATTGCCGGCGAACGGGCGATTGGTGAACGAGTCGACTTGAGTGATGCGGAGGCTCATGCCTTATGAATCTATCGTCCTTCGCGTCTAGTCATACCGCGTTCTGACAACAAGCCGGACACCATCCGGAACTCCTCGTGTGAGGCGGGCGCCACCTCCCAAATCCCGGCTTTCCGCGGTTACTTGGGCACGCGAATCAACAGAGATGACCAATGAATCGTCGGAGATCCATCGGACATCTATGCGGGCGATATCCGCGCAATCGCGCTCGGTCAGGTTGAGACATCCGTAATACGGTATCTGTACGGAGAGCGGACTGCCTCGCTCCGCGATTCTCTCGTTGCTCGCCAGAACCCTAACGGACCGGTTAGGCCTGGTTGTCACACCACCAGGTCGTTTGAGCACCACTGCCTTGTACCTGCCGTTTGGAGATGGCACGTATTTGATCACGCGATCGCGGGTTGAATCAGACAGGCACGACATCGCGCTCAACGCGACGTAGAGCGTCAGCAGAAGTGCGCCTAGTGGTCTCGAAGTAATACCAGCTGCCTCCTACTTCCCCCGCTTTCGTATGAGCGTGCCGAGCTTGATCACCCATAGCCCGATCGAGTCGGCTCCAAACACACCGCTGACAAATCCCACCAGCAGAGCCACGGTCACCGCGTTCTGGAACTCCATCGTCATGCCGGCAACTGAAACGTCGTCCGGCGGTGAAACAGGCTGTTCTCGTGGCCGATGATCAGCACCGTTTCGGGATCCGCGTTGCGCAGGATCAGCCGGAGACCTGTCGCTTTCATGGGCACTTCGAAAGCGATGTCGGTTGTGTACAACTCGCCGGGTACCAACGGACGCCGCAGCGAGTCCGTGGATCCGAGATATTGGTTCCCCTCACTGTCCACCAGCGCGATGTAGCGTCTGTTGGGCGTGAGCGTGGCGGTCCGAGACCGGCGCGAGGAAATCGTCTCCTCATCAAATCGCACTCTCACCGTCACGACGTGCCGCACAAGCCCGCCACCCACCGACTCGGCCCTTGCGGCCGCGACGGAATAGGCGAGGTGGCAATCGATCTCGCAGATGTGCTTCTCCTCACCGGGCGCGAGAACACGGCCGCGACTGGCCACGGAGCCTGCCAGGATGAACACGAGGTAGAGACCCACACCGCCGAGCACGGCACGGGACGAGAACTGCGCCAGGCGCTCGCGTTTCGTGATGCGGGCGAACAGGTACGCCGCCGCGAGCGCGAACGTTGCCAGCACGGCGCCCACGAACAGCAACACCGTCAGGGGATGCAGGCCGTCCGTGATCATCGTGAAACTCCCTGCGGCGGTGTCGGGCAGGACTCGCGCAGCGCGCTCGCCTGTTGCTGCACGAGTTTGCGGGCGCGGGCACGGCTCCAGTTCCAGCTGCGCCAATCGCTCGCCGGATCATTCCAGCGCTTCAAGAGGGTCTCCACGGCTTCGCAGCGATCGGGATTCGGCACCGACGGCAATGCCTTCAAGAGAGCGGGAACCGCGTCACCGCCGAGAGTTGCGGCATACTTCGCGTCGAACGGACGCTCCGCGACGGGGCGATTGAGATTCATGTTCACGATGAACGCGTCGGGATTGAGAATGTGCAGCCCGGCGAGCACGGCGAAGGCCTGCATCAGCGCGCCGAACGCGAACCGCTGGCGCGCGCCCCGCAGCACCGTCCAGGAGAACCAGGCGAACACGCCGATCAGCAGCACCATGAACGCGGTCGCGTACAACCGGTCGTCGGTAAGGCCGTACGCGGCGACGTACAGCCGCATCCGTTGCAGCGCGGAGGCCATGATCACCGCGAGCAACCCAAGGAGCAGTCCGGCCAGCTGGCGAAACACGCGCACCTGCGCCGGCGTGCCGCCGTGCACCAGGTGCTCGGCGCCGAGCAGAATCGGCAGCACGAGGCCGCTTGCCGCCATCAGCTGAAAGAAGCCCTGCCGCGCATACCCCGCGTACGTGAGCCCGCTCGTCTGCTCGACGAGCGAGCTGCCGCCGAAGAAATAGCGCAGTTGGACCACCACGAACATCAGGAACAGGAAGTTCAGCAGGCCGAGCACCGTCGCGAGCGGCGCGATGCTCGGGACGGGCTTGGCCGAGCCGATGTGCAGGCCGGCGGGCATGCCGAGCAAGCTCCAGCGGAAATATCCACCGACTGCCGCCGCACAGAAGCAGGTGAAAAACGTGTGGGCGATCAGCTTTTCCGGGTCGAACGCGAACAGGTCGGTCAGCAGGTCGTTGAACACCGGATCGGCGGATGCGAACAGCGCCGCGAAAATGACCAGCAGCGGTACGGCAATGAGCGTCCCGAGCACGGCGCCGCGCGCGTGTCGGAGCCTGCCCTCCTGCGGCAGCTCCGACCACTTGATGTCGTTGAAGAGGAGCATGAGGCTGCCCACGGCACTCGCGGCCCCAGCCGTGACGACGCCGCGGATGTAGTCGAGCGGATACCATTTGGAGATCCATTCGCCCTGCACACTCGCCGCGGCCAGCGCCAGCGTGAGGAGCAACGCGAGTATGTCGAGCGCCGCGAGCGCTTCCGCATCGCGCCGCAGGAACGCCGCACCGAGCAACAGCGCCGTGATCGCCAGCCAGGGTGTGTCGGGCCCGGCCGTGATGCCGTGGCGACGGATCAGCCACAGACCGGAGCCCACCACCGCGGCGACGTACAGCGTCATGTTCAGGCCCAACGGCATGGCGCGGAGCAGCGCATCACCGGCCACGCCGGCGGCCAGACCGACTCCGGCGATCTCGAGCGCCAGCCGGGTGCGTTGCGTCAGGGTGACTGCGGTCATACGGCCTCTCGCGTTGGTAGCCCGCCGAAGCGGCGGTCGCGTGAATGGAATTCGTGGATCGCCGCCGCCAGCTGCGGTGCGCCGAAATCGGGCCACATCCGATCGGTGAACCACAGCTCGGCGTACGCGCACTCCCACAGCAGAAAATCTGATAGGCGCTGCTCGCCGCCGGTTCGGATCAGCAGGTCGACGTCGGGGAGCAGCCAGCCGGACCGGATCGCCGTCCGCGCCGAGTAGTCCACGGCGATGCGGAGATGCAGGCGCGTGCCCTGCGCCGTGCCCTGCTCGGCCGCGTCGATCGCCGTGACCAGTGAAGGCGGCAGGCGATCGCGCCGGCCGATAATGGAGAGCTTCACGCCCTGGGTGGCGAGCTCCGCCGTCTCGGTGCGCAGGTGCCGCGCAAACAGCCGCAGCAGCATGGAGACTTCCGCGGGAGGCCGGTTCCAGTTATCGGACGAAAAGGCGTAGAGCGTGAGATCGGTGATGCCGCAGCCGGGGGCCACTTTCACGACGCGGCGCACGGCGTCGGCGCCGGCGCGGTGGCCGGCGGCCCGGGGCCGCCCGCGGCGAGTCGCCCAGCGCCCGTTGCCGTCCATCACGATGGCGACATGAAAGGAAGTACTTTGTGTCATAAAGCGATCCCGCAAAAAAAAGGGTCCACGTCAGCGCGCGCGCGTCGCGCGAATCAGCGCTTCCATGTGATCGAGATAGCGCTCGAGCGCCCGCCGGCCGAGGGCGGTGAGTCGGTATTCCGTTTTGGGGACGCGCCCCTCGAACGATTTGTCGCAGGTGATGTACTCGGCATCCTCGAGCTTGCGCGCGTGCACGCTGAGATTGCCGTCGGTCGTCTTGAGCAGCGCCTTGAGCTCGTTGAACGTGACGCTCTCGCGCACCGCGAGCGCGCTCACGATCGCGAGCCGCACCCGCTCGTGAATCAGCCGGTCCAGCTCGGCCGGGGCCCCCCCCCGCTGCGCCTTGGTTTTCACCAGACGCTCCGATTCCGCGAGCCGTGCGGTGTTGTGCTTAGCCACCGTACCTCCGTGCGATGATCAGTCCGAAACCGATGTGTAGTCCGCCGAATCCTGCCGCAAGCAGCCACGCCCCCCACGCGGGCGGCGCGAACAGCGCGACGGTGCCGAGGATCATGAAGCCGAGTCCCATGACCGGGACGATGCGCAGCGAGAAGGCACCGCCCGTCATCACGCCCGCGCCATAGCACAGCAGCCAGACGGCTGGAAGCAACGCGAGCTGCTTGGACATCCAGAGGACGTAGGTGAGCAGCGCGCCGACGAGGAACGGCGGAAGCACTCCCAATCCGAAGCGACGAGATGGTCCGTGCGCGAGCGGGTCGCCCGAGCGGCGGGCTTTGAGGGCCATGGCGGTGACGCCGATGCCGACGCCGAGCACTGCTGCGAGCAACCAGGTCAAAAGCCAGTGATTCTGAGAGGCGCCCGGTCCCGGCGGGACGGGAAGGGATCCAGCGTGGTGCGCCATGCCAAGCGCCATGACGCCGAGCAGCACCATGCCCCAGCCGGGCACGGCCGTGAATGAGCCCGCCCGTTCCATGGCGGAGCGGATGTACTGGAGATTGTCGAGCGCGCGGTCGTGGAGCGGCTGCGGGGCCGTCATGGTGTAAACCTACGGCGGCGGAGTCGTTGCTGTCAAGTACTTTGTAACGTAAAGTGAATTCAGCGGTTCTCGAGCCGGCGCACCAGTTTGAGGCCTGACCAGACGTCGTCGATCGCGGCCACCTTCACGTCGACGAGACCCGTCGGTAACGCGACCGCCCGCACCACGTCTTCGGTGATATCCGTAGTCACGCCGGATGCTTTCTTGGGCCAGGAGATCCACAGCGACCCGGCCGGTTCGAGCGCGCGCAGCAGCGCGGGCAGACGACTCTCCAGCACGTCGCGGCTCACCACGAAGAGATGAATGAAGGGGAGGACGCCGCGCGGCTGGGCGATGACGGTGACAGCGGGCGGAAGCTTGCCCAATGTCGCTCGAAAGCCCCGGGGCGGATTGATGATGGCAATCCGCGTCCGGGGCTTTATGCCCAGCTTGTCTACAAGCGAACGACCGCTATACCCCGCCACGGTTACTGCACACAGTTGCCCCGCGGATTCGGTTTCGGTTTGTCGACCACCACGCGATGATCGAGGTTCGCCACTGCCGTCGCGAGGTCGTACACGAACTGGCTTACACTCGCCAGCTTCTCGTAGTCGATGTACTGCGGCTCATCCGTCACCTGGTGATAGTCGCGATGATTGCCCGTCGAGAAGAACGCGATCGGAATGCCGTAGCGCGCGTACATATAGTGATCGCTGCGACAGTAGTACTGCTCCGGGTGTCCGGACGCGTCGAACTGATAATCGAACGTGAACGGCTGGCGGCGCGCCTTGTTCACGGTTTCGACCAGATCGCCCAGTTCCGTCGAGAGCCGGCGCGTCCCGATGAGCTGCAGGTAGCCGGCGCCGCCGTTGTTCTCGTCATCGGCGCGGCCGCGGCCCACCATGTCCATGTTGAGCTGCGCCACAATCGAATCGCGCGCCACGGTGGGGTGATCCGTAAAGAAGCGCGCCCCGAACAGCCCCAGCTCCTCGGCCGTGTGCCACACGAAGATCAGCGAGCGCTTGGGCTTCGCGCGCGCGCCCGCGAACGCTTCGGCAATCTCGAGCACCGAGGTCGTCCCCGAGCCGTCATCGTCGGCGCCGTTGAAGATCGAATCGGGCCGCGCAGGATGCAGGCGGCGGAGGCTGTCGACGTTGATGCGGATCTGTTGCATCTGTTCCTGCGTGACCTGATGCGTGGGCGATGCGAGCGTCAGGCGGCGCACCGCGTCATTGAATGTGCGGATCGAGTCGTGATCCACCGGTTCCTGATCGAAGCCGACGTGGTCGTTGTGCGCGCCGATCGCGACGTACTGGTTGCGCAACACCGGATCACTCCCCGGCAGGATCGCGACGACGTTGCGCGCGGGCACCGGCGTGTCGCTGAACGTGACGGAGCCGCGCACCGTCTTTCCCAGCGCCCCGACCTTGACGCTGTCCAGCGGCGCGCCGAACAGCAGCCGCGCCGTCGGTGCCGCGACGTAGACGTAGAGGGGAATACTGACGGTATCCGTCGCCGCAGGCGTGGCGTCGCGCAACGTCGTCTGCGGTTGCCGGAAGAACGCGATCGCCTGTGGCGGGAACGTCTCGAGCGCGACCACCGCGATGCCCGCGGCGTTGCGGTACCGGGAGAGAATGCCGCCCCGATTGATCTGCTGCGCCTGCGGCACGTCGGCCCCCGTATGGGCGCCGAGCACGACGAACTTGCCCGCGGCCTGCTCCGCGCCGAGCATGGTGGTGTCGGGCCACACGCCCGCGTACACCGTCTGCGCGCCGTCGAACGCGCGCGTCGCGCGGCCGGGGTCACGCGCCACGAACTCGTCCCACGGCTTGAGGCTCGTGCCGTCGATGGAAATCGCGGACGCCGCGTCGAGCCCCCGCTTCACGAGCGGCACGTTCTGGAAGTAGTTCCCGGAGTCGCCCGCAGGGACGAGCTTCAGTCGCCGCACTTCCGCCTCGATGTAGGCAGTGGCTTTCAAATTGTATTCGGTGCCCGACGCGCGGCCCATCATCGAGTCGTCAGCGTACAAATACAGGCGGCTCATGAGATCGGCGGTATTGATCGACGTCTGTGTGCGCCCCGGTGCGCGCTTCAGCGGCAGCGCGGTCTGCGCGCCGAGCTGAGCGGGGACTGCGAGCAAGGCACCGAGGAGTACCCAACGACCTGCTGCCAGCATGGACTAGCTCCAGAGAATGGGGGGACAAACGGAAGCGCTACCAGCACAATAGACGTGCAAACTCGCTATTTCGTTGCGTTTCGTCACGTCGGAGTCTTGTCAGAGGCTGGGGGTTCGGGCCTCGCGGCTCGGGGACGGCGGAATATCGAGCGCGCCAGGATCCCGATGCCCGCCGCCTGCCCTTCACGCCGGGGCAGGGCGCGGTAGAACAGAATCACGAAGACCCAGGTCAGCCAGCTCGCGCGCTCGCTCCAGCTCAACGACCGCAGCATGAACCAGGGCTGCGTCACCGCCGCCATCCAGGGCGCCCCGTCGCCCTGGATGAGCGCCAAGGGTCGGGCGAATACGTGGTTCGTTTGAAAGCCCTGCGCGCCCGGCCGGGACACGTTCCACACGCACGTCACCTGTCCCCAGCCGTGATTGTCGCTCGCTCCCACGACGACCAGGTTGTGTCCGCCCGCGAGGTCGAGGACCGCCCGCCGCCCACGCGAGGGGAAGGCGAGTCCCTTGGGTGAGCAATTCACGATTTCAAACCCGTCCACGCCCGCGACCACGAACACGCCGAGCTCGTCGCGATAGTTGCGCCAGTACTCGGGCAACGATGCGATCCCCAACGCCCCCTGCCGCTCGATCGCCGCAAAGATGCGCATCATGCGCGCCCCGCTTTCACCGAAGCTGTCGCGCGTCAGCGGCTCGACCGGTCCGATCGCGACCACATGCTGGCGATAGACGCTCCACTCGACGCCCGGCAGCAGACTGATCGGCGTGGCCGTTGGCGGGGGCAGCGAGCCGTCATAGATCACGTTGTGGTCCGTGACATAGCTCGCGTCGAATCCCTGCCGTGCATGCCACCGCGCGAGCCGGGCCAGCGTCCAACCCGGGCGCCCGTCGTGCGACGCGCTGGTGTGGGCGTGATAGTCGATGACCGTCCCGTCGGCGCTCGTCGTGACGAGCCGCGGCACCGGCCGCGGCAGCAGAACCGCGGCGACGCCGAGGAGCACGAAGACACCGGGTCCCAGCACCGCGCGAGCGACACGCCGCCGGCGTGTAACCGGCGCAGCGCCGCGCCGCAGCGCGCCCCAGGCGCCCAGCGCGACGACCCACACGCCGAGCGCCCACTCGGCGCGCGCGAGGCTGAAGAACGTGAGCGCGTCGAGCACGTTGGAGAGCGGCGCGAACATGACGTACAGCGTCGGGCGGTCGAGATCGGCGTCGCCAGGCGCCGAGCCGGTGATCACGTCGACGAGCGGAGACAACGGGTGAATTGCAGTGACGAGCAGGAGGAGCATCAGCGCGATCGCAACCGGGTGGCGGCGCAACAAGTTCACTCGCAGATTCCCCGCATGTCGGGTCGGATGGAAACTAGTGGTCGACGGCCCCGAACGCGATGATGGTCGCGCCGGAGTTCGTTTTCATAGGTGGTGCGGCGGTGATCGGCGGTGCGGTGTGGATGTTCCAGCGCGCGAGCGCGCGCAAACGCCGGGAGGCGTACACCGAATACTGCCTGATCCGCGGCTTTCAGTACAACCCTCAACAGCCAGATGGGGAACGCCGGTTCCGCGACGGGTTCGAGCCGTTCCAGCACGGCAACAGCAAGTCGTGGCGGAACACGATTGCGGGCGTTAAGAACGGCGCCGCGTTCACGGCGTTCGAGTACCAATGGACGACCGGTAGCGGCAAGAGCCGGCGCACGAACACACGCTCGGGGATCATCTGGGAGCGGGGCGACGCCGGCCTTCCCAGGTTCGAGCTCCAGCCCGAAGACCTGCTGTCCCGGCTCAGGAACCTGTTTGGAACGAAGGACATCGATTTTTTCGATTCCCCGGAGTTCTCCAAAGCCTATCGCCTGGAGGGCCCGGATGAGTCCGCCATTCGCAAGCTGTTCACCCCGGAGATCCGGCGGTTCTTCGAATCCACTCTCGATCAGCGCGTCACAGCGGGCGGGCGGTTTCTGATCTGGTGGTTCAGCTCCAAACTGCCGGATGCCGCGGCGCTGGACGAGTGGCTGGAGCAGGGCGACCACGTGCGCCGGCGATTCTTCAACACATGAGCCGCCTCACCGAGCTGTCCGCGCTGGTGCTCGATCCGCTGCGCGGCCGGTCCGACGCCGAGTGGGAACGGGGGGCGGGTCCCGCGGGGAAGTGGACACCGGCTCAGATCGTCGAGCACCTGGGGCTCGGACTGACGCTGAGCGCCGAGACCTTCCAGGCACGCCGCAACCACGCCCCGATGTCGCGGCGCCCGCGGACGCCGGCCGAGAAGATCGCGACGTTCCTGATACTCGGATTGCGGTGGTTTCCACCGGGACGAAAAGCGCCGTCCCGAACCACGCCGGCGGAGCAGACCACGCGGCGAATCGCGGAAGAGCACTTTTTGAGGGGGATCGCCGGCTGGGCTCAGGTCGAACGCGACCTGCTGCCAACCCGAGGCCACGATCTGTTCGTGAAGCACCCGCGCCTCGGTGATCTCACCATCGACGAGTGGATCCGCTTTCACTTGATTCACGGGAGGCATCACGCGCGCCAGATTCGCCAGCGGATCGGGTCGTGAGCCGCAAGCGCGAGAAGAAGAAAGTCGTCGTACGTGTCCCGAACCCCAACGCTCCGGTGAAGGAGCGCCTCAAGACCCCCTCACATAAGGTCCACCGTTCCAAGAAGGGGTATCGCCGGCGCGGGAAGCACCCTGAGCGCACGCTCGAGGAGTGACGCCGGCTTCATAATCTGCACACGCTCCATTTGACTTTCCCCGCACCATGCCCTAGATGTTTCCGCATATGTAAACCACGCGTGTCTTCGCAGGGTCTCTCCTTCGAGGGGAGGTCACATGGTCAAGCGGTTTCTGAAGGCCGCTGCACCGTTGGCGACGATGCTTTGCGCGGCCATGACGCCAAATCCTACCGGCACAGCGGCGCGAACGTACGCCGCCGGGTACGCCACCTATGCAACGGCGATTCCCGCCTTCGCCCGCAAGTACGGCCTCCGTTGCTCCGCCTGCCACACCGTATGGCCCGAACTGAACGCCTTCGGACAGCGGTTCAAGGATGGCGGCTACCAGCTCGGCAATGATCGCGACTCGCCGATTTGGCAAAGCAACGCCTACTGGCCGATCGCGATACGCACCACGCCGCAGATGCACTTCGAAAACACGACGCACCAGCCCATCGATCCGCCTCCGAGCGAGCGGACGATTACGCAGGCCGGATTCGACCTCTCCGGAATCGATTTCCTGATGCTCGGGACGCTGTACAAGAACATCTCCTTCGGCCTCGTGCCCGTATTGGACCCCGACGGAGCCGCAGGTGTCGAAGCTGCATTCGTCCGCTTCGACAATCTTGGCCACTCGCCCTGGGCCAACTTGAAGATCGGCAAGTTCGAGCTGGACAACCTGCTGGGCGAGAAGCGAAACACGTGGATGTCCAACAATGGCGGATTCTATTACGCCTACCACTTCCAGCCCGCCGGCAGCGTCGACAACTACACGTTCGGGCTTGGAGACAACCAAATCGGCGCCGAGTTCTCCGGTCACTCGATCAACAGCTACACGCGCTACAGCGTGTCCCTGTTGAGCACCGACGACGGTGAGGCGGGGCTACCGGGCGGAAAGAGCCTGGACGCCATGGTCGCGCTGAGCCACGCATTTGCCACGGGCGGTGGATTGGGCCCGCAACGGATCGGGGTGTTCGGCTATCTCGGACACCGTCCGACGGCCTTCGACAGCGCCGGCGGCGAGCCGATTCCGGGGACTGGCTCGGCCCACAAGCAGTTCATCCGGGTCGGCGCGACAGCGCAGATCTGGTTGGGAAACCTCGAGCTCCTGCCCATGGTCACCCATGCGTCGGACGATGCTGCGCTGGGGGGAAGTACTCAGGAACCCTCCTGGAACACGGCGATGCTCGAAGCCCATTACGTCGCGTCACCGCAGCTCCTCGTGGAAGGGCGCGTTGAGATGGTGCGGATGTCCAAGCAGGCCGATCCTGCCACTCCCAAGACATTTGGCGACGCCGATGCGTTCTCGGTGGGGGTTCGTGCCTATCCGTTCATGTTCAGCCGCGCCGGGCTGGCGATTCACGGCGAGTTCGCGATGACCGGGACGGTTGGCATGGCCCCGTTGAGTGGCAACGGTTCCGGACTCGACGCCTATGACCCTGCGACCAAGATCTGGAGCCGGAGCCTGATGTTGGGTTTCGACTTCGCATTCTGAGGGGAGCCCACAATGAAACCGCAAACGCGATGGATGTGGCTCGTGTCGGCGTGTGGCGCTGTGGTCCTGCTCCTTGGCGCCCCACCGGCCTCTAGTCAGGAGGCGCGCGTGGGGAAGCTGAGCGGGCACGCCGCAAAGGGGAAACCGCTGTACACCCGCTACTGTGCCGGCTGCCACGGTGACGACGGTGATGCGCGCGGCGAGAACGCCCAGTGGAGCGATCCCAAGCCGAGGGATTTCACCACCGCGACGTTCAAGTGCCGCTCGACGCCGTCCGGCTCGCTGCCGACGGACCAGGATCTCTTCAACTCCGTGGAACGTGGATTCGTGACGACGAACATGCCGCCGTGGATCGCCCTCACGCCGCAGAACCGGATCGACATGGTAGCCTACATCAAGGGGTTCTCGGCGCGGTGGCGGACGGCGCAGCCGGGCACGCCCATCATCATTCCGCTGGAGCCCGCGGCGACGATTCAGAGCATCCTGCACGGGCGCGAGCTGTATCAGCGGATGGAGTGCTGGAAATGCCACGGCCCGGCGGGGTATGGTGACGGGCCGTCGGCACGCGAGTTGACCGACAACAAAGAGAATCCGATTCGTCCGTACGACTTTCAAACCGGCTCTCGCTTCATGTGCGGGACGACCAATCAGGATCTCTATCGGATCTTCATGACCGGGCTCGACGGCTCGCCGATGCCGTCGTTTGCCGATCAGCTCCAGCCCGCTGAGGCGTGGGATCTCGTGCACTTCCTGCGCACCATGCAGCCGCTGAACACCCGGGAAGCGGCGATTTGGCGAGAGTGGGTCTCAACGCATGGGCGCGAGCTCAAGCCCATCGGTCCTGAAGGAGGAGGTCAATGATTGCGCGCTTCACGGCGCTTGTCGCGCTCGTGGCGGTCAGCGGCGGAGTCGCCGGGCCGCCGCACCGCGCGGCGATGGCGGGCACGATCAGCGGCAAGGTGACGTACACGGGCACGCTGCCCAAAATCCGCACGATTGATATGGCCAAAGAGCCGTCCTGCGTCACGCAGCACACGACGGCGGTGACGTCGGAGGACGCCGTCACCGGGCCGGGGAACAGCGTGCGCTGGGTGGTCGTCTACATCTCGGCGGGCGATCAGGGCGCCGCGACATCGACGGATACGGTGCGGTACGATCAGAGGGGCTGCCTGTACATCCCGCATGTCGCGGTGATGCAGGCGAATCAACCGCTCGCGGTCTTCAACAACGACCCCACGTCACACAACATTCACCCGCTCGCGCGGATCAATCCTGAGTGGAACAAGTCGCAGCCCAAGGGGGCGCCGCCGATCCGGACGACGTGGGAGCAGCCCGAATTCATTGCGGTCAAGTGCAACGTTCATCCGTGGATGCACGGCTACTTCGTCGTGCTGACGACGCCGAATTACTCCGTCACCGATTCGAGCGGCAGTTTCAGCCTTACGGGACTGGCGCCCGGCACATACACGGTCACGGCGTGGCACGAGCGCTTCGGCACCCGGAGCCAGCAAGTGACCATCGGAGGTAACGAAACGAAAACGGCGAACTTCGTTTTAACCGCCCGCCCCTACTAGCCGAATGGGAAGACTCTTCGCCGTCGTCGTCACGCTCATCGCGTTGGCGTCGGCGGCGTTCCTTGTCCTGCACACCTGGTGGCTCCCGCCGGACATCTCCACCCACGGAGTCCACATTGATCGTCAGCTCAACGAGACGATGGTCGTTGTGGGTATCCTGTTCGTGGCCGCGCAGCTTGCGTTGGCGGTCTTCGTTTGGCGCTCCAACGCGCGTGGAGCGGGGGACCCGCTCAAGACGTTTCCGGGCGGCCCCACACTGATAGTGGTGTTGGCGACGGTACTCGTGGGCTTCGAGATCCTGGTCCTGACGTTCGTGGGATCGAAGGTGTGGGCGCAGGTCTATCAGGCGCCGCCGGCGCCCGGCGCGCTCCGGATCGAGGTCCTGGCGGAGCAGTTCGCCTTCTATTTTCGCTACGCGGGCGCCGACAGGAGATTCGGTGCGATGCAGCCCGAGCTGATGAACGACGCGACGGGGAACTTCTTCGGCCTGGATCCGGCCAACGACACCACGGCGCGGGACGACATGGTCGTGGGCACCCTCGTGATTCCCGCGAATCAGCCGGTGCTGCTGCAGCTGCATGCGAAAGACGTCAGCCATGCCTTCTACGTCCCCCAGCTGCGCATTCAGCAGGACTTCGTGCCCGGGATGGTCATTCCGCTGCAGTTCACGGCGACCACACCGGGGAAATACGAGCTCGTGTGCACACAGCTGTGCGGATTGGGTCATTACAACATGCGCGCATTTGTCGAAGTAAAGTCGCCGGCGGAGTTCGCTGAGTGGCTGAAGCAGCAGGAGCCGGCGCTATGACGCACGGCGCCGCGACCACCCCTGCGCCACCGCAGAGCTTTCTGCGGCGCCACGTCTTCAGCGTCGACCACAAAGTCATCGGCCGGCAGTACCTCGACCTGGCGCTCGTCGCCGTCGTCACGGGGATGGTGTTGTCTTGGCTCATGCGCTTCCACGTGGCGTGGCCGGATACTGCCATCCCCGGTCTCGGGAAGCTCGCGCCGACGGGGGCCGCCGGAGGCGTGATCACGCCGGAGTACTATCTCGCGTTGATGACGATGCACGGCACCATCATGGTGTTCTTCGTGCTGACCACCGCGCCGTTCGCGGGCTTCGGCAACTTCATCCTGCCGATGCATATCGGCGCCCAGGACATGGCGTTCCCGCGCATCAACATGACGTCGTTTTGGGTCACGTTGGTTGCGTTTCTCGTGCTCATGGCGGCGTTTTTCGTCGGCGATGGCCCGCCGTTGTCGGGGTGGACGGCGTATGCGCCGCTCAGCGCGGTGGGGAAGGACGCGGGCCCGGGACAGGGCGTCGGCCAGACACTCTGGGCCGTGTCGATCGCGATCTTCTGCGTGGCGCAGATGCTGGGTTCGCTCAACTTCATCGCGACGACACTCGACCTCAGGACCCGAGGCATGTCGCTGGCGCGCCTTCCCTTCGCGACGTGGGCGTGGTTCATCACTTCCGTCATGGCACTCATCGCGTTCGCCGTTCTGCTGCCGGCCTGCATCCTCCTGATCCTCGACCGCGTCGCGGGCACGAGCTTCTTCATCCCGGCCGGCCTCGTGATCAGCGATCGCCTCCAGGAGCACGCGGGGGGATCGCCGCTGCTCTGGCAACATCTCTTCTGGTTTTTCGGGCATCCCGAGGTGTACATCGCGATCCTGCCGGGATTCGGCATCGTCTCGCAGATCCTCCCGGTGTTCGCGCGCAAGCCGCTGCTCGGCCCGCGCGTGTTCGTTGCCTGTCTGATCGCGATCGCGTTCCTCAGCTACACCGTGTGGGGCCATCACATGTTCCTGAGCGGCATGAACCCGCTCTCGGCGACGCTGTTCTCGGTGCCGACGCTGGTCATCACCATTCCGGCCGCGATCAT
>Ga0137323_1000273_pt1 | contig 14988 bp, 11 predicted proteins | sample EasRivERMZT423_2_FD_102285 | JGI IMG/M metagenome (GOLD analysis project Ga0137323, IMG submission 102285) | Soil microbial communities from meander-bound floodplain in the East River, Colorado, USA - East River MetaG ERMZT423_2 | ecosystem: Environmental > Terrestrial > Soil > Floodplain ... | reverse complement strand
TGAGCGCGGCGTCGGTCTGGATAACGTCATCCATCAGGCGGCCGTTCTGCGACCGCAGAGAGCGGCCCAGCGCGGACACCACTCCGGCGGTCACCGTGCACTGAAAGCCATAAGGGTTGCCGATGGCCACCGCAAGCTGCCCGACTCGCACGCCGCGGGATTCGCCACACGAGGCCGACGGCAGCTTGTGGCCTGCGACACGAATGACGGCGAGATCGGTGTCGGGATCGTCGCCGACGAGATGCGCCTGGAAATTCTGCCCGTCGTTTAGCGTCACCTCGATTGCCGTCGCGCCGGTCACGACATGACTGTTGGTGACGATCAGGCCATCGGGCGTGAAAATGAAACCGGAACCGCTGCCGCCGTCGCCGCGCCCGCGCACGCGGCGCTTGACGTCGAGCCGCACCACGGCGGGCCCGACCGTCTCCGCGACACGTGTAATCGACTGCGAGTACGCGTCGAGCAACGGCGCGTCGCCTGAAGGCCCTTCTGGCTCGAGGGAATTGGAAGCGCGCCTGGTTTCGTCCAACATTCTCGGAATATGGGGATGCCTGCGCGAAGAATCAACCCATCGCGCTACCTCGGGAAAAGCGTGAATCGTGATTCGTGAATCGTGATTCGACTCGTAAACTCCTCCTTGAAAGGAGCCCGACTCACCAATCACGAATCACGAATCACGCCTTCAGGCGTTGCTGGCCGGCGTGTGCACCGCTGCACCACCGCCGGCTTCCTCGTCCGGCGCGGCGCGCCGCGCGCCGACGAGCAGCGTGTAAGCGGCGGGGATCACGTAGAGCGTCAACAGCGTGCCGAGCAGAAGGCCGCCGACGATCACCCAGCCGATCGGACGGCGCGCTTCCGCGCCGGGCCCGGTCGCGATCGCCAGCGGCACCGCGCCCAGCACCATGGCGCCGGTCGTCATCAGGATCGGGCGCAGGCGCAGCGCCGCGGCCTCCGCCACCGCCTCGAACTTATCCTTGCCGCGCGCCATCAACTGGTTGGCGAACTCGACGATGAGTATCCCGTGCTTGGTGATGAGGCCGACCAGCATGATGAGGCCGACCCTGCTGTAGACGTTGAGCGTGCCGCCCGTGCCCAGCACCAGGTCGAGCGTCAACAGGCCCACCAGCGCGCCGGTCATGGCGAGCGGAACGGTCAGCATGATCACGAACGGCGAGCCGAAGCTTTCGAACTGCGCCGCGAGCACGAGGTAGACAAAGGCGAGCGCGAGCACGAAGATGAGCAGCAGTTGCTCGCCCGATTCACGGTACTCGCGCGATCCGCCGTCGAGCGCGGTCTGCGCCGTCGGGCCGAGTTCCTCGCGCGCAGCCTGCTCCATGAAATCCAGCGCCTCGCCGAGGGTGTAACCCGGCGCGAGGCTTGCGGTGATGATCGCCGCGCGCTGCCGGTTGAAATGGTTGAGCTCCTTGGGCGCCACCGTCTCCTTGAGCTGCACCAGGTTGGAGAGCTGCGTTAACTGGCCGTCCCGGGCGCGCACGTAAATCGAGGTGAGGTCGGTCGGCTGCACGCGGTCCTTATCCTCCAGCCGCACGATCACGTCGTACTGCTTGCCCTCACGCTTGAAGCGCGTCACCTGGCGTCCTCCGAGCAGCGTCTCGAGCGTGCGCCCGATCGCATCCACCTCCGCGCCGACCGCGGCGACCCTGTCGCGGTCCACCTCGACCGCCAGCTGCGGCTTGTTGAGCTTGAGATCGCTGTCGAGGTTGACGAGCTTCGGATTCTTGCGCGCCTGCGCCAGGATCTTGTCCACCATCCTTTCGAGCTCCTCGTACGAATTACCCTGGACCACGAACTGCACCGGCTGGCTGCGAAAGCTCTGGCCGAGGGAAGGTGGATCGTTGGGAAAGGCCAGTACGCCGGGCATCATGCCGAACATCTTGGGCCCCACTTCGCGGGAGATCTCGAACTGGCTGCGGCCGCGCTCGCCCCACGGTTTCAGCCGCACGAAGGACAGCGCGAAATTGACCGGGTTGGGACGCTCCAGCCCCGGGGCCACTACCACGAAATAGCTGGTGATCTCCGGCACACCCTGGTAGATCTCTTCCCAGATGCGGGCATAGCCGTCGGTGTATTCCAGGGTCGAGCCTTCCGGCGCGAGCATCACGCCGAGGATGAAGCCGCGATCCTCGAACGGCGCCAGCTCCCATTTGAGCGCGGCCCCGGTCCCGATCATCGCTGCCAGCACCGCGGCGTATCCCGCCGCCACCCATGTGCGGTGGTGGAGCGCCCACCCGAGGGAGCGGCGGTAGCCGCTGTTCAGCGCCGTGAACCAGCGCTCGGTCGCGTTGTAGATCGCCCCGTGCCGGGCGTGGCGCTGGAGGAGCTTCGAGCACATCATCGGCGTCAGGGTAAGCGAGACGAAGCCCGACACCAGCACCGCCATCGCCACGGTGAGCGCAAATTCCGTGAAGAGCTTGCCGGTATTGCCGGTGGAAAACACCAACGGTACGAACACGGCGGCGAGCGTAACGGTCATGGCCACCACGGCAAAAGCGATCTCGCGGCTGCCCTGGAGCGCCGCCTTGAACGGCGACATGCCCTCCTCGATGTGACGGTGGATGTTTTCCAGTACCACGATCGCGTCGTCCACCACCAGCCCGATCGCCAGCACGACGCCGAGCAGCGTCAGAATGTTGATGGTGAATCCGAAAATCCACAGGAAGAAGCACGCCCCGATCAGGGACACCGGGATGGTGACGAACGGGATCAGCGTGGAGCGGAACGAGCGCAGGAAGAGAAAGATCACCAGCGTCACCAGCAGCATCGCATCGAAGATCGCGCGATAGACGGCCTTGATCGAGGCGTCGATGAACAGCGATGAGTCGAAAGCGATGAACGCTTTCAGGCCTTCGGGCAGCGACGACTGGATGCGGGGTAGTTCCGCTTTCACCGCCTGCGCCACCGCCAGCGTGTTGGCCGTGGACTGCTTGACGACCCCCAGCCCCATCGCCGGATTGCCGTTGACGCGCACGACGCTGCGCTCGTCCTGGGCCCCCAGCTCGGCGCGCCCTATGTCCTTCAGCCGGACTGGATAGCCGCGCGCCTCGGTGATGATGAGGTTGTTGAATTGCTCTGGAGTCCTGAGATCGGTCTCGGTCAGCACCGTGAACTCGCGCTTGCGGCTCTCGATGCGGCCGGAGGGCACTTCGATGTTCTGGCGCCTCAGGGCGGTCTCGACGTCGAGCGGCGTCAACCCGAAGCCGGCGAGCCGGTCGCGGTCGATCCAGATGCGCATCGCGTACTTGCGCGCGCCGCCGATGATGACGCTCGCCACCCCGGGCAGCGCCTTGAGCGAGTCCGCGACGTAACGGTCGGCGTAATCGGTGATGAAGAGGGCGTCGTGCTGGTCGCTGGTGAACGCGAGCCACATGATGGCCTGCGCGTCGGCCTCGATCTTGGAGACGACCGGCTCGTCAACCTCGTCGGGCAGCAATCCCCGGACCCGCGCCACGCGGTCGCGCACGTCGTTCGCCGCGGCATCCACGTTGCGCTCGGGCACGAACTCGACCGTGATTTGCGACACTTCCTCCCGCGAAACCGACTTGATGGTGCGGATGCCCTCGATGCCCGACAGCGAGTCCTCCAGCGGCTGCGTGACCTGCGATTCGATCACCTGCGCGCTGGCGCCGGTGTAGACGGTGCGCACCGACGCGACCGGCGCGTCGATCTTCGGGTACTCGCGCACCGACAGGCGCAGGAAGGAGATGACGCCGAGAAGCACGATGACGAGGCTCATCACCGTGGCCAGTACGGGTCTGCGTATGGATAGCTCGGGGAGAAACACGATCTATCAGGAATGCCGAATGATGAACTACGAATGATGAATGATGAATGATGAATGATGACCCGGAATCACCTTGCGCGGACATTGCCGCGCTTTGCCGTTCGCACGCTGGAAACCAGGATTGCCGTCAATTCATCTGCTTCCGCGATCAGCGGACTGACGTATTCGCTGTCACCAACGACTTTGGCTTCGATCATCAATTCAAGCCAATACTGTGTTTCCTCAAGCTCCTGCAATGCGCCCTCAATCTTGTTGACAAAGTCTGCCAGCGACTTCGCGCGAATTGCCTCACGATATTGCGCTCCAACCGACGTTCCAGACCTCAACACCTGCCTTCCTACTACCTGCGCCTCCGTGGATTTCGGCAGTCGAGCATACAAACGAATGATTGCTATTGCGAACCGCTTGGTCCGCGCCGCGAGATCTGCTCCTCGCCCTTTGGTCATCATTCATCATTCCTCATTCATCATTTCAGTCTTGCCGGCGGCATTTCCGGCAAGACCGCGACCGGCACTCCGTCCTGGAGCTTGATCTGGCCGTCGGTCACCACCAGCTCGCCGGGCTTGAGGCCCTTCACGATCTCGACCTGGCCAGGGGTGCGGGCACCGAGCGCGACTTCGGTGAGCGCCGCTCTTCCGTCAACCACGCGGAACACGAAATTGCGGTTGCCACGCGGCACGACCGCCTGCTCCGGTACCAGCGTCGCCCTGGCGTTTGACCCAAGCTCGAGCACGACACGCGCAAACATCCCGGGGCGCAGCTTCAGGCCCTTGTTTTCCACGCGCCCGCGGAGCTGCACCGTGCGCGTCTTCTCGTCCACCGCGGTCTCGACCGCGTACACCCGACCGGGGAACTGCTCGCCGGGAAACGCATCCACCCGCACCGCGACCGGCTGGTCGCGGCGGATCTTGCCGAGATAGCCCTCGGGCACGCGGAAGTCGAGCTTCATCACGTCGATCTTGTCGAGCCGCACGATGTCCTCGCCCGCCTTGAGGTATGCGCCGGCGCTCACCTGGCGCAGGCCGACGATGCCGGCAAACGGCGCGCGAATCTCGGTCTTGGCGGCGCGTGCCTCGTTTTCCTGGCGCTGCGCGGTCGCCTTCTTGTGCGCCTCGCGCGCGTCTTCGAGCGCCTGCTGGCTGATGAAGTTCTTCGTGAAGAGCTCGGCCGCGCGCTCGGCGCGCTGCTCCGTCAGCCGCGCGTCCGCGCGGCTGGCATCGAGCTGGGCCTGGACTTCGGCCGCGTCGAGCGCGACGAGCCGCGCCCCGGCCACGACCGTCTGGCCCTCGTTGAAATGGATCGCCGCGATCCGCCCCGCGACCTCGGGACGAATCATCACGGATTCGTTCGCGAGCAGCGATCCGACCGCCGTGACATCGTGGGTGACCGTGCCGATCCTGGCCGGCGCGGCCTTGACCGGCAGGCCCATGGGCTTCGGCTTGGGCTGCTGTGGCTGAGCGACGGTCGCGAATGCCAGGAGGCCCGAGAGTGCAATCCCGCACAGGTACCTCAGAATCGATGGTATTTCTGGCATGCTCGCTACGGACCAGGATACTAATGATGAATGATGAATTATGACCCGAGGCGGCAGGCTGAGCGCCGCTTCTTATTCATCATTCATCATTCCGCATTCATCATTGCTGTTGCTGCTGGGCCTGCTGCTCCGCGATTTCCCTGTGGACCTGCGCCATGTCGAGCGCGCGCACCTGGTTGATGATGCTGTCGAGCCCCTCCGCCGGCAGCGCGCCAGCCTGCGCGAACACTACGATCTTCTCGCGCATCACCATCACGTAGGGGATCGAGCGGATGCCGAAGGTGCCGGCCAGCTCCTGCTCGTCTTCGGCGTTGACCTTGCCGAACACGATGTCCTGGTGATTCTCCGACGCCGCGTCGAACACCGGCGCGAAGCTCCGGCACGGGCCGCACCAGGCCGCCCAGAAGTCGATAATAACCATCTCGTTCTTGGTCAACACGTTCTCGAAGTTCGCTTTCGTCAGTTCAACAACAGCCATGCAATCCCCCAAACCGTTTGCCACAGAGATCACAGAGAAAGAATAGTAACCGAACACCACCCCCACCCCAACCCTCCCCCTGAGGGGGAGGGAAAGGGAGGGGATGCTTCTCGAAGTTCTCTGTGTTCTCTGTGGCTAATGCAGTTTTACACGGGGTTCGGTGCGCCGCGTGATGAGCTTGGCGAGCGTGTCGAACAGCACTTTCGCGAAGCCGTGCAGCGCGTAGAGGTGCATGCGGTAGAGGGAAACGTACATGATGCGCGCGAACAGCCCTTCAACGAACATCGTGCCGCCGAGCAGCGCGCCCATCAGGCTGCCGACCGTCGAGTACTCGCCGAGCGACACCAGCGACCCGAAGTCCCGGTAGCGCCACGGCCTCAGCGGCTTGCCGGCGAGCCGGCGCGGCAGCATGCGCGCGAGATGGGAAGCCTGCTGGTGCGCCGCCTGCGCCGTCGGCGGCACGCCGCGCTCCTTACCTGGCCAGGGGCAGGCCGCGCAGTCGCCGATGGCGAAGATGTCGGCGTCACGCGTCGTCTCCAGTGTTTCCTTCACCACCAGCTGATTGATGTGGTTGGTCTCCAGCCCGTCGATATCCTTCAGAAAATCCGGCGCCTTGATGCCGGCGGCCCATACGGTCAGCTCCGCAGGGATCTTCCTTCCCGCCGCCGTCGTGACACCGTCCGCGGCGACCCCGGTCACGCGCTCGCCGGTCAGCACCTGCACGTTGAGCCCGCGCAGCAGCTCGGCCGCCGCTTTCGACAGCCGCTCCGGGACCGCCGGCAGGATGCGCGGCGCCGCCTCGATCAGCGTGAGCTGCATGTCCTTTTCCGGATTGATTTTGTCGAGGCCATACGCGACCAGCTCGCGCGTGGTCTTGTGGAGTTCAGCGGCCAGCTCGACGCCGGTGGCGCCGGCGCCGATGATCGCGACCTTGAGCTGCTCCGGGCGCAAGGGCTCGCGTTGCGCGTTGGCTCGTATGCAGTCATTGACCAGCCGCCGGTGGAACAGCTCGGCCTGCTCGGGCATGTCGAGGCTGATCGCGTGCTCGCGCGCACCCGGCGTGCCGAAGTCGTTGGTATGGCTGCCGACCGCGATCACCAGCGTATCGTATGGAAGCTCGCGGCGCGGGATCAGCTCCCTGCCGTCCTCATCAAAGGTCGGCGCCACCAGCACCACGCGGCGCCGGCGGTCGAGCCCGTCCATGCTGCCGCGCTGGAACCGGAAATGGTGCCAGCGCGCCTGCGCGAGATAGGACAGCGCGTGGTGGTCGAGGTCCATGCTGCCCGCCGCGAACTCGTGCAGCAGCGGCTTCCACAGGTGCGTGCGCGCACGGTCCACCAGCGTGACGCGCGCCCTGCCCTTGCGCCCGAGCGTATCGCCAAGATGCGTGGCGAGCTCCGCTCCGCCGGCGCCGCCACCGACGATGACGATTTGGTGCATTCTCTAAGCTCGCATAAGCACGGTTGTGGCGAGGGCACCGTATCATCCCATGACAACGCATGTAAACCGCGCGTTGCTGCGGTAAAAATGCATCCGAATCCGGAAATCCTGCCTGCGCGCGTTTCCGCTAGTTAGATACCAGACCGCGCGTTCATGGTGGACGTTGCAGCAGACGCGAACAGCGAGGCGATCGGGCGAGCAGAGAGCTTCGGCATAAGCCATTTGCCACGGGCACCGCCAGCGATGCACACTAGTCGGTGCGACCCGTATCTCTCATTTGACCGGGCAACGGAAGCACTCGAACGATCACACTGTCATCCGTGAAGAATCTGACCACCCGTGCCCGGCTGATCCTGCTGATACTGGCCTCCGCGCTGCCCGCCCTGGGCGTGTCCGTCTACAACGGATTCGAGCACCGCAGGGCGCTGGCAACCGACGCGCGCGAGGATCTTGCAAGATTCGCCGCATTGGCGGCCCGCAAGCAGGAGGAGTCCCTCGAGGCCGTGCGCCAGTTCCTGTTCGCGCTGTCGGGCTCGGCGGAATCGCTGATGAGATCGCCGCGGGACTGCTCCGAGTTCTTCAGGAAGCTGGTCGCGGCCAGTGACGGGCTGTATAACTCGATGGGCATCCATGGCAAGGACGGCATCCTGGTGTGCAGCGCCGTTACCTGGACCAGGAAGGTGGACGTCAACGACCGGCGCTACTTCCGGCTCACCGCGGACGCCCGGATGTTCGCGGTCGGCGAATATCAGGTAGGGCGAGCCACCGGTCTGCAGGGCGTGAATTTCGGTTACCCGGTGCTGAACGAAACGGGAGATCTCACCGGCGTGGTGTTCGCCGGCATGGATCTCGCGAAGTTCAACGAACTTGCCGCAAGGACGCCGCTGCCCGAGGGAGGGGCGCTCACCGTTTTCGACCACGAAGGCACCATCATCGCCCGCCACCCGGCCACGGCCGGCAACATAGGCGAAAAGGACCGCAATCCAGCCGTGATCGAGGCGCTCGGCACCAGCCGGAAGGCGGTGTTCGAGGCGGAAGACACCAGCGGCAAAGCGCACGTGTACGCGATGGAACCGTTGGGGATAAACGCCGACGGCAGCCATCCGTTCCATGTTCTTGTCAGCATCACCAAGGACGTCATCTTCGTCAATGCCGACTGGACCCTCAAGAAAAACCTTGCCGGGATCACGATCGCCATGCTGCTGCTCATGGTCGTCGCCTGGTACGGGTCCAACGTGGTCGTATTGCGGAAAATCCAGATCATGCTCGACGTCGCCCGACGCGTTCACAACGGCGACCTGACCGCCCGCACCGGATTCCCGCCGAATAAGGAGGAACTCTCGCGCTTGGGCAATGCGCTCGACGACATGGCGCAGGCGCTGGAGCAGCGCGAGGTCGAGTTGCAGGCGGCGCTCAAGCTGGTGCAGGAGCAGGCGATACACGACCCGCTCACCGGGCTTTACAACCGCCGGCAGATGGAGGAGCTGCTGTCGCGGGAGTTTCTGCGCGTGCAGCGCAGCGGCTCGACGTTCTCCGTGGTGATGGTGGATATCGACCACTTCAAGCGCATCAACGACACCCACGGGCACGAAACGGGGGACGAGGTGCTGGTGCGGATCGCCACCCTGCTCGTGAACGCGGTCCGCCGCAGCGATATCGTCTGCCGTTACGGCGGCGAGGAGTTCCTGATCCTGCTGCTGGGCTCGTCGGCGGAAAACGCCGTGCGGCGCGCCACGGAGGTCCAGCGCAGCGTGCGCAACCTCGTCCTGTCCCTGCGCGGGGGGGCGACGCTCTCGATCACGGCTTCGTTCGGGGTCGCGGCGTGCCCGGAGCACGGCACCGACCGCGACGCGCTACTGCGGGCGGCGGACCGGGCGCTCTACCGCGCGAAGAACTCTGGCCGCGACCAGGTCGTCGTCGCCAACGGCGCGGCCGCCTAGCCGCGGAGGCGGCTCAGGCCTGACTCCGCGGTGCGGGATTCAAGCCTTGGCATAGGCACCGCATCCGAACCTGAGGAGGCTCCCATGACTTGCGCCAGCGCGGCGGCTGTCGCCGCAGCAGTGCTCATTTGCGCCGTGACGCCCGCGGCCGCACAAACCTACCCGACGCGTCCGATCCGCATGATCGTGCCGTTCGCGCCGGGCGGCAACGTGGACATCAACGCCCGCGCCGTCGCCCCCGCGCTGGGGCAGGTGCTCGGACCGGCGTCCTCGCCCCGGCCAAAACGCCACGCGACATCGTGCAGAAGTTGAATGCGGCGCTCGGCCAGGTTCTCGCGCGGCCTTCTTCCTTCCTGTCTCTTATAGCAAGGCGGATCGTTACGGGATCAAACACCGGTCACTGGTCACCGGTCACGGGTCACGCTTTTCAGGCTCAGGCGCCGGTTTGGCTGGCGGCGCTTTGCTGCAACAGCTTGAGCATCGCCGCCGCCTTGTCGAAAGTCTCCTGGTATTCTTCTTCGAGCCGGGAATCCGCGACGATGCCGCCGCCCGCCCAGAAGCGGATCAAGCCATGCGAATGGACCAGCGTACGGATCGCGATGTTGAGGTCCATGTTGCCATCGAAGCCGATGTAGCCGATGGCGCCGCAATAGACGCCGCGGCGGTGCGGCTCCAGTTCCTCGATGATCTGCATCGCGCGCAGCTTGGGCGCTCCCGTGATGGAGCCGCCGGGGAAGCAGCCGCGCAGCAGGTCGAGCGCATCGCGGCCGCGCGCAAGCTCCCCCGTCACCGTGCTCACCAGGTGATGCACCGTGGCGTAGCTCTCGACGTCGAACAGCCTTGGCACCTTCACCGAGCCCAGCGCGCAGTTCTTCGATAGATCGTTGCGCAGCAGGTCCACTATCATGAGGTTCTCGGCGCGGTCCTTCTCGCTTGCCAGCAACTGCTCGGTCAGTTCGGCATCGAGGCGCGGATGCCCCGCGCGCGGCCGCGTGCCCTTGATCGGCCTGGTCTCGACGCGCCCGCGCTCGACCTTGAGAAAGCGCTCCGGCGAAGCTGACAATATCTGCGCGAAGGGGGTGTTGAGATAAGCTGAGAACGGCGCGGGGTTGATCACCCGCAGCCGCTGGTAGGCGGGCCAGGGATCGCCCATCGCCTGGGCCGAGAAGCGCTGCGCCAGGTTGACCTGGTAGCAGTCTCCGTCCTGGATGTAGTTGCGGATGCGGCGGAACGCCCGCGCGTAGGCTTCGTGCGTCAGGTTGGAGGCGATCGGCGAGGTGATGCGGAACGGCGCTCGGGCCTTCTCGCGCGGCGGCGCACTGAACAGCGCCACCAGGCGGTCCCACTTGATATCGGTATCCGGGTCGCGGCCCTGCCCCACCAGCCACGCCCGGCGCTCGCGATGGTCCACGACTACCGCCCAGTCGTAGATCCCCACCGCCATCTCCGGGATGCGCTCGGCGTCTTCCGCCACCGCCGGCAGCCGCTCCAGCCGGCGCGCGAGATCGTAGCCGAAGTAGCCGATCGCACCGCCGCAAAAGGGAACGCCGCCGCCGCATTGCGGATCGATGGCGAGTCGCTCCTTGAGGAGAGTAAACGGATTCTCGCGCGAGAGCGCGACGCCCTCGGCGTGGATTTCGGTCAGGATGCCGCGCGTGACCAGCCGCACGTACGGGTCGGCGGCGAGGATGTCGTAGCGCGACTGGCCAGCATGGTGCTGAGTGCTGTCGAGAAAAACCGACCACGGCCGGTCGGCGATCGCCTCGAACCGGCGCGCGCTGTCAGGCTGGTAGGGAAGCTCGGTGAGAAGCGGCGGTGCCATGGCGGAATTTTACTCCCAGCGGGAGAAATGATGAACGCGGAACGATGAACGAGCGGCCATCAAAAGTGCATGCCCTGCCTTTTGCCCAAGATGACGGGCGGTGCCCGCTGCGCTTTGACACCGGGTTTCCGCGGGATGATAGACTCGTCCGACCCACGCCTCACGACAAGGAGGAAAATAGTGTCGAATATGCAAAACCGGCTTGCGCTCCATACCTGGACGCTCGATACGACACCGCTAGCCGACGCGTTGCGCGCTGCAAAGAGCGCCGGCTGGGACGCCGTCGAGCTGCGGCGCATTGACTTCACGCGCTGCTTCGACAAGGGCATGACCAATGCCCAAGTCCTCGATCTCGTCCGCAAGAGCGGTCTCAAGGTCGCCTGCATCGGCACCGAGTACGGCCTGGTCTTCGCTAAGGGCGAGGAACGGGAGCGCCTGCTCAAAGTGCTCAACGAGACCTGCGCTAACGCGGCGGCCCTGGGCTGCGACCTCGTGATGATCGCGCCCGGTCAGAATCCCCCGAGCACGCTCCGTGATGCTGCCGTCAATTTCCGCACCGGCGGCGAGATCGCGAAAAAGCACGGCGTTCGTCTCGCCCTCGAATTCAATTCGGCGCACAGCCTTATCAAGAACCTCGACGCTGGCCGCGAAGTCGTGGGCCTGGCCGATCACCCCAACTGCGGCCTGCTGCTCGACGCCTACCATCTGGAACGCAGCGGCAACGGCGGCCGCGGTTTCGAGTCGTACCCGCCGGAGAAAATATTCGCCTTCCAGTTCAGCGACGTGCCCGCCGGCCCGCCGTCGGCCGACCGGCGGCCGACCGACCGGCTGCCGCCGGGCAAGGGCAAAGTGCGCTGGCGCGAGGTGTTCCAGCTCCTGAATGAAAAAGGCTACCCAGGCTATCTCAGCTACGAAGCGCCGAACCCGGACTACTGGTCCCGGCCGCCGGAAGACGTGGCGCGCGAGGCCGTCGAGGCGACGCGCAAACTGCTGGCGCAGGTCGAATGACGAAACTACGTGATAAGGTACGAGCGGTGATTAGGCTCCATACCCTGCCCTATCACCTTTCACCTGGAGGAACTTCCCATGGCCAAGGCGATTGCAATACATCCGGCAGTTGATGGCGGAATAAAGACCGCCGCAGCGCATTTCGCGGGCGGCACGCTGGTATGTCACTGCTCCGACAAGAAGGTAACAGTGGCGGTCAGTGCGCAGTGCGCCCACAACCACGTGTGCGGCTGCACCAAGTGCTGGAAGCCGGCCGGCGCGTTGTTCTCCCAGGTCGCGGTGGTGCCGCGCGACAAGGTCCGTGTGACCGCCAATGGCGACAAGCTGGCAGCCGTCGATTCGAAAGCGACCATCAAGCGGCACGCCTGTAAGAGCTGCGGCGTGCACCTGTACGGCCGCATCGACAACGAAAAGCATCCGTTTTACGGCCTGGATTTCATCCATACGGAGCTGTCTTCCAGTACCGGCTGGGCACCGCCGGAATTTGCGGCTTTCGTCTCCTCCATCATCGAGTCCGGAACCAATCCCGCCGACATGGGCGCGATCAGGACGAAACTGAAGGGACTGGGCCTGGAGCCCTATGACTGCCTGTCCCCGGCGCTGATGGACGCCATCGCGACGCACACCGCGAAAGCGGCGGGAGTGCTCCGCAGCTAAGAACCCGGGAACGCGCGAGAGCGGGAGAGCGAAAAAACCGGAGGAAACGGAAGAATGGAGGTTCTTCGACCTCCCGCCCTCACGTGTTTTTGGGGGCTTCCGCGCTCCCGCCCTCCCGCTCTTACGCCCTCACGGTATTCAGAACACGACGACACTGCGAATCGATTTCCCTTCACGCATCAGCTCGAACCCCTTGTTGATGTCGTCGAGCTTCAGCGTGTGGGTGATCAGGTCGTCGATGTTGATCTTTCTCTCCATGTACCAGTCCACGATCTTCGGCACGTCGCGCCTCCCCTTCGCGCCCCCGAAAGCGGTGCCCTGCCAGACCCTGCCGGTGACGAGCTGAAACGGCCGCGTCCTGATCTCCTGGCCCGCGCCGGCGACGCCGATGATGGTGGAGACACCCCAGCCCTTGTGGCAGCACTCCAGCGCCTGGCGCATCACGTCCACGTTGCCGATGCACTCGAAGCTGTAGTCCGCGCCGCCCTTCGTCAAGTTGACAAGATAAGCCACGAGATCGCCGCCGACCTCTTTCGGGTTCACGAAGTGCGTCATGCCGAACCTCTCGGCCAGCGGCTGGCGCGCCGGATTGATGTCCACGCCGACGATCATGTCGGCCCCGGCCATGCGCGCGCCCTGAATCACATTCAGCCCAATGCCGCCGAGGCCGAACACCACGACGTTGGCGCCGGCTTCGACTTTCGCGGTATTGATCACCGCGCCGATCCCGGTGGTGACGCCGCAGCCGATAGTGCAGACTCTATCCAGTGGAGCATCCTTGCGGATCTTCGCCAGCGCGATTTCCGGCACCACCGTGTAGTTCGAAAAGGTCGAGGTGCCCATATAGTGATGGATCTTCGTCCCGCCGAGCGAAAAGCGGCTGGTGCCGTCGGGCATCACTCCCTGGCCCTGCGTCACACGTATTGACTGGCAGAGGTTGGTTTTCTCCGAGACGCAGTACTCGCACTGGCGGCACTCCGGCACGTAGAGCGGGATCACATGGTCGCCCTGCTTCAGCGTCGTTACGCCGGGCCCCGTGTCCACTACCACGCCCGCCCCTTCGTGCCCCATGATGGCGGGGAACAGACCCTCCGGATCGGCGCCGGACAACGTGAACTCGTCGGTGTGGCAAATGCCGGTTGCCTTGATCTCCACCAGCACTTCACCCGCCCTCGGGCCACCGACCTCGATGGTCTCGATGGTAAGCGGTGCGCCTGCCTTGTGCGCAACTGCGGCTTTGGATTTCATGCGGTTCTCCAGAGAAAAAGACAACAACCAATACTACATGAACCGCCAAGACGCCAAGCCCGCCAAGAAAACAAAACCAATAATTGAACCGCAAAGAACACAGAGAGAATCAAAGCAATAACTTAGGATCCGGCGATTCGATCCGTTCCTGATCTTCATATTGCTCCGGTTCTCTTGGCGGCCTTGGCGTCTTGGCGGTTCGATCTGGGTTTAGACTTGAAGGATGGAAAAATACCGCGGCCGCTTCGCGCCCTCGCCCACCGGCCCGCTGCACTTCGGCTCGCTCGTCGCAGCTGTCGGGAGTTTTCTCGAGGCGCGCACGTGCGGCGGCGTTTGGCTGGTGCGTATGGACGACCTCGACCCGCCGCGCGTCGTGCCCGGCGCGGCCGACGACATCCTGCGCACGCTCGAAGCCTGCGGCATGGAATGGGACGGCGATGTCGTGTATCAGAGCGCGCGCAGCGACGCCTACCACAGCGCGTTGCACCGGCTGCGTGAGAAGGGGCTGGTCTATCCGTGCGCCTGCAGCCGCCGCGAAATCGCCGATTCCGCGATCACCGGTGTGGAGGGGCCGGTTTATCCAGGCACTTGCCGCGGCGGCATCGCGGGCAGCAGGGGTGCGCGGGCGCTCCGGCTCGACTCCCGTGGCGCCGCAATCGCCTTCGAGGACGCGCTGCAAGGGAGAATCGCCTCCGCGCTGGAGCAGGAGTTCGGCGACTTCGTGCTCTACCGCAGCGACGGGGTGTATGCCTATCAACTGGCGGCAGTCGTGGACGACGCCGGGGAAGGCATCACGGATATCGTGCGCGGCGCGGACCTGCTCGGCTCCACCCCGCGGCAGATCTACGTGCAACAACTGCTGGGCCTGCCGCAGCCGCGCTACGCGCACCTGCCGGTCGCGGTAAATGCCGCGGGCGAGAAACTCTCCAAGCAGACGCTCGCAGCCCCCCTCGATGCGGCGCAACCGCTGCCGGCCCTCGTAGCGGCGTTATCGTTTCTCGGCCAGCAACCGCCCCGTGGGCTCGCGAGCGCCACGGTACGGGAACTCTGGGACTGGGC
>Ga0137323_1000272_pt1 | contig 14988 bp, 14 predicted proteins | sample EasRivERMZT423_2_FD_102285 | JGI IMG/M metagenome (GOLD analysis project Ga0137323, IMG submission 102285) | Soil microbial communities from meander-bound floodplain in the East River, Colorado, USA - East River MetaG ERMZT423_2 | ecosystem: Environmental > Terrestrial > Soil > Floodplain ... | reverse complement strand
CGTATCACCCACGACCCAGACGTTGTGCACGCCACCGTCGGTGGGCTCATACCAGGCGACTTCCTTGGGGTCCTTGATGTCGGACACGTCGATCACGTGCAGCCGCCCGAACGTGAGATTGTTCCCGTCCTGGAGACCCTTGTACGGCCGCCCCGCATACACTTCATCGCCCACGAACACGTAGCGGCCCTGCCGCCAGGCCGTGTGCGTTCCCCGCACGAACCCGGCTCCCCAGAGCTGCGAGACGCGCGCGTACACGGCGTTCAGGTCGTACTTGAGCTGCGACACGAGCTGCGGATTGGTGGGACTGCCGCCCTTCATGCCGTTGCCCACGTCGAGAATGATGAGGCCGTCGTTCCAGTACGCGAGATACGCGAGCCCGTCCACGACCATCACGTCGTGCAGGTACCGTCCTGCCTCCGTCTGCTCGGTCTGCCAGCGCGCGACTTCCTTGGGGTGCTGCGGATCCTGAATGTCGATCACGCGCATCGAGCCGGTCGCGTCGTCGGTGATGTACGCATGGCCCTTGTAGACGTAGGAGCTGTGCACGCCGCCCGACACCGTCTGTGTGTATTCCGAGACCGGCTTGGGGTGACACGGATTGCTCGCGTCGAACACGACGATGCCGTTCTTGCGGTCGGACGCGCCCTCACGCGAGAAGACGCCGTACTTGCCGTCCTCCGTCGTCATCACGTCGTTCACGATGCGCGCGTTCGTCATCATCGAATCGACGATTTTGGGTTTCGTCACGTCGCTGATGTCGATCGCGTACACGCGATCGGCGATCGTGGAGAGGTAGGCGCACGGCGCGGTCGGATGCAGCCACACCTCCGCCGTGCTCATCGTGATCGGCACACGGCCGCGCACTTCGATGCCACGCCCCACGTCGCGCGGGGCGACTCGCACGACCGCGTCCCCCGCCTTGCCACCCACCGACGCGGTCACCGTGTACGTTCCCGGCAGCTCGGCCACGAACGTGCCGGTCGGGTCGATGAGCGACACGCCGGATCCGGCGCTCACCGCCCAATCCACCGCGACGTTGGCAACCGCGCCACCCGCCGCGGTCCGCGGTGTCGCGGTGAACTTCACGACGTCCCCCGCTCGCACGGTGGACACGCCGGGCTCGACCGTCACGCGCGCCACGTTGTTGGCGAGCACCTGGATCGCGAGCGTTGCAGTCGCGGGGCCCGACGTCGCGGTGATCGTCGCGCGGCCCGCGGCGACGGCGCGGAGCCGGCCATCGCTCGTCACGCTGGCGATGCGTGGATTGCTCGACGTAAACGTGAGCGGGTCGTAGCGCTTGTCCCCGTGGCGCGAGAAGGCGGTCCCCGAGAGCGTCAGACGCGATCCGGCGACGAGGCGCGTGGGCCGCGCATCGAGGACGATGCGCGCCGCGGGCTCCGGCAGGACATGCACCAGCGAAGACCCAAACACCTGGCTGTGCTGGTCGCCCGGGATGTATCCCACCGCGGTCACGCGCGCATACCCCTGATAGCCGCCGGTGAACTCGCCGATCGAGTCGACATCGCCGATGTCCCCACCGACGAACCACCCGATCTCCGCGCCAGGGACCGGATTCCCGGCCCCGTCGAGCGCGCGCGCGGTGAACTTGAGCTTGCCGCCGATCGGCACTTCACCGCCCGAGGGCTGGACTTCGACTTTGGCGATTTGTTGTGGCGCGGTGGTGCTGGTGGGTTGCTGGAGCGTGACTAACGACAGTAGCGCGTGCAACAACATGAGAGCTCCTCCGTCCGACGGCGGTTGAAGTGGAGATTGAGGTTACAGGGCCGAGCCGCATTGCGGAAGAGCGACGTGGCCGCGGTATACTGTCATGAAGCTGTCAGCATACTGCAGTCAAGACGAAACGGCAGTCCTAATTGACAGGTTTCAAGGCGCTCCATACTTTTGCCCGCGGTTCAAGCATAACGTGGCACCGTCACCGGCTGTCTGCGCTTCCGCGAGGACCACATGTCTCGCGGTTTTTTGTTTGAGCCCGTCCCAGGCCGCGGTGGCCTGGTTCGATCCTGTTCGGGGCCGAGCCCCACTGTGCAGAGGTTAGAACAGATATGGCTAAGGGCAAGGTGAAGTGGTTCAACGACGCAAAGGGCTTTGGCTTCATAGCCCAGGAGTCGGGTCCGGACGTGTTCGTCCACTTCACGGCGATCCAGGCCGAGGGCTTCCGCAGCCTCGCCGAGGGTGACAACGTCGAATTCGACGTTGCCCAGGGTCCAAAGGGGCTGCAAGCGCAGAACGTTCGCAAAGTCTAGCGAGCGGTAACGGCTGTCGTGACGGGCCCGGATCACACCGGGCCCGTTTGCTTTTTCGTATATTGGCGGCATGGCTCCCGCGTTGCTGCTCGCGCTCCTCGTTCAGGCTGCTCCGGCCCCAGCCGCCGCAGCCTCGGCGCCCCCCCCCGTCCCCCTGCCGTTCATGTATCGAGGCTATGCCCCTGGAATGGCCTATCGTGATTTTGCGACGCAGGCTCGCGCGATGGCGCAGACGAATAAAGACATCCTGGCGTGCCAGACGATGCACCACACGGCGCAGGTCATGGATTGTGCCGTCCGCGTACGGGACCCTGTCGACAGCGCCCGCTTTTACCTGAGCGCCAACGTCATCGAGGGCCGAGCGTCCGTGATCTCATTCTTCGATTCTGGGAGCGTGGCCCTGCTCAAGCGGACGCAGGACGACATGCGCAAACGGCTGGGGGCGCCGCAGCGGCGGGAGCGCAGCATGTGGGAATGGTCGCGCAACCGGCGGTTCATTCGACTCAACTGGCGCGGCAGTGGCGACTGGCGTGTCTTGTCGATCACGCTCAATGACCGCGACGTGATGGACCGGATCGCGCGATACCGGCCTCCGCCCAAGCCGGCGCCCCCCCCCGCAAAGCCTAAGTAGCCGTTACGAGTCGCTCGGCGAGCTGCGCGATTCCGTGGGCTCCCGTGATTTGATCGACCCACCGCGGCGGCAAGCCGACCTCTCCGTACCGCGCCCCGAGCAACGCCCCCGCCACAGCGGCGTTCGTGTCGGTGTCTCCGCCGGCCTGCGCCAGATAGATGAGCGCCTCTTCCAGCGAGCGGTCATGCGTCACGAACCAGAACGCGATCTCTACGCAATGGACGACGTAACCCGCTTCTCCCGCGATCGCGATCGGCAGGTCGCCTTCGCCCTCCCGCGGCACGCGATGAATGGCGTCCCGCAGCAGTCGCGGGGCGCGATCGCCGATGCGGTGCAGCACTTCGTCGATGAAGTAGATGTTGCCGTGCAGCAGCTCCCGCACGGCGAGATTCACCGCGGCGGCCGCCCAGGTGCAGCGTGCGTCGGCGTGCGTAATCGCCGCCTGCTGCGTCGACACCCGAATCAGCCGCTCGATCTCGTCGTGATAGCGCAGCGCCACGGGAAGGCAGCGCATGACGCTGCCGTTTCCCGCCGACCGGCCGGGATTCTCCTGGTTCGCGAGGCGCCCCGCTTCGAACGGCTCTTTGCCGCGATCGATCAGGGTGAGCGCCCGCTTGGTCGTCAATCCAATGCCCCGGCCATCCACTTTCATCCATTTCACCCAGCGGCCGGACACGTCGGTCGCGTCGAATCCGTTGCACGCGAGCAGCGACTCGCCGAGCAGCAGCGTCATCGCCGCGTCGTCATCATACGGCGAATTCTTGGGAGGGGGCGCCAGATCGCGGACGCCACTGGGGAAGGCCTCGCGAATGGCATCTGCCGTTCCCAGGCGTTCGGTGGGAACACCGAGCTGGTTTCCCGCAACGAGGCCCAGCAACGCTCCGCGCGCCCGAGAGACCAGTTGGGGATCGCCTTTCATTGCGCCACAAACTAACACTGGCCATGACCATCGTCGTGGGACTCGCGGGGGTCTATGTGGTGCTCGTGGGCCTCCTGTGGGCGTTCCAGGAGAAGCTCACCTTTCCCGCGCCCCGAGCCCCCCTTCCGGATCCTCACGAGGTTCTCGGGTACGGTGAACGCGTCGAAATCACCATGAAGGACGGAACGAGCTTGGTTGGTTGGTACTTGCCCGCCCTCGACAGCCTTCGACCGCCCTCGCCCGCCCTTTTGTGGTTCTATGGAAATGGCGAGAACATCGCCGCGATCTGGCCGATCATCCGGGACTTTCGGCCACCTCATGCCGCGGTGCTCGTCCTCGATTACCCCGGCTACGGGGCGAGTGAGGGCAAAGCCACCGAGGCGGGCATGTATGAAGCTGCCGATCTCGCCTATGAAGCGCTGCGCCGTCGCACCGATGTCGACGCCAAACGCATCTACGTGTACGGCCGCTCGCTCGGCGCCGCCGCCGCTACGCACGTCGCCTCCACACGCGAGGTCGCCGGGCTGATCCTCGAGTCACCCTTTACGAGCGCCAAAGGAATGGCAGCCCGACACTACCGCTTCGTGCCACGGGCGTTGGTGCGCCTGAGCCTCGACAACATCGGCCGCATGTCGAGCATACGATGCCCTACCCTCATCTTCCACGGGACGGCCGACATGCTCGTGCCAATGCGGATGGGCCAGGACGTTGCGGCGGCGGCCGGGGGGCCAGTGGAGTTCGTGATGATTGAAGGCTCTGGGCACAACGACACCTACGACCTGGGAGGGAAACGCTACCGCGACAAACTCGCGGCGTTCGTCAAATAACGACGACCGGCGCGAGCCGGTCCTTCTCCTCGTCGAAAATCCGCTGTGCTTCATCCAGGGCGCGAATCACGTCGGGCTCCTCGGGATCGGGGAACTTGCTGCTCGCGGCGACCTTGCCGGTGAGCTGGCGTACGCCAACCAGCGCGCGCGTCACCTCGCAGCGCTCCAGATCCCGGTCGGTGTGCCCCGCCACCAGCAGCTCCTCGTACAGCGGCAGCGCGGCACGGTCGCCCAACACGTACAGCGACTCGAGGATCTTGGGCGCCAGGAACCGGCGCAGCATCTCGTCGCCGCGAATTCGCTGAAACAGCGCGATCACATCCGGTGCCTGACCGGGATAGTAGCGCGCCGCTTCGACGGCCGCCGCGACGAACGCGTGATGCGCTCCCGGAGTCTGCAGATACCGGGCGAACAGCGGCCACGCATCCCTGGGATGACGCTCGGCCAGCGCGAGAAAGGCGAAGTAGCGACGCCCGAGCGGAGCGCGGAGGTCGGCGATCACGGTGCGGAGACCCGCCACGCCCCAGCGCGCGCCGACGAGCGCGGCGGCCGCGGCGTGCTGGAACCGCTCGAGCTCGGGCACGCGAAATGTGACGATGTGCGGATCGAGAAATGCGCGGCAGCGCTCCAACACGGCGAGCAGCCGGCGATCGACCTGGGTCAACGCGGGCTCGAGCGATTCGGTATTCGCGCGGCGCGCGAGCGCGAGTCCTTCCCACCCGACCTGTCCGAGATCCAGCTCTTCCCACTTGGCATCCAGCTCGGCGGCGCCGCGGGCCGCGAGCAGGCGTTCGAGTCCGGCCGCGAATCCGCCCAGGTGCCGAATCGCATCCATCCCGTAATGTGGAAAGCCCGTGGATATTGCGCTATCCCATAGAGAGGCTTAACCTTGCCCGCACTCTCTCTCTCCACATCGAGGAGGAATTTCTGCGGAGGCTCCTCGCCGGCATCTTGGTGGTCGCAGGCTGTTCACGGGGCGAAAAGGGACCAATCGTGTTGGGGCTGGCGGGCCCGTTCTCGCAGCCCCGCGGGGCGTCGATGCAGCACGCCGCCGAGCTCGCCGTCAAGGAAATCAACGCCCGCGGCGGAATCCGCGGCCGCCTGCTCGCGCTGCGCATCATGGACGACAGCGCCCGTGGCGACGTGGCGATTCGCATCGCCCGCACGCTGGTGGACGATCCCTCCGTAGTCGCCGTCATCGGCCATCTCACCTCCGGTACATCGCTCGCGGCCGGCCGTGTGTACGGGGAAGGCCGGCGCCCCGTGGTGATGATCTCTCCGTCCGCGTCGAGCCCGGACCTGTCCGGGGTCAATCCGTACGTGTTCCGCATCTGTCCCAGCGATCTGAGTCACGGCGCGCAGCTCGCGCGGTTCGCGCGTATGACGCTCGGCGCGCGCCGGGTGGGCGTGATCTACGTCGATGACGACTACGGACGCGGACTCCGACTCAGCTTCGCGGCCGAGTTCCGCCGCCTGCGTGGCGAGATCGTCGGGGAAGACCCGGTACTATCGACCACGCCCAGTCTCGAACCGTATCTGTCGCGGCTGCGGCTGGGGGGGGGCGGTGGTGTGGATGCGGTGATGCTGGCGACCGAACGTGGCGGCGCCGAGCTGGCGCTGCGGGACATGGCCCGGATTGGCGTGCGGTGGCCGGCGCTCGGCGGCGACGCCCTGACGGGCATCGAGGGCGCCGGGCCGCTTGCAGAGGGCGTGCACGTGTCGTCGGCGTATCTGATCGATCGCCCGGGCGTGCGGAACGAGCGGTTCGTGGAGGCATACGCGCGGGCCTATCCGGGCGAGCGACCGGACCATCGTGGGGCCGGAGCCTATGACATCGTTCAGCTGCTCGCGGCGGTCTTCACGGAGGCCGGAACCGACCGCCGCGCCATTCGAGACCGGGTCGCGCGGATTGGCACCCAAGCCCCCGCGTTCGAAGGCGTCACGGGAACCATCGTCTTCGACGCCCGCGGCGACGTGCCGGCAAAGTCGGTGGTGATCGGCACCGTGCGTGACGGGCGACTGGTGACGGAGGCCGCGCAGTGAACGTGGGGGGCGGGGGGCGCGGGGGGGGCGGGGCGCTCGACACGATTCGCTGGCGCATCATCCTGGGCCTGTCGGGTCTGTTGGTCGGCCTGCTCATCGCTGCCGTGGTCGGGGTGACGTCGCTCGCCACGCTGCGCCGCTCGCTGGCGATCGAGATCGACCGCCTGCTCGAGTCGAGCGAAGTGGGCAATGGCCTCGTGATTGCGGTGTTCGAGGAAATCCGCGCCGCCCATGAGTATCTCGACGAGGGGACCAAGCAGGCGGCCGATCAGTTTCAGTCAGCCGCGGATGCAGCGTTCCGAGCCCAGAAGCAGCTCGAGGGATTGCCGGGGCTCACCGAAGCGGATCGAATCAGCGTCAACCGGATCAAGCAGCTTCAATCCGCGATCCATGTGGACTATTCGCTGGCGCACGCGAACGTCGACCTGGGTCGGCCAAGCGCCGCGGCGGCCGCGGCTGCGCAGGTGCGGGAGCCCGTCACCGACCTGACGCGTCTGGTGCGCGAGCTGTCGGTGCGCCAGTCGGAGCGCGCCACGGCGGGCGGCCAGCGGCTGGGACGACTCGCCCGTGAGCGCGAGATCCTGCTGTGGCTGGTGCTGATCGTCACGATCGTCGTCGGTACCGTCGTCGGGGCGTTCACGCTGCGCTGGGTGGAAGGACCGCTGGTGCGTCTCGTGACGGCCGCCGAGCGGTTCGGCAGCGGTGATTTGCGCCCAGTCACGACCGGACGCATGCCACGCGAGTTCCAGGTGCTGGCGCACGCGATGCGGCAGATGGGTGAACGGCTGCGGGGCATCGTATCCGAAGTCGTCGGCTCGGCGGACAGGATCGCGGCATCGGCGAGCGATCTCTCCGCGGTCAGTGAGGAGCTGGCGGCTTCGTCGAGTCAGGTGTCCAGCGCGATGCTCGAGATCTCGAGCGGCGCCGAGCACCAGCGCAACGAGTTGAACGCCACGCAATCAGCGCTGGAGCAGCAGCGGAAGGTGACGGCCGAGATGGCGGACGCGGCGTCCCGCGTCGCGCGGCTGGGCGAAGAGATCCGCACGGTCGCCGACCGTCACCGCCATGACATCGCGGTCGCCGGGTCCACCCTCCTCGATGTGCGCGAGGTCGTCCGGACCACCGCGACCGAAGTCGCCCAGCTCGCGGAGCAAAGCGCCGCCATCGATGATTTTGTCGATCTGATCAAGCGCATCTCCTCGCAGACCAACCTGCTGGCGCTGAACGCCGCGATCGAGGCGGCTCGCGCCGGCGAGCATGGCCGCGGGTTCGCCGTCGTCGCCGAGGAAGTGCGCCAGCTCGCCGACGAGTCGTCGCGCGCCGCGGAGGATGTTGCGCGCACCACCCGCGTGATCCGCGAACAAGTGGAAGAAGTCAGCGCGACGATGGCGGTCGGCCAGGCGAAGGTGCGCGGCATCGAGTCCGTGGCCGAGGGCGCGGCCCGCGGGCTCACCGAGATCGTGGCGGCCGTGGAACAGGTCGAACAGGCGGCGGCGCGCGTGACCAAGGCGGCGGAGGAGAATCGCGAGGTCACCGAGCAGCTGGGCGCGCAGGCGCAGCAGGTGGTGAATCGCGCCGTGGCGCACGCGTCGAGCGCCGAGCAGGTCACGGCCGCTACGCAGCAGCAGGGGGCGTCGACCCAGGAAATGGCAGCGGCCGCCGGAGATCTGCTCCAGGCGGCCGAGAAACTGCGGGGATTGGTCCGCGGCTTTCGAATCTAGCGGCGCTTCTTTCCTTTCTTTGCCGCTGTCTTCTTCACCGGCAGCGGCTTCTTTTTCTTGAGTCCTTCCTGCACTTCCGTCAGCACGCGGTCCCCCTCATCCGGACCGATCAGCCCGCGCCGCACGGCGTAACGCACCAACTCCTCGGCGTCTTCCGGCGAGAAATCCGCCAAGCCGGCGGCGCCACGCATCGCCTTGATGAGCGCGTCCGCCACCGGACTGCGCAGCACGCTGGCGATGCCGGGGAGGGCTTCGAGCAACGATGAGATCTGCGAACCGCCTAACTCAGCAGGCATCGGGACGCCGTCGAGGAGGGTTCAAGGTCGCGCCAAGCTACATACGCTCCTTGAAGGCGTCAAGAATTGCGCGGCGTTGTGTCTCTGCGCGACACGGTGAGGTCGGATTGCGACAGGAGCTCCCCCAGGACGGTCCGCGTGCGAGGGTCGAGGGGCAGCTCAAAGCGCAGATCGAGCCGGTACAGCCCGCGGTCCGGGGGGGCGCCCTGGCCGGTGAGCGTGAAACCCCGATCCGACGGTGTGACCGCATCGATCTCGATCGCCGCGATGGGCTGGTACGCAGGACGGGGTGCTGGGACCGAACGGGACCGCGTCGGACTGCGGTGAGGGGTTTACATGGGGACCTTTCCTGGTTGCCGGAGAGATACCCGCGGGCGCAAGCGCGTCAAGATCAGGGGTAGTATAGATTTCGCTTCAGAGGGGAGTTTGCGTGGGCCGACGCGGGGTCAAGGAGTACCGGGCGCCCGAGGCGCTGGCGCTGATTGCAGCCGATCGCGCACATCAGCCATTGGTGTGCCCGTCGTGCGGCACCCGGACCATCAACCGCTCGCCGCGCCGCCGCCCGTCTCGACTAGGCGAGATCGTGCCATCGGAGCGGATCAGCTTGACGTGCGCAGCCTGCAGCCGGCACGCATACTACATCGCGCGGGGCCAGGAGCTGCCGCGCGACGCAACTATGGACCCAAGGAGCCTATGACCGGAGATCTGCGTGGCTGGTGACGCGATACAGATGATGGGAACCGTCACCGAGGTGCTGCCGAACACGACGTTCCGCGTAAAACTCGAAAATGGACACGACGTACTCGCCTACGTCAGCGGCAAGATGCGCAAGAACTACATCCGGATCTTGCAGGGAGATCGCGTCGCCGTTGATCTGTCTCCGTATGATCTGACCAGGGGACGAATCACCTACCGATACAAGTAATCGGTACTCGGTCATCTGCACCGATAACCGATACCTGACCCCGATTACGATGGATGACGCAGGAGCCTGTTCCAGCGAATCCGGAACGGCTGCGTCGCAATGCTCATATAGATGAAGAGGGGTCGCCCGCGGATGTGCGCGCGCGGCAGGAAACCCCAGAAGCGGCTGTCGTAGGACTGATCGCGGTTGTCGCCCATCACGAAGTAATGGTCGGGCGGCACGACGATCGGTCCCCAATCGTGGGTCGTGGGACGATAGCGCGCCGGGTCGCCGCCCACGTAGTGCGGGAGCTGCCACGCTCTGAACTGCTGAAGACGGAATGCCTCGTCCGGCACCGGCGCCACGGCCGTGTGCAGGGCGTAGGGCTCGTCGAGCCGCTGCCCGTTGCGGATCATGGTGTCGTGCACCATCTGCAGCGTGTCGCCCGCGATGCCGATCACCCGCTTCACGATGTTGAGGTTGGGAGTCGAGTCTTCGACGGAGCGGAAGATCACGACGTCCTGCCGCTTGGGCGTCGCGAATGACGGCAGACGGCAGCAGTGGAATCCAGTCAGCGGAATCTCGAGCTCTCCCCCGAACACCGCCTTGTTGACGAACAGGAAATCACCGATGAGCAGGGTGTTTTCCATGCTCGGCGACGGAATGCGGAATGCCTCGATCAGAAACGAGCGCAGGACAATCCAGATCAGGAACGCGCCACCGATCGCCCGGGCCCAGGCTTTTGCCTCCTCCTTCAGGGTCTTCTTGAGAGGTAGTGGTGGTTTGGTGGAGGTTGGTGGAGGTTGTGAAGGACGCGGGCTGGTGGTCACGGGGTTTCAACCCAGTCCGCAATGAAGATGTTGGTCTCGCCCTGCACCTTCCCGTTTCGATTCGAGGCCCACACGAGCCGGCGGCCATCAGGGGAGAACATCGGGAAGGCATCGAAATCAGTGTTGGTCGTTACCTGCTCGAGCCCCGTGCCGTCGAGATTGACCAGGTAGAGGTCGAAGTTGCGCGAGCGCGGGTTCTTGTGATTGGACGCGAACAGGATGCGGCGCCCGTCAGGATGGAAATACGGCGCGAAGTTCGCGCCGCCCAGGTTCGTGACCTGCCGTTGATTCGAGCCGTCCGCGTTCATGACCCAGATTTCCATGCGTGTGGGACGCACCAGGTTCTGCGCCAACAAGCTCGTGTATTCGCCCGAGTCGGCGGCGGTCTGCGGATGCCAGGCGCGATACACGATCTGCTTGCCGTCAGGCGAGAAGAACGGGCCGCCGTCATAGCCGAGGGTACGGGTCAGACGCTTCAGGTTCGTGCCATCGACGTTCATCGTGTAGATGTCGAGATCGCCGTCGCGCAGCGAGGTGAACAGGATCGTCTTGCCGTCGGGTGAGAGCGTGCCTTCGGCGTCGTAGCGGGGGTTATCGGTGATGCGCCTGGTCCCGCTGCCATCGGCGTTCGCCACGGAAATGTCGTAGTCGTACAGCGCCCACACGTATCCGCGCGAGTAGTCGGGGCGCGGCGGGCAGGCGGCGCCGCCATGCTCGGTGGTCGCGTAGAAAATCCGGCGGTCGTTATCGAAGAAGTACCCGCAGGTGGTGCGGCCCCTGCCGCTCGAGACCCGGTGCAGGTTGGTGCCGTCCGCATTCATGACGAACTGCTGGTCGCAGCCGGAGTCCGATACCTGGCGCTGCAAGATGATCTGCTGTCCCGAGCGGGAGAAATACGCTTCGGCGTTCTGACCGCCGAACGTCAGTTGCCGGATGTTCCGCAGATGCCCTTCCCCCGAGTCGGCGGGGATCGTCTGCAGCAACGCGGCGAGCATGAGCGCAAGCATGGGACTGGCAAGCTAGAGGCATTCAAACCCTCAGGCAATGTTAGATTATCTGACTCGATGAACGATCCGAAGTCGCCCCGTCCTCCGCGCCAGCCCCTGATGGACGCCCTCGGCCAGATGTGTGCCGATGGGAAACAGACGGCTGAGTTCTTGTGGCAGGTGCCGAAGGACGCCGCGGCGCGAGCGAAAATCCTGGAGCTGCTGAATCAGATCGGCGCCGAGAGCGCGAAACAGGGCCGGCACGAGATGCCCAGGCTCGTCGAAGATCTCAAGATTGCCGCGCAGGCATCGCCCTCGCCGCAGCAGGTGGAGCTGCTGGTCGACGGTTTCGATCGCCTGACCAAACTGTGGCAGGCCGCCAAATCCGGATTGCTATGACCAAGACTGCCTCGGCGCCGCGCGTCGATCTCGAGCAGCTCTCGATCAACACTGTCCGCACGCTCGCGATGGACGCGGTGCAACAGGCCGATTCGGGACATCCCGGGACGCCCATGGCGCTGGCGCCGCTCGCGTACGTGCTGTGGCTGCGGCATCTCAAATACAATCCCGCGAACCCGGAATGGCGCGACCGGGACCGGTTTGTCCTGTCCGCGGGACATGCCTGCATGCTGCTCTACAGCGTGCTGTATCTGACCGGGTACGACGTCACGCTCGACGATATCAAGAACTTCCGCCAATGGGCGAGCAAGACGCCGGGGCATCCGGAGCGCGGCATGACGCCGGGGGTCGAGGCGACGACCGGTCCGTTAGGCCAGGGCACCGGGAACGCCGTCGGCATGGCGATCGCGGAAGCGCAGCTCGCGGCGCTCTATAACCGGCCCGGCCACGAGATCTTCAATCATTACACGTATTTCCTGGCCTCCGACGGCGACCTGATGGAAGGGATCTCGCACGAGGCGTGCTCGCTCGCCGGCCACTTGAAGCTCAGCAAGCTGATCGGCTTCTACGACGACAATCGCATCACCATCGACGGCTCGACCGACCTCGCGTTTTCCGACGATACCGCGAAGCGATTCGAGGCCTACGGGTGGCACGTGCAGCGCGTCGATGACGGCAATGATCGCGCGGCGCTCGACAGCGCGATCGTCGCGGCGCAACGGGAACGGACGAGGGCCTCGCTGATCATCGTGCGCACGCATATCGGCTGGGGGAGCCCGCACAAACAAGACACGGCCGACGCGCACGGCGCCCCGCTGGGCGTGGAGGAGATCAGGCTCACCAAGCAGAATCTGGGCTGGCCGTCGCTCGAGCCATTCTACGTGCCCGAGGAAGCGCTCGAGCACTGGCGCACCGCCAAGGCCAAAGGCGCTCGCGTGGAAGCGGAGTGGCGCAAGCGCTGGGACGCATACCGCGAGGCCTACCCCGATCTCGCTGCCGAGCTGGACCGCCGCTTCGCCGGGCGTTTGCCGGAAGGGTGGGACGCCAACCTGCCGTCGTTCGGTGGGGGCCCCAAGGACGCGCAGGCAACCCGCGCGGCATCCGGCAAGGTGCTCAATGCCATCGCGCCACACGTTCCCGAGCTGATCGGCGGCTCGGCGGACCTGACCGGTTCCAACAATACGGAGATCAAGGGCGGCGGCGTGTTCTCCGCGACGCACCATACGGGGCGCAATTTTCACTTCGGCGTGCGCGAACACGGCATGGGCGCGACGCTGAATGGGCTCGCGCTGCACGGCGGGTTCATCCCATTCGGCGGCACGTTCCTGATTTTCGCCGACTACATGCGGCCGTCGATCCGGCTCGCCGCGCTCACGCACCTGCGCACGATCTATGTGTTCACACACGATTCGATCGGCCTCGGAGAAGACGGCCCCACGCATCAGCCGATCGAGCAGCTCGCGGCGCTGCGCGCCATTCCCAACGTCGCGGTGATCCGGCCGGCCGATCCCACGGAAGTGGTGGAAGCCTGGCGGGCGGCGATCACACATCGCATCGGGCCGGTGGCCCTCGTGCTCACCCGCCAGAAAGTGTCGGTCATCGACCGGACCAAGTACGCTTCGGCAGCGGGGTTGCACCAAGGCGGCTACGTCCTGGCCGATTCCGCGAATCCCGAGGTCGTGCTGGTGGCTACGGGCTCGGAGGTAGAGCTCATCCTCGGTGCCTATGAGAAACTGAAGGCTGAGGGCCGACGGGTGAGAGCTGTTTCCATGCCGTGTCTCGAGTACTTCGCGAGGCAGCCCGAGACGTACCGGGCAGGCGTCTTGCCGCCCGGCGTGCCTGTGCTTGCCGTCGAAGCTGGATCGCCTCAGTCGTGGTATCGGTGGGTGGGCGCGAGCGGGGGGGGCGCGATTCTGGGAATCGAGCGGTTCGGCGCGTCCGCGCCGTCTCAGCGGATCTACAAGGAGTTTGGGCTGACGGTGGATGACGTGGTTGCACGAGCCCGGAACCTCGCCTAGGTTACCCGAAGAACGATGAAACCAGTCACCATGCCGATGTGCTGCCGTGCTTGCCGCCCCATGTGTTGTACGGGGAGCGGACGGTCTGGCGCGTCGGCATGCGGGATGACATGAGGTAAGTAGCAGGGGCTCCCGCCCCGCGAAACGCACCAGGATCGGCCGCGACTCCACGCTTCGAGTCGCGGCCGATCGCTTTTTGGGGAGGAAATTGTGACCGCAACCGTGGTTGGTCTGTCCGGCAGTCCCGGACAGGTATCGCGCTCACGCACGCTGCTCGAGCTCGCGCTGAACGCGCTCGAAAAGCAAGGCGTGGCGCCGTCGCGACTCATCGATCTCGCGAGACTCCCCGCCGACGCGCTGCTCGGCAGGCGTGAAGCCACCGAGGTGAGGGAGGCGATTCAGAGTGTTTTGGACGCCGGGGTGCTCGTGGTCGCCACGCCGATCTATCGCGCCACCTACAGCGGACTGCTGAAGGTATTCCTCGACCTGCTGCCGCCGGACGCACTGGCGGGCAAGGTGGCGATTCCGATCGCCACGGGCGGCGGGCCGGCGCACCTGCTCGCCGTGGACCACGGCCTGCGGCCGCTGCTCGCGAGCGTGGGTGCGCTCGTGGTCGCGACCGGAGTCTACGGCACCGACGCACAGTTCAAGAGCGGCGCGCCGGAGCCCGCGTTGGTCGAGCGCATCGAGCGCGCGGCGCTCGAAGCGGCGTCGCTGGCGGCGGGGGTCACGACATGATCGCGATTTACTACGAGCATCCGCATTGGTTCACGCCGCTGTTCGCCGAGCTGGACCGCCGTGGCACGCCCTACACCCGGCTGCACGCCGAGCATCATCAGTTCGACCCGGCGAGCAAGCCGCCGTACGACCTCGTCTTCAATCGCATGAGCCCGTCGGCATGGCAGCGTGGGCACGGCCATGCCGTCTTCTATACGCATCAGTTTCTCGCCCACCTGGAGCACTATGGCGTGCGGGTCGTCAACGGCACGAGAGGCTTTCGCGCCGAGACATCGAAGGCGCTGCAGCTGTCGATCCTGCGCGCGCTCGGCCTTCCCTATCCCGCCGCGCGCATCATCAACACCGCGGCGGATGCGCCCGCGGCGGCAGCCGAGCTGCGATTTCCGGTCGTCGTGAAGCCCAATGTGGG
>Ga0137323_1000271_pt1 | contig 15045 bp, 15 predicted proteins | sample EasRivERMZT423_2_FD_102285 | JGI IMG/M metagenome (GOLD analysis project Ga0137323, IMG submission 102285) | Soil microbial communities from meander-bound floodplain in the East River, Colorado, USA - East River MetaG ERMZT423_2 | ecosystem: Environmental > Terrestrial > Soil > Floodplain ... | reverse complement strand
AGGTGCTTGATGGCGAGCTCGTCGAGCAGCGTCTCGAGCCGCCGGCGGCGCTCGTCCTCGTCGATGTTCAGCGTTTCGAGGATCGCCATCACGTTGTCCTCGACGCTGAGCTTGCGAAAAATCGACGGCTCCTGCGCCAGATAGCCGATCCCGGCGCGGGCGCGCAGGTACATCGGCAGCGCCGTGATGTTGCGGTGGTCGAGCAGGATCGTCCCTTCGTCGGGACGAATCAGTCCGGTGATCATGTAGAACGACGTCGTCTTCCCCGCTCCATTGGGGCCGAGCAGCCCCACGATTTCTCCCTGGGCGAGCTCGAGCGAGACGTTGTCCACCACCCGCCGGCCCTTGTACGCCTTCACGAGGTGCTGGGTCTCGAGGCGGGCGCCGCCGCGCACGACCGCGTGGTCGCCGCTGATCGATTCGGCGCGCTGCACCGTTTCTTCGGCGAGCTGGAGGAAGTACTGCGCGGCCTGCTCGCGATCGGGCGGCATGCTCGCCCAGACGTCCCGCTCAAACGCCACCGGGACGTCGCCCCACAGCGCGCCCATCGGCAGCACCAGCACCTTGAGCATCGCGAGCCGTGGCAGCACGGACGTGGCCAGGTAAGAGCGCGCGTCGTCCACGGACAGGCTGCCCGTGTCCTGGGCGTCACCCTTGGCGTGCGCGCGCAGCTTGAGGAACGCCTCGCGATAGGCGACGGCGAGATCGCTGAAGCTGGCACGGCCCTGATCGTCGGCGGTGTGCACCAGCGCCGCCGCGGCGAGCGCCAGCGACGAGTCGCTTTTTCCCAACAGCTCGGCCAGGCGATCGAGACTCACGGGATCGCCGCCTTGATGCTGTCGGCCTTTACGCTGTCGGGCACCGCGGCGGGGACGGGTTTGGGCTCGAGGTGCACCCCGTCGGCCCGGCCCGCCACCACCACCCGATCGATGCGGTCGCGCAGCATCGCCACCGTGATCCGATTGCCACGCGAATAGTTGATCGAAGGGCCCCCCCCGGTCTGGGTCGTATCCCGGGTGTCGGGCGGATGATGCGTCAACGCCCGGGCCGATCCGCGCGAGACGAGCTCGCGCAGCCGCGAGCGCGTGGCCTTGGTGATCGAGTCCTGTTCCTGCGCGAACCGGATCGTGAGCGAATCGCCGGTGATCCAGTCGGTTTCGTTGGCGGTCGTCGTCGAGTCGCGCTTGGCGGTGGAGAACGCGTCGCCGAACGCGCGCGACTCCGTCAGGACCTCGCCGGGCGAGTCGATCGCGAGCGAGTCGGACTGGATCGTGTACAGCGTCGAGATCGCGTGCGGCCGCAGGGAATCGCCCCAGGCGAACGTCTGCTGCAGCTGCTTGTCGGCGATGCGCAGGTCGATCGTGTCGGCCGTGAGCATCCAGTCGGCGCCGGTCGCCTGCGCGGTCCGCATCGCTTTGATCGCGCGGATGTCACGCCCCGCGAGCGCCAACTCGATGCGGACGCCGACCAGGGTGTAGTTCTTGGTCGCGGTCCCGGTCGCGGTGCGGCCGCGGCCTTCGACGGTCGGGGTGCCGCCGACCAGCACGCCGAACCCGCGGGTCTGGTCCATCATCATCGAATCGGACCGCGCCGCGAAGTCGCTCCGATCGATCGTGACCTTCCCGCCCGCCCACACGCGATCGTCGCCTTTCATGCGCAGACGGTCGGAGACGATGATGTACGGTTCCACCTGCGTCGTGTCGCCGGGCGCTTGCTGCCGGTATTCGACCGTCGGACGCTGGGTGGCGTACATCAGGACCGTATCGCGCACGCCGGGGACCGCCCGCCAGTAATTGAGATTCGGGCCCCGCAGCACCGATCCCGTGCGCCGGTTCACGGCAACCACGTTGTTGTGCGCCTCGAGCCGCTCGTCGCGCAGATAGTAGCGCGCCAGCCGGGCATCGAGCGCGAACCCGGTGTCGCGAATCTGCACGCTCCCGATGAGGTCGAGGCGTCCCAGCGCCGCGTAGTGCGCGAAGCTGTCGGCGGCTATCGTCGTGCCGGTGCCCACACAGTGCGCGAGCACCCCACCGCCCCCGTTCGTGACCTTTTCGCCGGCGGCGTTGGTCGTTTCGGCGTAGTGCCCCATCGAGTCCACGGCGACGCGACAGGGCCGGCCCGCGGTCGTGTCCTGAGCTTGCAGGACCAGCAGAACAGCAATCACCGGCGTCATTGACTGGGCAGGATGAACTGGCCGCCCGTGCCGCGCGGACTCGTCGCGGTGATCTTCTTGAACTCGGGATCGGACGTAAAGCCCTTGCCTTCGACATGGCGGCCGGGCTCATCAAACACAAAGTCGCGGTCGGAGCTGACCTCGTTTCGGAGCTGACTGTAATCCATCACTTCGGTGCGCAGGGTGGCGCCGTCCCTATTGCGGACGACGACGACGTTGCCGCGCGCCTCCATGTCGCCGGTGCGCCACTGATGCGTGCCTTCCCGGGACGTGAGCGTCGAGGTGGGCAGGCCGGCGGCATCATAGAAGGTCACGTGCACGTTGCGCAGCTCGGCGCGTTGCGTGCCGGAGAAAAAAAATGCCGTATCGGCACGCACGCGCGCCCGCAGCACCCCCGCTTGCGTGACGTAGTGGCTCATGCCGATGAGGACTTGGTCCGCACTATCCAGGGCTGCTTGGGTGGCGGTGACGGGAGTGCCGCTCTTGCACGCTGAGAGCAGGAGCAAGGAGTTTGGAGCTAGGAGTTGGAAAAACACTGCCCAGAGGGTCCATCTCCCAACTCCCAACTCCCAACTCCTCGTCATACTGCCCCCGCCTTCATCAGATCATGCAAATGCACGATCCCCACGACGCGCTTCGCCCGATCGAGCACGGGCAGAGCCATGATGCCATGCCGTTCCATCACACTCACGGCCACCGCGCCGAGCTCGTCGGCGGTGGTGGATTTCGGCGTCCGGGTCATCACGTCGCGCACGGGAATGTCGAGGAACTCGTCGGACCGTTCCATCAGGCGCGTGAGGTCGCCGGCGGTCACGACGCCCGCGAGCGTGCCTTTCTTCTTGTCCACGACGACGACGGTGCCGCGCCTCTTGGCGAGCAGGACGACGCACTCGCGCATCGGACGCTCGGGCGTGAGGGTCGGCACATCGTCCTTGAGCATGACGTCGCCCACGCGCAGCACGAGCTTGCGGCCCAGCGCCCCGCCGGGATGCAGCGCGGCGAAATTGTCGCGGCCGAAATCCTTTTCCTTGAACAAGGTCACTGCCAGCGCATCGCCCAGGGCGAGGGCCACGGTGGTGCTCGCCGTCGGCGCGAGCGTGTCCGGACATGCTTCCTCGGTGACGGACGCATCGAGCACGACGTCGGCGTAGCGGGCGAGCGGCGAGGACAGGTCCCCCGTGAGCGCGATGATCGGCACGCGGAAGCGCTCCAGCTGCGCGACGAGGCCGAACAGCTCGTCCGATGCGCCACTCTTGGAGAGCAGGATCGCGACATCCTTCTCGCTCACGTTGCCCAAATCGCCATGCAACGAATCGACCGGATGCAGGAATGCCGCGGGCGTTCCCGTCGAGGTCAACGTCGCGGCGATCTTGCGGGCAATGAGCCCCGACTTGCCCACGCCGGACACAATGACGCGTCCCTTCACCGCCTTCAGCAGCTCGACGGCGCGGCCGAACGGCGATCCCAGCCGGTCGGCGATCCGTTGCACCGCGGCGGCCTCGAGGGCGAGGACCTGCTTGCCGCGCGCGACCAGCGCGTCGGCTCCGGTCTGCGCGCGGGCGGCGCGCGCGTGGGGGGGCTTACGCACGGACCGTCTCCCGCACCCGCTGCCACACTTCGATCGCGAGCCCGACGATGCTGGAGAGCTGGTCGAGCGGCACCATGTTGGGCCCGTCGGACAACGCGCGCGCCGGATCGGGATGCGTCTCGAGGAAGAAGCCGTCGGCACCGGCCGCCGCCGCGGCATACAGGAGTGGCGGAATGAACCCGCGCTGCCCGCCGCTCGAGCCGTCGGCCCCCTGCCCCGGTTGCTGCACGGAATGCGTTGCGTAAAGATCACCGGCGCGTTGCAGGCGGCGCGCAGCCGCGTGAAGCTCCGCATGTCGACCACGAGATCGCCATAGCCGAAGAACGTGCCGCGTTCCGTCACCGCGACCTCGGGGGCGCCGCCGGCCCGCACCTTTTCCACCGCGCCGCGCATGTCTTCCGGTGCCATCCACTGGCCCTTCTTGATGTTCACCGGACGTCCCGCCTTCCCGGCCGCGACGAGCAGGTCGGTCTGGCGACAGAGGAACGCGGGAATCTGAAGCACGTCGGCCACACGGGCGGCCGTGGGAACGTGAGCGGGTTCGTGGACGTCGGTGAGGATGGGGAGACCGGTCGCGCTGCGGACCTTCTCGAGGGCGCGGAGACCCGTCTCCAACCCAGGGCCCCGCGGCGCGTTGAGGCGCGAGCGGTTGGCCTTGTCGTACGATGCCTTATAGATGACGTGGATTCCGAGCTTGACCGACATTTCGGCCAAGGCCTCGCCCACGCGAATGTTGAGCTCGTCGGACTCGACGACGCATGGGCCCGCGATGAGAAACGGGCTGCTTTCCGCTCCGAACCGCGACGTCATATCAGTCCGTGTTCTGCCAGCTCTCGCGTAGCATCGTCGCTCGGCTGCAGTTTGCGGCGAGCGAGCGCCGCACCGACAAAGCCCGCGAACAGCGGGTGCGGGCGCATCGGCCGGGACTTCAGCTCGGGGTGGAACTGGCAGCCGATGAACCAGGGGTGGTCGGGCAGCTCGATCATTTCGACCAGCGAGCCGTCGGGCGACAATCCCGAACAGCGCATGCCGTACTCGGCGAGCACGTCGCGATACGCGTTCGAGACCTCGTAACGATGGCGGTGGCGCTCGCTGACTTCCGTTGCATTGTACGCCTGCGCCACGCGCGAGCCCGGCCGCAGCCGGCACGGATACGCGCCCAGGCGCATCGTGCCGCCCATCTCTTGAATCCCTTCCTGCGACCGCATCAAGGCGATGACCGGGTTCTCGCACTCCGGCGCGAATTCGCTCGAGTTCGTATCGGGAATCTTGCAGACGTTGCGCGCAAACTCGATGATCGCGGTCTGGAGGCCGAGGCAGATCCCGAAGAACGGCAGCTTGTGCTCGCGCGCCCAGCGAATCGCCTCGAGCATGCCCTCCACGCCGCGCACGCCGAACCCGCCCGGGACCAGCAGCCCGTCGTAGCCGGCCAGCAGCTCGCCCGCGGTCTCCTGGTTGGTGAACCGATCGGACGCGATCCATTGGATCTGGACGCCGGATTCGTTGGCGATGCCGCCGTGCACCAGCGCCTCGTGAATGCTCTTGTAGCTGTCGGCCAGCTCGGTGTACTTGCCGACCACGGCGATCCGCACCTGCTGCGGTGGGCGCAGGATCTTGTCCACCATCGCGGCCCAGGCGCGCAGGTCGGGCTCTTTGGTGTCCAGATGCAGCCGCATGCAGACCTCTTTGTCGAGCCCCTGGTCGTGGAGCTTCGAGGGGATCTCGTAGATCGACTTCACGTCCGGACTCTCGACCACGCAGCCGAAGTCCACGTTGCAGAACTGCGCGATCTTGCGCTTGAGCTCTTCGGACAGCGGACGCTCGGTGCGGCAGACCAGAATGTCCGGCTGGATTCCGATCTGCATCAGCTCGCGCACGGAGTGCTGCGTCGGCTTCGTCTTGAGCTCCGCCGTGGCCGCGATGAACGGCACCAGGGTCAAATGAATGAAGAGCGTGTTGTCGCGCCCGACTTCCTGGCGGAACTGACGGATCGCTTCGAGGAACGGCAGCGACTCGATGTCGCCGACCGTGCCGCCGATCTCCGTGATCACCACGTCGTGATCGGGCGCGAGGCGACGAATCGCCCCCTTGATCTCGTCGGTGATGTGCGGAATCACCTGGACGGTGGAGCCCAGGTATTCGCCGCGCCGCTCCTTGGTGATGACGGACAGGTAAATCCGGCCCGTCGTCACGTTGTTCACCTGCGACAGCGAGCGATCGATGAAGCGCTCGTAGTGGCCGAGGTCGAGATCGGTCTCGGCCCCGTCGTCGGTCACGTAGACCTCGCCGTGCTGGAACGGCGACATCGTGCCGGGATCGACGTTGATGTACGGATCGAATTTCTGGATGGTGACCTTGAGGCCTCGCTCGGCGAGCAGCCGTCCCAGCGAGGCGGCCGCGATTCCCTTCCCGAGCGAGCTCACTACACCGCCGGTGACGAAGATGTATTTCGTCGAGCTCACGGACTGACCCCTCCCAAGTGTCGCGTGATCTCCGCTTCCGCCCACTGCAAGTCGGCCGGTGTGTCGATGCCTGGCGCCGCCGCACCGTCAAACAACGTCACGCCCATCGGAATGCCGTGCAGCAAGGGCCGCAGCTGCTCGAGCCGTTCCCACTGCTCCTCAGGTACCGGCGGGAGCCGCACCCAGCGCTCCAAGGCGTCGCGCGTGTACGCGTACACGCCGACGTGCTGGTGGTACACCACCGTACCGGTGCCATCGCGATCGAACGGAATCGGCGCGCGCGAGAAGTACACCGCACGGCCGCGGGTATCCACGACGACTTTCACGCGGCTCGGATCGTTGACCAGCGCCGGATCGAGTGATCCCGCGGCGGTGCCGAGCGGATCCCCGCGCTCGAGACACGCGAGCGCGCCCCGCACCGCCGCGGTCGCCACGAACGGCTCGTCGCCCTGCACGTTCAGAATGAAGTTGAAGTTGCTAAATGCTGACTTGGCAATGACTTCCGCCACTCGCTCCGTGCCCGACGTGTGATCGGGCGACGTCATGACGGCTTCGAACCCCGCGTCGCTGACCGCTGTGGCGATCTCACGCGCATCCGTCGCCACGACGAGCCGGTCGCAAATGCCCAGATCGGCGATACGGCGAGTGACGAAGGCGATGAGGGGTTCGCCAGCCAGCGGCAGGAGTGGCTTGCGAGGGAGCCGGGTCGAGCCCAGCCGTGCAGGAATCACGCCAAGGACGGGCACGGGGGAACATACAAAATCTGTGCCGTGGAGTCTAGCCCGAGGCTAGGTCAGTGCGCCAGGGGACCTTACGACGCGGAGGAAATTTTCCAAAATGCGCTTCCCGTGCTCCGTTCCGATCGACTCAGGATGGAACTGCACGCCGTAAGTCGGATGATCACGATGCTTCATGGCCATGATCTCCGCTGCAGCTCCCGTCCCTTGCCGATCGGCGCTCATTGCCGTGACGACCAGCGCCGGAGGCAGCGACGCTGGGTCTACCACCAACGAGTGGTATCGCATGGCGGTGAACGGACTCGGAATGCCGTCAAACAGCTCGTCCTCGGCATGCACGATCGGGCAGGTTTTGCCGTGCATCAGCCGGTCGGCGCGGATGATCTTCCCGCCGAACGCCTCGCCGATCGCCTGATGGCCCAGACAGACGCCCAGAATCGGGACCTGGCCGGCGAGCGCGCGGACCAGGGGTACGAGGATGCCCGCCTGCGCCGGGGTCTTGGGCCCCGGAGACAGGACGATCGCCGTCGGCTTCAGCGCCTCGACGTCGCCGACTGTGAGTGCGTCGTTGCGGTAGACGACGGGCTCCTCGCCCAGCTCACCGAGATACTGGACGAGGTTGTATGTAAAGGAGTCGTAATTATCTAAGACGAAAAGCACGCGATCAGCCTCCAAGGTCCGACGTGCAGAACGCGCACTTCGTCGCCTTGATCGGAATCCTGGACAAGCAGTGCCGGCACTCCTTCGTAGTCACCGGCGTGTCGGCCTTCTTGGGGACCAAACGCGCAAACGAGCGGACCATCAGAAACACGACGAATGCGACGATCAGGAACGACACCCCCGTGGTGAGGAACAGGCCGTAGTTCAGCGTGACGGCCCCGGCGGCCTTGGCTTCAGCGAGGGTGGCGTACGGGGCGGCCGCCTTGGCTCCCTCTTTCAAAACCACAAACAGATTCGAGAAATCCACGTCACCCAGGAGTAACCCCATGGGCGGCATGATGATATCCTCCACCAGCGAATTGACGATCTTGGTGAAGGCCGCCCCAATGATGACCGCAACGGCCAGGTCGAGGACGTTGCCCCGCATCACGAAATCACGGAAATCCTTGAGCATAGCGATGATCCTTTCGGTAGACTAAACCACCGGGCGTCGAGCGGCATCCAAACATGGACAGTTTCAGAATACACCGGAAGCCCGAGGAGGCACATCATGCTGAAGCTCGTCTCGGTTTTACTCGCGGGGCTCACTGCGATGGGCGGGTGGGCGGTGGTCACCGTGCAGGACCTTCCCGAATACTTCGTCGCCGGACGTCCGTACACGATCGAGTTCCAGATCCGCCAGCACGGCCGGCATCTCCTGAACGATCTCGAGCCCGAGTTGATCCTCAGTACGTCCGCGCCGCGCATGGGCGGGCTGCTGGGTGGCGCGAATGAGCAACGTATGCCGGCCAAGGCGCGATCCACGGAGGGCACCTACGCCGTCACGTTCACGGCGCCCGCCACCGGCCCCCTCTACCTGACGATCAAGAGCGGGTTCGGAGCCAGTAATCTGCGGCTCTACCCTGCCCCGGTCATCGCGGCGGGTGCCGCGGTCCCAACCGTGTCGCTAGGCGATCGCGGGCGCGCGCTCTTCGTCGCCAAGGGCTGCAACGCCTGTCACACCAACGCGGACCTGGTCGATCGGCCGGACAACCAGCAGATCAAATCAGGACCGGAGCTGGGTGGTCACCGGCTCGCGCGAGACTACGTGATTCAGAAGATGAAGAGCCCCGCGTCGGAAACCATGCCCAACCTGGGTCTCAGTGAAGCGGAGGTGGCGGCGATCGCGACGTTCTTGGTCGGCGAAAGCTCGGCGCTAGGGATTAGGGACTAGGGTTAGGGATTAGGATTGGGGATTAGGGATTGGGTTTTTGCCCAATCCCTAATCCCCAACTCTAGTCCCCAGATCATTTCGGCCGCGACGGGAACGTGCCGAGGATCCCGGCGATCGCTTCCTGGATGCGCATCTCCCGCTGCTCCGGGCTCGCGTCCTCGTTGACGGTCCCGGCCGCCGAGCCGCGCCAGATCAGGTTCTTCGAGCGCGCGTCGAAGATGTCGACGATCAGCGTGCCGTTGGTGTAAGTGTAGGCTCGCGTCGAGGACGACCCCATCCCGCCGCCGTACCACCCGCCGCCGTATCCCATCCCCGTGTAGTACGTGTTGTAGTCCGTCTGCTCGCTGGTGGTCAACGTGAAGTTCACGGCGAAGTCCGGCTCGCCGCTGGCCGCCTGGTAGCCCTTGGTCACCAGCTGCTGATCTACGGCCGCGATGACTCGGCGCTCGATCATCTGATTGACCCCACGGCTGTCTGCCGGCGCCGCCGCCCAGACGTAGGTCCGCAGCGCCGTGAAGTTGGCGCTGGGGTCGAAGTCGTGGTTGTAGCTGAGGCCACCCGCGCAGCCGCTGACCGAGCCCGCGACGATCGCAAGCCCAAAGGCCGCGCGCCATACCCGTCTGGTCTTCATGGTGTCTCCTCCATCAGGTTTAGAACCGCAGACCGCCGCCGATCGAGAGCACATTGACGTAGGGCTCGCTCCACGTGTAGAGCCAGTGGAAATCGAGCACGAACCTCGCGCGGCTGGTGCCGAAGATCGCGTTGGTGCCCACCTTGGTGCCGAACTGCCATTCGCTGTAGTTGGTGCAGCTGCCGCCGCCCGTGCAGACTTCTCCGTCCCACTCGTAGCCACCGGCGACGAAGTATCCTTCCTGTTGCACTTTGCCCCTGGCCACGACGCGGCCACCGCCGATGCCGCCGCCGAGGACGTTGAACGTGGCGTTGCTGCTGCTGCCCTCCCCGCCGACCGTGTTGTACTCCCCTTCGAGGCGAATGCTGTAGTACGCGTTGCGACGCAGGACCAGCGCGGCCTGTGCCTGCCACCCCGTGCCCGCCGTGTAGTCGGCGTAGCTGAAGACCGGGAACATCGCACCCCCGGTGATCTGGACGCTGAGGGGTTTGGGGGGCGGGGCCGGCGCCTGCTGCATCTGCGCGCGCAGTGCGAGTGGGCTGGCGATAGCCGCGAGTATGGAAACGGTGGTAACAGCGAACGCTAAGCGCATGGCGCATCCCTTTCCCGGATGTGAAGACCGCCCTGTCGGAACGGGGCTCTGGAGAACGTTGAAAACCTAGAGGCGTGAAGGAACCCGAGCGACATGGACTTTAGCACTAGCGGGAGGCTCCTTCGGCCGCGAACAACACACTACAACAAGTTACACCGCCTTCGGCCTTCGCAAGCTCGGTGCTTGGCACTGGAACGACGTTCACGCCAGCGCGGTCCAGACGTTCGGCCGTTTCGGAATGATGCGCTGCGTAAATGACCTTTCCCCCCCCTCTCCCTCCCCCTCCCCCTCCCCCTGCCCCCTCGATCCAGAGCGCGTTCGCGCCGTCGGGTTCCGTGGGCGCTACGGTCACCATCTCGAGGGGGGCGAAACACTCCGGGTGCACAAAGCGGTCATTGAGCAGCAGCAGATGCTCCGCGACCTGCGTAACGGCACTCTTGAGGTGGAGACACCCGTGGACCGGAACCGCAATCACCTCGTAGTCCCACTTGTCGAGCAGCGTCTCGAGTTGCGCGATGCCGTCGCGGTTCGTGCGTGAGGACACACCCACGTAGAGCCTGCGCCCCACGCGCAGCACATCCCCGCCATCGAGCGTGCCGGGTGGCTCGATCCGCAGCAGCGGCATGTACGCGCCGAGGACCGTTGCCAGTGACTCGGTTTCCCGACGTCGCGTGGGAGCGCCCGGCCTGGTTATTACGCCGACCTCGTTCAATGCCAGCGCGGCGTCCTCGACGAAGACGGCGTCGGGCAGCGTCGGTTCGGGCGGTGCGCGGACCACCGTCACGCCGAGCGAGCGCAGCGTTTCCTCATAGTACGCGTGCTCGGCTACGGCGTTGGCCACGTTGATCGGGTCACGCGGCCGATGGGTCAGCTCGCAGTCCGCCAACGTGGGACTGACCGCGCGCGTCACAGCGATGAGCATGACGTTTAGTCCGCTTAGGGGATCGCGGTGTTGCTCACGAAGGCGAGCCGCTTCCCGTCCGGCGACCACGACGGAACGTTGATCGTGCCCTGTCCGCCGTAGACGTAGGCGAGGACGCGCGCGGGTCCGCCACCGGTCGGCATCAGCCGCAACAGCACATGCTTGTAGAACGGGTGATCATTCGCGGCCACCTCCGGCGGAAACGAGATGACCACCATCCACTTCCCGTCGGGCGAGATGTGTGGAAACCAGTTGTGGAAGCCGTCGTTGGTAATCTGCTCCTGGCCGCTGCCGTCGGGCCGCATGCGCCAGATCTGCATGCGCCCGCTGCGCACCGAGCTGAAGTAGATGTATTTGCCGTCGGGCGTGTACTCCGGCCCGTCGTCCAGCCCCGGTGCCTGGGTAAGACGGGTTTCTTCACCGCCGCCCGACGGAATCTTGTAGATGTCGTACTCATCGTTTCTCTCGCCCACATAGACCAGCCAGCGGCCGTCGGGCGACCAGCCATGCAGATAGGAGGGCCCCTGCGCGGTGATCCGCTTGGGCGTACCGCCGGTGGCCGGCACGGTGTAGACGATCGAGGCGCCCCCGCTATCCTCTGGTAGATGATTGCTGATCGCGAGCATCTGGCCGTCGAACGACAGCACGTGGTCGTTGTTGTTGCGGGTCGCGAAGCCCGTGTTGACCGCTGCGGCGGAACGGGTTGTCAGGTCGAAGCGATACAGCCGCCCCTCCTGTGCGTAGATCAGCGCCTTGCCGTCGAGCGTCCAGTTCGGTGCCTGAAACGACCCGCGATACTGGTGCACGATCGTCGCGTTGCCGCTCGCGACATCCAAAATCTCGAGATGGCTGCCGAGGTAATCGCGGTAGGGGACGAGGTTCGGTCCCGCGGGAATCGTGATCCGGACATTGGAGAACACGCCCCGCTCGAGCACGCTGTCGTTGTGCGCGCAGACGAACAGGCCGACGTAGACCGTATCCGGGAGCGACACCCCGGTCAGCTGCTGCGTGGCGAGCGTGTCGCCGAATCGCGCTACGGACATGATGTAGACGCCGTCGCGCCGCTCGAGCTGGATCACCGCGTCCGCGCCGGGGAGGCTGTCGGCCGATTTCGCTTCCTCCGTGGTGCCGCCGGCGGCGCGCCGGAACTGGAGCGCCATCAGCCCATCGCCGTGCAACGCCGCGGTAACGTGCGGGCCATTCGACTCGAGCGTGGGGCGAATGGTCCAACCGATCTTGCGATGCTCCTCGACACCGGCGCCGATGAAGCGCGCGCGCGTCGAGAGAATGAAGTTGCCGCTCAGGCGCTTCCACACGAACTGAAAGTCGTCTCGGGTCTCCCACATGTTCTGACCCGAGCCGGCGATCGTATACGATTGCGACTGCGGATCGTACGACACCGAGCCTGCCTGTCGCACTCGACCCACGTCGGCGTGGGCATCGAAGACTCCAACCGGAGTCTGTGCAGAGAGCACGGTAGAGCACAGCATGCCACACGCGAGCAGACGAGCCATGGAAGTCGCGACTCCTCTCATACTTCGAGCAGATCCCTGCCCACAATGATCGGGCCGCGAAAGTGCACGCGCGCCGCCTCAATCCACATTTGATCTGTGATGGTCGGGTCATCAGCCGGAACGAGATGCGAGAGCACCAGTAGCTTCACCCCGGCCGCCTGCGCCACACGCCCAGCGTCTTGCGCGGAGGCATGACTCGCCAACAAATGCTTCTTGAGGCCAGGGTGGTTCGGCACACGGGCCGCGAGCCGATCGACCCCGGGCAAGTACATTGCCTCGTGCACGAGCACATCGGCGCCCTTGGCCAGCTGAATGAGACTTTCCGAGAAAGCCGTATCCCCTGAGATCACGATCGAGCGGTCAGCACCATCGAACCGATACGCAAGCGCCGGTTCCATGAGGGGATGCGGCACAACCGTGGTGGTGACCTTCACGTTGCCGTCGCTCATCACCGGGCCGGGCCGAGCCAGCTCGTGGGGGTACACGAGCGGCGCCAGCGGCGGGTAGGCCTCGTCGGCGATGCGGACGTTGATGTCCGACGCGCTCATTTCCAGGAACAGCTTGGTGATTTTCTCGAGCGGCGGCGGACCCCACGTGTCGAGTCGCGTTTCCAGCCCCACCGCCCAGGCCAGCAAAATCAGATTGCCGTAGTCCGCGTTGTGATCTGAGTGTTGATGCGTGATGAAGACGTGCCGGAGCGTGGTGAGCGGGATCCCGGCAGCGGCGAGTTGACGAGCGACGCCGTCACCACAATCGACGACATAGGCGACGCCGTTGGCCACAATCACCTGAGCGGCTGCGCTCCGATTCGTCCGCGGCCGTGGACCGCCGCCCGTGCCGAGCAGAATGAGGCGCGTGCGGCCCTGTGGCGGTCGCCGGAGCAGGCTCGGCCACGACGACGCCACGGCGACACTCGCGCTGGTTCGGACGAACGCTCGGCGATCCATTGTCAAAAGACTACATCAGCAGGACGGCGCCGCTAGCTTCAGGGTGCGTACCTACTACTCGCGAGGATCCCATGAGCTGGAGCAAATGGATTCGGCAGATCCACCGCTGGCTGTCCATCGCCTTTACGGTGTCCGTCATCGTCACGTTCGTGGCCTTGGCGCAGAAGCAGCCTCTCGTCTGGGTGAGCTACGTGCCGCTGGCTCCGCTCGCGTTCCTCCTGCTCACCGGTCTGTACCTGTTCGTGCTGCCGTATATCACGCAGTGGCGCCCTTCTTCTCGGCTTCCTTCCCGAGATGCCGATCGAGGAAGTACACCGCCGAGCTCGTGACCCCGATCCGCTGCGCTTCCTCGAGGATCGTTCGCGCCGTCTTCTCCTCCTCCACCTGCTCCGTCACAAACCACTGCAACATGGCGCGCGTCGCGTAGTCCCCCGCCTCCTCGGCCAGGCTCACGAGCTTGTGGATCAGTCCTGTGACCTTCTGCTCGTGCGCCAGAGCCTGCTCCCACACCTCGACCGCTGACTTGTACTCCCCCCGGGGCGCCGGCAGCGCCGCGAGCGTCACGCGCCCATCCCGGTCGTTGACGAAGTCGAAAAACTTCATCGCGTGGCCCGCCTCTTCCTTCGCTTGATGGCGCATCCAGCGCGCCGAGCCGGGCAGGTTGGCCGCTTCGAAGTAGCCGGCCATGGCGAGGTAGAGGTACGCCGACGTCAGCTCGTGCTGGATCTGCTCGTTCAACGCCGCTTCGATCTTCGGATCGAGCATGCCACCCCCCTGTTGAATGAAGTTCAGCGAACCGATTGCCGGGTTGGGCCGACATCCGCTTCCCAGTCGCCCAGGAGGTGCTTGAGCCTCACGACGAGTTCCGGATGCCGGGCCGCGAGATCGATCCGTTCACCGGGGTCGTTGCCGAGGTCAAACAAGAAAAGATGGTTCGCGTCGGCGAGCAGCTTCCATCGTCCGACCCTGGCCGCGAGCTGCCGGCGATTGGGCCCGGCAATGCGCCAGAACAGCTGGCGGTCAAGGAGCGGTGCGTCCCCGCGCAGGATCGGAAGGATGTCGATCCCATCCGGACGGTAGCCCTCGGGCGCCCGCGTGCCGGTCGCCGCGAGGATCGACGCGGTCAGGTCCATGGTGATCGCGACTTGCTTCGAAGTCTTTCCGGCCGGCAGCGCACCGGGCCAGCGCAGGATCAGCGGGACCCGGATGCCGCCTTCCCACAGCGTCCCCTTGCGATGGTACAGCGGGGCGTTGCGGGACAGCCACTCGCCCCCGTTGTCGTTCGTGAAGATCACGAGCGTATTCCGCGCCAGGCCCAGCCGGTCGAGGGTCGCCAGAATTTCACCGACGCCCTGATCGGCCCGCTCGAGCATTTTCACGTAGTCCGCGCGCGTCGCGGGCACGGAATCGTCGGGCATCTGCACGAGCGCTCGGGGGTCGTCCGTCGCCGGGGTCGCGGACGGCCGGGGAGAGGGTGGGGGGGGGGGCCGGTCGGGCGGCTGGAACGGCCAGTGCACGGCGTTGTAGGCAACCTCGACGAAGAACGGGTCCTTGGCGTGGCGCGTGATGAAACCCACCGTCCGGCGCGTTATCTCGTCGGTCAGGT
>Ga0137323_1000267_pt1 | contig 15147 bp, 13 predicted proteins | sample EasRivERMZT423_2_FD_102285 | JGI IMG/M metagenome (GOLD analysis project Ga0137323, IMG submission 102285) | Soil microbial communities from meander-bound floodplain in the East River, Colorado, USA - East River MetaG ERMZT423_2 | ecosystem: Environmental > Terrestrial > Soil > Floodplain ... | reverse complement strand
GTGCCGGAACGACGATCCAGCGCAGCGCGGGGATCGGGGGGGGGGGCGGGGGGGCCGAGGTGAGGGGCGTGGGGGTGGGGAGGCGGGGGGGGGGGGGGGGGGGTGCGGGGGGGGGGATCGAATTCTGGGGGCACTCGTTCGTGTGCGATCCGTTCGGCATCGTGGTCGCGGCAGCGGGCGAGAAGGAAGAGATCATCGTCGCCGATATCGACCTGGCTCGGATCGAAGAAGTCCGCCGCAATTGGCCGTTCTTGCGCGATCGCCGCACGGACGCGTACAGCGACATTCAGCACCGGTTCCTCACCGATTAGCGATCTCCGCATGCCCGCCGAGTGGGAACCCCACGCGGCGACCTGGATCGGCTGGCCGCATAACACCACTGACTGGCCCGGCAAGTTTCCCGTCATTCCGTGGGTCTATGGCGAGATCACGCGCGCGCTCGCCCGCAGTGAAATCGTGCGCGTCCTCGTCAATTCCAAGAGCCACCAAACGCAGGCGACGCGCATCCTGAAGAAGGTCGGCGCGGACCTCGCGCGCATCGACTTTCTGCCGTTCCCCACCAATCGGGGTTGGACCCGCGACTTCGGTCCGATCTTCGTCAGGTCTGACCCCGGGCGGAAGCCCGGGACGCTCGCCATCGCGCGGTTCCATTTCAATGCCTGGGCCAAGTACAAGGACTGGAAAAAGGACGACGCGATTCCCGGGCGCGCCGCCAGGAAGCTCAAGCTCCCGCTGATCGACGGGAAGATCGTGCTCGAGGGCGGCAGCATCGACGTGAACGGCCGGGGCACGCTGCTCACGACGGAAGAATGTCTGCTCGATCCCAGGGTCCAGACCCGCAACCCCGGGCTGTCACGCTACGAGATCGAAAATGTGTTCCGCGACGTGCTCGGCGTGACGAACACCGTGTGGCTGGGCAAGGGCATCGCGGGCGACGACACGCATGGCCACGTGGATGACCTGTGCCGATTCGTGAATCCGACGACCGTCGTGCTCTGCCGTGAGGACGATCCCAAGGACGTGAATTACAAACCGCTCACGGAAAATCGCGAGCGCCTGCGGGGGATGCATCTGGAAAACGGGGCGGCCATCGAGGTGGTGGACCTCCCGATGCCCGCCCCATTGTACTTCGACGGCGTAAGACTGCCGGCCAGCTACGCGAACTTCTACATCGCCAACACCGCGGTCCTCGTCCCGACGTTCAACGACCCGAAAGACCGGGTCGCGCTCGGTATCCTCGCCGAGCTGTTTCCTGGTCGCCCTGTGGTCGGGATCCACGCGGTGGATCTCGTCTGGGGGCTCGGCACCATCCACTGCCTGACTCAGCAGGAGCCGTCACGATAGCCTTGCCGTCATTGTACCGCTCCTGTCTTTCGACTACCCGTTCCCGGAAACTCGATCCACTTCCCTCCCTGACAGGACCAGACCGTCGACGCCGCACCCTCGTATAGATCTTCGATCGCTTCGTGCTCGAGTTTTACGAAGCGCTCGGGCAGGACGGGGCGGCCGGCTTCGTCATGGACTTGGTAGCGGTCCGTCGTGTGTATGCTGCGGATGAAAACGACGCGTTCCCCGGCCCGCATCTGATACTGGTAGTTCGGCGCGGGGCGTAGCTCACTTGGGCACCGTGCCGCGCCGCCCCAATACACCAGAATGGTCGACTGGCCTCGTTGCGAGCAGAGCGCCGCCCAATCAACCTGCGTTGACGCGGCGAAGTGCCCGCTAATCACGTTCTCGCTTCTGTGGGACTGCGGCACGGTACAGCCACGGCGCTCGAGCTCCGCGCGAAAGGCGCGTGGGAGCGTGGGAAGCGCCGACGGCCGCAGCGCCGGAGTAACGGGCAGTTTGACATCGACGTATTGCGCGCCCGAGTCCAGCCACGCCTGGGTTCCCGAGACGCGCCCCTTGAGGAAGAGTACGACGGGTCCCGTGTCGCTCACGACGGGAACCAGGGCGAAAAAATCGGCCGGGTTGCCCCAAGCCAGCCGCGCCGTGGTCGACGCTTTCGGATTCTGACGCAGCGGGAGCCCAACGAGGGCCTCGGCGCCGTCGGGCCACGAGTGGACCTCCACCCGCACCATCCCGCGTGGACGTTTTGCGAGGAAGACGACGTGTCGCGCGCCCGGCGCGAATTCCGGGGGCGGGTCGAACACGGCAGCAGACAACCAGGCCGGCAACGCGGATTCTGTGAGCCTGCGGGAGACCGCGTCGTACTGAAAGACGCGGAGAGCGCCGCCGTCCCGACCACTGAACCCGACCACGAGGTTCTCGCCCACGACCCTCACGGGCCCGATTGTCCGGATCCCGGGAACGGTATCCACGCGATCCGCCGGCTTATGACGCCGAAACCGCTCGAAGATGGGGAAAGCGGCGAGGGGAGTCCGATGCACCTCGACGAGGTGCAGCTGCCTCCCACGCCACCCTGCGGCGTCGCGAGGGTCGACGAGCCGCGTCGTAACCATGTCGGCACTGGGCCCGCAGCCGGCCGCCACGGCTACGATCGCGATCGAAACGACTGCCCGCCTCATTGCAGCTGCCAAACCTCCACCCGACGCCGTCGAATCCCCCGGCGCCCTTGGCGATCACCCGGCGTGCTTACTGGACCTGCCAGATCTCCACGCTATTGCCCATGAAAATCGGAATCAGCACGCGGTGCCGCTTCGCGTCATACCCGATGTCCGCGGGGCTCGGCACACCTTTGATCACATTCGTGCCCTGCCCATCGGTGTAGCGATAGACTGAGGAATCCGCCCAGCTCGAGACCCAGATCGCGCCGTGCGCGATTTCGACCCCATCGAACATGCCGGGGCCGGTGCCCAGCGGCGTCGTGGTTGTCTCGCCCGGCTTCCAGGCGCGGATGGTGCCGCCTCCGAACGAGACAATGACGAATCGCTGATTCGCCGCATCCCACGTAATGCCGTTCGGCCGGGCCAGGCTGTCAGTTTTCAGAGCGGAGCTCACCTTCCGATCGGGCGCGACCCGGAAGATCTGATCGGTGCCGACGTGCTCGGGACCTTGCGCGCCAAAACGAATGGCGGTGTCGGTGATGTACAGCGAGCCATCGGGAGCCGCGGCGATGTCGTTCAGGAAGACGGCGCCCGGAATCGGAACGGTGGCCACCGGAGCATCGGTGCGGGCGTTGTAGCCGCGGATGACATCGATGTCGGTCACCCACAGCGTGTCCCCGACGACCGCCATCCCCTTGGGCGCGTTGAGGCCCTTGATGAAGACGGTGTCACGGATAGTGCCCGAGGGGTCGATGACACTGATGAAGCCGTTGCCGTCCTTTGCGGTCGGATTGCCGTTGATGTTGGATACGAAGTAGACGTCCAGCGTCGAATCCCACAGCACCGATTCCGGCGTTTGGAACCCGGCGACCGTCGCGGTCTTCGTGGGCGTGCCGCTCGACGCGCTGCTCTCCTGTTTCGCTCCAGGTTTGCACGCGGCCAACGTAGCAATCACGGTTCCCACCGCCCACCACTGCGTCCTGTTCATCGGTGCACGTCCTCCTCGGCCAGCGTTTGGATGTGATGCAGCACCCGCGCGTGGATCGCGGTGACGATCGCGCGCGCGGGCATGGTCCAGTAGCCTTGCGGAAACATATCGACAACGTAGCGGGTCCGGCCCTCGAGTCGCGTCCATCCGCCGGGGAGCGGGAGTAACCGGAACTCGCCGTGCGTGGCGCGGAAATACCCGTCGAGGTGCGGCGGGTGGACCTCCCGGTACGGCGTCAGCTCGGTCATGGGAGGCGCCTGCGCGGTGATGTCGAACGCCAGCAGCCGGTTCTCCTCCCAGGCGGTGATCGGCTCGACGAAGCTCCCCGTGGTGAAATCGCAATAGCGGATCGCGCCGATGCCGCGCCCCTCGATCCTTGCGCGCGTCGGCGCGGCCACGCCGGCGCGGAACAGCCATTCCGTGGGCGGCGGGAGATCGGGGAACGTCACGACGTGATTCCACACCACTTCGGGCGGCGCCGCAATGTCTACGACCGTCAGAACTTCGTGCGACGGCGGTGTGGGTCGTGGCTCCACGCCAACGAGCAGCGGCACGAGCAGGGCCAAGCCCGCACCCGTCGACGCGTGCCCATGGCTCATGGCCATGATTCGTCCCAGCACGGCACCGGGGAAAGCGACCGCCAGCGCGATCGGCCACGCCATCGCGATACAGATCAGGCCTTCCAGTGCGAATATGACCAGCGAACCGGCGGCAATCGTCACACTGCCCATCGCGAGGAGGATCGATTGCCCGGCGGGCCGCGCGTGACCGTGGTTGTAGATATAGGAACTGATGTATCCGATCGTGAACGGCACGCCGAGGAACAGGCCGGTGGAGTAGCTGCGCCTCAGGTACACGCCGATGCCGACGGTGAGCAGCGTGATCGCGAGGGACGCGGCCACGCCGAGCATCGCGCTTTTCATGCGATCGTCCATGGCGAGCGGCGGCGGCTCGACCGGCCATTTCATCTTCGAGAGCGGCGTCAGCAGCGACAGGACCGCCATCAGCACGAAGTTGATCACGGGGACGAAGAACAGCAGCGCGATCCAGGGACTGCGGCCGGCATCGATCGCGCGCCGCATCGACATGCTGACACCGATCCAGAGGAACGGCAGCGCGATCGCGACGAGCACCGCCAACAGCCACGAGGGGCCGCTCTGGAGCAGGTGCTGGCGCGTGGTCCACAGCGGGTTGAGATAATCGAACGGCGTCCAGACCACGCCCGCGAAGCGCCAGATGAGCAGCGCGTCGAGACCGTATTTGAACGCCGTCAGTCCGAGGCCGTGCCTGAAGTACGTCCCGCGACTGACCCGCTCGTCGAAACCAAACCACAGGCGCAGCCAGCGATCGATCACCCGGTCTTGTCTCCTCGCGGCATCAATCGGCTCCGCCGAGCTGGATCCACCGGCCATTCACGCAATACCAGACCGAGGATGCTTTTTCGGCGACGATGTCCTCAACGCCGTCATAGCCGCGCCACTCACGCAGCGGCGTCCATGCCGTATCGCTGTCGCCTTCCTCCTGACCGTACATCTCGATAGTGGCGATCCGCGCTGAGTCGGCGACGGCGAGGTAGCGGTCATAGAATTCCTGGCCCCGGCCGAGGGGGTCCGCGTACCAGTCTCGCAACGGACTGGGGCAGCGCGCGTCGCCACCCCAGATGATCAATACCGCCGAGCGGTGATCGCGCCAGCAACGGACCGCCCAATCGATCTGGCCTACTTTCGCGAAGCTCCCCCGGATCGCGTTGTTGGGGCGGGGCGTGTCCGGAGACTGCGGAATCCAGCATCCGAGCGAGTCCAGCTCGGCGCGGACTTGTGGCGCAAGGCCGGGGAACTGCGCCGGCCTGAGCAGCGCGAAGCTCGAGCCGCTGACGGGAACGAACGAATCGGGATCCGCGAGTACCACAGGCCGGTAGTGCGCCAGCACAGCTCCCGCGGGCACGGGCACGGTATCGGCATTGACCACCGCGCTCCCCACGCGTCCGCTGAGGCGCAGCAGCCTCGAATCGGCCCCGTTGAACCACGGCAGGTCCCAAAAGAACCGCTCCGCGTCGTGCCACCCGAGGCTCCCTGCTTCAGCTGGAGGTGGGACGTTCCAGAGGACCGGCCCCCGCAGCAGCTCGGCGCCGCCCGCCAAGCGCCTCACGAAGAGTTGGGCCCGCTGATTGTCCAGCGCCACCGCGTAGAGGAGATGCGCGCCGTCGGGCGCGAAGGCGGGAGCCGGGCCCAGCGCGGCCTCGGCAAGCCACGCGGGCATCGGTTCCAGGTACGTCGACCGTGTGCGCACGTCGTAACGGAAAACCCTCACATCGCCGTTGACCTGGGTCATGATTCCGACGATCTGTGTGTCGCCGGCTACCAGGGGGGGCCCGGGGGTGTAGATGCCAAGGGTGTCGATGCGGGCGGCGATGCGGACCTCGACCCAGTACAAAGGAACGCGAGACCAGGGAGCGGTTGCGGGCAGCAGGTGTGCCGTTGGCCGCTGCGTCGTCTCACAGCCCAGCCCGATCACTCCGGCCACGAGCACGGCAGCGCCGTGGACCTTACGCAGCATTGCGAGCACCTACGCTCTCGTTTCCTCGAGTTCCTTCTTGCGCGCTTCGGTCACTTTCGCGGCGACATCGGGTGGCGCGTCCTGATAGACGTGGAACTTCATCTTGTACGTGCCACGCCCGTGCGTGATCGAGTGCAGCGTCGTCGCATAGCGATCGAGCTCCGCCTCGGGAACGAGCGCTTTCACCTTGGTAAGCCGCCCGTCCTTATCCGTCCCGACGATGTGCCCGCGGCGGGAAGAGAGGTCCCCCATCACCGAGCCCTGATAGTCGTCGGGCGTCCACACCTCGACGTCCATGATCGGCTCGAGCAGCACCGGTCGCGCGCCGGGACTCACGTTTCGGAACGCGAGGATGCCGGCCATCTTGAACGACATTTCATTGGAATCCACATCGTGGTAGGAGCCGTCGTACAGCTCCACCTTGAAGTCCACGACGGGGTAGCCGGCGACTGGGCCCTTGTGCGCTGCCTCGACGACGCCACGCTCGACCGCCGGGATGTACTGCCGCGGAATCACACCACCCACGATCTCGTCGATGAACTGTACTCCTGAGCCGCGCGGCAACGGCGCGATCCGGATCCAGCAGTCGCCGTACTGCCCGCGTCCCCCGGTCTGCTTCTTGTGCTTGCCCTGCCCTTCCGACTTGCCGCGGAAAGTCTCGCGATATGCGACCTTGGGCTTCGTCGTCTGCGCATGGACGCCGAATTTGCGCGCCAGTCTCCCGACGACGATCTCGAGATGCCGCTCGCCCAGGCCGCGAATGAGGGTCTGCGCCAGCTCGCCGTTGTACTCGTGATGGAACGTCGGATCCTCTTCGTGCAGCTTGTGCAGCCCGGTCGAGAGTTTGTCCTCTTCCCCCCGCTGTTTCACTTCGACGGCCACCGTGATCACCGGCTCGGGGAACGGGATCTTCGGGACGATCAGCCCTTTGTCCTTCGCTGACAGCGTGTCGTTGGTGTGGGTATCGCGAAGTTTCGCGACGACGCCGATATCGCCCGCATGCAGCTCCGGGATTTCGATGCGCTCCTTCCCGAGCGCGACGCACAGATGGTTCAACTTCTCCGACGCCTCCCGCGGCGCGTTCCAGACATCCTGCCCGTTCTTCACGTGGCCCGAGAAGATCCGAAACAGCGTCACGTCGCCGACGTGCGGCTCCGAGACGGTCTTGAACACCTGCGCCGCGAGGGGCCCTGCATCATCAGGTGTGAGCGTCACGCGGTCGGCGCTGCCCCATTTCTGAGCTGCGACGGGCGGCCGTTCATTCGGCGCAGGGCAGAGCTCGACGAGCTTGTTGAGCAGCGCGCGGGTGCCATATGTCAGCTCGGCGGCACCACAGAACAGCGGGAAGAGCTCGTTCTTCGCCATGCCCGCCTTCATCGCCGCAATCGCTTCGTCGCGGCCGATCTCTTCGCCGCCGAGGTAGCGCTCGAGCAGCGTGTCGTCGGTGGCGGCGATGCTCTCGATCAATTCCTGCGAGTATTTCTCGAACCGATCCTTGTATTCCTCGGGGACGTCGACTTCCTCATACTCGCCGGCCTTGGTGCCCTTCTTGTAGAGGTGCGCCTTCTTCGAGAACAGATTGATGATCCCGTGGAATTCCAGTCCTTCGCCGACCGGGATCTCCACCGGGATCACCTTGGACGTAAGCTGGTCTTTGATCTGATTGAACACGCGCTCGAAGTCCGCGTGCTCCTTGTCCATCAGCGACACGAAGAACAATCGCGGCAGCTCGCGACGCTCGCAGTAGTCCCAGACCTTCTCGGTCCCGACCTCGACGCCGGCGGTCGCCGACAGGACGACGACGGCGGAGTCGGCCGCGTACACGCCGGCGATCGCGTCGCCGGTGAAATCGAGATAGCCCGGCGTATCGATCAGGTTGATCTTGGTGTCCATCCACTCGGCGACGGCCAGCGCGAGATTGATGGAGTATTTGTGTTCGATTTCGTCGGCAGTGTAATCGGTGAGGGCGGTGCCATCCTTTACAGAACCGTGGCGTTTGCTCGTTCCGGCCACGAACGCCAGCGCATCGACCAGGGAGGTCTTGCCGCTCGCGCCGTGGCCAACCACGGCCACATTACGGATCTCCGGCGTCTTGTACACGCGCATAACGCGCCAGTCTCCTGCTAGGGGGGAAAGAAATATGACCGCCCAAGCAGGGAGACGGCTAGACGGGCAGGGAGGTTCTAGACGTCTAGACGTCTAGCGGGTTCCAGGAGCGAGTGCGCAGGAAGTCTACCTGCAAACTCACACCTAGAACCCGCTGAACGTCTAGACGTCTAGTCTTTGCTGGTCCTAATAATCCGCGTCCTGCATCTCCCGATCGGCCACGTCATCGTGATCGTCATGGCGGTCGCGTACATGCGCGACGAGCCTGTGCAGGATCTGGATACTCCGGAGATTGAGGGCGAGTGCCGTCACTTCGTCCCCGCCCGCGAGCGCCTCTTCCGCCTGCGCGCGCAGCTCCTGCACGTGTGCCAGGATCGCGCGGATGCGCGGCGCCTCACGATCGCCCAGGAAGTTCTCGATGCGCTCGATCGCTTGATCGACCGCGGCTCCGGTCCGCTCGGGGGCGTTCGGGAACAGCTCGATAATTGCCGACAACACGGCACGGAAGCTCAGCCGCAGAAACTCGCGCGCGGCTTCACGGTCGCCCGCCTGGAACGCCTCGCGCGCCGATTCACGGTAGTCGCGCGCCTGCTCGAGGAACGCGAGCGCTTCGGGATCATCAGTGGTCCGCAGGGTGTCGATCAAACGCCAGATCCAGCGCGCGCAGGTCGTCTGCGTCGTGTTGGCGACGTCGGCCGCCAGCATCTGCGCGTTCTGCGCGAGTGCGAGCTCGCTGGGAGAGACACTACTCGTAGGATCCTGATTGCACGCGGCCACGAGAAGCATCGCGGCGACGGCGATTGTCATGCGCTTGTGCATCAGTTGCTCCGGTGAAAGTCTGGTCCTTTGACGTCGAAGCTTAGATACCGTTAAGACCCCGCGGGAGGGGGTGGAGGTAACGGAACCGACGGGACCGGCGGAGGCGGAGACGGCGGCATGTGACCGGGGGGCGCGTGACGCGCAGGCGCGAGCTTGAGCCCGGCGAGGCCGGCCAGTGCCATGACGAATCCCGCGAGCACGAACGACGTGACGGGGCTCACGTCGTAGACGGTCCCGATAATCGGCGGTCCCGCGGTGCGGCCCAGCGCGCCAATGGCCTGCGCGGCACCGAGGATCGTCCCCTGCTCGGTCACATCGGCGTAGACCGACACGAGTCCCGTCGCGGCGGGCGCGAAGATGCTGTTCGACACGGCGAGCAGGAACGTCGCCGCGTACAGCAGGAAGGACGTGGGCAGGAATGGAATGATCGCGATCGACACCGCCATTCCGACCGTCCCGAGGATCACGAGGGAACGCTCGCCGCTGCGCCGCACGATCCTGCCGAAGAAGTATCCCTGGATCGCGGCCGCGGTGACGCCGATCAGCGTGAACAGAATCGCGAGCTCGCGTTTCCCCCAGCCGAGCGTCGTGTACGCCTGGAGCGGCAGGATCACGGTGTAACCGGCGAACGCGAACGGCACGAGTGCCCACACGACCATGAGGGGACGCAGCCGCGGTCGCGCCACCGCCTCGGTGATGTGACCGAAATCGAGCAGCCGTCGCTTGACGCGATGCTCCTGGGCCAGCGACTCGGGCAAGATGAAGTACGCCGAGACGAAATTCGCGAGTGAGAGGCCGACCGCGATCAGTCCGGGGGCGCTCGACCCCAGGTAATGATCGGAGAAGCCGGCGATCGCGGGGCCGAGGCTGAAGCCGATGCCGAACGCCGCGCCGACCATGCCCATCGCGCGTGAACGCTCGGCTGGAGTGGAGATGTCCGCCATGTATGCTTGCGCCGCGGAGATGTTGCCGCCGGCGAAGCCGGAAACCACGCGCGACAGGAACAGAATCCAGTACGAGCCGGCGAACGCGAACAGCGCGTACCCGACCGCGTTGATCAGCATGGTGGTGAGCAGCACCGGCCGGCGGCCCACGCGATCCGATAGCTTGCCAAGCAGGGCGGTCGCGACGAACTGCATCAGCGAGAAGACGCCGATGATCGCGCCGTAGCCCAGGCCGCCGGCGCCGAAGCGCTGCGCGTACGACGGCAGGATCGGGAGCACGATACCGAACCCGATCAGGTCGATCATGACGGTGAAGAAGATGACGGCGCGGCGGGCGCGGGATGCGGGCATCGGGAGAGGAATATAGTCGGGAAGCGCTTGCGGGCGGTTCAAAAACGCGACAGCTTCTCCATCCCAGCGCTCCGTCCAGGACAATCCTTACCTCCGTGGAGTCACCGATGCACAAACTCGTCATGCGATTTACCATCGCTATCGGCGCGATCGTCGCGGCTGCTTGCGTATACGACGCGCCGGTCACACCGTCAGACAACGCAGTCGCAGTCTCGAGCAGCCCATCCATGCAGATCGCCGCCGCCCCCGCTCCCACCAGCGCCAAATCGTACCTGATCAACTTCACTGGCACGACGTTGCCGGCGGATGTCGGGGCGCAGGTCGCAGCAGCGGGCGGAACGATCACGAGCCGCTTCGATCAGATCGGCGTCGCGCTCGCCTCGTCCGACGATCCCGGTTTCTCCCTCAAGGCGGGCAAGATTCGGGGCGTCGCGAGCGTGGAGGAAGACATGGTGGTGCAATGGGTCAACCCGGAGCGCGTCGTCGAGGCGGGCGAGGTCTCGGAAGAAGTCTCCGTCACGCCCGACGCGACGTTCGGAAACGCGGAAACGTTCCGCCGCATCCAGTGGGCGCCCGACGCAGTGCACGCCGGTGAGGCCTGGGATGCCGGCGCCCGTGGCGCCGGCGCGCGCGTGGCCGTGCTCGATGGCGGCATTCGCGACACGCACATCGACATCGCACCGCGTCTCGACGTGGCGCACTCGACGTCGTTCGTCCCCGGCCAGCCGTTCAACTTCGATCAGGCGAGAAACGCGCAAGGCCAGTGCGTACTCAATGACACCTTCTGGCACGGGACGCACGTCGCCGGCATCATCGCCGCACCCGCGGCGAACAACACTCCCTTTCCGAATCTCGGGACGGTCGGCATTGCGCCCGATGCTACGATCATCGGGGTCAAGGTACTGCACTGCGGCAGCGGCTCGTTTGGAGCGGTGATCGCCGGCATCGTCTACGCCGCGACGCCGATCGCCGAAGGTGGCGCGGGGGCCGACGTCATCAACCTGAGCCTCGGCGCGCTGTTCCCACGCCAGGGCGTCGGCGCCGCGAAGCTCGCCGTCGCACTCGGCAAAGCCACGACGTATGCGTACCAGCGCGGCGTGACGGTCGTTGCGGCACTCGGTAACGACGAAACCGACATGGATCACACCGGCAACCTCGTTCAGCTGCCGGCGATGTCGCCGCACGTGATCGCGGTGTCGGCGACAGGGCCACTCGATTTCGCGCACGGGGCCACGAACTACGACCGGCCCGCATCGTACACAAACTTCGGCCAGTCGGCGGTGACGTTTGCTGGTCCGGGCGGCGACTTCGCGCTCCCCGGCAACGACGTCTGCTCCTATCCGCGGAATCCCAGCGGCTCGAGCCTCCAGTTCTGCTGGGTGCTCGACATGGTGATCGCGCCGTGCCGCGGCGGGGGCACGAGCATCAGCAGCTACTGCTGGGCGGCGGGCACGAGCATGGCGACTCCGGCCGTCGCGGGTGTCGCAGCGCTCATCATCGGGAGGTTCGGACGGGTCGGGCCTGCGGAAGTCGAGCGGCGCCTGCGCCACTCCGCCGACGATCTCGGTAAGCCCGGGAATGACGACTTTTACGGCCGAGGTCGGGTCAACGCATTCAACGCGCTGCAGTAGTTCGTCCAAGTCGACAACACCACGGGCCCGCCGAGTGGCGGGCCCTTTTGCTACGCGACAACGGATTGTCGGTTCTGTCGCAGATCCCACAGCACACGGCCTACGGTTGCACCGAGGATGAGAGCGCCACCAAGCAGCGTAGCAGGTCCTGGCATCTCGCCGTGCACCAGCCAGGCCCAGATCGGATTCAGCACTGGCTCTATAAGAAGGAATAGCACCACTTCGATGGCCCGCACGCGGGGCACTGCACGCGCGAGAAAGAGATACGGGATCCCGAGCTGGCAGACACCCAGAAACGCAACCACAGCCCAATCGACCGGCCGTCCGGTCACCAAGGGTTGCGCCATGATTAGTGCGACGATAGCAGCTGTCAGATTCCCCGAGACCGCCGCGGCCGCAACCGATGACCCGCGCGCCACGAGCCAGCGATACCCGATGACCGTGAACGCCCAGGTCACCGCGCACACCGACGCCAGCACATTGCCGAGGGCAGGGTTGGGGGCCGTCGCCGACGGCCGATCCATGCCGAGAAAGAACAGCACAAATCCCGCGCCCATGACCGCCATCTGGACCAGATCGCGCCTGCTGGCGTGCTCGCCGATCATCAGGGGCGCGAGCAACAGGATGAACAACGGGCTGGTCGATTGCAGGAAGATCGCGCTCGCCGCGGTCGTGTGTTTGTTCGCCTGCACGTACAGCAGCGTCGTGGCTGCGTAGACGATTCCGACGACCACCGTCCGCCACGTCCAGCCGCGTCGCGCCTCCGGCAGCACGAGCAGGATCGTGATCATCGCGATCATCGCGCGAAACGCCGCGAGCTGCCACGCGCCAAACGCGCAGAACTTGATAGCGGCGCCACCGGTCGAGAACAGCACAGCGGCCGCAACGATCTTGGCCCTGGGGCTCATGGTGGCGCGGAATATATTACGGCCCGATGGAAGTGCAGATCTTCGGTATCCGGAAGAGCTCCGATACCCGCTCGGCCCAGCGGTTCTTTGCCGAGCGGCGCATCAAGGTGCATTTCGTCGACTTGAAAGAGAAGGCGGCGTCCGTAGGCGAGCTGCGGCGCTTTGCGCAGAAGTTTGGCGTCGCGGCCCTCATCGATCGCGACTCGAAGCGCTTCGCGGAGCTGGGCCTGCGCTCGGCGATGCTCGGCGACGAGCGGTGGCTGGAGAAGCTCAGTCTGGAGCCGTTGTTGCTGAGGATGCCGCTCGTGCGCAACCAACAACAGCTGACCATCGGCCTCGCACCGGAGATCTGGAACGCATGGTACGCGGCTGCCAAACCCTGATTCTCGCGCTGTGCGCGGCATGCGCCACCGGAGGGAAGCCTCGCGTGACGACTGACGACGTTCGAGCAGTGGACTCCCTGTTCGCGGCATACACGGGCGGCGCCGTTCCCGGCGCGAGCGTGATCGTGATCCGCGACGGAGACGTCATGGTCCGGCGCGCGTACGGCATGGCCGATCTCGAGCGCCGCATCGCGGCAACTCCGGAGACCGACTATCGATTGGCCTCGGTATCGAAGCAGTTCACCGCGATGGCCGTGATGCTGCTCGCGAAGGACGGCAAGCTCCGCTACGACCAACCGATCCGTGATTTCCTGGCCGAGCTGCCGCCGGCCACTCGCGCCGTCACTGTGCGCCACCTGCTCAATCACACCTCGGGAATCTGGGACTACGAGGCACTGATCCCCGAAAGCCGGACGGCGCAGCTCACCGATGACGACGTGCTCAACCTGGTCGCCGCGCGGGACTCGCTATCGACGCCACCCGGAACGGCCTACTGCTATAGCAATTCCGGCTATGTGCTGCTCGGCATGATCGTCGCGCGCGTGTCGGGAACGTCGTTTCCAGAGTTTCTCCGCACGCAGATCTTCGGACCGCTCGGCATGCGCTCCTCCGTCGCCCACGTCGAAGGGCGCGACACGGTGCCGCACCGGGCCTACGGCTACTCGCCCCGCGGTGGATCGTTCGTGCAGACTGATCAGAGTGTGACGAGCGCGACGCTCGGCGATGGGGGTATCTATTCGAACGTCGACGACCTGGTGCGGTGGGACCGGGCTCTTTCGGGCGGGACGCTCATCGACGGCGCCTCGCTCGTGCTGGCCACGACACCGCCGGCACTCCCCGGAGGTGCCGCGACCGAATACGGGTTCGGCTGGTTCATCGACACCTATCGCGGAGAGAAGCGCTGGCGGCATACCGGGGAGACCAGCGGCTTTCGCAACGCGATCCTGCGCTTTCCCGAGCGGAAGCTCACGATCGTCATTCTCACCAATCGGTCCAGCGGAGAACCTCAGGCGATCGCCGAGCGGATCGCCGATCGCTTCCTGTTTCGCTAACGCTCGATGCGATACCCGAACGTCCGGACGGTAACGATGTGACGCGGGTTCGCCGCGTCGGCCTCGAGCTTGCGCCGCAACATCGCGATGTGAGTGTCCACGGTTCGGCTCATCACGTCCTCGGCGTAGCCCCAGACTTCCTGCAAGAGCTCGAGCCGGCTCGCGACGCGTCCGCCGCGCTTGAGCAGTGCCACGAGCAGCGCGTACTCCTTGGGCCGCAGCTCCAGCACGCGTCCCCCGCGCTTCACCTGGTGCGTCGCGAAATCGACCGTGATAGCGCCGAACCCGCGCAGCACGGGAGCGGCCGTGCCCCCCGCGTCTTCCCGGCGCATCCACTCGAGAAACTCCTCGGCGCGCTTCACCGTCGCGACCACCCGCTCGTCGTCAAACGGCTTCAGGAGATAGTCGAATGCCTGGATCTCGAACGCCCGCACGGCGTGCTCGTCGTACGCCGTCACGAAGATGATGGCCGGCGGTCGCGTGCCGGACGCGGCGGCCGCGACCGCGAAACCGTCGACATCGGGCATCTGGATGTCCAGGAACACGAGGTCGGGTGCACCGCGCTTCAGCAGCTCGACGGCATCCTGCCCGGTGGCGCACTCGTCGATGCGCGTGACGGTGTTGATCTGCTGGAGCACGCCGCGCAGCCGGCGCCGAGCGGGCGCCTCGTCATCAACGATGACCGCGCGCATGGTCGGAAAAGGGAATTTCGATCGTGGCGAGCGCGCCGCGCGCCGGCGCCGGCGCGTTGGTCAGCTCGAAGCGATGACTCGGCCCGTACAACTCCTGCAGCCGCGCGCGCGTGTTCGCGATACCGAGGCCGGCGCCCGAGCCGTTGCCCCCCGCCCCCCCGGAGCGCTGGTCGCCGTTGACGCCCGGGCCGTTGTCGCGCACCTCGAGGT
>Ga0137323_1000264_pt1 | contig 15243 bp, 16 predicted proteins | sample EasRivERMZT423_2_FD_102285 | JGI IMG/M metagenome (GOLD analysis project Ga0137323, IMG submission 102285) | Soil microbial communities from meander-bound floodplain in the East River, Colorado, USA - East River MetaG ERMZT423_2 | ecosystem: Environmental > Terrestrial > Soil > Floodplain ... | reverse complement strand
TTGTCAAAAAAATAGTCGCCAAAAAATAATTCCAGGTTCTTGGTGGTAAAATCTTTAATAGAGCCAATTTCTCCCAACAGCTCTTTTAGCCCTTTTTCTACAAACCAGCGGTAAGAATTGAGCTGAACCTCAATTAAATTAGGCAAAAGCGCGGTTTCGTGTTTATGGCTAAAAAACTTCCTGCCTAAGGATTTAAACGGTTTAGTATCGAAAAGAGTGGGGTTTTGCGCACTAACGATTTTTTTGGACATAGCCTAAATTAAAATATTAGAAAATAAAAGCTTTCGGGACACATCCCGTTAGAAGTTACCCAACGAGGATTAAATAAATAATCAAAATATGTTAACAAATCCACCCTCTTTCATAGATTTAGCCACTAAAACTTCTAACGGGACACCTGCCTGCCGGCAGGCAGGCAAAAATACTCCCTTTTTGGCAAAATTCAAAAAAGGCCTGAAAATTGGCTTATCTATGGTTTAAATCTAACAAGCGTGACTTTGTTAATGTTGCCTTACGCCTAAAGCGAGTTGGCAAATTGTGGCAAATACGTCGTCCCTAAATCGTGAAAAAATATTTGTTTATCTATATTAGCAATTCTGTTAATATTGTCAAGTGCTAAAGCTTACCTTTTACTCGGTGCTTTTGTTGTGGTATCCGGCGGCACAACCGTGGTTTGAACTTTCCCTAGGTTATAAACAGGCAATTTTGGATTAAGATTTGTTTCTAAATAGTAATAAACGTAAAATCCTACCAGAGATATGAGCAAAAACCCAATTAGAACCTCGGAGGCGGAATAAGTAATTATAATTTTGCTTCCGTGTGTGCCCCTTTGGTAATGGCTTCTTTTTACAAATTTAATCATTTTTTTATTTTAAGTAAATATTTATATATATTATATCACACTTTTTGTAATTTATTAGTTATGCGTAACAAAATGCTATAATAAACTATAAAATATGGATTCGGTAATAAAAGTTAAAAATTTGTTCAAAACCTATCCCCTGCCCAAAGCCAAAGGGGGGATAAAAACCCTGGAAGCCGTAAGGGGACTTTCTTTTGAGGTGGCAAAAGGCGAAATCTTCGGTATTTTAGGACCCAATGGAGCGGGAAAAACCACAACTTTGGAAATAATAGAGGGCCTAAAAAAGCAAACATCCGGGGAAATTAAAGTTTTAGGTTTTGATAACCAAAAAGAGACAGAGGAGATAAAAAACCGTATAGGCGTGCAGCTCCAGTCCAGCCAGTATCTACAGTATTTAAACTTAGGCGAACTCCTGGATTTATTCGCTTCTTTTTACGGGCAAAAAGCGGACAAAGAAAAACTTTTAGGGTTGGTGAATTTGGAGGACAAAAAACACGAACAGGTAAAAAATCTTTCCGGCGGACAAAAGCAGCGCTTTACCATTGCCAGCTCCCTGGTAAACAATCCGCAAATTTTATTTTTGGACGAGCCCACTACCGGACTAGACCCTGCCGCCCGCAGGCAAATGTGGAAACTAATAAAAGAAATAAACGGGCGCGGGATTACTGTAGTGCTAACTACCCACTATATGGAAGAGGCTGAATTTTTGTGCCACCGCGTTGCTGTAATGGACAAAGGCAAAATTTTAGAAATTGACGCACCCCGAAAACTCATTGAAAAAATTTCCGAAACTACGCAAATTTCTTTTCTGGTGGACAAAAACCTTGACCAATCTGTATTTAAAAATTTGCCGGAAGTTAAAAAAGTTTATGCCAACTATCCAAAAATTATTATAGAATTTACCAACCTGGACAAAATTTCTTCTATAATAAAAATTCTAAAAGAAAATAATATTACTTTCTCCGGCTTTACCGTTAAAACCGCAACCTTAGAAGACGTATATTTAGACTTAACCGGACATGAATACGAAGAATGAATTAATTGATCAAGATTAAATAAGATTTAAAAGATTGAACAAGAATTGCTGCATGGCAATCATGTCAATCTTGGTCAATCCTGATCAATCATTTAAATTAATTTATGAACTCTTTTATTGAGCTACTCAAAGCCAACTTAAAAATGACAGTTCGCAACCGCGGCGGAATTTTTTGGACAATTTTAATGCCCGCGTTCATTTACATTGCGCTTTCCATCCTGCCCATTGGCAAAAGTATGAACTCAAACGTGAGTTATTCAGACTATGTTTTGCCGGGCATTTTGGCTATGACCATTATGCAAGGCGGTATTTACGGTTTGGCTTATTGGATGGTGGACCTCAAGTCGCGCGGCGTTATAAAACGCTTTTTGGTAACGCCCATAAAAGAATGGCAGCTTATTCTTGCCGTGGTCGCTTCCCGGACAGTCACCATATTCGTACAAATGGTAGTGTTAACTTTAATTGGCGTAATTTTCTTTAACGCCCAATTTGTGGGCAACTTTTTTTCCATAATTATTTTAACCCTGCTCGGCGCGGCAATTTTCCTGCTACTTGGACTGCTTATTTCCAGCTTTGCCAATTCTTACGAAGCAGCCGCGCCCATTACCTCGGCCATTGGTCTGCCATTAACTTTTTTAGGCAATATTTTCTTCCCCATAGACGGCCTGCCCAAGGCTTTAAAAGTAATTGCAGAAATTTTGCCCATAACTTACCTTGCCGACGGCTTTAGGGCAGCATATCTTTTACCGTTTGATTTTCATACAATAGGCAAAGACATTTTAATCTTGGGAATTTGGCTAATTGCTATGTTAGTGCTCACAATATCATTTTTCAAATTAAAAGAAGATTGAGGCTTTGGAGTAATTAAAAAACCCCTCCCTGGGGGGCTTTTTTTAAATTCTTAATTTTTCAAATTTATCTTTAGCCAAAAACTTTACCGGGATCTCCCACGCAAAACCTAAAGCTAAGGTATGTGTTACGCCTACTCTTGTACCGGTAAAAGAACCCGGGCCTTTGTTAGTGATTATTTTTTTTATCTGCGGGAGTTTTACTTTGGCAGATTTTAAAAATTTTTCTAAAATTGCTAAAGTCTCGTAAACTTTATGAGGGTCTATCTGATATGACTTCTTCCACCCTCCCCTAACCCCTCCCCTCCAGGGAGGGGAAACAGTGTTTTTCCTCCCCCTTAAGGGGGGAGGCGAGGAGGGGGTGAGAGCAAAAGTCACTTTATTAAAATCCGTTGTGTCTATATATAAAATCATAGATTACGTATGAGGTATAATGTACTAAGTATAAAGCCAGACACCCTTAATACATAATACGTTATACTTTATACAATTTTTCTAACTCTTCTTTAATCACGCTAACTTCGTCCCATTCTATCCTCTTATTGTCAGGCAGAACCAAGAATTGCTCGCTGCCCTTGCCGGTTATTAAAACAATGTCGTCTTTTTCAGCAATCGATAAAGCCTTGGCAATAGCCAAACGTCTATCTAAGATTATTTCATATTGAGGCTTACGCAACTTAAAGCTGTTTATCCCCTCTAGTATATTTTCTGCAATTATTTGCGGGTCGGTGTCGTAGACATCATCATTTGTGACAATAATACAGTCAGCGTACTGCGCGCTGGTTTTTCCAAAGTCAAACCGCTTGCTTACATCCCTGTGCCCGCCGGTGGAACCAAAGACGTGGATTAACCGATTGCGCGGCAAAATAGAAGCTTCTTCCAAAGCAGCTTGGATGGAAGCCGGCTCGCAGCCATAGTCCACAATAATTTGAAAGCCTGAACTATTGGGAACTTTTTCCATACGGCCGGGTATGCCGTGGAAATTTTTTAAAGCCTCTGAAGCTTGGTTTAAATCCACACCCAAAACATTTGCGCAGGCAACTGCCAATGCAGCATTCTTTACATTAAAAACTCCGAGCAAATCTAAACTAAATTTAGTATTTTGCACTTCAAACTCCATGGGCGGCTCGCTCTTTGTAACCTGGGCAAAAAACTGCTTGCTTGCGTCGCGGGTTTGAACTTTAGTAAAAGTCACGCCAAATTTTTCGTCTGACTTAAAACTTAAATAAAAACCGGACATAGCGTCGTCGAAATTCACGCCAATAACTTTTTTGCTAAAAAAAGATTTCTTTGGCAAATTACCTAAGCTGAAAAGTTTTGCCTTAGCATGTTTATAATTGCCAAAACTTCCGTGCGCGTCTAAATGCGCGCGAGAAAGATTGGTAAAAACCGCCATATCGAAATTAATTCCCAAATGCCTGTTTTGCGCAAGCCCTTCGGAAGTGCATTCTATAATTGCATATTTACAGCCGCTTAAATGCATTTGCTGTAAACGTTTTTGCAGCTCAAAACCGCCCGGCATTGAAAGCCCCCGCTTGTTCATAAAAGTCTGTTGCCCGTTTGAAAAATTCACAGTCGTTGAAAAACCGGACTTTTTTCCGGCGGCATTGAGTAGGTGGGCAAGCATAGCTATAGTGGAAGACTTACCCGTGGTTCCGGTAACGCCAATGACCACCATTTTTTCACCAGGATTGCCAAAATAAAAACTCGCCAGTATAGCAACCAAGCCATGATAAATAGGTCTAATAATTTTTAACAGAGCTTTCGGGATTAACTTTTTAATAAATTGCATAGACATATTATAACTAAAATTATAGGTTTACATAAGTATCCATATTATCTACAATTGTCATATCTGAAAAAAAGGAGGCATGAATGGCCGAATTACAGAGACCGACACCTTCGGAAGTTTTGTTGGATTTAAAGTCCGCAACACAAGAAGAAAGAGATGACCGTCTAAAACAGCTTCAAAAACCGCAGCTAGATATTCTCTTCCAATGTTCTGCACTCACATTTGAACCAACAATTCACCCACCTTCGGAAGTTTTAAATAAATGGCGCGAGATAACAAATGACAACGCGTCGGAACGAACCTGGGTTCAATGGCACCTCATGAGATGCGAGGGGCCATGCAAGGCGATCGTGGAAAACGGAGGGACTGCTGATGATGACGAAGAAAGGCAGGAATGGTGGAAAGTAATTCAGGCCATTATCGACATCATCAACGGTCCAATGATGGATGGCTTCAGGGAAGTTGCCCGCACGCACGGGGCGAGACTTTTTAGAAGAAGATGAAGCCGCAAACTGGAAACCTCGGAGAACTCTCCGAGGTTTCGTTTTTTTATCTACCTAAAAAATTTATTAATAACCCTAATGCCACTATAAATCTTGTACAATAAAGTATGGTTCACCAGGTCGTGCGCTCCTGCGTATTCTCTCTGAGTGCCCCCAAAACCCAGTTTAAAACGTACAAAGCCCGGGGTTTCCCCGGAGGAAGTTTCTATTCCCCAAAAATCATAAAATTTTAATCCCTGGTGTTTGGCATCGATCATGGCATGGAAATGCAACAAATAAGGCGCCATAACATTTTTGTGAAATTCGCTGGACCCGCCGAACAAAAAAGTTCGGGTGTCGCCAAAGTCTATTATAATTGCAGTTGCCAGTAACTGATTTTGGAAAATAGCTTTATAAATATGAAGTTTTAAATCCGCTCGCTGTTGCAGAGCAAAAAAATCTACCAGCTTTTTATAATAATCGGACCCGAAAGTTGAAAAACCCTGTCGCTTGGAAGTTTCTAAAATAAGTTTTAAAGCCTCGTCAAAAAACAAACCATGGCCAATGCTAATATCGAACTCGTCTTTAATTTCTACGCCGTGCTTTTGCGCCACTTTAATATTGTAGCGGGTTTTATGGTGCATTTCGGAAAGCAACTGCTCGTCCGATTTTGAAAGATCGATAATTAAAGTTTTCCCGGGTTGGATATTTGGGGACTTAGTGGGTAGTGGGTAGTGGGTAGTGGGTAGTGCCAAATCCTTAGGCTCTATACGAATAAAAATTGAATCAGGAAATTTAGATTTTATTTGATCTAAAAGCTGCCCACTGTCCACTGCCCACTGTCCACTTACCACCGGTCCATACGGCGCATACAAATAATAATACTTTCCTAAAATCGACATTTTAATGAATTGCACCGATGCAATTTGGTTTCCGCTGTCATCTATAATCTTAAATCTTTTAACCTGTCGGCCTAAGGCCGACTGCCATTCTCCCCATTCAAAGCTTTGCAAAAAACTGCCACTAGTGTTAGTGGCAACAAAATGGTTGTATGTTTCTTTATCGATTTCGGATAATTCTATTAATTGCATTAGAGACCTTTTGATTTATTTCTGTAATATTCAAATTTTTCCTTATCTCCTACAATTTTACTGGCTTCCGCTAAGTCATTATATTTATCATCGAGGTTAAAATCATTTTGCTCAAGTTCATTAATTAAATCTAGAGCATATGCTTTTTCTAGCTCTGGAGAACTAGCCTGCCCACACAGCTTAATTAATTCCTTTAAATAATAAATTCTGGCTTCCACATTTTCTTTAGTGTTTCCTGTTCCCCATTTTTTCTTTAATGACTTGGTTTTTTCAATCTGCAATAATAAATCCTGCTCATTCAACAAATCTTCAACTGCACCAGCATCTACAAATATTTCTGCCTGACCCGCGGACATCCTATCTTTCTCTCGCTTAATCACTTCATCGGGTAAATACATATAAACTTGTTCGTCAGTGCTGGAAACGTAATTTTTCTTTTCACCATATAATCTTACATATTCTTCCAAGCTAACGCCTTCGCTTTTCCAAAAATCCTGCTCTTGTTTGTACTGTTTTGCGGCATCGTATCTATCAATTGCTATCCTTTGGTGAGGCTCCTGACCTAAATGGTGCAAGGATCCGTCTGGATTATTTATATCCTGGCCCCTAAAACCAAAATTTTCATGAAACCCAAAAGAATCTCCATGTACTTCTAACTGCACTCTTCCATCACAACCCTGCAAAAATGACCATTCAACTGCGGCTCGATGAAGCATTTTTCCCAAACCCTTGTATTGACTAGCATTGTGCGATTTTCTATTTGAATCAATTTCACTCTTAGTAGAACCGCTGACCATATTTTCAATATAAACTTTTGGCATAAACTTCTCTGTTTGATTGCCATACTGTAACTTTGGGTTGTTGGGGTTTTCGGTTGCCGACATTGAATTTAAGGTTCGTAAGATGACAAAACCTTCTACCGACTCCTTCTCCTCTGACTGTTGTGATGGAGCACAAAAGCTAAGCCTAATTGCCCCTTCATAACCTGGATCCCGGCTGGCGCGAATTGCAAAATTGGTTTTTTCTACAGCAACTTCACCAATTTTAGGACCGTACAAATTAAACTTATAATTTGCAGCTGTGTCATACTTAATGTTTTTTTCTGGTGTAACTTTTCTTTCTGCCGCAATTGCTTCCAAATCATTATAGGTTTTAAACTCAGAATCTTCTCTCATAATTTATCCTTTAGATAATAGCTGCAAAGCCTGCTTAAGTTGCTGCTCCTGGGGTTTGGAATTGTCTACTTTACTTATTACTTCCCGCACCTCTCGCTGGTTATAACCAAGAGCCAATAGAGCATCAAAAATTTCCGACGACGGACCTGCAGAGGAATCTGTGGCTCCCACTTTATTTTTTAAGTCTACAATTATACGCTCCGCTGTTTTACTGCCAATCCCGGAAATTCGCGTAAAAATTGCAGCGTCTTGATTGGCAATGGCCTGCTTTATGCTTTCTATTTGCCCGGCAGACAGTATTGCCAAAGCCATTTTTGGCCCCACGCCGGAAACTGTAATTAAAAGTTCAAAAAATTGTAAGGCGGCAAAAGAAGGCAGGCCAAACAAGGAATGGCCGTCGTCAGCCACTTTCATATAGGTATACAGGCTAACCTCATCGCCTGCGGATTTAGTTAAAGTATCGGGCGTGACAAAAACTTTATAGCCAATTCCGCCATTTTCAATAATGATATAAGTAAGGGATTTTTCTAAAATTTTACCTTTTAAATAAGCAATCATAAATCTATTTTATGCTTAAAATGCAAGATTGACAAATTTCCCAGGTATTATAAAATATATCAACCAATTGTCGGGGAGATGTTTTATGGCACATGACTTACAATCGTGTCCGGAGGTTCAAATCCTCTCTCCCCGACTTCTATCGGACCCATAGCTCAGATATTTTAGGTAGAGCAAACGCCTGACACGCGTTAGGTCGATGGTTCGAGTCCATCTGGGTCCATTGGCCGCACAAGCTGCGTTAAGGGTTGTCATCACCTTAATTCAGTCCGGATCTGCCCCCGGGGTGCGGCCTAAAAATTACAATTTTATGGAGGGCCTATGCTTTCTTGCGAAGGCGTGGTTGTTTAAACAGGGTTACTGGAGTCGCTGAGCGGCTACCAACCTGTTGATCTCAAACAGTTGGGGTTACCTCTTCCCCCAAGCCCTTCGCCAACTTCCCTCCTCCTGTCCCGGGAGGGAAATATACCCTTGGGCGCGTGAACCGAGAGCACGCGTCCAGGGGGTTTTTTTATGTTTAAGCATCTAGCCAAAAGTATTGTGAATTTGGTAAAATGAAAATTGGTCTACAGAATTATAGATATAACGCACTACAGATGACTACAAAAAATTATTTCATACGATTCTGTAGTTATCTGTAAATTTAATTCCCTCCCCTGAATGGGGAGGGCTAGGGAGGGGTGAAATTACGCAAAAAAATCACCCTCCCCTAACCCCTCCCATCGAGGGAGGGGAAAATAAAGTTATGCAATTCAAATTACAATCCAAATTCAAACCCGCAGGCGACCAGCCCGCCGCAATCGCCGGATTATTAAAATCCATTGATGCCGGTCGAAGGTATCAAACGCTTTTGGGCGTGACCGGATCCGGAAAAACCTTTACCATGGCCAACATAATTGAAAAAATCCAAAAGCCAACTCTCATCATTTCCCACAACAAAACTTTAGCCGCTCAGCTGGCAAGTGAGTTCCAGGAATTTTTTCCGGACAATGCGGTCCACTATTTTGTTTCCTACTACGATTACTACCAACCCGAAGCCTATATTCCCCGCTCAGACACCTACATAGAAAAAGAAACTCAAATTAACGAAGAGATTGACCGCCTGCGCAATGCCGCCACCCAATCTTTGCTTTCAAGAAAAGATGTACTGATAGTTGCCTCTGTCTCGTGCATTTACGGACTTGGCAACCCGGCCAACTATTTAGAACTGTCGCTCCAAGTAAAAAAAGGTGAATCTTTTAAGCGCGACAAACTTCTTAGGCGCTTAACGGATTTACAATTCCATAGAAATGATATCGAACTGCAAAGAGGAACATTTAGGGTTAACGGCGACATTGTAGAAATTATTTTGTCTTCGGAAGATACCATTATCCGCATGGATTTTTTTGGCGATGTAGTTGAAAAAATTGAACGGCGAGATGCAGTTTCCGGACATACAATTGAAACTTTAGAAGAATTCACAATTTTTCCTGCCAAACATTTTGTCACACCCGAAGATAAACTAAAGGGCGCAATTGAGGCGGTACGTCTCGAGCTTGTCGAGAGATTAAGTGAACTTAGGCGGCAAGGTAAAGTTTTAGAAGCCGCGCGTTTGGAGCAACGTACTAATTTTGACCTAGAAATGCTGGTCAACACCGGCTTTGTGGCAGGCATTGAAAATTATTCACGCGTACTTGAAGGCCGCGAGCCTGGCAGTCCGCCATCTACCCTAATTGATTATTTTCCCGATGATTTTTTATTATTTATAGATGAAAGCCACCAAACCGTGCCGCAAATAGGCGCCATGTATGAAGGCGACCGTTCCAGAAAATCCACATTGATAGATTATGGTTTTCGGCTGCCCAGTGCATTAGATAATCGTCCCTTAAAATTTTCGGAATTTGAGAAAAAAATTAACAGGGCCATTTTTGTCTCTGCCACACCCAACGAATTTGAAATAGAAAGAAGCTTAACCCAAAAAGATACTAAATTTGTTACAAAATCCAAACGCACCCAGGAAGAACAAAGTATTATAGACGCCCGCCCCAAACTCAAGCATATGGATCCGCCGAGTATTGTAGAGCAAATCATCCGCCCCACAGGCCTTATTGATCCAACCATTGAAATAAAACCAATAAAAAACCAGGTTGATGATTTAATAGAGAGGATTAAAGAAAGAGTCGATAAGCATCAGCGTGTTTTGGTTGCCACTTTAACCAAACGCATGGCAGAAGAGCTAACGGAATATTTAAAAGAAGACGGTATTAAAGTAGCTTATGTGCACTCCGATGTTGATACTTTTGATAGATTAGAAATTTTGCGTGACCTGCGTTTGGGCGTTTATGATGTTTTGGTAGGAATAAACTTGCTCCGTGAAGGTTTGGATTTGCCGGAAGTTTCCTTAGTCGCGATACTGGACGCGGATAAGGAAGGTTTTTTACGGTCTGAAACTTTCTTTATGCAAATGATGGGTCGCGCCGCCCGCCACTTGGAGGGCCACGCAGTTTTATATGCTGACAACACTACCGGTTCTATGCAAAGAGCGATCGATGAGACTAACCGCAGGCGCAAAATTCAGCAAATTTATAACAAAAAACACGGCATAACTCCAAAATCTATTCAAAAAGCCATTGCCGATTCCCGCCTTGCTGGCAGCAAAAAAGAAATTGAAAACGAAGAAGAACGAGCGCGTGATGTAACTAAGATGGACAAAGAGGAAATAAAGTTTTATTTGGACGAGTTGGAAGAACAAATGGACCTTGCTGCAAAGAATTTAGAATTTGAACTTGCAGCCAAGCTTAGGGATAAAATTGAAGAAATTAAAAAAATCCGGAAACTTAAGACAAAGCGCTAAAACCACTCTTGCTTTTTTTAAAAGATTTTGTTAAGATATCGGAAGTCGCAACAAAATTTTTAATCTAATATCAACCTCTCTGTCACCCTTCGGGTGACATCTCTCCAGGTCTTGCCTGCCTGCGGTAGGCAGGGAGAGAATAATAAGGAATAGATCTACTATGCCAAATATAAAATCAGCGGCCAAGGCCATGAGACAGAGCATTCGCCGCAGAGCCAGGAACCTAACAACTAAAGACAAATTCAAAGACGCTGTTAAAGCAGTCAGGAAGCTTATTACTGCAGGCAAGAAGAGCGAAGCTATGGAAGCTATGAAGAAAGCTATGTCTGCGCTAGATAAAGCTGCAAAGACTAAAGTTATACTTAAAGGTAAATCTTCAAGGTTGAAATCCAGATTAGCAAAAGCTTTAGCAAAAATCCGCCCATAAGGCGGATTTTTGGTATAAGGTATTACGTATTAGGTATAAGGCTTTTGCAGCTCTTAATTAATCCATGGATTAGTTTATCGCAGCGTAAAGCTTGATTTTCTAGATCCGGATAATTATTTTCGGGCAAATAACCTATACCTTTACTCAAATCCAATTGATTCCGCAATTCAGTCAAAGAACCCAAGGCGGTATAGTAAAATTGGATCTTTTCTTTTATAGAATTTCTACTAAACCCTTCAGCAATATTCGAGGCTACTGAAATAGCAGCTCTTCTTATTTGCATTATGATTCCAAAAAGTTCTTCTTTTGGAAAAGCTTTTGTAACCTTATAAATTATCATCGCGAGTTGATAAGCTTCCCTCCAAGCATGTAAATCGCGAAAAGATTGAATCTTGTTTTCTGCTTTATACATTATACTTTATACGTAATACGATTAAATTGTTTTTTGCTTTGCTTCAGCAAAAATTTGAGAGAAAGCTTCGAGCTGATCGCCGAAGACAATTAAGCTATTGCGGAATTTTTGTCCGCCACGAATGCTGCTTTGGGTAATGGTTAAGTACTTGTGGCCGTTTTTGGCTTCTTTGACATCAAAGAAGTAGGTTTGGCTTTTGGTAGGCAGCTTTGTGGAATATAGCGCGGGTGCAAACTGTTGTTGTTCCTGCATACATTTTGTGCAGTAGTTTTACGCACCACCGCTTTTGAATCGGGCAAAGCCCGATTTGCAAAGCGGCTTTGGCCGATTGCTTCGTTAGTTTGCTGCGGTACCGCTCACCGTAAGTCACTTACGCCTCGCGGCATCCTCGCAAACTGTCTCGCACTCGGCACATTGCGTAAAATACTGCCTAATTAAATTTATAAATTTTACGACCTTTAATTAATAATTCCCGCAGCTGTCGGGATTTATTTACGATTAATAAGATTAACTATTAACTTCATAATTTTTGCCGTCACTGGCAGTTACCCGGAATTTCCGGGTAACTGAATTTTGGCTTAATTCAGCTTCTTTAAAGATATTTTGAATATGCTCAGAGATTGTGTCCCTATCTTTGCCAAATAATTCAGCCATTTGCTGCTGATTCAGCCAAACTGTGTCATTTTCAAGAGTAACTTGGATTCCCGGCCCGGTTTGGTCTTTATAAATGATAATCTCGCCCTTTTTTGTGTCTTGCATATCTTAAATCTTACATTTTAGAAGCTTACACCTAATATAGTATACAATCGTTCACCTAGTGTCAAATGAAACCTGTGGATAATTCCAAAAATTAACTGAAACATCCAGGTAAATATTGCGTATAATTAAGGAAGACCATTAAAAAATAAACATTATGCAAAACAAACAAAAAACAATTTATTTAGTAACGTGCGCAGTGGCCATTCTCCTTTTGGTATGGGCTTTTTACAAGCATCCGGAAAATAAAAAACGCCAGGGAGAAGAATGGGCCGGCTGGGAGCAGGACAAACCCCTAAGCGGCAATGAGGAATCCGGCGCAAATACCACAACCGGCACAAAAAAACTGTCTTACACCGAAGCAGTTAAAACTTATAAATTCCGCTTTCAGTTTGTTAAATGCAGCGGCAACCCGGGCCTGCTGTCCGTAAAAAGAGGTACCCCGGTAATGCTGGACAACCGCGACAGCAAAGCCCACACCATTAGAGCCAACGGCCAAAGCTTTAGGATTGCGGCTTACGATTACGCCGTAGTTTACCCAAATATAATTACAAGAGATAATACCGATTTAACTATTTCCAATGTCACCTGCGACGGCGGCGGAGCCGCCACACTGAACGTAGAAAGATAAATTTAAAAAACCGTCCCGAAGAAATTTGGGACGGTTTTTATTATGGTAAAGATTCCATCTCTCCCCAATTATCCCCGACTTTTGCCTCAACACGCACGGGAACGGAAAGCTTAATTGCGTTTTCCATAAGCGGCTTTAACTTTTTAAGCCACGCGTCAATTTTGTCTTCCGAAACCTCAAAGACCAATTCATCATGTACTTGTAATAACATTTTTATAGACTTATCTGCTGATTCACTTATTAGCTTATGAATATTAATCATTGCCACTTTAATAACATCTGCGGCCAAAGACTGGATGGGAAAATTGACGGCAGCGCGTTCGGCTGCAGCGCGAATAAAAAATTGCGAAGATTTTATTTCCGGAAACTTACGAATACGTCCCAGCTCATTTTTAACAAAACCTTCCTGATTGACCTGCAACTTTATCTGTTCTATATATTCCTCAACGGCCGGATAAGCCGCGAAATATTTTTGGATAAACTGTTTGGCGTCGCCCACGCTTACCTCACCAATGCGCGAGGAAAGGCCAAAGCTGGACAGGCCGTACAAAATCCCAAAATTTATTGTCTTGGCATCCCTGCGCATATCTTTAGTAATTTTGTGCCCAGGCACGCCAAAAATTTCCATGGCGGTTTTGGTATGAATGTCCTCGTCATTCTTAAAAACTTCCAGCATTTTTTTGTCTTTAGCCAAATGTGCAACAATGCGCAATTCAATTTGGGATTAGTCGATAGATAAAAGTTTATAACCTTTTTCCGCAACAAAAGCCCGGCGGATAGTGCTGCCCACGCCCTCGCCTTTTATGGGGATGTTTTGTAGGTTTGGATCGATTGATGACAGCCTGCCGGTGGCCGCAATAGTTTGGTTGTAACTGGTATGGATGCGCCCGGTTTTTTTATTAACCATTTCAGGAAGCGCAAGTAAATAAGTGGATTGTAATTTGGCCAACTCACGGTATTCCATAATTTTTTTAATCACCGGATGCTGGCCCAGCATTTTTTCCAGCTCCCCTGCTGCGGTGGAAAGGCCACTCTTATTTTTTTTGTTTTGGATGGGTTCAAGTTTTAATTTATCAAATAAAATTTCTTTCATTTGTTTCGGCGAGTTTATATTAAACTCGGTGCCAGAAAGTTTGTAAATGTCACTTTCCAGCTGCTTAAGATCTATTTCCACTTCCCCGGACAAGCGGTTTAAAAATTTTGTATCCGTTTTTATGCCGGCGGTTTCCATTTTGGCCAAAACTTCCACCAGCGGCATTTCAATTTCATAAAAAACCTTTTCTAAACCTTCTTTTTTCAGTTGAGGTTCAAAAATTTCCTTTAGCCTCAAGGTCATATCCACGTCCTCGCAGCAATACCAGGAAACTTTTTCCACATCTACCTTGTCCATAGTTATCTGATTCTTCCCCTTGCCGATTAAATCCTCAATGGGCTGCATTTGGTAACCTAATTCGTTAAAAGCCAAAGCATCCAGGTTGTGCTGGCGGGTAGCAGCATTTAAAAGATAGGAGGCTATCATGGTATCGAAGGAGATAGGATTTAGGATATAGGAATTAGACTCTAAAATTTGCAGGTCGTACTTCAAATTGTGGCCGATTTTTTTTATTTTTGAATCGGTGATGATATTTTTCAGCTCTTTTGATGCCAAAAATAAATCTGCCGGAAAATAAAAAGCCGATCCGGGTTTTGCTGACAAACCAACCCCAACTAATTTAGCGTCAATAATGTTTAAACTCGTGGTTTCTGTATCCACGGTTATTTCTTTGGCAGCTGACAGTTCCCCAAGCGCCTTTTCCAATTTTTCTTCTGAGTCTACCAGTTCATAATCTTGTTTAAACTTTTTTGCTGATAAATTTTCTTGCTGTCCACTGTCTACTGTATTCTGTTTACTGTCTAGTGATCCCGGATCGGTCTTTGGAATTTTATTTAGTAAACTTCTAAACTCAAGCTCCTGAAAAAGCTGTACAGTTTGGTGTAAATGAGAAGCATCTAAATCATATTTTGGCACTTTAATTTCAACCGGCACTTTGCAGTCTATTGTGGAAAGCTCATAAGACATCCTCGCTTCTTTCTCCTGCGCCTTAAGCAACTCCAAAATGCGTGGCTTTATTTTGTCGCCGATTTTGCCTAAATGGATCGCCTTATAAATTTCATCAATCGACCCGAATTCTTTTATCAACTCAATCGCGGTCTTCTCGCCAACGCCTTTTACCCCCGGAATGTTGTCGGAGGCATCACCCCGAAGCGCGCGGTAGTCCACCAACTGGTCGGGATTAAGTTCATAACGGCCGCGCACAGCCTTGGCATCATAAACAGTTGTATCCGTAATGCCTTTGCGCA
>Ga0137323_1000261_pt1 | contig 15312 bp, 11 predicted proteins | sample EasRivERMZT423_2_FD_102285 | JGI IMG/M metagenome (GOLD analysis project Ga0137323, IMG submission 102285) | Soil microbial communities from meander-bound floodplain in the East River, Colorado, USA - East River MetaG ERMZT423_2 | ecosystem: Environmental > Terrestrial > Soil > Floodplain ... | reverse complement strand
TCCAGCCATTCGACGGCCAGCCGCTCGCCATAGGCCGGAGAGGCGAGCAAACGATCCACGATACGCTCGTAAGCGTGCGGCGAATTGTCGGCCAGAAACGAATCGATTTCGGAAAGGGTGGGAGGCAGGCCGGTCAGATCGAACGTGACGCGCCGAAGCAAGCGCTCTTTGCCCGCCTCCTTGCCCGGTTGCAAGCCCTCGCTCTCAAGCCGGGCCAGCACAAAAAGATCGATGTCGTTCTTTGGCCACTGCTGGTCCTTGACTGCCGGCGCCTTGACCGCTTGCACAGGGATAAAAGACCAATGCCGCTTCCACTCCGCTCCCTGTTCAATCCACCGCCGGATCAATTCAATTTCATCCTTGCTTAGCGCGAGGTTGGATTTCGGCGGGGGCATCATGTCATCGGGATCCGTTGCGGTAATGCGCCGATACACCTCGCTGTGCGCGAGATCGGCCGGCTTCACCACAAACATCCCTTCCTCCAGGGCCTTGAATGCCCCTTCCTTGATATCGAGCCGCAGCTTGGCCTTGCGCGCTTTCTCATCCGGACCATGACAGGCGTAACATCGATCGGAGAGCAGCGGTTTGATGTGATAATTGAAATCAACCTTCTCGGGCAACGAGGCCGCGAAAAGCGGAAAGGCAGACCAAACAGCAAACAGGAGTAGAAGTCCCGCGCGCTTCACGATGCTGTGGTCGATTGAAATGCCGCCGTTCATGCCGTCCACTCAAGGTTGGACGAACCAGCGTATCTGAAAATTCCTGCCTGCCAAACCTAAAAGCAGAACCTGAAGGTGGAGGGAGCATCTCATTTTTGGAGGGGTCAAAGTCAGAGGGCACGTGAGGGAAGAGCAGTGACCAACGAGCATTTCGCCAGAACGTTTCCAAGCACATCAACGCTTCATCTCCCTCGGTAGTCCAAAACTGGCCCGACCGGTGAAAGCGAACCTCATATTGCAAGGCTTACGGTGGCGCTCTCCTTTTTGTCCAGACCCCGGTGGTGCGTGACTCAACTTGCTGGTGTGCGCCCACCGCGAGACACAACCCGGGTGTAATTCTCTTGCCACCTCCTAAACAAAACGCGCCGTGGGCCGGGTTACACGACGGCAAGGCCATTGTGGTAGGCCCTCTCGACGGGTTGGAATTTCGAGGACAAGGAGTTACGTGCGCGCATAGCAACGGCTCAGGGCCACTACATGAGAGCATGGACGACGTTGCAAGACAACAGTGAGAATCTTGAAAGCCGATCAGGTTGAGCCTTGCACCATGGGTCGCATCGCTACGAAGTTTGCCACCCGTAATTTCATCTCACCCCTACAGGAATTTGGAGGAGGGTTACGCGGCGTTGGCGGGGTCAAGGAAAAACCGGCCAACTCGATTAGAGCTGACCGGGTGAGCTGGGTAAAAGATTTCTTCCGCTCTACTTCACGGTGACGTGGTAGGTCAGATCCACGCCGAGGTAATCCTCGGGCGCCTCGGAAAACTTGAACGCGCCGGTGTAATGAATAATGTGCGTACCCACCGAGAGCGGCGCGACCATCACGAAGTAGCCCACGCCTGTCGCCGTGCCGGTGCCACCGGTTGCACCAAAAATCCAGGGGGTTGGCGCCGTGAAGCTGAACTGCGGGGAAGTCACGCGAAAGTCTCCGATATTGTCGACGACCTTCCCGTCCAAACTGAAGGAGAGATCCGTCATGAACTCGGCGAACCCGTTGGCGATCGCCAGTTGGTCTGCGGCCGTCGCGCCATAGAATGGCGGCTCTTCCAGCGTGGACGCCTCAACATTCACCAGCCCAACGAACAGCGACTTTCCGACAGGAATTGTCACGTGCCGCTCGGACGTTCCAAAAGGCCCGGTCAGAAACCAGACTGAGCCTGACTGTCCGGCGGTGACGTCGAAATCGCTGTCGAGCCCCGGATGATGACCGTCCACCGGCAGTGATAATAGCCATTGCCACCAGGCTGCGTGCCATTCGGCGTAGGTTTTGCCTCCCAGGGCCGACTGTGGCGGCAGGACTCCCGGAGTTTGGCCTGCGGACGCTGGCAGCAGAGCGATAGCGAGTCCCACGGCAACGACCAGTGGCAGCAGCCAACTGGGTTTCGATGATATTTTGATTAAACGATTCATGGTTCTTTCGGAGGTTTGGTTATGTTTGGTTATGTTTGGTTTGTTCTTTCACTATCCTCGATGACGACCGAGGCAGTTCGATTGCTTGCTACAGGAACCGGGATGGATTGTTACAGAGTTTCTGACGCCGCTAGCCGGCAATCACTTGTCGATCTCCCCAGCGCTGGCGGCAGTTTGCCTAACGCAAGTCGGGTAGCGCAGACTGCCAGTCTGCTGTGTCGCCGAATGCCATTCGGCAGGACGTGGAGATTTGAGAGCCTGGCGGATTTCCAATCCGCGACACGTCAGACTGGCAGTCTGCGCTGGTGGCACTGTCAAGACGCGCGGATATCGCAAACAGAACTCAGAATCGGATTGCCAACAGGCCCGCATTTGCGGTATGAAGCTGGTCGAGCAAACCGCTGAAGAACCATGGCAAGGCCTGAACAAACTCTTTCATCCGTGGAGTGTCGTCCCACGGACTTTGCCACTACGCATTGGAGTGTCGTCTTGCATGCGGGCGACGCGCAGTCTCCCTCTGTGACGGCGGCTCTGGAACAGCTTTGCCAGAGCTATTGGAATCCTCTTTACGCTTATGTGCGCCGCCAAGGTCATGGGCCGGAGGATGCGCAGGATCTGACGCAAGCCTTCTTCGGGCGCTTTCTTGAAAAGGACTATGTGCGGCGGGCAGACCCTGACCGCGGACGTTTCCGAACGTTCCTGCTTTCTGCGCTGAAAAACTTTCTCACCAACGAATGGGCGCGAGGCCAGGCGGCCAAACGCGGAGGGGGCCAGACGTTGCTCTCCGTGGACGCCACGACTGCTGAGGGACGATACTCGTCGGAACCGGTGGATCACGTCACGCCGGAAAATCTTTACGAACAACGCTGGGCTGCGGCGCTTCTGGCACAGGTGCTGGCTCGCCTGCGTGAAGAGCTGTCGGCGGCGGGAAAGCAGGAACTGTTCGATGCGCTCAAGGGATTCATCTCCGATGAGACAAGCCTCAAGTCTTATCGGGAAGTGGCCATCCCGCTGGGAATGACTGAGGGTGCGGTGAGAGTCACCGCGCATCGATTGCGCGAACGTTACCGCGAATTGCTGCGACTGGAAGTGGCTAACACGGTCGCCGGTCCGAACGAGGTGGACGAGGAATTGCGACATCTGATCGCAGTGCTGCGGGGTTAGGTTGGAGTCCAAGCTTTAGCTTGTTTGTTAGCTGTTGGCGCCGGGAGAAGCTGACTCGATACTTCACATGCGTTACAGGTACAGAAGCAGATCTTTCATTAACACCCTGCTTTAGCTGGGTGTTTGTAAGCCGCGACGAGCTTAACCGTTTCAACGGTTTCCTCCACGCCGCCGAAACCGTTGAAACGGTTTTGGCTATCGGCATCACGCTCATCACCCAGCTAAAGCAGGGTGTTAATGAGAGGCATAGTCGAAGGACATCGAGAGTCTGTGAAATATATAAGCTAAAACTTGAACTCCAACTGTAACATCAGGCGCTGTTCGCTGTAGAAGGATTGAAAGAACTTTAATCATGCAAGGAACCGGGAAGTGCTCGAAATGCGGGGCGGCTGTTACGCACTCCGACCCGGAGGGCTTTTGTACTGCCTGCATGCTGGAGGTGGGTGTGAGACCAGCCGCAGATTCCGCGCTGCTTGATTCTCCCAGTGGAAGCTTTGGCGATTATGAACTCATAGAGGAAATCGCCCGTGGCGGCATGGGTGTGGTCTTCAAGGCGCGGCAAATCGGCCTGAATCGGATGGTTGCGCTGAAAGTGATCCGTGCCAGCCATCTGGCCAGCGAGGCGGACCTGGCCCGTTTCCGCCAGGAAGCCCAAACGGTCGCCAGCCTCAAGCATCCGAACATCGTCGCCATTCATGAGGTCGGCGACTTCGACGGCCAACCCTACTTCTCGATGGATTACATCGAGGGACAGAACCTCGCGGAGCTCGTGCGTGAAAAGCCTTTGTCCGCTGCCCGAGCCGCGGCCTATCTCAAAACCGTCGCCGAGGCGATTCACTACGCTCATGAGCGCGGCATTCTCCATCGCGATCTCAAGCCATCCAACGTGTTAATTGATCATGCGGACCAACCGCACGTCACCGACTTTGGTTTGGCCAAGCGGCTGAACAACTCGGAACTCGGAACTGGGAACTCGGAACTCACTTTGTCCGGCCAGGTGCTCGGCTCGCCGAACTTCATGCCGCCGGAGCAAGCGGCCGGCAGACACCGTGAACTCACGCCTGCGTCCGACGTGTATTCGCTTGGCGCGCTGCTCTATCATCTGCTTACGGGGCGGCCGCCATTTCTTGCGGACAACATCCCGGCAACGCTGCGAATGGTTTCTGAAACGGACCCGGTGGCGCCGCGCCTCCTCGTGCCCACCGTGTCGCGCGATTTGGAAACCATCTGTCTCAAGTGCCTGGAGAAAGATCCGCGCCGCCGTTATGCGACGGCGCAGGAACTGGCAGATGAATTCGATCGCTTTCTCCGTGATGAGCCGATTCGCGCACGGCCGGTTGCTCCTGCGGAAAAGTTTTGGCGATGGTGTCGGCGACACCCGATTATCGCAGCGCTCACGGGCGTCATTGGCGTGCTGCTGCTCGCTGTTGCCCTGATTTCCACTGCGGCGGCCGCGCGCCTGCAACGTGCCAACCGCGAAGGGCAGGAGAAATTGCGCGAGGCATACCTCTCTCAAGCCCGCGCCAGTCGCTGGAGCGGGCGTCCGGGCCGGCGCTTCGACAGCCTGGATGTCATTCGCAAGGCAGCGGAGATCCGGTCTGGTCTGGATCTGCGCAACGAAGCCATTGCCGCGATGGCGCTGGTGGACATCCGCCCGCTGAAGACGTGGGAAATCCCGGAAAGTGGATGGGGGTTTGATGCAGAGCTGGCTCAATACTCCCGCGGCGAGGGCCCGGCCGCCGTCCTCTGCCGCACGACGGATGGCGCCGAGATTGCGCGTGTCATCGAGCCCGGAGCCACCAACTGCTACTACCCTGCGTTAAGCAGGGACGGCCGTTATCTTCTAGCGGGTTTCGAGCGGGACGGGGAGCGTCTCTTCACTCTCTTTGATCTTGGGTCGGGAAAGACCGCGATTCGCCAACCCAACCTTTGGTTGCGGAACCATGATTTTTCAGGCGATGGCCGCTGGTTGTTGGTCACATCCCACCGAAAGAAAGTGGGTGCGTTCTATGTGCTTTACGACCTCACCGCGCTCCAACCTGTCTTCACAAATGCATTGCCTGCGTTGACGTCCTCGGTCCATTTCAGTCCGGACGGTGACAAGCTGGCCGTCACTTATCTCGATCATCGCCAGATGGAGATTCGCAATCCACGGAGTGGCGTTATCGTTCAGACTCTCCTCCACGATTCCGGCGTCCACTTTGCCACGTGGAGCGCGGACGGCACATGCCTCGCAACAGGCGCCAGGCACGCCCAGGCGTATGTCTGGGATGTCACCGGAGCGCCGAAACTGCGGCACAAGCTTCCGCATCGAGGTGAAGTTGTGCAAGTGGCTTTCAATCCCTCAGGCACTCTGCTGCTTACTCGCGGATGGGACAGCGTATTAAGGTTCTGGGATCCATACAATGGGAATGAACTGCTCCACGTGCCATCGGCCGGCCTCAGCAGCTCTTTCACTCCCGATGGCCGGCGGTTGGTGAGTTGGCCGACCACCCATAGACTGGCGATGCTGGAGGTGGAGGAGGCCCGCGAGTGGCAGCGCCTCCGTTTTGTGAATCCCGGCGGCGCCGGCGCACGCTCCTGCGAGTTCAGTCCCGACGGGCGGTGGCTGGTTTCCACCCATCAGGATGGTGTGCGGCTTTGGGACCTGGCGTCGCTCAAGGAAGTGGCTCACATCCGTTCCGCCGGCGACGCGCTCGGGGCCTTGTTTCATCCCTCCGGCACGAACCTGATCGTGATGTTCGCCGACGGGCCAGTTGAATGGTGGCCGCTCTCGCCTGGCGCAGACCCTTCCAAACCAGGACATGACTCCGCACGATGGCGACTCGGTCCGCCGGAGATCATGGCCGGCACCAAGGCGCTGCAGCATGCGAAGCTCGACCGTGCTGGCAAATTGCTGCTGGGCATCGGTAATGGACAAGTTCGGGTTCTCGACCTCGAATCGCGCCAATTCACCTGGCACCTCCCGGTTCCGGTCCAACCACATCGCTCGGCGCTCGATCCGACTGGCAGATGGGGTCTGGTCACACCTTACCGGATGGACGATCATTAGGCGCGCGTGTACGACATGGCGACCAGGAGCCTGGCACACACAGTCGAGATGCACGGCGTCAATTCCGGTGCCTTTAGCGCGGACAGCCGCCTGCTGTTCACCGGTTCCCCGGAAGCCGTGTGCTGCGTGGACACCACCCGTTGGCAGAAGCTGTACGAAATGCCGCGTCAGAGCACCGGGGACTCGTACCCGATCTTTGGTTTCTCGCCCGACGGCAACATGGGCGCCTTCACCATTTCACAGCACGCGATCCGCCTGTTCGACCCGGCGACGGGTCGGGAACTCGGGACCTTCGAGGCCCCCGACGAGGAAACCGTCCGCTTCGTTGCGTTCAGCCCGGACAACGGAACGCTGGCGGTGGCGACTCAAGGTTCGAGTATCCAACTGTGGGATCTTCGTGGCGTCCGCCGCCAATTGGCCAGTTTGAAACTCGATTGGGAGCTGCCGGCCTTGTCTGCAGCCATGAAGACCCGCCCCATCCCACCGCTCACATTGACCGTGGTGGGCGGGTCGGCCATCCTCAACCTTTCTCCGGGAGATTTTCCTCCGCGTGATCCGCGTTGCTCCACCAACCAAATTGACCTGAGCGCATTCTACAACGCCTCGTTGACGAACTCATGGTACAACCCCAAGTGGGAGAAAAACGACCTTTCCGATCTGCCCTGCGGGTTGCAAACCCTCGACAACGTTGCTTTCGACATTCGCGGCGTAGTGCAACTTTCCTCTTCCAGCCCCGAACTCGCGTATCCTTACCCGAAGGAAGTCACCGGCATCCCGGTGCGACAAAACTGTCGCGTGCTCCACTTCCTCCACGCCAATGGCTGGCCCTACGCCGCAGGCGCTGATATCGGCGAATACATCATTCACTACGAAGACGGCGTCGAGCGTTCGGTGCCGCTGATCTACGAGGAGAATATCTGGAGTTGGTGGGACCTGCCTGGTGAGACGGCGCCAATGAAACCCGGAACCACGCTTGCATGGCGAGGCCGCAATCCCTGGAGCAACCGCTCCAACACCGACCTGCTTCTGTTCCATTTCCGTTGGCAGAATCCCCGGCCGGCCGTGGTGATCTCCACCATCACGTTTCGCTCGCGCATGACACGTTGCGCCCCCTTCCTCGTCGCCCTCACGGCGGAGTAGAGCTGGCCATTCGTTTTCGGGCCGCGTCGTGCGAAATGTTGTAACACTCCGTTGCCTTTCCGGTAGCAAGCAGTGGAAGCTGGAACTCGCCCATTGGCTGAACTCCCGCTCCAACGAAATACAAATAACGAACAACAGCTATCGAGGCAGACCCTTGAACCGCGTGAAAAAGCAAACGATCCAAACAAGGCGCAAGCGAATACCCGTGCTGCTCATTGCGGCCTTGCTGACATTCACTGCGCCCGCTCCCGCGGCAGTGCGCTACGTGGACGTGAACAGCACCAACGCGACGCCGCCCTACACCAACTGGGCCACCGCCGCGACGAACATTCAGGACGCCGTGGATGCCGCCGTGGACGGCGACCAAATTCTGGTGACCAATGGCGTTTACCGGACTGGTGGCAAAGCGGTATTCGGAACCATGAGAAACCGCCTCGTCGTGGACAAGGCCATCACCGTTCAGAGCATGAACGGTCCGAAGGACACCTACATCGTCGGAGCCGGGCCGCGGGGCCCGGCGGCGGTGCGGTGTGTTTATTTAACCAATTGGGCGATGCTCGTGGGATTTACCCTCACCAATGGCACGACGCAAACCTCTGGTAGTTGGAGATACGAAGCTGGCGGCGGGGTGTATTGCGAGGGACTGAGCGCGGTGGTGTCTAACTGCGTGCTTGCGGGCAACTCCGCCTCTTGGGGCGGCGGAGCCTATTATGGAACGCTGAACAACTGCACGCTCAGCAGCAATATGGCCTCCGGGTCCAGCGGAGGAGCTGACTTTTGCACACTCAACAACTGTGTACTTACGGGCAATATCACATATCTCGCCGGCGGTGGGGCCACCGTTAGCACGCTGAACAATTGTCTGTTGAGGGGCAATTCTGCCAACCAGGGCGGCGGGGCGGCTTCCTCGGTGCTAAACAACTGCGTACTCACCGCCAATTTCGCCTTCGACGGTGGCGGGTCATCCGCTGGCACGTTAAACAACTGCATTGTCGCGGGCAATTCTGGCGGCGGCTCCTATTATAGCACCCTGAACAACTGCATTGTCTTTTACAACAACAACTTCAATTACTATGAGGGCACATTCAGCAACTGCTGCACCACACCGCTGCCTCCAAGTGGGGCTGGCAACATCACCAACGCACCGCTCTTTGTGGGTCAAGTTAGTGGCAACTTTCGCCTGCAATCCAACTCTCCCTGCATCAATGCTGGCAACAATGCCTATGTCGCCGGCAGCACCGATTTGGACGGCCGCCCGCGCATTGTCGGTGGCACGGTGGACATTGGCGCTTACGAATTTCAACCCGGCGTCAGCGGCGAGTTCATCGGCTGGCTTTCGCAATACAGCCTTCCCACCGACGGCTCAGCAGATTACGCGGACTCCGACAGCGACTTCATGAACAACTGGCGGGAATGGATCGCCGGGACTGTTCCCGTCGATGCCTCGTCCGTGCTGCGATTGCTTAATCCTGTCAACGACATGTCGGGTGTCATCGTGAGTTGGCAAAGCGTGAGCAACCGAACTTACTTCCTGGAGCGCGGCACAGCTCTCGGAAGTCAGCCAGCTTTCTCAATTATTCAGACCAACATCCCAGGGCTGACAGGCGAGACCAGTTTCACCGACACGAATGTGCTCGGTTCCGACTCGTTCTTCTACCGTGTCGGAGTGCAACCATGAGAAGACCACCGCACTTGCCTGTTCTTGCCAGGAGACTTCTCACGTCTTTCTGGCTGCTGAGTGGCGCGATTGCCTGGGCAGACCCGTGCGTGATTACCAACGAAGCACAGGGGTTCATCTTCGAGAGCAGTACGCGGGACACGAATGGCCTCGTGACACTGTCGTGGGAAAGTTGCCCGGATCACCTCTACGAAGTCCACGCCTCTGACTCCTTTCCAAGCCAGGCCACTTGGATGCGGCAAACCTTGGTGATTGGCGGGGATGGCGCCTCCAGTTGGACGGATACAAATGCCCCCGCCCAGTCTCAGCGTTTCTACCGGGTGCAGCGATTACGCTTCGGCGGCGATGAAGATGGTGATGGACTTTCCAACTTGGACGAGTTCAATCGCGCTACCGACTTGCGAAATCCGGACAGCGACGGCGATGGGATGCCGGATGGTCTGGAGATACTGTATGGGCACAATCCCCTCGATCCCCTCGCGCCGGAGGACGCTTACACGGACGCAGACGGCGACGGGTACAGCAAGCTTCAGGAGCAGCAATTGCGGACCAAGCCGAACGCGGCCTACAGCAACCCGGGTTATCTGCCCCGGAATCTCGTGGCCTGGTGGAAGCTGGACGAGGGAATGGGAACCAATGTGTCCGATTCTTCCCTGAACCGGCACCATGGCTTCGTGATGGGCGGCGACCCAACTGGCCCCTGGACGTCGGGGTACTTTTCCAATGCCGTGGCGCTTGGCGGGCCTTCGAACATCTGGATTCAGGTACCCTATCACCCGAGTTTGGTTCCCACCCAGGAACTCACCTTAACCGGTTGGGTCAAGCCAACCGGCCAAGGCGTCCTGATCGGCAACTGGGATTCCAACGGGCCAGGCAACGGGAACTACCGCCTGCAATTCGGACCGGATCACATTGAGCTCTGGTTCTCGCCCGCGGGCGACGGGTCACGCACTACGGTGCGCTTCGATCCAACCTGGTCCACGAATGATTGGCATCACGTTGCCATCCGTTACGTCACCAACAACCTCGCCGTGTTCGTTGATGGAGAATTGAGGGACACCCGGACTGTCCTCGGCCCACTTGTGCCAGTGCCGAATCCCATTCTGATCGGTTATCCCGCGTTGACCGAAGTCTGCTCGGTGGATGATGTCCGTGTCTACAATCGGGCGCTGGGCACGAATGAAATCGCCTCCATGAGCAGGGGCAACGGGCTGCCCATCACCATGATCGTGGGACAGACGGCAACGCTGCGAGCGTTTGGCGCCTTGGAAACTGATATCTGTGAGTGGACGGTCGTGTCCGGTCGGGGATTCTTCACTAATACCGCGAACTACACGGTCGATTTCAGACCCTCATGGTCCGGCGCGGTCACCGTCCAGGTAGTTGTCGCCCGTTCGGGAGTTCTCAGCACGAATCGTAGCCGTGCTGTGGTTGCCTTCCCCAGTTTGTCTCCCTTGTCTGATTGGAATGATAATTGGTTGGCGCAAACTTTTAATAACTGTTACAACTTCGCCACCGACATTCGAACCGATACATTCGCGCAGCCGGGCGGCGGCTCACCATACGAGTGCCCACTCCTATCCGCTGCTGCCGTGTCAGATGGATTACAAGCCGAAGTTGATCTCGCAGATCTATGTCATACCTCCAGCCTCCCAGCGGGTCACATAGCCGCTCTCATTATTTATAACCCTTTCATCCTCGACTACCACTGGTTGAGATTGGAGGCGGATGGCACCTGGTCGAGCAAGCCCGGAAATTTGGGGGCCACCACCTTGGACAAGTCGGGAATCGCCATAACTGATCCTCGAACAGCCAACTTCGTCGGAGTCAATACCGCAGACTACCATTTTTGCGGTTTCTTCTGGGTTGGCCCTGACGTTCATATCAAATAGCGAGGGCTGACAGACAAATGAAAAAGCGAGCAAAAATAATTCTCCGAAAAATGGAAAGGTGAACCCGATGAGAGCTATGAAACCTGTTTTCAGTGTTGCCGTCGCGCTGTCCCTCATCGGCCTGAGCTTCGTTGTCGAGGCTTTAGCTGCGGGCGGCAGCAACACCAACGTTATGGTGGAAGTGTTGATCTTCTCGGGACGGCCAAATCCGACCTGGCAACTGCAGGACACAAATCGCTTGCAGGCCCTGAAAGGGAAACTGAACGGTTTGCCCGAAGCCTTCAAGGAGGAGCCTGCCGAATGGTCCAGACTGGGCTTTGCCGGATTCCGGATCCACGGGGGAAAAGCGCTGGGGCTTCCGGATAGAATCCGGGTTTATCGGGGAGTGATCCAAACTGGACATGGCAAGGCCGCTAGGCATGTCATGGACATCGCTGGATTGGAACAATGGCTGATCCAAGAAGCCAAGCAGCAGCCGCTCGAACAGCCCATCAGGGATGTCATTGCAAACTACGAAACCACCCGCAAGGTGGAGACGGAGCGGAGATGATAGGACGCAAAACAATCCTGTGCGTTATGGCGGCTCTCCTTGCGCAGGCCTGGTCCTCCCTCGCTGCCCAGCGCTACGTGGACGTAAATAGCGCAAACCCGACGGCGCCTTATGCGAACTGGGCCAGCGCCGCCCGCGTTATTCAGGATGCGGTTGACGTGGCAAACCCAGGCGACGAAATCTTGGTAACCAACGGCATTTACAGCAGTGGTGGTCGAGCCATTGGCATGTTGACCAACCGCGTGGCGATTACCAAGCCCCTGACTCTGCGGAGCGTAAACGGCGCGGAGTTCACGATCATCCGAGGTTACCAACTGCCTGCGGAACTGGGCGGCCCCGTTGGCGACAGCGCGATTCGGTGCGTTTATCTGACGCATGGAGCAACTCTATCCGGGTTCACGTTGACCAACGGGGCTACGCGGATCTCGTCAGAAACGGATCAAAGCGAATGGTCTGGCGGCGGGCTGTATTGTGAATCGCAAGGTGCAGTAGTCTCCAATTGTGTGGTCACAGCGAACTCCGCCTTTGCCGGGGGCGGGGTGTTTGGCGGCACGTTGTATTATTGCACGGTGGAGAGCAACTCGGCGGACTACGGCGGCGGGACGTATGAGACCAAGTTGAATGGTTCCACCCTCAGGAGCAACTCGGCGGCATTCGGGTTGGGCGGTGGTGCGCTTGGCGGGACTCTCAGGAACTGCGCCGTGAATGGTAACACGGCCTACCAAGGTGGCGGGGTCTATGGATGGAACGGGGCAACGCTGGTTAATTGCACGATTACTGGCAACTCAGCGTGGTTTGCAGGTGGCGGAGTGATATACTCCACGTTGACCAATTGCATCGTGTTCTACAACACCGCATCTTTCGATGGCAATTACCAGGACAGCACGCTGGACTATTGTTATACGACACCTCTCCCGCCCACTGGGACCGGCAGCAACAACATGGATGCCGAACCTGCCTTGGTCAGTGCCTCGCATCTGAGCGCCGATTCGCCGTGCCTCGGCCAGGGAATTTACGGCTCGGTCAGCGGCGTGGACATCGACGGCGAGCCATGGCGCAGTCCGCCAGCGGTCGGCTGCGATGAGTACGTCATAGGGTCTAACACTGGCATGCTGGCTGTTGCCATTGTGCCTTTCTCACCGACTGTGGCGGGGGGAGTCAGTGTGAACTTGCAGGCGTTGATTTCGGGCCGAGCAAACGCCTCACGGTGGGAACTTGATGACGGCACCGCGGCCACCAACCGGCCGTTCCTGTCACGCGTGTGGAACTCCCCAGGTGATTATCCGGTGATACTGCGCGCTTTCAATCAGAGCTACCCCGCAGGGGTGATGGCGACGGCTATGGTGCACGTCGTTAACCAACCAGTTCATTATGTGGCATTGGATAGCCCCACACCGGCGGCCCCATACACTTCCTGGTCAACCGCAGCAACCAATATCCAGGACGCGATAGATGCGGTTTCCACACCCGGAGCGTTGGTATTGGTGAGCAACGGGGTTTACCAAACCGGTGCCCGGCCCGTGTATGGGAACCTGACCAACCGCGTGGTGATCGATAAGGTTCTGACGCTGCGCAGCGTCAACGGTCCCCAGTTTACGACAATCCGAGGGCACCAAGTCCCGCTGAATGAGGGTGGACCGAATGGCGTGGGAGCGATCCGTTGTGTGTATCTGGGGGATGGGGCGGTGCTCTCAGGTTTCACCTTGACCAATGGAGCTACGTGGAATGACGGCGACTTCCTTGGCAGGGGAAACGGAGGAGGCGGACTCTGGTGTGAGTCGGCCAATGCCAGCGTATCAAACTGTATTATTTCCGGCAACTCGGCCTACTACGGCGGTGGAGTGAACGGTGCGACGTTAAACAACTGCACCCTGTCGGCCAACTCGGCGCTCTATGGCGGCGGAGCGGCTCTCAGCAGGATGAACTACTGTACCTTGACCAACAATTATGGCTACCACGGAGGCGGAGCTTGGAACGCAACACTCACCGGCTGCACGCTGACCGGCAATTCGGTGGGTGGCTATGGCGAAACGGCAGCTGGCGGCGGCGTGAATGGTGGTACACTGACGAACTGCACCCTAATCGCCAACTTCACGACTAACTATAGCGGCGGTGCCGCTGACGCGACATTATACAGCTGCACGTTGAGTAATAATTCGGCGTGGCGAGGCGGCGGGGCCGGTGGATGTAAACTTTACAATTGTACTGTGGCCGCTAACTGGGCGTCTGATCGCGGGGGAGGGACGTATGGTGGCACGCTGACCCAATGCGTGTTGAACGACAACTCAGCACAGTTAGGCGGCGGGGCTTCTGAGAGCTTGCTGAATAGTTGTGCGTTGACCAAAAACTCCGCCGAGTTCGGCGGCGGAACTTTTGGGAGCTTGCTGAATAGTTGTGCGTTGACCGAAAACTCCGCCGAGTTCGGCGGCGGAACTTTTGGCGGGACTTTGAACGGATGCACGCTATCCGACAACCAGGCAAACTGGGCTGGTGGGGCGTACGGTGGCACGCTGAACAACTGCACCCTCCGCGGCAACTGGGCAGGTTGGGGCGGCGGAGCGTATTACAGCACCCTGGTCAACTGCACTCTGGCTGACAATTGGGCGGACTATTATGGCGGCGGGGCCTATTACGGTTCGCTCACCAATTGCATCAGCGTTTTCAACGCTGCCACGGTGGGCGACAATCATTGGAACAGCATTCTGAATTATTGTTGCACCACGCCGCTGCCTCGCAGCGGTCTTGGTAATATTGCCAGCGCACCCCTCTTTGCAGATTATTCCGGTGGTGACCTGCGTCTGCAGCACAACTCCCCCTGCATCAACTCGGGGGCGAACACTTATGCGCCACCCGGACCGGATTTGGATGGCCAACCTCGCATTGCTGGCGGCACCGTGGACATCGGGGCCTATGAGTTTCCATCCCCACCCTCAGTGCTGTCGTACGCGTGGGCCCAGCAGTACGGCTTTCCCACCGACGGCTCGGTGGATTACTCGGATTCCGACAGCGATCTGTTGAACAACTGGCAGGAATGCGTCGCCGGGACCATTCCCACCGATGTTCTGTCCGCGTTGCGATTGTTCAGTCTCACCACCGACGCGTCCGGTATCACGGTGAGTTGGCAAAGTGTGAGCAATCGAACTTACTTCCTTGAGCACGCCACCAACCTTGGAGCACAGGCGCCCTTTTCATTGTTGACCAGCAACATCATTGGGCAGACAGGTGTGACGAGTTTCACGGATACGAACGCCATCGGTAAGGGGCCGTTCTTTTACCGTGTAGGAGTTCACTAGCGATGAACACCCTCAGCCGGAGAAGTCAGAAACCGGACCGATACATTCCCGGAGCGCTCAAGTTACTTGCACTGCTACGGAGAACTGAAGCGATCTCCCGCCTGCGACTCACGGAGTACACCTTGTAACATTTTAAGCAAAACCCTGTAGAAAAGGAACAGTGCATCGAACGACTTTGACATTGAAGCTTCCTGAAAAAGCTGCAAGGCTTCTCGGAACAGGGATTATGAACCCACACCAGCCACCACGACCGCGACGGCACCTTCCGTGTTTTCTAGCCACGCTGCTGCACCTCCTGATTCTGCCCGTCGTGGTGCAAGCCCAATTCGATTACACGACCAATAACGGCACGATCACAATCACCGGATACGCCGGTCCGGCGGTGCGGTGGCCATTCCAGACACTATCAGTGGGC
>Ga0137323_1000249_pt1 | contig 15627 bp, 15 predicted proteins | sample EasRivERMZT423_2_FD_102285 | JGI IMG/M metagenome (GOLD analysis project Ga0137323, IMG submission 102285) | Soil microbial communities from meander-bound floodplain in the East River, Colorado, USA - East River MetaG ERMZT423_2 | ecosystem: Environmental > Terrestrial > Soil > Floodplain ... | reverse complement strand
CATGGGCGGTATTCTGTTTGGCCTCTTCACGCCGACGGAAGCCGCGGCCGTGGCGGTCATCTACGCGCTCGTCGTGCCGCCGTTCTTCTATCACGAGCCGTCGTGGCGCGAGCTGCCGAGAATCTTCGCCGACTCCGCGCGGCTCTCGGGGGTGATCGGCCTCATCATCGGCCTCGTCGGCGCGTTCGGCTGGGTGCTCACGTATTCCAAGTTTCCGTTCACGGTGGCCGAGGCGATCGGCAGCATCGCCCCGACCTGGCAGTTGTTCATGATGCTGGTGATCGCACTCTACATTCTGCTCGGCACGTTTCTCACACCCTCGGAGATCATTCTCGTTACCGTACCGGTGCTGCTGCCGGGAGCCATTGCGGTGGGCATCCATCCGATACACTTCGGGATGGTGTGCGTGATCGCCTCGGCGGTCGGCCATATCACCCCACCGGTGGGCCTGTGCCTGTTCGTGGGCATGGCGATCAGCGGGCTACCGATGGAAAAATTGATGCGGCCGCTGGTGCCGTTCCTGTGTGCCATCATTGCCGTTCTCTTCGTGGTTGCTTTCGTTCCGGAGATCACCCTCTGGTTGCCCAGGGCATGGGGCCTGGTGAAGTAGACGGGAAGTGAGGGGCCGGCCTCGCGATCAGCCACGCTGATTTCAGAGGATTCTCATTATTGCGGAAGCGATTCCATGGGCGCACGTCCTCTCCCTACCAAAGACAAACTGACCCTCTGTTTCGCCCACGTCGCCTATCGCATGGGCGAACGCTTCGCCCTGCGCAACGCCGGCATCGACTGGATCGAGGTGCGCAGCCTCGACGAGCTGAAGGCGCGCATCTCGGAGGTTGACGTGCTGCTGTGCTCCGGCCTGTGGCGGAACGAACTGATTCCCGCGGCGCCCAGGCTCGCCTTCATCCAGTCGATCAGCGCCGGCACCGACCAGTATTCCCGCGACGCGCTGGGCGCGGCCGGCATCCGCGTCGCCAGCGCGCAAGGCGTGAACGAGCGCGCGGTCGCCGAGCATGCCATCGCCCTGATCCTCGCCATGGCGCGGCAGATTCCGGAGGCGCGCGACAACCAGACCGCGAAGACGTGGCGCGGCATGATCGGGGACATCTCAAAGCGCGAAGACGAGCTCGGCGGCAAGACGCTGGTGATCGCCGGCATGGGCCGTATCGGCTCGCGGCTGGCCACGCTCGCCAAGGCCTTCGACATGCGCGTGATCGCCACCCGGCGCGATCCGTCCAGGGGCGCGGGAGCGGCCGACAAGGTCGTCGGCGAGGATGGCCTGCTTGGCGTGTTGCCGCAAGCCGATTTCGTCGCGCTGACCTGCCCGCTCACGCCCAGGACCGAGAACCTGATCGACGCGAAGGCGCTCGCGGCGATGAAGCGCTCGGCCTACCTCATCAACGTCGCGCGCGGCAAGGTGGTGAACGAGCCGGCGCTGGTCGAGGCGCTCAAGCAGAAACGCATCGCCGGCGCCGCGCTCGATTGCGTCTGGGAGGAGCCGCTGCCCGCCACATCGGGGCTGTGGGGCGTGCCCAACGTGCTGATCACGCCGCACACCGCCGGCGAGACGCGCCGCTACGAGGACAACGTCATCGACCTCTTGCTGGAAAACCTCGAGCGCCTGTGGCGCGGCGAAGCCGCGTTGAAGAACCAGTTCGTGTGACCAGCCAATTCCGCAAAAATCGGATGGAGGCGGGGCGGGAGCAACAGATTCATATAGTACAAATCAACTATCCGACCTCCTGTGACCCCGTTTTCGCTGAATTCTTGACAACGCTTCGGCGATCTACCTAGACTGCAAGCCTCCACAAATACCTTTAGCAGGGAGGTTTGCTATGTCTGCGCTCGGTCGTGTCGCGGTTCTTCTGCTGACTTACCTCTTGCTGTGCCCCTTGAACGCGGCCGCGTTCGAACGTGGGGAGGTCGAAAAATTTGCTACGTTGCCCACTGGTTTCGGGAATCCGGAGGGCATCACGGTTGACTCGCATGGCAACGTGTATGTGACCACCTTCGCCGTCACCGCCGGCGGAAAGCCGGGCCAGCTCTTTGTGTTCAGCCGGCACGGGCATTTTCAGCGCCGGGTGGACATCCAGGGCTCGAGCAATCTGCTTCTGGGTCTCGACTTCCACCCGGACACTCTGGAACTGCTGGTGATCGATAACGGGAATCCGCGTGTGCTCAAGGTGAATCCGTACTCGGGCGAATCCAGTGTTTTTGCCGCCATTCCGGTCGACCCTGCGCTGGGGGCGGGGCCGAACGCCCTGACATTCGACAAGCAGGGGAACGTCTACATCTCTGATTCATTCCAGGGCATTATCTGGCGCACCGGGCCGTCCGGTGGAGTTCCTGAAGAGTGGGTAAATAGTTCATTGCTCCGCACATCCGGCACGCCGCCGTTTGGCGCCAATGGCCTTGCGTTCAACAAGGACGGGAGCGCGCTGTTCGTCGCGAACACCGGTGATGACCGGGTCATCAGGATTCCCGTGAGCGGCGGAACGCCGGGTACACCGGTGGTGTTCGTCAACAGCATCAATGGCGCCGACGGCCTGATCATCGACAAGGACGACAATCTCTGGGTGGTCGCCAATCAAGCCGATGAAATCGTGGTGCTCGACAAGACCGGGCGGGTGATTGCCAAGCTTGGCGATTTCGACGGCATCGATCGGCACGGCGCGCCGATCGGATTCCTGTTCCCTGCAAGTCCGGCGCGTCACGGCGACTGGATCTACGTGACTAACCTCGCGCTTGATATCCGGTTGTTCGGGCTTCCCCAGGCCGTTGACAGTCAATGGGCGGCTCAAGTGAAATCGCACACGATCTCCCGGATCCGCGCCCGCATCCCTCGCCTGTCCGGCCTATGCGATGACCACGGACATCGACGCTCTGAACGATGCGACTGAACTGAACATATTTGTACCGATACGGGAATAAGGGACAGCGCAGGTTGTTTACTAATCGGGTTTGAACAACACGACAACAGGAGGATCCAGATGAAGATCGCGCGCAGCTTGATCGCTTTATCTCTGCTTGTTTCGCTGCCGGTTGCTGTTCCTGTATTGGCCGACGATGGCGGTTCGTTCCCGAACAACCCGACATTCTCCACTCTGATAACGACGCCGCTGCCAATCGAGGGAATGACCGGTGACAATCGCGGCAATCTCTATGTGCCAGCACGGTCGGCCGGGCTCGGCGTGGCGTGCCCGGTGTGGCGGGTCAATATCGACAGTCCCACGTTGGTCGTCGTCGGCACCATCCCGGCGCCAAGCGCGACTGGCCAGTGCGCGCCGCTGGGACTCGCGTTCGATCGCGCGGGCAAGCTCTACGTAGCGGAGGCGGACAAGATCTACCGTTTCTTGCCCGACGCTGCCAGCCCGCTCCCAGCCGTTCAGTTCGCGTCCGGCGTGCCGGGCGCGAACGGCGTCGCATTCGACCGCCACGGCAACCTCTGGACCAGCGACGGGACCACCGGCCAGGGCCGGGTCTGGAGAATCGATGTGTACGGCACGCCCACGGAAATGTTCCGCATCCAGCCGATCGCCAATGAGGTGAACCTGGTCGATGGAGTTGGCGGGGTAGGTCGAGACGTTCGCACACTTCCACCGGGTGTCATCACCGTTACCCCAACATCTCGCAATGCGACAGTTCAGACCACTTCCCCTCCCTGTCCGACTCCACCCGGTCCGCCATGCGTTCTTGGCTCGCAGCCGCTGGTAGCGAACGGCCTTGCGTTCGACAACGACGGCGATCTCATCGTGTCGGACACGGCGCGCGGCGCGCTGTGGAAAGTGAATCTCGACCACCACGGCAACGTGCGGAGCCGCATGGGTTGCGATACCACCTTTACCGCGAATACGCTGTGCCTCGAGAACATCCTCGTGGCGCACCCGCTGCTGGAGGGAGCCGATGGCATAGCGCTGGACCGGGAGGGTAATATCTGGGTCGACGCCAACGAGCGCAACGCGGTCGTCATCGTGACCAAAAACGGCAGGAACGTTCGCGAAGTATTCCGCAACGCGCCCGACGCCGTAACGAAGCTGCGCAACGGCGGGCCGATGGAGTTCAACACCAGCCCGGTGCTGTCGGACCGCAAATTCTGCACCGCGAACCTCGACGCCAACCGCCGCGACAATTCGCCCAACAGCGGTGGGGAGATCGGCGGTACTACCGGAAAAATCTCCTGCATGAATCAGCGGCTGTCGGAGCCGGGCATGCGCCTGCCCGTACGCTGGTAGGAGCGGAAGCTCAATCGGGAGGGCCGCGCGCCGCGCGGCCCTCCTTGCATTTCGCGGTAGCCTCGGGCCAAAACCGTGCCAGCCCAAGTGGGTTGCGGCCAGAATCGCCGACGCGCCGGAACGTGGAGCAGGGGCCCCGGTTTCCGGGGATGCGACCGTGAAGGCGCGTGTAAGGAACGCGCAATTACTGGCGCTCTATTGTCCCGCTCCGGGGTCGCATCCAAGCACACACCGCTTGGAACCTGCTCCGCCCTACGCGGGACGCATTGTCGCGAGGCTTGCCAATACAGCGAATATTGGCTGCACCTCGCTTCACGCTATCGACAATTCTGGCTCGCACCGCACGCGCGTTTCATCATGTTAGGCACTCTAAGCGGTTGATAGCGTAATAGCAGGTCCGCAGTAACAACGTGAAACGGGTCAATGTGCAATGTCGCGCAGCAGCGACAACTGGCGCGCCACTGGTGCCGGCTCGCGCTTTTCAGTCTGTCAGGGCCGGGTAATTCAACGATTTTAACGATCACCGCGACAACTCTCAGGAGATTTCTGAAAGGCCTCGCGTTCCTGGTTAGTGACTGAGTCCACGTTGTCGCCACGCAAACGCGCTCGCGCTCGAACCGGGCTGTCGTGCAGCAGCGACGGTGCAAGTCGCCGCTCTTCAAGCAGTTTTGATTTCTCCGCCGCGTGTCGTCGTTACGCGACGACGTTCCCGCTACGTTTTCGGCATGCTCGTTCGCCCATCTGATTGATAGTGATCGAAAGATGCCCACTGGCACGGGATGTGCGTGGCTGTCGATTGCGCTTGCCGGTCCAAGTCGGGCTGGTGCGGTTCCGGGGCCCCGCGCAACGGGGATGGTTCCCGGTTCTGTCCAATTCGGGAGAAACAGCCATGAACGCAAAATTGCTCTATGCGGTCCCGGTCGCGGGGCTAATCGGTTTCTTCCTGCTGCAGACGCAGATTGTTTCGTCTCAAACATTTCAGCATTCATCTTCCCGGGCACGGGATCCCGGTGTGCGCGACCCCGACGGCCCAAAAGGCGCCGGCGGGCATATCGAGGGACTGTCCCCGGACGAGATTCGATTTTTCGTGGCGGGCAAGGCAGATTTCGAGGAAGTGGAAGACGTCGCCGACGGCCTGGGCCCGAGGATGAATCTCGACGGCTGCGGCGGCTGCCACTCGCAGCCGGCGACCGGGGGCACGAGCCCGGCGGTGAATCCTCAGGTGGAATTTGCCAAGGCAGCCAACCCGTCCCAGCTCCCCGCAGTCTATTCATTCATCATGGAAAATGGGCCGATACGCGAGGCGAGGTTCGTGAAGAACCGCGACGGGACGCCGGACGGCGGAGTCCACGCCCTGTTCACTATCGCCGGGCGGCCAGGTGCGGACGTTTCTCCCGGGCCATGCAAGCTCGCGCAGCCGAATTTCCAATGGCAACTCGATAATAACAACGTGATCTTCCGGATTCCGACCCCGGTATTCGGCGCGGGACTGATCGAGCAGATCCCTGACACGGTGATCCTCGCCAACCAGGCCAGCAGCGCATCGCAGAAACGGGGCCTGGGGATAAGCGGACGCCCGAATTACCGCGTCTCCGGGCGCACGATCTCGGGCCAGGCGAACAACAACGGCAATGACGGCACGATCTCCCGGTTCGGATGGAAGGCCCAGAACCAGACCCTCCTGTTGTTCTCCGGCGAGGCGTACAACGTGGAGATGGGCATCACGAGCGAGTTGTTTCAGGTGGAGCGGGATGAAACTCCGTCATGCCAGTTCGCGACCGTTCCCAACGACACGCAAAACTTTGGGGCCAAGGACGCTCTCACGGGCACGACGGCGATCCAGAACTTTGCCAACTTCCAGCGCTTCCTCGCGCCGCCGACGCCTTCCACCGACAGGCCGGGAGGGTCCATGTCCATCCAAAGAGGCAAAGCGGCGTTCATCAAGATCGGGTGCGCGCTGTGCCATACGCCCACGCTCACTACCGGCAATTCCACGGTTGCCGCGCTTAACAAAAAGGCCGCGAATCTCTACTCCGACCTTTTGGTTCACGACATGGGCGTCGGGCTTGCGGATGGAATCACGCAGGGCCAGGCGGGACCGCGCGAGTTCCGCACCTCCCCGCTATGGGGCCTGGGAAAGCGCATTTTCTTCCTGCATGACGGAAGGACTTCGGACCTGGTCAACGCGATTCAGGAGCATTCGAGCACCGGCTCCGAAGCGAACGGGGTGGTCAGGAATTTCAGCTATCTCCCGGAGAGCCAGAAGCAGGACCTGCTCAACTTCCTGCGCTCACTCTGACCCGGTTCGGATACGGCTCGATTCAATCTGACCCCGACACTCAGGAACCCGAGTCGGGCCATCCGGCCAGCAGGTCCGCTCAAGAAGCGGACTACCGCGCGTTGGTTACCCCGGATGGTGGCTACCTAGAAAGCCAGGGCCGGCGCCTTCGTCTCGCGCCCGGCATGTTGGTCAACGCCGAGATCCACCTCGGCACGCGTAGCGTCCTGGAGTATCTCCTCTCACCGGTCCAGAAGGTCGCCCACGAGGCGGGGGGAGCGGTAGTTTGACGTTAACCGGGCGCTGCGAGGTCCTCAAGACGCCCAGAGGGGCGGTTGCATTGCAAGTCACACCGTGTCAATGTATAGTCATGAAAATGACCATGTAAGTGACCATGTACGTGACTATATTAATTACCTTAGGAGGCGATCGTGGACACAATCAGCCTGGCGGAAGTGAAGGCGCGACTCAGCGACGTCCTGCGTCGCGTTGAGAAAGGCGAGGAGGTAATCGTGACGCGCCGTGGACGAGCGATTGCCCGCATCGGCCGGGTCGGCAAGACGCTGAAGGCAATTCGTTCGCGCGCGGCCCATCGGGCGCGACTGCCGAAGGCCAGGCGTTCGAGCGCGAAGGCCATCAGGCAGATGCGCGACGCCGGATACTGATGATTTATTGTGACACCAGCATGGTCGCGCCGCTGGTTCTTCATGAGGCGGCGAGCGATGCGGTCGAATCCTTTGTCCAGCGGCTGCCACCGGGGGAAATGGCAGTCAGCCACTGGGTATGTGTTGAATTTGCAAGCCTGATCGCCCGGCGGGTCCGGCTGAAAGAACTTACCCGCAGGCAAGCGAAGGATACCCACCGGGAATTCGAGCAGATGCTCGAGGAGTCGTTTGAGGTCATCGTGCCGCGAGCCGAGGATTTCAACCTGGCGGCCACTATGTTGCAGAACTATGAATCGGGCTTGAGGGCGGGAGATGCACTACATCTTGCAATTGCACGCAATCGCAATGCCGCTAGATTCCTCACCCTCGACAAAGCGCTTATTCGGGCGGCTGCCAGGTTTAAGATCCAGGCCGACTCAGGAATCAGATTGTAATGTCGCCTCGCAACCAGTATTCAATGGGGCCAGGCTGAGCTGACCCCATTTGCCATGTCTTCGTTAATCTCCGCATTTGTCTTCGCCCTGCAGCAGCGGGCCGGCAATCAGTGTAAGCTCCTGCCCAATTGCCCTTTCAGGGGCATAGCGTGCTGAATCGCGTGTCGCTGAACAAAAGATGCCGACAATTGACGACGTGCCGGAACGTGGAGCAGGGACCGCCGAGGAGTGGAAGAGGGGCTCCTCTTCCGCCCTACGACGCGCCATCCAAGCACACACCGCTTGGAACCTGCTCCGCCCTGCGCGGGACACTTTGTCGCAAATCCTCGCCAGGTGTCCAACCTGGCTGCGGATTGCTTCGCGTCTGGCGCCACTACGACACTTTTGTCGTGCCTGGCGCATCGACAGTATGACGAATCTATCAACGAACTAGCGACTCAGGACACTAGGAAGCGACGCTATGAACCAGGCAGTGACCGCGGATATTCCCTATATCGTCAACACCGGCGAGACGCTGATCAACGAGACTTTCGGCCCGGAGGACGTCAGCCGGCGCCGTACCGGGACGCAGGAGTTGCGGCCGATGACGGTGCGCGACGGACGCCCGCTCATCGGCGAATTCTCGCTGGATCAGCACGGCTTCGTGTTCGTCGAGCACCACACCCGGGTAGACGATTTTTTTGATGAACAACAGCTGAAGTCCGTCTATTACCCGGAGGTCGAGCAGCTGATCAAGAAGGTGTCGGGCGCTTCGCGGGTGGCGCTGTTCGATCACACGCTGCGCTCGGGAGACGGGGCGGAGCGGGAAGCGAAGCTGATCCGCGAACCGGTGCTCTCCGCGCACAATGACTACACGGAGTGGTCGGGCCCGCAGCGCGTGCGCGACTTGCTGCCCGACGAGGCGGAGTCGCTGCTCAAAGGGCGCTTCGCGATCATTCAGGTGTGGCGCGCGATCAACCAGCCGATCGTGGCGAACCCGCTCGCGGTTGCCGACGCGAAGAGCGTCGCAGTCGACGATTTCCTGGTCGCCGAGCGCCGCTATCCCGGCCGGGTGGGGCAGACCTACCGGCTGATGCACAATCCGAACCACCGCTGGTATTACTTTCCACGGATGCGACGCGACGAGGCACTGGTGTTCAAGGTCTACGACTCCATGAAGGACGGCCGGGCGCGCTTCACACCCCACACTTCATTCGAGGATCCCGCATCGCCCGCGAACGCCTATCCGCGGCAGAGCATCGAGGCGCGGGCGCTCGCTTTCTTCACTGCCTAGCAGCATGTCGGACTCAAGTGTCCGACATGCTGCTAACAGCAAAACCGCCCACGAATTTCGAATTCACCGGAGGCTGTATGAGCGGGTTCAATGTAGAGAACACTGCGCCTGCGGCGATCAGTCGTACAGGCTCGTTCCGTTTCGCCTTGCCGTTTGCGCTCCTGTTGAGTTGCGCGGCGAGCGGCGTTCTGGCGCAGAAGGACTATCCCGCCCGCCCGATCCGTTTCCTTGTCGGCGTGGTTCCGGGCGGCGCCACGGACATTCTGGCCAGAGCCATCGGGCAGAAACTCGGCGAGAACTGGCGGCAACAGGTCGTGATCGATAACCGGCCCGGGGCGAACCAGATCATCGCGGCCGAGCTGACCGCGAAGGCGGCCCCGGACGGGTACACCCTCCAGATGATTCCCGCCGGCTTCGCGATCAACCCGGCCATGCACCGCAAGCTGCCCTACGACCCGATAAGGGATTTCACCGCGATCACCATGGTCGCAGATGTCCCCAACGTATTCGTGGTTCACCCATCGGTGCCGGCCAGGTCGGTCAATGATTTCATTGCCTACGCTCGGGCGAGACCCGGACAACTCTCTTTCGGCTCCTCCGGCGTCGGCTCACCGAGCCATTTGTGCGGCGAATTGTTAGCCATCATTGCCAAGGTCGAGCTCACGCACGTCCCCTACAAGGGGCAGGGGCAGGCGTTGATCGATCTGCTGGGCGGCCATCTGAAGCTCGCGTTCCCTTCCATACCTTCGTCGATCCAGCACATCCGGTCCGGCAAGCTGGTCGCGCTGGGCGTTGCATCGGCCAAGCGCTCGTCCTCGATGCCGGACGTTCCGACGATCCACGAGGCCGGCCTGAAAGGCTACGAAGTCGCCGGCTGGTACGGCGTGATCGGCCCGCCCCGAATGCCGAAGCCGCTGCTCGCGAAACTGAACGGGGAGATCAACCGGATACTGGAAGCAAAGGAGATGCGCCAGATGCTCACGGCGCAGGGCGCCGACCCGTTGGGCAGCACGCCCGAGGAATTCGCCGCGATGATCGCGACCGACATCGCGAAGTGGAAAAAAGTGGTCGCCGCCGCTGGTATCAAGCCCGAGTAATGAAGGAGGCGCGCCCCTTTTTCCCAGGAGCGATACCGATGCCTGTTGCCTGGCGAGGCGGGAGCGGTGAGATTCCGGAGATTACGACAAGATGCACTCCGAACCCCTACCGCTCCGCGCCCCATACGTCAGGACATCTGCCTTAACCGCTGCTCGACGTAGCCCACGACTTCGCCCGCGAAATTCTCGTCGCCGTAATCGATCGCCGCCCGCGCGATCTCGTCCCACGAGGACATGCCGGCGGCAGTGGGCGATGCCAGGATCTGCGCCGCCTTGCTGGTGCGACTACGCACTTCAAGCAACTCCGCCAGTCCACACCACTTGGATTCCATTGCGGACGCCTGCGATCGACGCCGCTGCACCAGTCTGGAAAGGTGATTCAGGAATCTCACGGGATCCAGCATCGACTCGCGCCGCAGTCCCGTCAATGAGTCAAACCACACATTCTGGATAGGAGACTTCTCCCTGCGCGAGAACGCATGTGCGGTATTTGGCAATTCTGCACAACCGGATGCCGGGCCGTGCGGCCTGCTGTCTCCCAAGCCGTGTGCCGGCAAAAAAAGGGCGGGCCGGCCACAACGGCCCGGCCCGCCTTCGAAACCGTCGGCGTCTAGATCCGGCTTGCGAGCACGCGGATCCGCACGACGAAACCCGGCGCGAGCTCCGCGGAATCCTCCGGCAACTTCGGACGCAGTTCCTTATCGGTATGCCCGCACGAAAGCGCGAGCACGCCGATGGCTGGCTTCCAGTTCGCGCCCAGCAAATCCTGGTCGTAGCAGTGCAGCTCAGCGGCGCGCCGCGCTGCGTTGGCTTCCCATTCGTCTGTGAATACACTCATGGCTTCCTCCGCACCCCTGCCTAATGTTTTGCCTGTGTTTTGCCTGTATCCGTGCAGGATCCGTGCCAGCCGGGCAGGGGGTCGGTAGGTAATTTTAAGTCATTATTTTGTATAGCTTTTCTGTATGGCCTGTTATCCGATAGTCTGATAGCCTCGGTCGAGCTTGGCCTGATTGCTGTCATACCCAACGCGGTAACGAACTTTCGACAATGGGCAACTACCCCTCCCGTGCCGCCTGTTGCCGGTCCGGAAAGGTGCAAACGAGGCGGAGCGGGAGCGCTGATGGGAGAGCAGATTACCGGCGTGGGCGCCAGAGCTTGCTTCTCCCCATCGTTAGTCTTCGAATGTTGGCCGTCCAAAGCGTACGCGGGCCATTCGCCACACGGGAAAATTCCGGCAGCGGCGCTTATCCCGCCGCCGCCGCACACTGCATAATAGAGCGCGGTAACGCGAGAGGAGACGCCATGGCCGGCTGGATTGCCGCATTCAAAGTCATACCCTGGGCCGAGCTGATCGTGGCCGCGCCGGCTGTCGTCAAGGGCGCGCAGAAACTGTGGGCCACGGTCAGGAAGCAGGAGGCACCGGCGCTGTCGGGCCAGGACCCGGTGGCGCGCCAGCGGGCGCTCGAAGCGCAGGTCGTTGAACTGCGCAGAGAACTGACGGCCGCTTCGGAACTCGTCACAAATCTTGCCGAGCAGAACAGCCGGCTGGTGTCGGCTGTCGAGATCCTGCGCGTGCGAACCCGGGTACTGTTTCTTGCCACTGTTATCATGGCTGCCGCGCTGATACTTCTGGCGATCGTTGTGTTGTCCAGGTAGGGATCGAAATGGATATGAAGAAACCGGCGGCGAGCTTCGCGAACGTGAGCTACGACGAAGCGATGCGCCGCGCGCGCGCGTTGATCCCGTTCCTGCGGGAGCAAGCGCCGGCGTGCGAGGCCGCCCGCACGTTGACCCCGGCAGTGATGGAGGCCCTGCACCGGCAGGGACTGGTGCGCTATCTTCAGCCCAAGGCCTGGGGCGGCATGGAGCTGCCATTCGTCTCCTACTTCGACATCCCGGAGCTGCTGTCGCGCGGCGACATCTCGGTGGGCTGGACGGTGGACAACCTCGCCGCACACCATCGCAATCTCGCCTTGTTCGATCCGCAGGCGCAGAAAGAGGTCTGGGGAGCCAATCCCGATGCGGGCATCGCTTCCGGCATTGCCTATCAGCAGGGCCGGGGCGTGCCGGCGAACGGCGGCATCGTGCTCTCCGGCGAATGGAATTTCTCCTCCGGCACCGATCATTCCGACTGGAGCCTGCTCGCGTGCATCGTGCGGGACGGCGACAAAATCCTGGACTACCTGTTCTGCCTGCTGCACCGTTCCCAGTACGAGGTGATGGACGACTGGCACACGCTCGGCATGCGCGCGACCAGCAGCAAGAGCGTGCGCTGCAAGGACGTGTTCCTACCGGCCTACCGCAGTGTGTCCATGTATGTCGCGCGGGAAGGGCACTCCTGGCCGGGCCTCAAGATCCACCGCAATCCGCACTACCGGATTCCCCTATCGGCGCTCGGCGGCCATGGCATCGGCGGCTGCCTTATCGGCAACGCGCGTGCGGCCCTTGAGACGGCAATTGATCTGGTCAAGTCCCGCAGCACCAATTACACCGGGGCGCGGATGCGCGACTTCCAGACCGTGCAGCTGCGCATCGGCGCGGCGGGCGCAAAGATCGACGCGGCGTACCTGCTCCTGCGCAACGACTGCCTGGAAGTACAGCGCATGGTCGAAGAGGGTGATGCTCCCGACATCGAAACTCGGCTGCGCTACAAGCGCAACGCGGCGATGGGCGTAAAGCTGTGCGTGGAAGCAGTGGACTCGCTGCACGAGATGGCCGGCGGCAATGGCATCTACGATCACCATCCGTTGCAGCGCATGTTCCGGGACATGCACGCAGCCGCCGGCCACTTCAGCTTCAGCGTTGACGCCCAGTTGCCGCCGTGGGGCCTCGTCGCGCTGGGCGGAGAATTCAAGAGCCCTACGCTGTAGCGCCCGACGGGGGCAGTGATGGGGTCGATGCCGCGCGCGAGACTGGACACGCGGAACCGCCAGCATACCCTGCACCAGGTGATGAAATGACGGGGGACTTTTCACGGGAGTCTATTGCCTGATACACTACCGGCTGGCAACTTTGAAAAGGAGGTGATCCTGTGAGAGACCTTAAAGGCAACACCGATCTGCACGGTTCGAACTCCGGATCAACCTGCGACGTAAGGAAGTTCGACCGGCGCTAGGCCGGCGTGCCTGACTAGCAAGACGCCCCGCGGACCTCGCGTCCCCGGGGCGTTTTCTTTTGCGTCGTTTGAGACACCAGGTAATTGGTAACATCATGGCTTCAACTGAATGGGAGAACGATAATGTTATTCAACTGTGCGCCGCACGGCAGTACGGCAAGCGGCACCACGCACCGCAAGGTCGTCAAGCGCGGTAACAAGAGCCTGGCGGTGGACCTGCACTGCCACGTGCATACGCCGGCTGCGGACGAGATCGCGAAGAGAAGCGATAAACAGGCGGACGTGACTGCCCGCTACGGGGACCCGCGCACCATCGAGCGGCAGAAGCAGCTCCGCGTCGAGCTCGACCGGAAGCTCACCTCGGTGGAGCAGCGCCTCGCGGACATGGACCGCATGGGCATCGACGTGCAGGCCATCTCGACTTCACCCATGCAATACTACTACGGGCTCGACATCGACCTCGGCCGCCAGGCCTCGCGCGCCGTCAACCAGCGGCTGGCCGAGATCGTCGCTTCTCATCCCGACCGCTTCGTCGGCCTCGGCACGGTGCCGCTGCAGGCGCCCAGTCTCGCCGTTGCCGAACTGGAATACTGCGTGAAGACGCTCGGCTTCCGCGGCCTGGAGATCGGCACCAACGTCGGCGGCACGGAGCTCTCGGACAGCCGGTTCGAGGCGTTTTTTGCGAGGGCCGAGGAACTGAACGCGATCATCTTCCTGCACCCGAGCGGGTTCACGGAACCGCAACGCCTGAAGCAGCATTTTCTGACCAACGTCATCGGCAATCCGCTCGACACCACGGTGGCGCTGGCGCACATCGTGTTCGGCGGCGTGCTGGAGCGGCATCCAGGACTGAAGTTCGTCGCCGCGCACGGCGGCGGCTACATGGGGCACTATCCGGCGCGGATGGACCACGCCTACAAGGTGCGGCCGGAATGCCACGATCACATCACCCGCCCGCCGTCGTACTACATGAAGAAGATCTACTACGACACCATGGTATTCAGCCACGAACAGCTCGAGCACCTGGTCAACCTGTGGGGCGCGGGCCACGTCGTGATCGGGACCGATTACCCGTACGATATGGGCTACTACAAACCGGTGGACTTCGTGAACAAGACCAAGTCGCTGACACCGACGCAGAAGGCGGCCATCATTGGCGGCAATGCCGCGAAACTGCTTGGCTTGAAGCGCGGGAGGCGGTGAGCGGACGGCAGCCCCGATGATCCTTGAACTTTGATCAGGCGACGCCGAGTAGCTCTACCTCGAACACCAACGTGGCGTTGGGCGGGATGGCGCCGCCGGCGCCGCCGGCGCCGCGGGCGCCGTAGCCGAGCGCGGGCGGGATGGTGAGCTTGCGCTTGCCGCCCACCTTCATGCCCTGCACGCCTTGGTCCCAGCCCTTGATGACGCGTCCCCCGCCCAGCGGAAAGACAAACGGGTCGTTGCGGTCCTTGCTCGAATCGAACTTGGTGCCGTTGGTGAGCCAGCCGGTATAGTGCACGGTAACTTTCTGACCGGCGGCGGCGACGGCGCCTTCTCCGACGGTGACATCCTCGATGATCAGGCCGCTGGGAGTAGTGGGCATGCCTATCCTTTCTGATTTATTCGTTACTGAACCAGTGTGATTGACACAGCGAGTTTAGTCGATCGACGATCCACGATCCATGACTCACGCTTTTTGGGTTTGAGCTCACACCGCGCGCGAATGTGCGTGCTACACTCGTCGAAAATCGTGGAAGGTGATGGAGTGATGAGGTGACGGAAAAGCGTTCGATCAACGAAGCGGTGGCGCGGCAAGCCTTCGACAATGCGCTCAAGACCTACGAACAAGATTTCGGGAAATTCTTCCTCGCGCGCCTGTTCGGCTGCGAGTTCGAGTACCTGAAGGACTCGTGCCGGGTGTCCTTCGACCTGAAGGATTTCATGTTCAATCCGCAGGGCGGGCTCCACGGCGGCGTCACGGCTTTCGTTCTCGATATTTCGATGGGCCATCTGCTGCGTCACAGCAGCGGCCCGGGCACGACGCTGGAGATGAAGGTCCAGTACGCGAAGGCGGCGAAAACGGGCCGCCTGACCGCGACCGGCCGCTTCCTGCGGCAGGGACGCAGCATTTCCTACCTGCGCTCGGAGCTCACGGACCAGGACGGCGATCTGATCGCCTTCGCGACCTCCACCTGGATGTCGCTTGCGGCGAAATGACGCGCTAACGAATCACTAGCCCACGCAACGGAAGGAGTGGCAGCATGGCCAAGGCATACTGGATTGCGTTTTACCGCTCGATCAGTAACCCGGATGCGCTGGCGGCGTACGCCAAGCTGGCCGGGCCGGCCATCCAGGGCGCGGGCGGGCGCTTTATCGCGCGCGGCGGGACGGCCAAGACTTACGAGGCCGGTCTCAATCAGCGGGTAGTGGTGATCGAGTTCGAGAGCGTAGCCAAGGCGACCGCAGCGCACGACAGCGCCGGCTACCAGGACGCGCTGAAACTGCTCGGCGATGGCGCGGAGCGGGACATCCGGATCGTCGAGGGGAT
>Ga0137323_1000247_pt1 | contig 15644 bp, 30 predicted proteins | sample EasRivERMZT423_2_FD_102285 | JGI IMG/M metagenome (GOLD analysis project Ga0137323, IMG submission 102285) | Soil microbial communities from meander-bound floodplain in the East River, Colorado, USA - East River MetaG ERMZT423_2 | ecosystem: Environmental > Terrestrial > Soil > Floodplain ... | reverse complement strand
GCGCCGCCTTCCACCCACACCTCGAGGCCCAGATGGGACCCGGCGCCTACCAAGCCCTCCTCGAGGACCTCAGCCAACCGCCAGTCATAATCCCGGAATATTCCGCACCCACCGCTACGTCCTGCCCGGTATATATACCTGGCAGGATCGGCCCGTAACCATATAGCGGCCCGGCTTGAGCGGGTACATGGGACCCGTGCTACCCTCGAACTCCGTAGCGACGTAACGCCGCGCTGCGGGGGCCCCACCCCGACCCTCTGGGACCCACGGCTATCGGCAGGACCGTAGAGGCGCCCCGCAGACCACCGAGCCCGCCCGGTGCAGGACGCCACATGATGGGACCCACAAAGGCTACACAAGCCCAACTCGCGACCCCTACCCAATCACCCGATGGGACCCGTTGCCGCCACAACCCAACCGCAAGGGATGGGACCCAATCGGAGGCAGATGGCGATGCACCGCCCCGGACCACCCTGCCACCGCTTCGCGCGGGTCCCTTTGACCAGGTGGGGTCGCCTCCTCGCCTTCCTCCCCCGCTCGCCTCTACCTCGAATCGAACGCGCCCGGCGCTGCCCCCGTCGCCCCGATCTCGCCCCGATCTCTGCCCCCGGCCGGACCCCTCGCCGGGGGCATCCCACCCCGAAACGGGCGGCCGCATTAGAAGCCCGTGGGGGGCCGATCTCGCCCCGACCCTTACCGGAATACTCCTAGACTACGATCGTTCGCCTACGGCCATCCCCTTGTCTTCTACCGCCTACCCCGTACGTACACCCCACATACGGACAGCATCTAGAGACCTAGCATCCCGGTGCGCGTGCATGATGCGCCTGTACGCGCGCGAGGGGGGCCGATGCCGGGCGGCCGATACCTCGCCCGTGAGGCGCCGGGCGGATGGTCTCCCTCGCTCGCTTTTCTACTTGACGGCGAGTTATTCCCCTGCTATCCTTCTGAGTGATGGAAGGCTTCCCGGATGGGGGGCCGATCTGCCACGGACGGCCGCCACCCTGACCCGCTAGGGAGGGTCATAGGATGACAGCCGCAGAGAAGGCCGCCGAAGCGTACGCACGCGCCACCCAATCCCCCAGCCTTGCCAATTACCCCACGATTTTCGAAGGCTTCATGGAACGGGGCATCCCGGAGACGGACATCCGGCCGCGCGAGAACGTCCTTACGTTCCACGCGTGGCGCGCCAAGGGGCGAACGGTTCGCCGGGGGGAGCACGGCGTTACCGTGGTGACGTGGATTCCCGTCTATCGCGAGGAGAACGGCGAGCGGAAGGTAGTCGGCCGCCGTCCCAAGAGCGCGACCGTGTTTCACGTCTCCCAGACTGAACCGCTTGAAGGCGGGCGCCTGTAGTGAACCGCTGCCAGTCCTGCCAATGGTCCCGGGACACGATGCCGTTCCGGGACCATACCGGCCGGACGTTCTATCTCTGCCCCGATTGCCTTCCGGCCGCCCGGGCCGATAACGCGGCGGCATTGGAAGCTGCCAAGCGCGCCACGGAAGCGCGCGGCCGAGAGCATCGGGGCCAGATGCGACTACCAGGGACGGGCGACCCCGAGAAGGCGCCACCGGCGCCACTCGACCCTTGGGAGGATTGAACCGTGAGCCGTTCCGCTGTCCGTTCTGAGGATGCCCCCGAATACCGGGCGACGGCCGCCGTCACTACGGTTGCCCCGTCCGCCGAGCCGATACGCGGCCCCGAGCAGGTGGCGGCCGCGTTCTGGCGCGTGGTCAAGGCGGGCGAGATGCGCGAACACTTCGTTGCGTTCTACCTCACGTCGCGCAACGTGGTTTCCCGCTCCGAGATCGTGAGCATTGGCACGTTGAACGCTTCCCTTGTCCATCCGCGCGAGGTATTCGCTCCCGCTCTGGAGGTGCGCGCGGCATCCCTCATCCTCGCCCACAATCACCCGAGCGGAGACGCCACGCCGAGCGAGGAAGACCACGCGATAACGCGCCGCCTCAGAGAGTGCGGCACCCTGCTCGGCATTGAACTGCTAGACCACGTTGTTACCGGAACCTCCCCGAGCGTTTGGGTATCCCTGCGCGAGCAGAAAGGCGGCCGCTGGTGAAAGGCGCCCGGATGGTACGGCTGGAGCCATGCGACCGCGATTCCCTCGCGGCCGCGCTCCGGCTCATCAACGAAGCCCGAGACCGTGGCGAGCATCGCGACGCGCGCGGGGTCAACCTGCACGCGGCCGCGATCAACCTCGACCGCATCCGCGAGGACTACGACAACGGCGAGGACTGCGACGCGCCGCGCGTGCGCGTGCCCCTGCCCCCTGGCGCGTTCGATGCCCCCAGCCCCCGTTGCGACGACCCCGGCGCGCATGGCCCCGGCTGCCAGTGTGACGGTGGGGAGCCGGTTTTTTGAGCCGCCACGTTTGGCCGTACAAGGGCGCGACCGTGATTCGCGAGCGTGCCTACACCGTCCCGGGCGATGCGCCCGGAGCAGGGGAGGACGTGCGCGGCGGTTCTCTAACCGTGCGCCTCTATCGCGGCTTCGCTTCGGACGGATGGAAAACCGGATACGAGGCGCGGCCCGCGTTTTGGGTGGAGGGAGTGAGCTACACGCCGGGCGGGAAGCGGTGGCGCCGCGACTGTCGTCGCCATCGGAGCGAAGACAAGGCGCGGGCGGAGTTCCTCGCCATGTGCCAACACGCGGAGGGCTGCGGCGCAGTTCTCGCGCAGGAGGTGACGCTTTGAAGGCACTGCGAGCTTCGGAGCTGGTGGAAGCGGTCCCCCTGCCGGACGGCTGGACGGCGGGAGACCTTGGGGACATCGGCACGTTTTTCGGGAATCCGAACGAGCGCGACGGCGCGCTATGGCGGAACGAGGGCGGCGAAGCCTGGAAGGTCGTTGTGTACGTCGAGCGCGTTCCCGGGGGCGACGAGGCCTAGAGGGGCCGAGGGCGCGCCAACGGAGGGGCGCGCCAAACCTCCAGGGACGGCCGCTAGGAGCTTTCGACATGAGCAGGCACCACGAATACCGGCCAGCCGCGCCGGGCGCCCCTGCGACCCTCGCGGACGTGGAAGCGTTCGCGGCGCGGTGGCACGAGGACCAGCGCGAGCCGTGGGCGCGGAACGGCTACAACGCGCCGCACATGGCGCACGACCTCTACAACGTGAAGCAGGTTCACGAGGGGCCGAAATGGTTCCGCGTGGACAACGGGCCGCCGGGCAACGCTTCGGGCTTCTTCATGGTCCGCAAGGCGGACGGGCTCGCGTTCTGCATCAAAGGTTACGGGGTTCCGGATCTCCGCAAGTGCATCGGCCACGTGACCGAGGCTTTCCGCGAGGTGGCGCGATGACCCGGCGTGAGCGGCTAGAGCGGAAGGTTGAGAAGCGGCGCGAGTGGGCCGAGGGGCGGCGCGACAAGGCGTCGGCGGCCTTCCGCGTGGGGGACGAACACCGCGACGCCAACGGACGGATGGATTGGGCGCTCGTGACGCAACCCGGGCACATCCCCGAGCGGGCGCGCATCAACCGCGCGCACGACCGGGGGCACGAGCACGTGCAGATGGCCGCGCACCACGAGAGCAAAGCGGACGGGCTGGAGCGCCAGCTAGAGGGGGCGATTTTCTCGGACGACCCCGACGCGGTTGAGGCGCTCACGGCGAAGGCCGAGGCGCTCGAAGCGGAGGCCGAGCGCATGGCGGCCGCCAACCGCGCGTTTCGCAAGCTCAAGGAGGGCGGCGAGGAGTCGCGGCTCCTGGAGATGGTCAACGGCGGACACCTCACGAAAGGGGAGGCGCTCAAGGTCGTGGACCTGTGGCGAGTCTGCCCCTACCACCGGGGCGCGCTGTATCCCAGCTACCAGCTATCGAACACGCGCGCGAACGCTCGCCGCGCCCGCGAGCGCATCAAGGTCGTACAGGCGCGCGCGGAACGCTCCGCGGCGGCGGAGGCGGCGCCCGGAGGCGTCATGGTCGAGGGAGGCGAGGCCCCGCACTACTGGTGCCGCGTCACGTTCGCGGAGAAGCCCGCGCGCGAGGTGCTGAACGCGCTCAAGGCGGCGGGCTACAGGTGGGGCGGCGGCCACTGGGCGGGAGACATTCGCAAGCTACCGGCGGAGGTGAGGGCATGAGCGGACCGACGAACGAAGACCGCGCCGCGCGGTTCCATGACCTTGTGGGCCACTACATCCGCGAGCACGGCGACGCGGGCGAGGAGGAGACGTGGACGGACATCCTCGCGGACATGCTGCACGCGATCGGGCCGGTTGCCTTCGAGAAGGCGCGGCTACGGGCCACGATGCACCACGAGGCCGAGGCCGAAGACGGTGACTCCGACGACCTCACGATGGGGAGGGATCGCGCCGAGCGGGAGGCCACGCGCCTTTACGAGAACCACTACCGATGCGAGGACTGCAACGTCGAATGGTCCGATGTCTGGGACTGCCAGTGTGACGACGAGTGCCCGACGTGCGGCACGGACTACACGCCCGTGCGGAGCGTGGACGTGACCGAGGACCACGCGGCTTCGCTCGCGTACTGGGCGAACCGCCACAAGCAGCGATAGCGAACGCCCTGCGGCGGCAGGATCGAAGGGGAAAGGCTGGCGCTCCGCCGTGCGCCAGCCACATTGAACCGCTAGGGAGGTTCAGATGGACGGACGAGAGGTCAAGCTACGCAACGCACTGGCTCGCATCTTCGAGCCGCACAACCCCGAGACCTGGGAGCACTGCGACATCCCGGGCCGCGACCGGATCGACGAGGCGATCCGCGAGATCGACCGCGAGCGCGCGCTGGAGCGCGGACAGGTGCGCGAGCTACACGCGCTGCTGCTCCAGGCGCTCGACTACGAGCGCGAGGCATGGGACGAGGACGAGCAGATCGAGGGCGGCGACCTGGTGGAGTTCTTCGGGGAGTGGAGGCGGCGCGCCGAGGCGGCGCTCACCTCGCTGCGCGGGGTCGCGGACTGCTTCGACCCTTCCGATCCGCCCGGAACCCCGCTCAAGCCCGAGGAGCCGGTGCCGGTGGAGGAGGTGGTCACGCCGGTATGCCCGCAATGCGGTCGGATCATGTCCAACCGGGAGAAGGCCGAGCAAGGCGCGTGCAACGACTGTCACGGGGGTGCGTGTTGAAGGCGCGGCACATCCTCCTGCTCTGGGCGATCGGCTACGCGCTCATCATCGCGGCGGTCGTGGTCATCCTATCGAACGGATGCGCGACCGTCCCGCCGTGCACACCATGCGACCCGGGGTGCTACGTGGTCGCGGACACCCTGGGGGCCACGTGACCTACTCGGAGTTCTGCGTTGCCTGGGCGGTCGTTGTGGCGGTGCTGGTCGCGTGGACCCTCTGGAGGCGGAAGTGATAGGTTAGCGCCTGCCCTAGCAGGCGAAGCGGCGCCCCCGTCCCGGATGTCTCGGGCGGGGGCGTTCGTGTCTCTAGCCCGCTCTGCGGCGGTCTCCGGCCCCTTCTCCGTTCATGGTCTCGATCGTGATGGAGACCCCCGGGGGGTCCACGCCGCCGGCGAACCGCTTCCAGACCCGGAGCGCGACGATCTGGCTGTCATCGTGGTAGACGATCCCGCGCAGCGCGTCCTTGATCGACTTCGCGAGATTGTCCGCGTCGGGCTTCGTGGTGTGGTGGGTCACTCGCGCGGGCGCCGACTTGGGCCTGGGTAGGAAGAAGACCAGCTCGAGGTCGAGCGGCCCGGCGAAGAGATCCCGCGGGCGGCAGAGCGCCGCCTCGTGACTCACGGTGCGCTTCCAGTCCCGTGAGGTGTCCGGGTCGTACATGCGGATCGCTCCGGTGCCCTTCATCTTGAAGGCGCGCGGGCGCGCTTGTGGTAGCGGGATTCCGAAGACTCGAAGCGTGAACGTGCTCACCACCACACCTCCCCCCAGGTGAGAGGAGGGGCCGTCCCTGGCCCCTTCCCCGTTCGCCCCCGATCCTTGGGGGCCCCCCCTCATTCCGCCATTCAGTTCAGCTTCGGCGGCTTCGTACGCTCGACCTGCTCCACCAGCCAGGTCCACGCACTGTGGAAGAGCGGGTTGCTTTGCTCCTCCGGGGCTGAGATTACGGGCCCCTTCTGAGGCGGCGTGGGCTCCGAGATTACGGGCCCCTTCGCGAACGCCGATGGTGCGCTCAGTACGAGCAACGCCACCGCGATCACGAGTGCAACGAGGTTTCGGTACATAGCGGGATCACCCCCTTCCGCGTCCGACCTCCCCGAGGAGCCTATCGTCTTGGTGGCACCCCAGGCATAGCCTCTCAGTGACCATCTCCACGACATCCGCAAAGCCTTCCTCTCGAACGACGTCGCCCTCCGTCACTGCTGTGCCGCACCGCCTGCACGTGTAGGGAATGCGCTCGCTTACCATCTCTCCTCCGTCAGGTCGTGCTCGTCATCCCCGGCGTCAAACTCCATCATGTGTGCCCCGAGGCCATTCGCCGGGCGCTCCCCGGAGGGATTCGACGGGGGCAACGGGTCTGCCGTCTCGGCTGCCGGCTCCCATGGGAAGGGGCCCAACGTGACGCAGGCGCGCGGGTCCACGGCGTCCCCTTCGAGGCAGAGATCGCAGTTCTCGGCATTGCTTCGCTCCGCTCCCCGGAGGGATTCGAGACGGGCGGCCCACTCAAGCAGGTAGTGAGCAGACACGTTGCCGTTCCCGTATCGAACCGCATGGGCATGAGCCGCTTTCATCTCTGCCGTTAGTAGGTCCAGGGAGTCCGGCTCGGGCTTGGCGGTCGTCATCGTTCCACCGATACGAGGATGCCACCGTTGACGAGGACACGGCAGCCCGTCGAGTCGAAGAAGGTCGTCAGCCCGCCGGAGTCCGCGTCGATCACCGTCTTCGAGTTCCAGGACGAGATAAGGTGCCCGTTGTGGTCGTAGAGCCGCACGCTACGCTGTAGCCCGGCGGTCTGCGATTCCATGCTGGTAGTGAATTGCCGCCAACACTGGCAGCCTGGAGCAAACACCATGACTGCGACCATCACGTACAGAGTCCACTTCCTCACGTTCTCCTCCCTAAATGGTACGGCTCGCGCCTAATGTCCTCGGCCCGGCGAGGCTGCAACAAGGGTCACAGCCCCTCCTCCCTTCTCATCGTGGGCTCCCGAAAAAGACGGCGGAGAGCAAGATGCCAATCATGGTGCAGGCAATGAAGAATATGAGGACCGCCGCTATCGCGAGGGGCTTGTCCTCCCACTGCGTCACAGCTTCCTCAGCATCTCGCGCGGCACGGTCGCGAGTTCAGTCAGCTCGAACGTGAGCGAGTTCCCGATCTCGCCGGCCAGCGCCTTCTTCGCCGCCTTCACCGGGCCATAGCCCGGCACCCCCGGCAGTCCATCCGCCGTGTCTCCCATCCATGAGAGGAGGTGCCGGATCCTGTGCGGCGGCACGCTAAGCCGCCGCTCTACCGCGGCGATCCGGTCGTACACGGCTCCGCGACTGTCCACAACGATGCATCGGCCCATTGCTGGCACATCAGGCGATACGAGCTGGAGCAGGTCCTTGTCGTCGCTCAGAACCAGCGTCACGCCCGAGGCGCTCTGCGCGAGCGTCCCGATCACGTCGTCCGCCTCGAAGCCCTCGGCCTCCCATCCCGGGTAGATTCGCCGACACTCCTTCAGCGCCGCGAGCAGCCCCTCGGGCTTCGGCCCCCGGTTCGCCTTGTACGACGGGAAGAGCTCGCGCCGCCACGACGGCCCGCAGTCCCAGCAGACTATGACGTCGGCGCCGGCGGTCGGTATGGCGCGTCGAATGGCGGCCTGGAATCGAGCGGCGCAGCCGGACGGGTTCGCCCACCACGTCCGGACTGCGACCCCGGTTCCGTCGACGAGGAGGCGCGTCATGCTCACACCTTCACCTCGTAGAGCCGCGCGTTCTCGGCCCGGAGCTTCACGCCGTCGTGCTTCTTCTTGCAGATCCGGAACTCGCGCGGGAACGTGATCGCGGAGCCGGCGCCCGCAGGAACGTGGTCCTGGAGCACGATGCGGTCGGTCGGGCCACACTCCCCGCAGAAGTCGCAGCGGTGCTTGCCGGTCCTCACGGCGCTACCTCGTCGGCCACGTCCAGCAGCCCGGCGCCGGCGTCTCGCTGTACGGCACCTTCTCGAACCGTGCCACCGGGTCGTGGCCCACCGGCGGACACATCGGCATCTGCACGTTCAGGTTCACGAGCGCGCGCGGGTTCTCGAGCTCCGGGGTCTCCGGCCACGATCTGTGGCCGACCAGCGTGACGATCGCGGCCCACGGGCCCGGCGTCGGAGCTCCAGCGGGCCCCGCGTTCCGTGTCTCGTGCTCGTGCGGCCAGTAGTGAACGATGCGGCCGGGGGCGAGCCCGTCGAGCGGCCGCTCCAGAATGTGGATGTCGTGCGTCTCCTTGGTCTTGGTCATAGGTCCGACTCCTTTGTGAACGTGAGCGTCGCGCCATCAGCCGTGTACTCGGTCGACACCTTCAGCGGCAGGTCCATCTTCCTGAAGTCCTCGTTGATCTCCTCGATGGCGCGCTCGTCGGGCGGGTTCTTCCAGTCCCAGTGCAGGTGCGTTCGCTGTACGATCTCGACCGTCATAGGTTCGGCTCTCCCCTCTCGATCTTCCCGATCATCTCCTTGAGCATCGCGATAGCGCCCTCGCGCTCGACGCTCGACACGTAGGTCAGGCAGCCGCCCGGCCTCTTCCAGGGTCGCGCGGTCGTTGGTCATCGCCTATTGACCGCGCTCTCGCGCGCCTCGAAGCGAACGCCCCACCATAGGACGCTCTCGCCCGGCGCCGGCCGCTTCACGTTGCCCGCGCGCTCGGCTGCCTGGAACGATGCGCGCGCGGCCTCCGGGGAGAACTGGAACCAGTCCCGATTCGTGAGGGCGAGGTCCCGGTCCACCACCTCTGTCGCCACGATGCGGACCTGCGTGCCCATCTTCCCGGTGCCGCCTGCCACGGTTCGCGGCACCTCGAGCGACCCGACGTCGACCGGGGGCGGGATGTCCTCGCCGGCGGCCTCCGCGGCTTCCGCGGCCTCGCGCGCCCGCGCCTCGGCCTCCTCCCGGAGCCGCTTCTCCTCCTCGGCCGCGCGCCGGCGGACGAGCTGCTGGTATTGGACGCGCGCGTCGTTCCCGACCTTCTTCGCTGCGGCCAGCACCGCCTCCGGCTCCGCGATGACCGCACGGATCGCCTTCACCATCTGCTGCGGGATGTGCTCCGCCTCTCGGCGCTGCTCGGTGAGGAACGACTCGCCGTCGAGCACCTGCCGCACCAGATCGGCGACCCTCGCGGCCTCCGCCTCGGTGGAGATGACGAGGCCGGCCTTGAGCTGCTCGGCCGCGGCGAGCGCGCGGGCTACCTCGGCGCGCCCGGTGGTGCGGTGCGCGACTGCGCGCATCGCCACGACGAGGTTGTGCTCCAGCTCCTTCGGGCTCTGCTCGACCAGGCTTTGTAGCTGTGTACTCACTGGACGAGGCCCTCCCGCGACTCCACCTCGGCATCCCTCGGCGGCATCGTCCACTTGTCCACCGGCAGACCCTCGTAGTTCCCGCCGCGGGACGTGAGCTCCTCAGTCATCGCCTTGTAGTGCGGGCAGTCCATCCGATCTTCGTCGAGCATCTCCTTCCGCACCTTGCGCCAGGCGTTCAGGAGGTGCGGCGTCGCCATACTCTCGATCTCGACTTCACCCTTGCTGCTGCTCAGGTACTTCACCGGGTACTTGCTCACGTGGGACCACCTCCATCTTGCCGTCTTCGTACACGAGGCCCGGAGGCCCCTCCGTAGAGAATCGGTGCATCTCCTCGGCTTCCGCCGTGTTGAACTCCTTGAACCACTTGCCCGGCCCCATGTTCAGCGGCTCGCAAAAGAGGATCTGGCCGTTCGAGAGGTGGTACTCCGCCACCATGCGTCCCGGGCAGAAGTAGATCCCCGCCAGCCGCAGCTCGATCCGACTCACCGCCGGTTGACCTCTTTCAGCTGCTTCGGCGCCGGCAGCTCCGGCGCCATCACCTCGTACACGGTGGCGCCGTTCTTCAGCAGCATCCACGGCAGGAACGCCTCCTCGAACTTCATCAGCCCGCACTCGACGGCCTCGAGTTGGGCCTTCACGAGGAGAAGCAGGATCCGCCACCGCTGGCGCTGCTCCCGCTCGTCGCAATCCTTCGGGTACGGCACGACCACCTTGACGCTCCGCCCCTGGTAGGAGAACTGAACCATCGCGTTCTCCTGGTTCCAGCCGGACACGAACGCATCGCATCCGTACTTGAGGAGCACGTGCTCCAGCTCCGCCTTGCTGCGCGTGACGGGCACCTCGGTTCTGCGCGCGTAGCGGCTCATCGCCCCACCCTCCCGGCGTTCACGTGGGCGCGCCAAGCGTCCCAATAGCGCACCCGACACTTCTTGCGGCAGAAGCGTTGCCACGCCCTCTTGGGCCGATACTTCCGGCCGCAGTGCGCGCAGAGCTTCGTCACCGGCCGTTCCGCTCCTTCGCGTCGCACATCTCCGTGACCGTCCTGGTCAGGAGATCCATCGCTCCGACGTCCGCGACGACCAAGCCCCCCTTCTGGAGCAGCGTCGAACCACTGAGGCCAGCCGCGCTGAGGGCGCGCAGATCGACGAACCAGAACTTCCCGCTCCCCATAGGCGACTCCTGAACGAAGAGGCGCCGCTTCGGCTCGTTGCCGAAGGCCCTCCGCGCGCGCGCCACGGCCATCATGAGAGCGTCGTAGGCCTCGTTCGGCGGGGGCCCCTCGTGCGGGCCCTCGGTATCGGTGTCATCGGTCGGGGGCGGCTCCTCTCCATCGGTCGGGGGCGGTTCGTCCTCCGCGGCAGGGGCCTCGACGGGCGCGGCCCCAGTTTCCCGGCTCTCATCGACTGCCGCTGGGGTCCGCGCCGCCTCACCTCTCTGCTCGCCCGCCGCCTTCCGGGCCTCGTACCACTCGACGATCAGCTTGGCCTCGGTCGGGGAGACGTCACTCCCCTTGGCGAACTTCCGATTGGGGTCCGCGCCGGTCTTCTCGAGCATCATCTGGTTGTAGAGGAGGCTCACCTTGTCCGCGACCACATCGGGCTTCTGCTTCCCGTACTCCGCAGTGATCGTGTCCGTGAGTCGCTTCTTCCAGTTGACCGGAGCCGCCGGGGCCGCGGGCTCTGCGGGCTTCGCCTCCGTGAACTCCACATCCGTCGCGTCGCGCTTGCCGGTGGCCGCCTGAGTCGCCTCCACGGCCGCGTCGAGCGCCGCCTTCGGATTCTCGGGCGGCGGCGCCGCCTCGCCCTCGTCATCCTCGTAGACGAGCGACGGCAGCCCCGCGAGCACGTCCGCGCCGATCCGGTCGGCCCCCAGCTTGAAGCACTGCTTCCAGAGCATCTGCCGTGGGTTTTTCTGGTAGGTCGCCTTGTTCGCGAGCCCTTGGGTGCGCGCGTGCTCCATCGTGTAGCGAACCTTCTGGGAGCGCCGCCCTTCGGCGAGGAACGTGATCTCGCACGCCGCCTCGCTGTCCTCGTGCACCTCGAAGTCGAACCCCGGGAGCCGCGCGCGCAGAAGCGCGTTCACGAACTCCCACTTCGGCTCGCGCACCGTCTTGCCGTCGAACGTGACCGGCTGCATCCCCTCCATGTAGACCGTGGGGTGGACGCCGAGACCGTCCGCGAACCAGCACGCGGCCGTAATCTTCATCACGTTGTCGTATCCGGAGGGGAAGAGCCCGCTCGAGGCCGCGGACGCGATGGACCCGAACGCCAGCGTCTTCTGCTCGAGCGAGCCCTGGATCCCCGCCGTGAGGTTCAGCCGCACTACCGCCTTCTCCATCACCGTCCCTCCGCTTTCAGGATTTTGGTCTTCGCGACGATCCGCTGCTTGATGAGCTCGAACGTATCGGCCACGGGGCCGTCGAGTAGGAGCGCGACGTCCTCGTCCGTGGTTTCGTGCGTGACGTTGCCGATGGAGATGAAGACGTCGGTGGAGTTGTAGTCGCCGAGGTTGATCTTCCTGGTGATCGAGATGGTCGCGGAGAGCGGCTTCGGTGGAACGGGCTGGCCCTGCTGGTCTTCCATGCGGTCCCCCACTGAACGGTGATGCGCGGCGCCACGGGTCACTTTTCCAGGAGCTTCCTCCGCTTCGCGGGCTGACTCCGCTACTCACGACCTCCGCTCCCGATGTGCCTCGACGAGGGGCTGTGTCAGCGGCGCTGCTCCCCCCGCTGCGTTGCCCGTGGACCAATAGGGTCGGTTTCACTGGTGCGCCCCTCAGCCACTTGAGCGACGGACATCATCCAGCTCACCGCGCACCACCAAAAAACGAGCGCGGCACCTCCGCCAACAAGAGCTAGGGCTCGGCTGCTGGCTTCGGTACCGCGCTTCCTTGCACGTGTGAAGCCCCTAGCTCCGTGCGGAGCATACCGCGAGGGGCTACTCGCCGTCAAGTAATTACTGGGCGGCCTTCCTCTCCTGCTCCACCCGGTAGGGCGTCTTCGGGAGGGCGGGCTTCACGAACTTGTCGTACACGAGCGAGACGCTCGCCGAGTAGACCATCGAGAGCACGATCCCCGCGCCGGTCGAGAGGGTCCGCCCGAGCACGCTGTCGAAGAGGCCGGCCTGGACCGGCCCAGCGAACACGACGAGGAACGTGATGATCGCGTTCATGACTGGGATCACGACGTCGTTCGCGAGCTTCCGGACCTTTGGGAGCCACGTCCATCCCCCTCCAACCGCGACGAGAATGGGGAAGAGCAGCGCGAGCTTCTCCAGGATGTCCCGAATCTGGTCCACGACCTGCATCTACAGCCTCCCTTCGGTGAGGTGGACTACTGAATCGCCCGAATGGCGTATCCGAGCCGCTTCCCCATCTGCTGTAGCTCCATGTTGGTTTCCTGGTTTCTCCGCTGTTCGCGCCGGTCGAGCTCCGAGATCAGGTTGTGCGTCTGCGTCGAGTCGCGCTCCGAATACCTGCGGATCTCGCGCCGCACCTCCTTGACGGCCTCCTCCTTGGCGCTCCAGGTCACGCCGGCGTTGAACCCGACAACGAGCATCGCGATGAGCACCGGGAGCTTCCGCCCGTTCATCTTCTCGATCAGCTCACGCAAAATCGACCTCCCTCCATCGCTGATACTTCCCCGGAACGTAGGACACCAGGAGGCGGTTGCGATCGAGCGTCGTACCGCCGTGTTTCGCGCTCCGAAGCGCGAGGTGGACCCAGAGCTTGCCGGGATCGCTGAGGAAGGCGCGGTGATCTTCGAGGATGAGCTGCCCGTACTCGCCAGCCTTGTTCGTGCGGATCCAGTGGAACGCCTCGATCGTGAGCTCCTCCCACGATGAGAACGCGGCCTCCTCGAGCCAGAAGTCGGCCGCGGCGCCGCGGAGATGGTCCGAGGTGGAGACGCCGCCGACCCCAGCGTTGTGCGCGGGCCGGCGGTAGCCGTTCGTGACGCGGACTCGAGCGCCGAAGAAGGAGCGCACCGGCTGGAGGATCGCCACGAGGGCCTCGATGTTCGCGACGACCTCCGCGGGGGCCTCGGCCTCGTTCATCCCCTTCGGCAGGAACTCGGAGAGCCAGAAGTTGTCCGAGAGACGGCGGCTCACTGGCGCTTCGGCCTCGGGTAGGTGCTGACCGACGTGCCGTACACCGCCGCGGGGACGGCCACCGGGAGCTGCTCGGGGTCCTTCTTCGCCATCTCGAAGATGTCCTCGAAGAGCATCGGCACGATCGCCCGAATGAGCTCCTGGCCGAACTGGAACCGGCCGCGCGGCCCCGCGATGTCTTCCTCGGTCGCCTTGCCGCGGAGCCAGCCGACCAGGAAGCCGGCCGCCGGCGAGAGCTTGTTCTCGATGAACCGCGTGGTGATCTCGAGCGCGTTCCCGCGGCGGAGCCGCTTCCCCTGCTGCTGGCGGTGGAGCGCCTCGGCGACGGTCTGCCAGAATCGGAGGTACTGGGCGAAGCCGCCGAGGACGTCGTAGACGGTCTTCCCGACGCGGATCTTCCCCCAGTCGCCATTGAGCCGGTCCCACTCGACGCGCGCGCCGGCCCACGCGGCGAGCGTGAGCACCATCGCGGCGGCGCCGGTGAAGGCCGCGGTGGAGCGGAGGTACTGGCGCCGGACGAAGGGGTCCGCCTTCACGTAGTTGAGCGGGTTCTGGAGGTGGAGGCGAGACGCCTGGAACCGCGGCGAGAAGAACATCGCGTTCAGGCCTTGGGCGTGCCGCTGGATGAACTTCGAGTTGCCCCGGCCGGTGCCGGCGTTCACGAACGCGGCGAGATCCTTCCCACGCGCGACCCGCTCGTCGCGCTCGGCGATGAGCTTCTGGAGCGCGGGGTCGTTCTCGGGCTTCGTCTTCGCCCTGTCGTGGGCCTCGTACAGCCGGTCGATCTGCCGGTCCAGGTCCCCCGTCTTGACGCTGCTCCCGTTGGCCTCGGCGAGGGTGACGAGCGCCTTGAAGACGTCCATCCGGAGCTTGTTCAGGAACCCCACGTAGGCGCGGTCAGAGCGGCGCACGCCGGCGCCAATCACGGGGATCTTCTCGGCGAGCTGCGCGCCGAGGAACGCCTCCTCCTTCGCCTCGAGGTTCGCGTTCGACGCGGACGTGATGGCGAGCCCAGACCGGCGCGCGACCTTGAAGAGCGGATCGTTGTAGATCTCCTCCATCCCCTCGCGGAACGCCTCCTCGCTCTTCCAGTAGCGGTGCATCTGGACCCACGCCGCGCCCCACTCCCTCGGGTAGGACGGTGCGAGGTAGAGCCCCTGACGGAGCGGCGCGGAGAGGTCGAAGGACGTCCGGAGCGTCCGGGTCACGTTCGCGACGGCGTAGAGCGCGGCGCGCGCGTCCATGACCTGCGGCCGGAGCCGCCCGATCGCGTCGACGAACTCCTGGCCGAACACGATCTCGAGGAGCTCGATCTCGTTCGCCTGCGGCACCTCACCGCCGGCCTCGCCGAGGAGCTTCTGGAGCGCGATGCCGGCGTTGTTCTTCTCGAAGAACTGGAGCCCAGGGTGCGTCAAGATCATGTTGACCAGGGCGTCCACGTCCTGCTGGTTCAGGGCCTTGGCGATGCTCTCGAAGTCCTCCTTCTGGTACTTGCCCTGGAGCGCCTTGAGCCGCGCGCGGAGCCGCGCCTGTCCGGCGAGCCCCTTCTCGGCCGCAATGGCCCGCTTGATCCGCTCGATCCGCTGGCGCGTGTAGCCCCGCTCCTGCGCCCCGCGGATCGGCTTCGCGGCCTTCAGGGCCTCGAGGATCTTCTCGACCGGGCCGCGGGGCGGAGGGCTCTGCTGCGCGACCTGCTTCACGACGGGATCGCGCCGGGCGATGCCGCGGAGCCGCTGGCGCGCGGCGAGGATGGCCTGGAAGAGCACGCCGCGGCGACCGCGGATGATGTCGTCCATGTCGCGCGGCCTCACGGGCTCGGGGCCCACGATCTCGTCGACCCGCTTCTGGATCGCGTCGAAGGAGCTCGCGAGGTCCCGCTCGCCCACCATCCCGGCGCGGAGGGCCTCGCGAATCATCTGCTCGACTTCCTTCTTGGCCTCGACGAGCCGGATGCTCTCCTCGCCGATCTGGTCGGCCAGGCCCGCGAGCTCCTTGAGCGCCGCGGCCTTTCCTTCCTTCCGCGCCATCTTCTCCGCGCGCGCGAGCCCGCGCTGGGTGTCTGCGGCCTCCCGCCGGCGCGAGTCGATCGCGGCGATGAGTCTCCCCTGCGTCGCGGCGAACTGCCTCGGGGT
>Ga0137323_1000238_pt1 | contig 15979 bp, 14 predicted proteins | sample EasRivERMZT423_2_FD_102285 | JGI IMG/M metagenome (GOLD analysis project Ga0137323, IMG submission 102285) | Soil microbial communities from meander-bound floodplain in the East River, Colorado, USA - East River MetaG ERMZT423_2 | ecosystem: Environmental > Terrestrial > Soil > Floodplain ... | reverse complement strand
TTCAAGGAGGGCTTCTTCGTCGTTCCGAAGCTCGGTCAGTTCGAGTGAGCGACGCCAAAGCGGTCGCCGACCGCCTGGCGAAGGTCAAGCGGCTCAACGCGCTGCTCACGCCGCTCAAGGATCTCCGCAAATCCCTCACCGCCCAGAGTGCGGCCGCCCGCCCGACGGGCGTGCTCTACGGCATGCCCGTCGCGGTGAAAGACAACATCTGCACCCTCGAGTTCACGACGAGCTGCGGATCGCGCATCCTCGAAGGCTACCGCTCGCCCTATGACGCGACCGCCGTGGCGAAGCTGAAAGCGGCGGGCGCGCTGATCGCGGGGAAAACCAACTGCGACGAATTCGCCATGGGGTCGTCCACCGAGCACTCGGCGTACGGACGCGTGCTGCATCCGCTCGACAAGGCGCGCGTGCCCGGCGGATCGTCCGGGGGCTCGGCGGCGCTGGTTGCCGCGGGCGCCGTCCCGGCCGCGCTCGGCTCGGAGACCGGCGGCTCCGTCCGCCAGCCCGCGTCGTTTTGCGGCGTGGTGGGCATCAAACCGACGTACGGGCGCGTGTCCCGCTACGGGCTGGTGGCGTTCGGCAGCTCCCTCGACCAGATCGGGGTGTTTGGGCGTAGCGTCCACGATGCAGCGCGGGTGTTGTCGGTCATCAGTGGTCGGGACTCGCGCGACGCCACCTGCGAAGACCGCGACCCGCTGCGACTGCCCACGGTGCCGGAGTCCTTACAGGGCTTCGTGATCGGCCTGCCGCGCGAATACTTTCCCCCGGAGCTCGATCCGGCGGTGCGGCGCGCGTGCGAGCGGGCGGTGCGCGTGATGAAGGAGCAGGGGGCGGCCGTGCGCGAGGTCTCGCTCCCGCATACGCCGTATGCGGTGCCGACTTACTACGTCATCGCGCCGGCCGAGGCCTCATCCAACCTGGCCCGCTATGATGGCGTGCGGTACGGGCCGCGCTTCAACGGATCGGCGGATCTCCGGGCCCTGTATCGGTCGACCCGGGGGCAGGGGTTTGGTCCGGAGGTGCGGCGCCGGGTGCTGGTGGGCACCTATGTGCTGTCGTCGGGCTATTACGACGCGTACTACCGCCGTGCCCAGCAGATGCGCGCGCTGATCGCCCAGGATTTCCGGAACGTGTTCGATCGCGGCGTCGATCTGCTGTTCACGCCCACGACTCCCACGCCCGCGTTCAAGGCCGGGGAGAAGCTCGAGGATCCGATTGCGATGTATCTGTCGGACATTTTCACCGTGACGGCGAATCTGGCCGGGCTGCCCGCGATGTCGCTGCCCATCGGGCGCGTGAAAGGGCTGCCGATCGGCGGCCAGTTCATCGGGCAGGCATTCCTCGAGGACGAAATGCTTGAAGCGGCGTACGCGCTCGAGCGCGTCGTGGCCGCGACGGACGAGGCCTGATGGCCTGGGAGACCGTCATCGGGCTCGAGACGCACGTCCAGCTGCGCACGCGCTCGAAGATGTTCTGCGGTTGCTCCGCGGCGTTCGGCGCGCCGCCCAATACGCAGGTCTGCCCCGTCTGCCTGGGACTGCCGGGTGCGCTGCCGGTGGCGAACGGGGCGGCGATTGGACTGGCGGTGCGGGGCGCGCTCGCGCTCGGGTGCACCGTGCACCCGCGCAGCATCTTCGCGCGCAAGAATTATTTCTATCCCGACCTGCCCAAGGGATATCAGATCTCGCAATTCGATCAGCCGCTGGCGACGCAGGGGGCGCTCTCGTTCCTGTCGCCCGAGCGCGGCGTCGTGACGGCGACGATCGTGCGGCTGCACATCGAGGAGGATGCCGGCAAATCGATCCACGATCGATTCGCGAAGGCGACCGCCGTCGATCTCAACCGGTCCGGCGTCCCGCTCATCGAAATCGTGGGTGGTCCCGATCTGCGCTCGCCGGCCGAAGCGCGCGCGTATCTCCAAACGCTGAAACAACTGCTCGAGTACATCGGCATCTCCGATTGCGACATGGAGAAGGGCAGCCTGCGCGTCGATGCCAACGTCTCGATCCGGCGCGTGGGAGACGGCGCGCTGCAGACGCGCACCGAGGTGAAAAACATCAACGCGTTTTCCTTCGTCGAGAAGGCGTTGAGCGTCGAGCGCGACCGGCAGATCGCGCTGGTCGAGTCGGGCGGCAGCGTCACGCAGCAGACGATGCTGTACGACTCCAAAGAGAACACGGTGCGCCCGCAGCGCTCCAAGGAAGAGAGTCACGACTATCGCTACTTCCCCGAGCCCGATCTGCCGCCGCTCGTCCTGACGCCCGAATTCGTGGCCGAGCAGCAGAGCGAGCTGCCGGAGCTGCCCGCCGCGAAGCGGGACCGGTTCATGGCGAGCTACGCGCTGAGCCGCGATCACGCCGCGGTCGTGACGAGCAGCCGCGCGGTCGCGGAATACTACGAGGGCGTGGTCCGCGCCGGTGCGGAGCCGCAGGCCGCGGCCAACTGGGTGATGACGGAGGCGCTGGCCGACGCGAAGGACCACCAGGAGCAGCTGCGCGTGACGCCGGACGCGCTGGCGAAGATCGTCGCCCTCGTGAAAGGCGGAACGCTCAGCAATCAGGCCGCGAAGCGCGTGTTCACCGAAGTCGCCGCCAAAGGCGGCGATCCCCGCACCATCGCCGAGTCCCTCGGCGTGATTCAAGTCGCGGACACGAACGTCGTCGCCGGCTGGGTCACCGACGTGCTCGGCGCGCATGTCTCTGAAGTGGGACGCTACAAGAACGGCGAAACGAAGTTGATGGCGTTCTTCGTGGGGCAGGTGATGCGCGCGTCGAAGGGGAAAGCCGATCCCAAGCTCGCCCAGCGCGTGCTCGAAGAGAAGCTCGCCTCTTAGCTCTCCCGCCAGGGCCGCTGCGCGCGCGACTGCTGCCAGTACGCGAGGGCCGGCTTGGGCAATCCAAAATGCTGCTCGGCGGTTTCTTCTACGCGCTCGGGCTCGTGCCGTCCGCCTTTGCGCAGCGCCTGCCGCCGCATCCGCTTCGCCAGACCCAGCGCCTTTTCACCCGCGGGATCGAGCCGGCGTGCCGCGGCGTCACCCGCGTCCGCGCCGAGCGTCTCCATCACATATTCGAACGCCACCGCCATGTGCTGTTCGATGTCGGCGTCGGCGAGATCCCAGCGACTCGTGCCGGCGATCACCTGAAACACCCAGTGCCAGCTCTGGCTCTCGGTCAAATGCACCATGCCGCGAAACAGCCGGCGATTGGTGCGGACGCTGAACAGCGTCGGGGAGATGATCTCGTCGAGATGCGCGTCGCTCGCGCTGTGGTCCTTCAGAATGACGTCGCGGGCCTCGCGCGCGTAGGCATCGCCGAGATGCGTCTCGAACCGGCTCTCCCAGTACGAGTGGCCGAGCGCGACGGTACTGGACGTGAGGACCAGCTGGCGCGGCACGAAGAAGTTGTGCGCGATCGTGTCTGCCGCGAGGTGGGAGAGATAGCCGAGCCCAAACGCGCGCAGCGGGTCACTCGGCGCGAGATCGAAGATTTCCTGTCCCACGTGCCAGGCGTGGCAGTGACGGCCGACCGGCGCGTACTTCTTCGCCATGGACGTATCGGCGGCGATGTTGCCGTAGAGGAAATCGTAGGGAAAGGCGCGCAGCAGATCGGCGACGATCGCCGGCAGCTGGTGCAGGTTCGCGAGCACCGACTCGCCGAGGAAGATGTGCGTCCCGGGAGTCCAGGCATGCGCGACGCCGGGGAACAGAACCAGGCCGGCGAGCGCGAGCAGGGCGGCAGCGCCCAGTCGTTTCACCGTCGCTTTTTGCCCTTCAAGAGCTTGCGGCCCCAGCGCCACACCGACAGCCCGCGACGCACGTCGCGCATCGTCGCGGCGGCGTCCAGGGCCGTCTCCTCCAGCTCGCCCTGCATCACCTCGGCCAGCGAGTCCAGGTCGGTGAGCCGTTCCTCGGCGGCGTCCGCCGCCCGGATGATGCGGTGGCGCACGTCCCGGGATGTGCCGACCAGCGCGTCCGCTTCGATCTTGATCGAGCCAATGAGCTGCCGCACGTCGGTGATCGCGGGACCGGCGAGGTTCTTGATCGCCTTCACCGCTGCGCGCACGCCCAGCGCCGCGGCGATGACGGCGACCATGCCGACGAGGGCGGCGAGTGCAATGATCGCGAGACTCAGCGCCGATACGACGCCGACCCAGGTCGGAAGCATCACGTAACCTCGGCCTGCCGCGGCGCGGCTGTCAACGGGGTGAGCACCACGACCGCCTCGGCTGCCACCACGCTCAGCAACACCGTCAGCAACCCGGCGCCGCCGGGGGGGGGGCCCGCGGCAGAGTCCACCCGCAGCAGGTCGAATCCAGCCGCCAGCGCGACCGCCGCTGCTCCCTGGCGCATCGCGGGGAACGCGAATTCGCGGGGTGGCGCGAAGGGGAGCGAGCGCCAGATCGGGTCCATTTGATCGAGTCCGAATCGCACCGTAACCCAGCGCACGGCGGCTCGCAGGACCGCGAGGAACACCGCCGCCGGGAGGAGCCAGGGTGAGAACCGCTGGAGCAGGGCGCCTGCGATAATGAGGAAGGCCGCATAAAGCGGGATCTCCCAGCGGCGGAGCATTTTCTGCGCCGAGAGCCGAACGGCGGGCGGCGACAAGCTGACGAGCACCGCCGCGATCAACCCGCACACGACGAACGGGGAGAGTGCCGTCGCGTAACTAAGGCCGGCGCCCGCGACGACGACGCCGGTCAACGCCACCCCGATGCCGGTTTCGCTGAGGTCTTCCTGCCACCGTGCGAGACCGACAAACAGGCCGCCGAGACCGGCGCTCGCGATCACCGTGAGCGCGATACTGCGCAGCAGCAGATGCGGATGATACAACGCGACGCCCGCCGCCACGGCGGCCGTTCCAAACGCGGTGTCGAGTAGCGCGTTGCGGCGGCCCAGCTTCGGGCCGCGCCAACTGGCCGCGGTCGTGAGCGCGCCGCCCAGGATGAGCGCGAGGCCGAGCGCGGCACGCGCGCCCCCCCCGCCAGCACTCGCGCCTCCCCCCCACGCGTCGCCGAGGGGTCGCACCGATCGTCCTAGGGCCCACACGGCGGCGCCGGTGGTCAGCAGGACCGGGAGGGCGAGTGCGGCGCCGACGAGCCAGGTGCGTGCCGTGACGCGCCGCAGCATGCGCCATTCGAGGCGAGCGCCAAACGAGGCCCCGACCCACCCGATGCCGACTGCCATGATCGGCGCGAGCACGCGGAGTGTGGCACCGTCGAAGACACTGAGTCCCGGGCCGAGCAGCGCGCCGAGCAGGACCAACGGCACCCCGGTTTCGAGGATGCCGACGAGTAGCGGATGACGAAAGGCGGGGCGTGTGAGCCGCGTGACGCCGATGCCGGCCACGACGACGAGTGCCAGCGCAAGCAGAGGATGCACGAGGGCGAACGTTCGCGAACGCTTGACGCAGGCGCAAGCGCCCCCGTAGCTTGGGCGGACCTATGCCACCGTCGTTCCGTGTCACGGGAGGACGCCCGCTCACCGGCACCATCCGCCCCGCAGGCAACAAGAACGCGGCCCTTCCGATTCTCGCGGCGACGCTGCTCGCCGACGGTCCCTGTCGCATCGACAACGTTCCGCGCATTCGCGACGTCGAGACCATGCTCGCGTTGCTGCAACACGTGGGCGCGACGGTCCAATGGCAGGGCGCGAACACGGTCGAGATCGATACGAGCCGTGCCGAGCCGAAGCCGCTCGATCCGCAGCTGTGCAAGGAAATCCGCGCGTCTATTCTGCTCGCGGGCCCGATGCTGGCCCGGTTCGGCCGCGTGACGCTGCCGCCCCCGGGTGGAGACGTCATCGGCCGGCGCCGAGTCGACACGCACTTTCTCGCGCTCGAGCGGCTGGGTGCGGAAATCACCGTCGGCGATGCCTACAAACTCGAGGGGAAACTCAAGAGCGCCGACATTTTCCTCGACGAGCCGAGCGTGACGGCGACCGAGAATGCCCTCATGGCCGCCGTGCGCGCGACCGGCACGACGATCCTGCGCAACGCGGCGTCCGAGCCGCACGTGCAGGACCTCGCCCGCTTCCTCGTCGGCCTCGGGGCCGCGATCGAGGGCATCGGATCCAACACGCTCACGATTGCGGGTGGCACGCCGCTCAAAGCGGCGGCGCATACGGTCGGTCCCGATCACATCGAGGTCGGATCATTCATCGGACTCGCCGCGGTCACGGGCGGCTCCGTCACCATCGACGGCGTCCGCGGGGAAGATCTGCAGGCGACGCTGCTGGGGTTCGAACGACTGGGCGTGCGTCCGAGGCTTGAAGGAACGAAGCTCATCGTCGACGCCGGTCAGGAACGCCGCATTCGTCCCGACCTGGGCGGGCATGTGCCCAAGCTCGAGGACGGACCCTGGCCCGCTTTCCCGGCCGACCTGATGTCCATCGCGATCGTCGTGGCGACGCAGTGCGATGGCCTGTTGCTGGTCTTCGAGAAGCTGTTCGAGTCGCGGCTGTTCTTCGTGGATAAGCTCATCGGGATGGGCGCGCGCATCGTCCTGTGCGATCCCCATCGCGCGGTGATCGCGGGCCCGTCGCCGCTGCGGGGTCAGGTCGTCGAGAGTCCCGACATCCGCGCCGGGATGGCCATGCTGCTCGCGGCCCTGGCGGCACAGGGCGATTCCGTGATTCAGAACATCGGGCAAATCGAACGGGGGTACGAGCACATCGATACCCGCTTACAAGCGCTGGGAGCCCAGATTGAGCGCCGGTCGTAGTGTAGGGGCGCAGCATGCTGCGCCCGTACTGCAAGAGCAGCCTGTGGGCGATGTCGCCCTGCCTCGCCTCGAGCTGTCGGAGTGGGCCGAGCGGTACGGGCTCGTCGCGGGCATCACGACCCGGCCGCTGAGCCTCGGGTTATGGAGTGAGGAGCCGGTCGGGCAGGTCATCGGCCGGTGGCGCGCGTTCGGCGCCGCATTCGCCAACCGATTTCCCGCCGTTGTCCTCTCCCATCAAGTCCACGGGACCGCGGTGCAGTGGCACGAGCCGCTGCCGGAGGGCTGGCTCATCCTCGATGGGATCGATGGGCATGCCACGAACGCTCCCGGCGTCCTGCTCACGATCACCGTCGCGGACTGCATCCCGGTGTACTTGGCGGTCCCGCGCAAAGGGGTGCTCGCGCTCGTCCACGCGGGTTGGCGTGGCACGGTCGGTGGCATTCTGGAGCGGGCCGTCGACCTGCTGAAGTCGCGTGGCTTCGCCAGAGCGAGCGACATCGTAATGCATTGTGGTGTTGGCATTTGTGGCGAGTGTTATGAAGTAGGTTCTGAGGTGGCCGATCAGTTCGGACGACCCGAGTCGACGCACCTCGATCTGCGCGGGATCCTCGCCCAGCAGGCGCATGGGCTCGGTGTTCGCGACGTCTCGATCTCGCCATGGTGCAGTGCGGAGGAGCGCGAGCGCTTTTTTTCGCATCGCGCGTCGCGCGGCCGCGATGGACGCATGGTTGCCTATCTCGGACGGCCGCGAGGTTGACACTCGGGGTACCCCGGCTACATTCCCCAGCGTGAAGCGGGCGAAGGTCGGCCCGCGATTTTTTTTTCATGCTCACTGAGAGTCTCGTCGAGGCCTTTCGAGCCCGCCTGGAGCCGTTGGGGTTCGACCTGGCCGACCTGCGCATCGGCGGCACGCCGAACCGGCCGCTCGTCCAAGTCCGCATTGACTGTCCGCCACGGAACGTCACGGTCGAGGACTGCAGCCGGGTCAGCCGGGCGCTGGAGCAGTGGCTCGACGCCGGTGGTCCCCTGGGTAATCGCTACGTCTTGGAGGTGTCGAGCCCGGGGATCGAACGGCCCGTGCGCTGGCACCGGCATTGGGTGCAGTTCATGGGGCGAGAAGTGAACGTCAAACTGCCGGGGCTAGGGCGGGTGCGCGCGCGCATCGTCGCCGTGCCGACCGCCGACACGGTGGTGCTCCAGCCGCCGGGCGGCCCGGAGCGGGAATACCGGCTCTCGGAAGTAAAGGATGCTCGCCTCGCGAGCGATACAGACGGCTGATTGCTGATGGCCGACAAGGAATCTTGATGGCAAACACGACTGACGTTGTTGCCGCAATTAAAGAGCTGACGAACACCAAGCAGCTCGAGCGCAGTGAGCTGATCGACCTGCTCAAGGATGGTCTGCACGCCGCGCTCGTGAAGCGCTACGGGCCGAACGTTCGAGCCGAGATCGGCATCGACGAGCTCAAGGGGTCCATCCGCATCGTGGTTCTCAAGACCGTGGTCGAAACGGTCGAGGATCAGGGGACCCAGGTCTCGTTGGAAGAGGCGCGCTACGAGGATCCGGATTTCCAGCCGGGCGATGTGCTCGAGGAAGAAGTGCCGTTCGATCAGTTCGGGCGCACTGCGGTGCAGGCGGCGAAGCAGCGCATCATCCAGCGCGTGCGCGAAGGCGAGCGCAGCCGGATCCGCGAAGAGTTCTCCGGCAAGGTCGGCGAGCTGCTCTCGGGCGAAGTCCAGCAGATCGAGCGCGGCAAGATCGTCGTGATGCTGAACAAGTTCCGCGAAGCCGAAGCGATCATTCCGTATCGCGATCAAAACCACCGCGAGCATTTTCATCAAGGCGACACGATTCGTGCCGTGCTGAAGCGGATCGAGGAAACGCCCAAGGGCCCGCGGCTCATCCTCTCGCGCGCCGATCCCCTGTTCGTGAAGGCGCTGTTCAAGCTCGAGGTCCCCGAGATCCAGCAGCAGATCGTCGAGATCCGCGCCACGGCGCGCGAAGCGGGCAGCCGCACCAAGATCGCGGTCTGGTCGCGCGACGACTCCATCGATCCGGTGGGCGCCTGCGTCGGACTCAAAGGATCGCGCGTCCAGGCGGTCGTGAACGAGCTGAACGGGGAGCGCATCGACATCGTGCCGTGGTCCTCGGACCCGGAGCGCTTTGCCAAGCTGTCGCTCGCGCCCGCGCGCGTCGCGCGCGTCTTTTCCGATCCCGAATCGAAAACGATCCAGGCGATCGTGGATGAAGACCAACTGTCGCTCGCCATCGGGCGCAACGGCCAGAACGTGCGGCTGGCCTCGGAGCTGACGGGGTGGAAGGTCGATCTCTACTCGAGCCGCGAGTGGCTGGAGCGCGGCGGCGAGGGTCCGCTGTTCGCGCCGCTCCCGCCGCCCGATCAGTCCGTCACCCAGGTGAACCTCACCGAGATGAAGGGGCTGTCGCCCGAGCTGGTGGCGGTCCTCGAGCAGGCAGGGAAGAAAACGCTTCAGGACATCCTCGATCTGGAACGTGAAGACGTCGATCAGATCCCGGGGATGACGCCTGATCTCGCCGAGAAGATGATGTCGTTCCTCAACGAGATGACCGAAGAAGGCGGGGAAGAGGAAGAAGCGGGCAAGACCACGGCGTGAGCTCGAAAACCGCCCGGTTGCTGGGGCTCGGCCACAGGGCGGGCAACGTGGTCATCGGCGTGGCAGGAGTTCGAGCAGGGCTGCAGCGGGGCAAGATCTCGTGCGTGGTGCTGGCGGCTGATGCCAGCCAGCGCACGATCGAAAAAGTGGTCCGGCTCGCGGAGGCAAAAGACATTCCGGTGCTGAGAGGACCGGTGGCGGATGAGTTGGGGGCGGTGCTGGGCCGACCGCCCGTGCAGGCGGCGGGTGTGAGCGACCCCGCATTGGCGCGAGGACTGATAGCCGATAGCCGATAGCCGATAGCCGATAGCCGATAGCCGATAGCCGATAGCTGATAGCGAGGATAAGTGGCAACGACGCGCATTCATGATTTGGCAGCGGAGTTCGGGATCTCCAGCGAGCTGCTGATGGGCATGCTCAAGGAGATGGACATCTTCGTGCGCAGTCACCTGACGCCGCTCAAGGACGAGCAGGTGTCGCTGATGCGGGCGCGGTGGGAGCGCGACAAGCGCAAGCAGAAGCAGCCCGCCGCGGCGCCCAAGCGTCGCCGCGCGGCTGCGAAGGCGGCCCCCGCCGAGCCGGCGCCCGAGCCCGTGTCGGACAGCCGGCCCAAGCGTCGTCGCCGGACCGCTGCCGAAGTCGCGGCCGCGGATGCGGTGGAGGCGGAGCGGGCCGCCGCCGAGGCCGCCGAAGTCGAGCGGGCGCGCGTCGCGCTCGAGACGGCCGCGCGCGAGCAGGAGGAGGAGAAGGCCGCGCCGTCGCTCGAGGAACGAGCCGCGGCGTTGTTCAAGGACCTGGCGCCGGCCGAGCCCGCCGAGACGGCGGCCACGGTGACGTTCGCTCCGCTGCCGTCGTCCGGCGCCCCCGCGCCGCCGATGTTTTCGTCGCCATCGTCGCCGCCCTCCGCCCCCCCCGCCCGGCCATTCATTCCGATGCCGGTGCGCCCGCGCCCTGTTCCAGTCGCGCGGGGGACACCGTCCGGTCCGGGCAGCACGGTTCCGCCCCGGCCCGTGGCCTCGGCCGCTCCCGGCGCGGCGCCACTCGATGAGCGCCGCCGCGAGAAGGGCAAGAAGCGCAAGAAGGGCAAGAAGTCGCTGGTGGATCAGGAAGCCGTCGCGCAGAACATCTCCCGGACGCTCGCCACGCTGAAGGCACCGGTCGGCAAGAAGGGCGTGCACCGCCGCGAAGAGGGGCCGACGTTCCGCGAAGTGCAGGCGGAGCGCCGCCGTGAGGAGCTGGAGCGCGAGAAGACGCTGGTGCGCGTGACGGAGTTCATCACCGTCTCGGAGCTGGCGAACACGCTCAAGGTGCCGCCGACCCAGATCGTCACGTTCGCCTTCAAAGAGCTGGGCCAGATGGTGACGATCAACCAACGCCTCGACTTCGACATGATCGAGCTGATCGCGTCGGCGTTCAACTTCCAGGCGGTGCGCGAAGAGGAATACGCCACCACCCAGACCGAAAAGACCTCGGACGCCGTCGAGACGCTGAAGCCGCGGCCCCCGGTCGTGACGATCATGGGGCACGTCGACCACGGCAAGACGTCGCTGCTCGACTACGTCCGCAAGGCCAACGTCGTCGCGGGTGAAGCCGGCGGCATCACTCAGCACATCGGCGCGTACCAGGTCACGCTGAAAGACCACCGCAAGATCACGTTCCTCGACACGCCGGGCCACGAAGCCTTCACCGCGATGCGCGCCCGGGGCGCGCAGGTCACCGATCTCGTCGTGCTGGTCGTCGCCGCCGATGACGCGATCATGCCCCAGACGGTCGAGGCGATCTCGCACGCCAAGAACGCCGGCGTGCCGCTGGTGGTCGCGATCAACAAGATCGATCTGCCCACGGCCAACGTGCAGAAGGTGAAGCAGGACCTGCTGGCGCACGGTGTCGTGCTCGAAGAGTTCGGCGGCACCACCCTGGCGACGCCGATCTCCGCCAAGAAGGGCACCGGCATCGACGAGCTGCTCGACCAGATCCTGCTGCAGGCCGAGCTGCTCGACCTCAAGGCGAATCCCGATCGCAAGGCGCAGGGCACCGTGCTCGAGGCGACGCTCGATCCGGGCAAGGGCGCGATTGCCACGATTCTCGTACAGACGGGCACCCTCCGGGTCGGCGACGACTTCATCTGCGGTCAGTACTCGGGCCGCGTGCGCGCGATGTACGACGAGCGCGGCGGCCCGGAAACCGAAGTCGGCCCGTCCACGCCGGTGCAGATCCTCGGCTTCGAGGGCGTGCCCGAGGCCGGCGACACGTTCCTCGCGATGGCCGACGCGGCCGAAGCGCGCGACATCGCGCAGAAGCGCCAGCGGCTCGAGCGCGAGGCGCAGCATCGTCGTACGGGCCGCGTGAAGACGCTGGAAGACTTCATGGCCGAAGCGGCCGCGGGTGGCGTCGCGACGCTGCGGATCATCATCAAGGCCGACCAGGGCGGTCCCGCCGAAGCGCTCGCCGATGCGCTGGCGCAGCTCTCGACCAAGGAAGTGAAGGTCGAGGTCGTGCACCGCGGCGTCGGCGCGATCACCGAGTCGGACGTGCTGCTCGCCCGCGCCTCGGGCGCGATCATCGTCGGCTTCCATGTGCGTCCGGATTCCAACGCCCGGGCGGCAGCGGATCGCGAGCGGGTCGAGATCCGCACCTATCGCATCATTTACGAGGCGGTCGAAGAGGTCAAACTGGCGATGGAAGGCCTGCTTGCGCCCGAGAAGAAGGAAGTCATCCTGGGCGAGGCCGAGGTGCGCCAAATATTCAAGATCGCCAAGGTCGGTACGATCGCGGGCTGCTTCGTGCGCAGCGGGGTCATCCCGCGCACGGGGCGCGTCCGCGTCATTCGCAACGGCGTCGAGGCGTACGACGGCACGCTGGCGTCGCTCAAGCGCTTCAAGGACGACGTCCGCGAGGTCCGCGAAGGCTTCGAGTGCGGGATGGGCGTCGAGAACTTCAACGACATCAAGGTCGGCGACCTGATCGAGTCATACCGGATCGAGGAGGTCGCGCGCTCCCTCAGCGCCACTGAGTCGTGATCGTGGGCGTGATGGTCTGGGAGCTGCACCTCCCGGCGTGCCAGTCGCTCAAGGACAAACGCACCATCGTGAAGAGCCTCAAGGATCGGATGCACAATCGCTTCAATCTGTCGGTCGCCGAAACCGGGCATCACGATCTGTGGCAGCGGGCCGAGCTGACGGCCGCCGTCGTGAGCACCGACCGGCAGCATGCCGAGAGCGTGTTGCGCTCGGCCGACCAGCTGGTCGCCGGAGCGGACGGCGCACGGATCGTGGACACGAGTACGAGCTATCTCTGAGATGAAACGCCGCAGCCATCGTCCCGAGCGCGTGAGCGAGATGGTCCGCCACGCCGTTGGCGCGTTTCTCACGGGCGACGTCCGCGATCCGCGGATCGGGTTCGTCACGGTGACCGCCGTGGAGGTGTCGCCGGATCTGTCCCACGCCAACGTGCGGGTCAGCGTCCTGGGGACGGACGAGGAAAAGGCCAGGTCGCTGGAGGGTCTCGCGAGCGCCGCGCGCTACTTGCGGGCGCAGCTTTCGAAGGAGCTCCACCTGCGCACCAGTCCCGAGCTGCACTTCCATCTGGACCGCGGGATCGAGCACGCGCAGCGCATCGACCGCGTGCTCAAGGAGCTGAAGGAGTCGGACGACTGAAGAACGGGGGCCTCGTGTTGGTGGCCAAGCCGGCCGGCCCCACGTCCCATGACGTCGTCGATGGTGTGCGGCGCGCGCTCGGCGAACAGCGCGTGGGCCATCTGGGCACACTGGATCCGTTCGCCAAGGGATTGCTGGTGCTGGTGGTCGGCCGGGCGACGCGCCTGGCGCCGTTCGCGGCGGAGTGGCCCAAGTCCTACGACGGCGTGATCCGGCTCGGCGTAACGACCGATACCGATGATCTCACCGGCAATGTCGTGGCCACGGCGTCGTGGACTGGGATCACGCCGGCGGAGCTGGCCGAGGTGATCGAGCGGTTTCGGGGCCGGCACGAGCAGACGCCGCCGGCGTATTCGGCGGTCAAGGTCGCGGGGGAGCGCGCGTACCGCCGCGCGCGGCGCGGCGAGACGGTGGCGCTGGAGCCGCGCAGCGTCGACATCCGCGAGCTCGAGATCGTCGAAGCCGCCGTGCCGGACCTGCAGTTTCGCGCGACCGTGAGCGCGGGCACGTATCTGCGCGCCCTGGCCCGGGACATCGGGGCCGCGCTGGGCTGCGGCGCGCATCTCGCCGCATTGCGGCGCACGGCGGTCGGGCCGCTGCAGCTCGAAGACGCGGTGCCGCCGGAGGCGGTGACCGCGCGGACGGTGCGGGATGCGGCAATCCTGGTCGCGCACATGCCGCGCCGGGAGGTAGATAAGAAGGAACGGGACGCGCTGATCCACGGTCGACCCATACGGATCGACCCGATAGCCGATAGCCGATACCCGATAGCCGTGTTTTCGGGCGATGCGCTGCTGGCCGTCGCCGAGCAGGTGGGCGACCTTCTCAAGCCCCGCGTCGTGGTGGCGGAAGACTGATGGCGGCTCGCGGCGCGGTGGTCACGGTGGGTACCTTCGATGGCGTGCACCGCGGCCATGAGGCGGTGCTCGCGGAAGTGACGCGGCGGGCGCGTGCCGGCGGTTGGACGAGCGTGCTGGTGACGTTCGATCCGCATCCGCTCGCCGTGGTGAATCCGGCGGCGGCGCCGAAGCTGCTGACGCTGCCCGAGGAAAAGCGGCTGCTGGTCGCGGCGCAGGGGATCGAGCAGTTCGTCCTGATGCCGTTTACGCCGGCGGTCGCGCAGCTCGACGCGGAAGCGTTCGTGCGCCGGGTGCGCGACGAGTTCGCGATGCGCGAGTTCGTGATGGGCTACGATCACGGGTTCGGCCGGGGGCGCGCCGGAGACGTCGAGCTGGTGCAGGGGCTCGCGCGGCAGCACGGGTTCGAGACGGCGGTGGTGGGTGCCGTGCGTGACGACAGCCAGCCGGTGTCGTCGACGCTGATTCGCACGGCGCTCGCGCACGGCGATCTCGATGCGGCGGCGCGCTGGCTGGGACGATCGTACGGGATTCGCGGCACGGTGGTGCGGGGCGCGGGGCGGGGCAAAACGATCGGGATTCCGACGATCAACCTCGAGGCGCCGGATCCGCGCAAGCTGCTGCCGCCGGATGGTGTCTACGCGGTTCGTGTGACGATCGGAGAGCAGGGAGCGGGGAGCAGGGAGCAGTACGGGGGCATGATGAATCAGGGCCCCCGGCCGACATTTGGTGAGCAGGCTCGCGCGCTCGAGGTCCATCTGTTCGATTTCGACGGCGAGTTGTACGGGGAGACCGTGGACGTGGCATGGGTCCGTCGCCTGCGCGACGTGCAGGCGTTCCTATCCCGCGAGGCGCTGGTGGCGCAGCTGGAGCGCGACCGCCAGGCGGCCCGGGCGACCCTCAACCGGTAGAGAGGAACGATGGGGAAGATTCGTCAGCGGCTGTTGGTCATCGGCATCCTCGTGGTGCTCAGCATCGTGGCGCTCATTCCACGCAACGTCACGATGCGCGTGCCGGACCCTGTGACGGGCCGGATGAAGGACACGACGGTGCGGCGCGTGCCGATCAAGCTGGGGCTCGACCTCCAGGGCGGCATTCACCTCGCGCTCGAGGTGGACGAATCCAAGGGTCCCGTGCCCGACTGTGCCGACGCGATTCAGCGCGCCGAGAAGGTCGTGCGCACCCGCATCGACGAGTTCGGGACGACCGAGCCGGTCGTCCAGATCCAGGGCCGCTGCCGGCTGATCGTCGAGCTCGCGGGCGAGAAGGATCCGGCCCGCGCCAAGGGCGTGATCCAGCGAACCGCGTTCCTCGAGTTCCGCATCACCGACATGAAGAACACGTTCCGCGACGCGCTCCCGGCGATCGACGCCGCCTTGCGCCGCGCGGGCATCAAGTCGCGGACCACGGCACCCTCCGCCGTGACGCAGCTGTTCGGCGACACGGCCAAGGCGCAGCGCGAGGACACCGCGGACGCGAATACGGCCGGCGTGCTCTCGTCGCTCTTGTTCCAGGGACAGCTGCCTGGTGAGTTCCTCGTGCCCGAGGAGCAGTGGCTGCTCGTTGACAGTCTGATCGCGCGCCCCGACGTGCGCGCGGCAATGCCGCGCGGCATCGAGTTGCGCTGGGGCGCGGCCTCGGAGTCCCGCGGGGCGCGCGCCTTTCGCGCGCTGTACGCGGTCGATTCGCGCCCGATCATTACCGGTGAGGAGCTGGTCAAAGCCAACGCGAACCGCGATCAGGTGACGAATCAGTCGATCGTCACCTTCCAGCTGAGCCGCCGCGGCGGCCGCAAGTTCGGGCAGGAAACGGCGCGCCACATCGGCGATTACATGGCGATCATCCTCGACGGCCGGGTGCAAGGCCAGCCGCCCGTGATCCGCAGCCAGATCAACGCGAACGGCCAGATCGAGCTCGGCACCAAGCCGCTGCAGGAAGCGAGTGACCTGGCGCTGGTGCTGCGCGCCGGCGCGCTCCCCGCGCCGCTCATGATCGTCGATGAGCGCGCGATCAGCGCCACGCTGGGCGCCGATTCCATCAAGGACGGCATCCGCGCGGGCGTGGTCGGGGTCGTGCTCGTGATCGTCATCATGATCGGCTACTACCGGATGGC
>Ga0137323_1000232_pt1 | contig 16086 bp, 15 predicted proteins | sample EasRivERMZT423_2_FD_102285 | JGI IMG/M metagenome (GOLD analysis project Ga0137323, IMG submission 102285) | Soil microbial communities from meander-bound floodplain in the East River, Colorado, USA - East River MetaG ERMZT423_2 | ecosystem: Environmental > Terrestrial > Soil > Floodplain ... | reverse complement strand
GATCGACCAGGGCGTCGTGGGGAGATTGCCACCGTAAATCGACGAGCAGCCGGTGGCGTTGGCGACGAGCATGCGGTCGCCGAACAGGCGCGAGAGCAAGCCCAGGTAGGGGGTCTCGCCGCATCCCGCGCACGCACCCGAGAACTCGAACGTCGGCTCCAGGAACTGGGTGCCGCGCACCGTCGAGAAATCGACTTGCGCGCGCTCCGTCACGGCCAGCGATTCGAAGAACGCCACGCTCGCCCGCGACCGCTCGAGAATGGGCTCACGCTCCGTCAGATTGATCGCTTTGCGCGATCCGGCCGCCTCGCCGTCAGCCCGTTCGTCCGGCGACTCGGCCGGGCATACCTCCACACACAAACCGCAGCCGGTGCAGTCCTCCACATACACCTGGAGCGTGTAGCGCGTGGTGGGGAAGCCGCGTTCGTCGATCGGGGCCGATGGGAAGCCGGCGGGCGCGCCCACGAGCCGAGCGTCATCCACGAGCCCGGCGCGAATGGCGGCGTGCGGGCAGATCATCGCGCAGTTGCCGCATTGAATGCACGTGCGCGGATCCCATTCGGCCACACTCTCGGAGATGTTGCGCTTTTCCCAGCGCGACGTCGCGCTCGGATAAGTGCCGTCGACGGGCAGCGCGCTCACCGGGAGGGCATCGCCCCGTCCCGCCAACATCGGCCCCGTCACGCGTTGCACGAACTCGGGAGCGGCCGCCGGCACCACCGGCCGGATGTCGATGTGGCTCGTGGCGCTGGCCGGGACGGGCATCGGGCGCAGCCGTTCCAGCGTCGCGTCCACCGCAGCGCAGTTCGCGCGCACGACGTCCTCGCCCTTGTGGCCGTAGGTCTTGCGAATGGCTGCCTTGATCTTCTCCAGCGCCTGCTCGCGCGGCAGCACGCCCGAAATCCCGAAGAAGCAGGTCTGCAGGACGGTATTGGTCCGTCCCGGGATGCCCGCGGCGCGCGCCACGGCGCTCGCGTCGATGACCCACACCGCCAGCCTCTTGCGGATGATCTGTTGCTGTACGGCGCGCGGCAGGCGGCGCCACGTCTCCGCGGGATCGTACGGGCTGTTGAGCAGGAAGGTCGCGCCCTCGGCCGCGACGTCGAGAACATCGATCGCATGCAGGAACGAGAATTGATGGCACGCGACGAACTGCGCGCGATCCACGAGATACGCGGACTGGATCGGCGCGTGGCCGAACCGCAGGTGCGACACGGTGCGCGAGCCCGATTTCTTCGAATCGTAGACGAAGTAGCCCTGCACGAAGAGGTCCGCCTCCTCGCCCAGGATCTTGCAGCTGTTCTTGTTCGCGCCGACGGTGCCGTCGGCGCCGAGGCCGTAGAAGACGGCGCGGAACGTGTCGTCGGGCTCGGTGCGGAAGCCGGGATCGTACGGCAGGCTGGTGTGACCGACATCATCGTCGATACCAACCACGAAGTGATTGCGCGGGCGAGGTGCCTTCAGCTCGTCGAGCACCGCCTTCACCATCGCCGGCGTGAACTCCTTCGAGGAGAGGCCGTAGCGCCCGGCGATCACGGGGAACGTGCGGCCGCCTTCCGCCAGCGCCGCCACGACGTCGAGGCACAACGGTTCCGCGATCGCACCGCTTTCCTTCGTGCGGTCGAGCACGGCCACGGCGCCGGTGGTTGCGGGCAGCGCGGCGAGGAAATGCCGTACCGAAAACGGCCGGAACAGCCGCACCTGCAGCACGCCGACCCGCTCGCCGCGCGCCACCAGCCAGTCGACGGTCTCGCGCGCGGTCGCGGCGCTCGAGCCCATCAGCACCACGACGCGCTCGGCGTCGGGCGCACCGAAATACTCGAACAATCCGTATTGCCGGCCCGTGCGCTCGGCGAAGTGCCGCATCGCGCGCTCCACGATGCCGGGCGTGCGCGCGAAGAACGGATTGGCCGCCTCGCGGCTCTGGAAGTAGACGTCGGGATTCTGCGCGGTGCCGCGGATGAACGGCGTGTCGGGATTCAGCGCGCGCGCGCGATGCGCGCGCACCAGGTCGTCGTCGATCAGCGCGCGCAGATCGTCGTCCGACAGGCCGACGATGCGCGCGAGCTCGTGCGACGTGCGAAAGCCGTCGAAGAAATGCAGGAACGGCACGCGTGCCTCGAGCGTCGCCATCTGCGCGATGAGGGCGAAGTCCTGCGCCTCCTGCACCGAGCCGGACGCCAGCAGCGCGAAGCCGGTGGGCCGCACGGCCATCACGTCCTGATGATCGCTAAAGATGCTCAGCGCGTGCGCGGCGATCGAGCGCGCGGCGACGTGCAGGACCGCGCTCGTCAGCTCGCCGGCGATCTTGTACATGTTGGGGATCATCAGTAGCAGGCCCTGCGACGCCGTGAAGGTCGTCGCGAGCGCGCCGGCCTGGAGCGCGCCGTGCAGCGCGCCCGCCGCCCCGCCCTCGCTCTGCATCTCCACGACCTCGGGCACCGATCCCCAGATGTTGGTGCGGCCTTCGCTCGCCCACTCGTCGGCCAGCTCGGCCATGGTGGACGACGGGGTGATGGGGAAAATCGCGCACAGCTCGTTGGTGCGGTACGCGACGCTGGCGCACGCCTCGTTGCCGTCGACGATCAGCGCGGTCATGATGCGACCGCCGGTTCGGGTGTGAGCTGAATCGCGTGCGAGGGGCATTGCTCGAAGCAGACGGCGCACCCGGTGCAGCGATCGTAATCGAAGGCATAGCGCAGGCCTGGCCCCAGCTTGGTGATGGCGCGCTCCGGACAGGCGCCGAGGCACGCATCACACTCGAAGCAGTTGCCGCAGGACAGACACCGCTTTGCCTCGAACAGCGCCTCGCTCGCCGTCAGCCCCTGGACCACCTCACCGAAGTCGCGCCGGCGGATCTCGAGGGGGATGCGCGCCTGCGCCTGCGGTGAGACATGCCGCGCGAACCAGAGGCGCAGCTGATCGAACGTGGCCTCGCCGCGGACCAGCGGCTTCTGGTAGACGGTGCCGCGCAGCCAGGCGTCGATGTGACGGGCGCCCTTCTTGCCGTGGCCCACGGCGACGGTGACGGAGCGCTGCGCGGGAATCATGTCGCCGCCCGCAAACAGGCCCGGCCGGCCCGTCATCATGCACTGGTCCACTTCCACCGTGCCGTCCGGCAGTGCCACGCAGCCACGCATCCCGGCGAGGAACCGCGTGTCCGCCTCCTGCCCGACGGCAAGGACGACGGCATCGGCCTCGAGTGTTTCGTACTTCCCCGTGCCGCGCGCTTTGCCGTCGGCGCCGACCTCCATCACCTCGATGCGCAGGTCGTGACCGTCCGCCGACGCAATGCTGCGCAGCCAATGAATCCGAATGCCCTCTTCCATCGCCTCGTCGGCTTCGAAGGGCAAGGCAGGCATGTGGGCGTAATCGCGCCGGTAGATGATGAGTGGCTCATGTCCCATGCGGAGCGCGGTGCGGGCAGCGTCCATCGCGGTGTTGCCGCCCCCGTAGATGGCGACGCGCCGTCCCAGTTGCGGTGGCGCACCGCGGCTCACGTCCTGCAGGTAGCTGAGCGCGTCCACCATGCGCACCGCGTCGGTCGCAGGGATATCCACGCGCTTGGAGAGGTGGGCGCCCACGGCCACGAACACCGCGTCGAATCCGCCACCGGACCACTCACGCTCGAGATCCTCGACGCGCGTGTTGAGCGTGATCGTGACGCCCTTCTGCCTGATGCGCTGGACCTCGGCGGCAAGTACGTCGCGTGGCAGCCGGTAGGCGGGAATGCCGAAGTGCATCATCCCACCTGCGACCGGCCCCGCGTCGCGGATCTCGACGGCGTGACCGAGGCGCCGCAGGTGGTAGGCCGCCGAGAGACCGCTCGGCCCGGCGCCGACGATCAGGACGTGCTTGCCGGTCGGCGGCCCAACCTCGGGCGTCCATCCTTCGGCCAGCGCGCGATCGCCCAGGAACCGCTCCACCGCGTGGATGCTGACGGCGTCGTCGAGCTGGACGCGATTGCACGACGTTTCGCACGGGTGATAGCACACCCGACCGTGCACCGCCGGCAACGGATTGTCGTCGAGGATTCTGAGCCACGCCTCGCGGTCCTTGCCGGCCTGCGCCAGGGCGAGCCAGGCCTGGACGTTCTCGCCGGCCGGACACGCGTTGTTGCACGGAGGACGCAGATCGACATACTCCGGCCGTCGCGCGCGCGACGGGCCGGTGCCCCGCTTGCGTCCCAGATCCACGGGCTGTGTGAGATCGGCCATGCCCCTCCTTCCTCCAACACAGCCCTGCCGTAGAGAGGACGAGGTGAGAAAAACGTGAGGGTTCCTTCAGCCTCCGTTCTCGCAACCAAACGAGGATTCGCTCGGCGACGGCCGGCCCGGGGCGGAGCCGAGCGCGGCCCCCGGCGTGAGGGTCTTGTTCCTCGCTATAAGGGACACGTAGCTTGGGAGTCGAGCAGGATACTCCAGCGGGAGGTACCGGGCGTGAAAGCGTCGATTGGGGCAGTCGTCCTGGCGTTGTGTGGGGCGGCGTTCGTGCAGCCGGGCACGCCGACCAAGGCGCAGACGAAGGTGACGGTGGCGATCACGTCGCCCCTGAACGGCGACACGGTGACGAGCTCGGTGCTCATCAAGCTGCGGGCGACCGGGGTTCGGATCGCCCCCGCGACTGTCGAGCAGCGCGGCACGGGCCATCATCACCTGTTCGTGGATCACGAGCTGAAGTGGATCAACGACACGATCCCGGCGGGGAGCCCGGGGATCATTCATTTGGCGCGGGGCCAGACCGAGTTCCGGCTCGATTCCCTCGCGCCGGGTCCCCATCGCGTGATCGCCCTAATCGCGGATTGGAACCACGTTCCCCTGTACCCACTCGTCGCGGATACCGTGACGTTCACGGTGAAGTAGCGCCTAGAGCCACCGGGCGGCGGCCGGGAGTCTTGAGCCGGACAAACGGGGTCGGGGGTGGCGTAGAAGTTCCTGCCTGAAGTCTTCTTCATCTTGCCTACAACACACCTTCAACGTCGACCTGTAGGCTTGCACTCTGATGAGGAGCGTCGCGAGCTGTCACGGAGAGGCGAGCGCGGTGACGGGTTGGCCTCGCGGTCTGCGCGTAGCCCTCGTCGGCGCCCCCAACGTCGGCAAGAGCGCACTGTTCAACCGCCTCACCGGACGCTACGTCACGGTTTCAAACTATCCGGGGACATCGGTCGAGATCGCGCGGGGCGCAGGGACATTCGGTGGCGTCGCCGGCGAGGTGCTCGACACGCCGGGCCTGTACTCACTATTGGCAACGAGCGACGACGAGCGTGTCGCGCAACGACTCCTGCTTGATGGCACGGCCGACGTGGTCGTCCACGTCGTCGACGCGAAGAATCTACCGCGCATGCTGGCGCTCACCCTCCAGCTCCTCGAGTTGGGCCGTCCGCTGGTCATCGCCTTGAACATGATGGACGAGGCCGAGCGGCTCGGTTTGCGTTTGTTCCCGGGCGAGCTCGCGCGGCGTCTCGGCGTTCCGGTCGTCCCAGTGGTTGCGGTGACGGGGTGGGGAATTGCCGAGCTGCGGTCCGCGATCCTACATGCGTGCACGTCCCCCGTGCCGCTGCCCCCCGTCTACGGAAACGGTGTGGGCACCGCGCTCGGTAGGCTCCGCGGCCGCCTCGCCGGCGTTTACCCCGTCGATCCGGCGGCGTTTGCAGCCTTGCTCCTCCAGGGCGATGCGAATGCCCAGGCCGCGGTGCGCCGTCATGAGCGGGACGGCGGCCGGTGGGCGATTGCGGCGGCCCGCGACCTCGCCAGTGGTTTCGATGCCCCGGCCCCATACCGGGTCGCGGTCGAGCGGCAGCGCGCCGTCGAGGTGCTGCTCGATCGCGTGCTGCTCGCCTCACCGCCCCGCAGCCGTGCGTACGAGCGCCGGCTCTTGGACTGGCTGGGTCGCGCGCTAGGCCGTCCTGCCGTGGGGGTTCCCGCGCTCGCCGTCGTACTGTACGTCGGACTGTACCTGTTCGTCGGGCGATTCGGAGGGGGCACCCTCGTGGATTGGCTCGAGCATGTGGCATTCGACAGGTGGATCAGTCCGTTCTTCGAGCGTCTCGTCGCCGGGCTGCCATCGGACGCCATGCGCGCGCTGTTCGTGGGCGAGTACGGACTGCTCACGCTGGGGCTGCGGTATGCCGTCGGCATCATCCTGCCGATCGTTGGCGCGTTCTTTTTGTTTTTCGCCGTGCTCGAAGACTCCGGCTATCTCCCGCGCATCGCCTTGCTCGTCGACCGCGTCTTCAAGCGCCTCGGTCTCTCGGGGCGCGCCGTGATTCCTATGGTTTTGGGGTTCGCGTGCGACACGATGGCGACGATGGTGACTCGTACTCTGGAGACCCGCCGCGAGCGCGTGCTGGCCACACTGCTCCTCGCCCTCGCGATCCCCTGCTCGGCGCAGCTCGGCGTGATTCTGGCCCTCATGGCCGGCCAGCCGCTGGTGCTTGGCGTCTGGATAGCCGCCGTGGTTGGCACGTTCGTCCTGGTCGGCGCCGTTGGCGCGCGGGTCCTTCCCGGCGCGCCGCCGCTGTTTCACATGGAGCTGCCGCCGCTCCGCGTCCCGCGCGCCGGCAACGTGCTCGTCAAGACGTACACGCGGATGCAATGGTATTTCCTCGAAGTCCTGCCGCTCTTTCTCCTGGCCAGCATCCTGCTGTGGATCGCCGATCAGACAGGCATGCTCGCGGCTGCCGTAGCCGGTGTCGAGCCCGCCGTGGCCGCCCTCGGCCTCCCCGCGGATGCCGCTCGCATCTTCCTGTTCGGCTTCTTCCGGCGCGACTACGGCGCGGCTGGTTTGTACGATCTCAATCATCAGGGTTTGCTCGATCCGGTCCAGCTCGCGGTGGCGGGCGTGACGCTCACGCTGTTCGTGCCCTGTATCGCCCAGTTCCTGATGATGATGAAGGAGCGAGGAGCGAAGACCGCGCTGGCGATGCTCGCCTTCATCACGCCGTTCGCATTCGGCGTCGGGTTCCTAGTGAACATCGTGTTGCGGTGGTTGAGATGATTGCCCGGCGCGTGGTGTGCGGCTTGTGCGCGCTGGAGTTCCTGGAGGACATGGGACAACCGGTTTGTCGTGCCTGTCCGCTCGCCGGCATCTGCCACAACGTCCGTTGCCCGAATTGTGGCTATGAGAACGCCCTTCCGCCCGCCTGGCTCGCGCGCCTCGCGGGGCGATTCAGTCCGTGACGACGATCGAGTGGCTGCGCAAGCGCCTGCTGCCCGGCACGCCACGCGGCTGGGCCGATGAGTGCGCCACCGGACTGCCCGTGCCGGAAGCCGACCGCTGCGCGGCAGTCGACTGCGAGTCGGTGCCGCTCACCAGCTTGGCAGAGGGCGAGCGCGGGTGTATAACGTGCCTGCAGGATCCTGGATCAGCCAGCGCCGCAAAGGTAGCTGCGCTGGGCGCGCTCCCCGGGATCGAGCTCGAGCTGGTCCAACGATTCCCAGCATTTGTGTTCCGCATCGGCTACGCGGAGGTCGCTGTTGACACGGAACTCGCTGAGTCCATCCGCGTGCGCCGCATAACTCGACCGAGAGGAAGGTTCAAATGAAACGGATTCAACTGATCGGCATCGGACTGTCCCTGATCGCTCTGCCGCTCGCCGCCCAGGACACGACGCGCCCGCGACCGCCCGGCCCAGGGCCGCGCGCCGGGATGGGAATGCACGGACCGCATGGCGGGGGTGCCATGATGGGCATGATGCACGACATGATGGGCCCCATGATGAGGGTCATGGCGTATGAGCCGGGGCATTTGCTGGCGTGGAAGGACTCCCTGCGACTCACTAACGATCAAGTCACCAGACTCACGGCGATCCATGACGCGGCCAAGGCGGCTCATGACGCGGCTGCGGGCGGCGCGAAGACGCACATGAATGCGGTGTCACAGGCGTTTCAAGCGGCCGCTCCCGACACGAATGCGCTGCGAGCGCATTTCAACGAGGCGCATGCGGCGATGGGCAAGGCGCATGGAGTGATGCTCTCGGCGGCCGCGCAAGCGAAAGCCGTTCTCACCGACGCGCAGCGCCAGCAGGTCAACGTGTGGGCGGACGCAATGCAGCAGCGCATGCTGCAGCAGCGCATGATGTGACGTCTCATAATTGATTCAAGGTCGCTTCACGACGCGACTGCTAGGTTGTACACGGCCACCAGGAACGGTGGCCAATGCGGGACGATGCAAGTCGCCGGCCGCATGTTCACCGGATGTCCAACCGGTACAGGAACGCGAAATCCGGCGGCCTCCAGCCCTCGCTCGAACGGACGAGCGAGGGCTGTTTCTTTTCACCGGCGATTCACCCTGGATTCACCCGCATACGAATAGATTGCCCCGCAGCATCAGAGAGATGTTTCCCCGCAGAGGAGGTGAATTCTATGTTCGGAGTGATTCGCAAGGCCCCACGTGATCCATGGTTCGAGCTGCTCTATAACCTCGAGCGGCGCATGGGTCGGGGGTTCAATGAGCCCTTCATGGGCTACGATTGGCCGGGTGTTGAGACAAACACCGCTGTGTGGACGCCGGTGGTGGACATTTTCGAGGAGGCGGAGTATCTCCGCATCACGGCGGAGGTGCCGGGTGTGAAGCCGGAGAACGTGAAGATCCTCGTCGAGGGCAATCTCCTCACGATCCAGGGCACGAAGGAGCAGGTGGCGGAGGCAAAGACGGAGAAAGTGCATCGCTATGAGCGGACGTATGGCTCGTTCGAGCGCACCTTCACGCTCCCCACGACCGTGGATCCGGAGCACATCAAGGCTCAGTATGAGGCCGGTGTGTTGACGCTGACGCTGCCCAAGATCGAGAAGGCCAAACCCCGTCAGATCGCCGTGGAGATCACGCCGGAGAAGAAGCTGAAAGCATGAGTTGGGTGCCGGCGTGTAAGCCGTCAGCCCTCGCCGCCGGTGAGCGAGGGCTGATGCACGTCTAGTGCTTGGACTTTATGTACTCGATACCGGGTGCGACGGTCGCGCGCCACGCCGCCTCGACGGTCGGCGTGCACTCCCGATCGAATTGTTTCACCGTGTCGATGAGCGCGTCGATGAAGGGACGGTAGAGGGCGGGCGGGATGTTCAGATCGCGCCGGCTGTGCCGCTCGGCCACGCGGGTGAGCAGCGTCGGCTCCTTGACCGGGTGATTTGGGAAGACGAGTAGGAGACCGATGGCGTGGCGCAGCAGCTTGTTCTGTTGCTCGAAATTGGTGTGGGCGAAGCGTGGCGCCGCCTCCGGGCACGCGGCCAGGAAGTTTCGGTAGAACGCCGGCAGGAAATCCGCGGCCTCGCAACAGCGATCGTAGCTCGCCTTGGCTACCGCAGTCGTCGCCCTGTCACCCATGACCGACAAAGGTGCCGCCCCAATCGCGGCGCGGCAACGTCCCCCAGCCGCTCTATGAAGGACGCCTGTTGATTCCGAGCAGGGTATACAGGGGGCACGTCCGGAAGAGGGCGGTGCCGATGAAGATCACGCCGATAAAGCCGAGCGCGAGTGCCACGAGCGGGCGGTCCTGGAGCATTGCCGAGTTCAACAGCAAGACGCCCCCCACAAAGCCACGCACGCCCGCGTCGCGCGATCCCACATTCTTGGAGCTCATGGCGACAATCTCGAGAGGAGGCAGTGAACATCGTGGCAATCGGGTATGAGCGCCCCTTCATCCGCAGTCGCGGAGCCCGGGGGCAGGGTATACTGGTCCATGGCTGAGACTCCCATGGCGACGGTCGCCTGCCCGTTCTGCGGCACGCTCAATCGCGTCGACCTCACGCGCCTCGTCCAGCACCCCAAATGTGGCAAGTGTGGCAAACCCATCCTGCTCGACCGGCCGATCGCCGTTTCGGACTCGGTATTCGACACGGTGACGGCGGAAACGACGGTCCCGGTGGTGGTCGATTTTTACGCTGACTGGTGCGGGCCGTGCAAAATCATGGCGCCGCTGCTCGACGACGTGGCGCAGCGCCGCGCCGGTCAAATCCTCTTTGCGAAGCTCGATACCGACCGCCATCCGCTCACGGGCCCACGGTTCGGAATCCGAGGGATCCCCACGCTGATCGCGTTCCGCAACGGCAAGGAGGTCGCGCGGCGCGTCGGCGCCGTACCGCCCACCGAGTTGGAGAAGTTCCTGAACGACATCTAGTCGGACCAGCGCAGCGTCGCGACCGCGCCGGCCGGGAGCGCGTACTCCAGCGCGCGTCCGTGCGAGCGCACCTTGAACCGCCGATCGTCTCCGGGGGGGCCGGTATTCACCACGATCAGCACCGTCGTCCGATCCGGATTGCGGAACGCAACACTCTCGAGTCCCTCCACTGCCGTCGACGACCAGATCCGCCGCGCTCCCGGTCTCACGAACCGGCTGGCGTGCGCCAGCGCGTAGTACTCCACGTTGCGTGTGACCTCACCCGATTTGGAATCGATCGTCACGACGCCGCGGCAGTTCCCGCACCCACCCAGGTGCGGCCCGTGAGACTCATCCAGCGCGAGATTCCAGAACAGGACGCCACGCGCCCAGTTCCGCGTCGCGCCGATGATGAGCGTCCGTACGTTCCACACGAGATTGTCGCCGAACTTGGGCGCCCACTCACCGCCGGAGCATTCCGTGAAGTAGGTATCGACGCCAGGGAAGGAGTCGTGTACCGCCGTTTGCGCCGTGACCTCGCCGCCATAACAGTGCCACGCAACCCCCGCGATATAGCGCCGCGCGACGCTGTCCCTGAGCACGGCGAGCGGCGACTGCGGCTCATCCCAGTTGTGATCCCAATCGAGAATGAGCGTGCGTGATCCCACACGGGCGAGCCGGGGCCCGAGGAAGTCCCCGACAAAGCGCGCCCGCGCGGGCGGCTCCACCCGCATTCCTGGATAGTCCGCGGGCTCGAAGTGCGGCTCGTTCTGGATGGTCAACGCGAAGATCGGGACGCCTTCGGCCGCGTACGCATCGACATAGCGCGCGAGATACTCCGCGAACGCCTCATAGGCCTCGGGACGCAGCGTGCCCCTGATGAGCTTGCCCGTCGTCTTCATCCACGCGGGTGCGCTCCACGGCGACGCCATCACCTTCAGCGCTGGATTGATCGCGAGCGCGCGCTGCACCACGGGGAGCCGGTTGGCGCGGTCCGGTTCGATCGAGAATTGCGCGAGCGTCGGATCGCGCTCACCGGAGGGCATGTCGTCGAACGTGTAGTGGCGCGGCGAGAAGTCGGACGCGCCGATCGTCAGACGCGTGAAGCTGAGTCCGATCCCCCCCCCGCTGTTCGGATCGAACAGCTCGTGCAGCAACCGCTCGCGCCGCTCCACCGGGAGGCCGTTGATGAGGATAGCCGAGGCGTCGGTGATCGCCGCCCCGAACCCGACCATTTCCTGGAAGCCACCCGTGTCGGCGACTTCGATCATCGGCAGGTCCGACGGGTCGCCCGAGGAAAACGCAACGTCCGGTTCGCGAGCGAGGAGATTGCGCTGGTCGCCGGTCGTCAACCAGACCTCGGCCACCGGCCTGCCACAGGCAGTGGCGAGGACCAGCGACAGGGCGAGGGGGAGGGGGAGGGGGCCTCGCACTACGCGACGGTTACTGCTTCCCGGCGAGCTGGCGCAGCACGTACTCCAGAATCCCGCCGTGCCGGTAGTACTGGTGCTCCTGCGGCGTATCGATGCGGACGAGGACCTTGAAGCTCGTACTCTTGCCGTCGTCCGCGCGCGCGGTGACGGTCAGCTCCTTGGGCATCTCACTCAGCCCAAGAATGTCATAGCGCTCCTTGCCCGTCAGGCCGAGCGACGCGGGGTTCTGTCCCGGCAGGAACTGCAGCGGCAGCACGCCCATGCCCACGAGGTTCGAGCGGTGAATCCGCTCAAAGCTCTCGGCGATCACGGCCCGCACGCCGAGCAGGCGCGGGCCTTTCGCGGCCCAATCGCGCGACGAGCCGGAGCCATACTCTTTGCCGGCCAGCACGACGAGCGGTGTGCCCTCGGCGGCGTACTTGAGCGAGGCGTCGTAGATCGTCATCGCCTCGCAGTCGGGCAGGTGAGCCGTGAACGGCCCTTCCGTGCCGGGGGCGAGCAGGTTCTTGAGCCGCACGTTCGCGAACGTGCCGCGCACCATCACCTCATGATTGCCGCGCCGCGCGCCGTAGGAGTTGAAATCGAGCGGCTGTACGCCGTGCGCGATCAGGTACTGGCCCGACGGACTGGTCTTGCGAATCGAGCCGGCGGGTGAGATGTGATCCGTGGTGATGCTGTCGGCGAGCAGGCACAGCACGCGCGCGCCGCGAATGTCCCGCACGGGTCCCGGCTCGACGGGCATGCCGTCGAAATACGGCGCGCGCCGGATGTAGGTCGACTTGGGCTCCCAGGCAAAGCGGTCGCCCTCGGGCACGGGCAGGCCGCGCCAGCGCTCGTCGCCGTCGAACACCTGCGCGTAGCTCTTGCGAAACATGCTCGATTTGATCGAGCGCTCGATCACCGCCGCCACTTCCTTGGTCGACGGCCAGATGTCGCGCAGGAACACGGGCTTGCCGTCGTTGCCTTCCCCGAGCGGCTCGTTGTGGAAATCGATATCGATGCGCCCGGCTAGGGCGTAGGCCACTACGAGCGGGGGCGACGCGAGATAGTTCGCGCGCACTTCCTGCTGAATCCGGCCCTCGAAGTTGCGATTGCCCGACAGCACCGAGCAGACGACCAGCTCGCATTCGTTCACCGCGGCGGAGACGACCTCGGGCAAGGGCCCCGAGTTGCCGATGCACGTGGTACAGCCGTAACCCACGAGGTAAAAGCGGAGCGTCTCGAGCGGCGTCATGAGTCCCGCCTGTTTGAGATAGTCGGTGACGACCTTCGATCCTGGTGCGAGACTCGTCTTGACCCACGGCTTGCTGCGGAGCCCGCGTTCGACAGCCTTTTTCGCCATCAGGCCGGCCGCGACCATCACCGACGGGTTCGAGGTGTTGGTGCAGCTGGTGATCGCGGCGATGACCACGGAGCCATGGTGCAGCACATGCTCGCAGTCATCGATACGCACCGTGGCGTGGGACGGGCGCGGGGGGGGGGCCGCAACCGCAGTCTGGCCGCCCTCACCCTCCCAGCGGCCCACCGGGACCGGCGGTGTCGCCACTGCGGACGCCGGTTTCTTCAGCGTCGGCAGGGCCTCCGCAAACTTGCCGGGGACTTCGCGCAGGCCGACGCGGTCCTGCGGTCGCCGCGGGCCCGCCATGCTGGGCTCGACAGTGGCGAGGTTCAGCTCGAGCGTGTCGGAATAGACCGGCTCGGGCGTGTTGGGCGTGTGAAACAGGCCCTGTTCCTTCATATAGGCCTCGACCAGCTGGATCTGCTCCGACGGCCGGCCGGTGAACTCGAGGTAGCGCAGCGTTTCCTGGTCGACCGGGAATATCCCGATCGTGGCGCCGTACTCGGGGGCCATATTGCCGATCGTCGCGCGGTCGGCGAGCGGCAGGGTGGATACACCGGGACCGAAGAACTCGACGAACTTTCCGACCACGCCTTTCGCGCGGAGCATCTGCGTGACGGTGAGCACCAGGTCGGTCGCGGTCGCACCTTCGGTGAGACGCCCGCTGAGCCGGAATCCGACGACCTGCGGGATGAGCATCGAGACTGGCTGGCCGAGCATCGCCGCTTCCGCCTCGATTCCACCCACGCCCCAGCCCACCACGCCCAGCCCGTTGATCATCGTCGTGTGCGAGTCCGTCCCCACCAGCGTGTCCGGGTACGCCTGTGTGTCGGACGTGAACACCACTCGTGCGAGATACTCCAGGTTCACTTGATGAACGATGCCCGTGTCGGGCGGGACAACCTTGAATCCCGAGAAGGTCTTCTGGGCCCAGCGCAGCAACGCATAGCGCTCGCGGTTGCGCTGGAATTCGAGATCCGCGTTCACCTGAAATGCGGTCGGCGTGCCGAACTCGTCCACGATCACGGAATGGTCGATGACCAGCTCGGCGGGCAGCAGCGGGTTCACACGCTTGGGATCGCCGCCCATGGTCACGATCGCATCGCGCATCGCGGCGAGATCCACCACCGCCGGCACGCCGGTGAAGTCCTGGAGCAGCACCCGCGCGGGCATGAACGCGATCTCTTCATCCGGGACCTTGCGCGGGTCCCATTTCGCGAGCGTCTCGATATCGGCGGCTGCGACGACGCGTCCATCTTCGCGGCGGAGCAGATTCTCGAGCAGAATCTTGAGCGAATACGGCAGTCGGCTTACGGAAAGACCGCGTCGCTCCAACGCGTCGAGGCGAAAGATCTCGTACGAGCGGCCACCAGCTTTCAGCGTGGCGCGCCCGCCGAAGCTGTTCGCACTCACTGCGGCAACACCTTCACGGCGACGACGAAATACTCCGTCTCACCAAAGCAGGTCGTAGGAATGCCCTTGTGCTGCTGGTAGGTCAGCGCCACGCGCCGGCCCAATGACTGATTGATGTGCTCAGCCACCGCATCATCGCGCACGCTAAAAAGGAACTTCTCCGGATTGGTCCCGGGCATCGAGACCATGCTGAGCTCGCCTTCCCAGGTCTTACACAGCCAGCCGCGCTTCGAGAATTTCTGCACAAAGCCCGCTCGCTCTCCTTCCGAGTAGTTCCAATTGAGCGCCGACCATGTGTACAGGACAAAGAGCAGGATCGGGGTTAGCAGAATGCCCGCGATGATGAGCTTGTGCTTGCGGGTGAGCTGGAAATTCCATTTGAAGTTCACGAAGCGGAATCTACCTCGTAGGTTTCCGTGCGATAAGGCATGAAGCCGCGCGCGATGTAATTCGGCAGGGCGTTGGGGTGATCCAGCGTGCACGTATGCAACCACACGCGCTTCGGGCCGAGCGCCCAGGCCTCACGCACGGCGCTGGAAAGGAGATGCTTGCCGAAGCCGCGTCCGAATTCGGCGGCCACAATGCCGAAATACGCGATCTCGACCGAGCTGTCCTCCGGCACGCGCCGCAGCTCGTACCATCCGGCCAGCTCGGCTTGCGTCGTTCCGCTCTGGCGCATGGCGACAAACAACTGAATGGCGGGGTCGGCGAGATGGTCGGCGATCTGCTGGTCGGTCCAGTCCCAGCGGTCGCGCCAGTGGAAGGCCTCCCCCACGGTCTGATAGCACAGCCGGTAGAGCGCCGGCTGCGGCTTCGGGGCACGTGTGATCCTGACGCCCGCAAAGTCCCCGAATGCGGCCTTGAACTGGGGCCGGGTCGTTAGCTCGAGGTAGGTTCGGGTGACGTGCATGCTCGAAAATCTATGTGTAGTTTTCAGCCATGACCTTCAACAAAATGGGCACTCTGCCCCTGCCGTTGGCGCTCCACCTCGCAACGCACACCGTGATCGGATTGTTCTGCGCGTTTGCTGGCGGGCTCAATCTGATCGATCCCGTGAAGATCATTCCAAATGCCGTCATCTTCCTCGGCCTCGCCGGCTTCAGCTGGGGATATGTATTCGGGATCCTCATGGCGCGGAAGGAAGTGCTGGGCATGGGTCTGGTCGCCAGCCTGGGCTACATCGCCGCCGGGATCTGGCAGTTGGGTCCGCACTGGCCGCTCGGGGCGTTGCTGCTGGCGATCGGCGCATTTGGATTGGCGACGCTCGCCCTGTACCGCCGTCAGATACTGGAAGCCTAGCCGATCGCCGAGTCCTGCATGGGTGCGGCGGGGAGCTCCACGATGAACTTCGCGCCACCCAGCGTAATCGAGTCTTCGAGCCAAATTTTCCCGCCCACTTCCGCCACGACGCGCTGACAGATCGAGAGGCCGAGTCCCGACCCTTCGTCGGGGCTCTTCGTCGTGAAGAACGGATCGAACACCCGGCTGCGCACCTCGGCCGGGACCCCCGGACCGGAGTCCTCGACCGTCAAGCGCGTCCATCCCTGGTGCGCTTCCGTGGCCAGCTCAATCACCGCGTGCGGCCGCCCCCGCACTGCATGCTCCGCGTTCGTGACGAGATTGATCACGACCTGCTGGAGCTCCTGACCCAGTCCCAGGACCGCCTCCGCCCCCTGATCCATGCGCGTGCGGACTTCGATGTTATCGGCGCGCAGCACGCGCTGGCGAATCTCCGCCACGTCGCGCACCAGGTCGTTGAGTTGGACCCGCACGGGCGTGCTGTCTGCCCGTCGCGCCAGGCGCAGCAGGCT
>Ga0137323_1000231_pt1 | contig 16123 bp, 14 predicted proteins | sample EasRivERMZT423_2_FD_102285 | JGI IMG/M metagenome (GOLD analysis project Ga0137323, IMG submission 102285) | Soil microbial communities from meander-bound floodplain in the East River, Colorado, USA - East River MetaG ERMZT423_2 | ecosystem: Environmental > Terrestrial > Soil > Floodplain ... | reverse complement strand
GCGCATCGTGGGTGGTCTGGAGCGGGGCGGTCGGGTATGCGCCGCGGGCGGCCTGGCGCCCCGGCGGGGGGCGGCGGTCGGCGCAGCGAAGAAAAAGGGCCCCCCCCCCGCCAAAGCCGGGGGGGGGAGGGGGGGGGCCCGCCGCGCGAGCGCCGCCGAAGCGGTCGAGTTCATCGCCCGCCACGCTCTCGCCAACCCGATCCTCGTGGACCTGACCGCCGATGACACCACCGCAACGCTCACGAGCGCGCTCAGCGCCGGCATGCACGTCGTCCTCGCCAACAAACGGCCCGTTACCACACACCGGCGGCACTATGACGCGTTGCGCGCGGCCGCGCAGGCGCACGGACGTGGACTGCTGCTCGAGGCGACCGTTGGCGCCGGCCTGCCGATCATCGACACCCATCAGAAGCTGATTGAGTCGGGCGATCGAGTCGCCAAGATCGAGGGCTGTCCCTCGGGCACGCTGGGCTACCTGTTCGGCGAGCTGGGCCGCGGCGCGTCGTTCTCGACAGCGCTGCGCGGTGCGATCGCGAAGGGTTACCCCGAGCCGGATCCGCGCGACGACCTGTCGGGCATGGATGTGGCTCGCAAGGCGTTGATCCTCGGTCGGCTGCTCGGCTTTGCCGGCGAGCTGGAAGACATCGCGGTCGAATCGCTGGTGCCGGCGGGAGCCGAGCGGCTCAGCCTCGCGGCCTTTCTCGCCTCGCTCGAGCAGTTCGATGACGCCTGGGCGCAGCGGGTGGCGGCGGCCCGCGCGCGCGGCGGCGTCCTGCGCTACCGCGCGATCGTCACGCCACGCCGCATCCGCGTCGGCCTCGTCGCCGTTCCCGCGTCGAGTCCCATGGCCGCACTCAACGGGACCGACAACCAGTTCATCTTCACCACACAGCGGTATCGCACCAACCCGCTGGTGATCACGGGGCCGGGCGCGGGACCGGCCGTGACGGCGGGCGGAATCCTGAACGACGTGCTGAAGCTCGCGGGCGGGAGCGGGAGCGCTTGAACAACCCGGTGCAAGTGTGCGCCGCGTGCGGCAATGAGAGCGCGGACACCGATCCGCATCCCCGGTGCGCGCAGTGTCACGGCCTGCTCGAGATCCGCCTTCCGCCCCCGCCGCAGCAGGGCAACGCGCTGCGCGCGCTGTTCGACGCGCGCCTCGCCGTGCGGCACGGCCCGCTGGCTTCGGGCGTGTGGCGTTTTGCCGAGATTGTGCTGCCCACCGCCGGCTCGCATATCCTCTCGTATCCCGAGGGCAACACGCCTTTGTTGGCGAGCTCGGCTGTGGCCACATGGGTGGGGGTCGGCGCGGGCGAGCTGCTGCTCAAACATGAGGGCCACAACCCAACGGGCTCGTTCAAGGACCGGGGGATGACCGTCGGCGTGACGCAGGCGCGGCGCATTGGAGCCCGCGCCGTGGCGTGCGCGTCCACCGGCAACACCGCGGCCTCGCTCGCCGCGTATGCCGCGGTCGCGGGACTGCCCGCACTCGTGCTGGTGCCCAAGGGGCAGATCGCGATCGGCAAGCTCGCGCAGGCGCTCGCATACGGGGCGCGCACCCTGCTGGTGCGCGGCAACTTCGACGAGTGTCTCGAGCTGGCCGATCAGGCGAGCGAGCGGCTCGGCGTGTATCTGCTCAACTCGGTGAATCCATTCCGGCTCGAAGGCCAGAAGACGATCGTGCTGGAGCTGCTGCAGCAGCTCGCCTGGGAGCCACCCGATTGGATCGTGCTCCCCGCCGGCAATCTGGGGAATACGGCGGCGTTCGGAAAAGCGCTCGCGGAGGCGCGGGCGTGGGGCTTGGTCGATCGCGTGCCCCGACTCGCGGCCGTGCAGGCCGAAGGGGCCGCGCCGTTCGCGCTCAGCTTCCGCGAGAACTTCAGCCGGCCGCACCGCGTGACACCCCATACCGTCGCCACCGCGATCAACATCGGGAACCCGGTCTCCTACCCGCGGGCGGTGCGCGCCATCCGTGACACCAACGGGGTGGTCACGACCGTCAGCGACGACGCGATTCTCGAAGCCAAAGCGGTGGTGGACAGAGCGGGCATCGGGTGCGAGCCCGCGAGCGCGGCAGCGGCGGCCGGGGCGCGCCGCCTGGTTCGCGAAGGAGTGATCCGCGCCGGGGAACGAGTCGTGGCGGTGCTGACGGGTCACCTGCTGAAGGATCCCGAGGCGATCACCAGACGCGACCATCCCAATCAACCTGTCGAGATCGATGCGCGACTCGACGCCATCGAGCGGGTGATGCGCGGCTAAGCGGTGACCGCGCCACGACAGTGGCCTAAGGTCGCTCGAAGGGCACAATGTTCTCCCACTCGCTCGCGTCTGACCGCGCGACAATCGCCACCACGGGCTCGGCATCGCTCAGGTTGAACACCTCGTGCGGGACGCCTGGGGCGATGAAGATGAAATCGCCGGCCTCGTTCTCCAGCACGTGCTCCAACCGCGGCCCGTACTCATGCCGCACCCGGCCCTCCAGGATGTACAGCATCACCTCAAAGCCCACGTGAATGTGCGCGTACGCGACGCCGCCGGGAGGAATGGTGGCGACGTTCATCGAGAGGTGCTGCGCGCCAACGTTCTTGCTCGACAGACCAGACTTGTACTGGATGCCATTCCAAGCCCGGGAGCGACCGCCTCCCCGGATTGTCAGAATGCCGTCGTGGCCTTCCGCGGCACTCACCGTGCCGCTCGACTCCAGTGGCTTCACAGGACCTCCAACGCAGCCAGCAATAGGAAGATCAACGGAGCCGTTCCCTGAATGAGTGCACCGCGCCGCAGCTGCGGTGCCGACACCACCAGGACGATCGCCGCGCCGAGCATGGACAGGCAGCTCCACGTCACGAGCGTCAGCCCGTACCCGCGGTAGCCCGTCAGCACCAACGCCAGCCCGGCGAACGTACCGATAGCCAGGAACAAATTGTAGAACCCCTGATTGAACGCGAACAGTTTGGTCGCGTGCGCTTGCTCGGGACTCTGGCGAAATCGCCCACGGACTTTCGCGGTGGTCCACCAGAGGCTTTCCATGCAGAAGATCAGAACGTGTACCACACCCGCGAGTATCGCCGCAAGCCACATCACTGCCAGCATCTGCCCCCTCCTCAGCCTCGAGCCTGGGCGCCCGAGCGCCACAGCGACTTCGCAGCAGTGCTCACGTTCACAATCGCAATTCTACCACACGCGCGTAGACCGGTACAGTTTCGATACGATTTCAGGAATTCGGCATGTTGCCGACCCCCTTTTTGCGCGGCATCTTCGACGCTCATCCCATTTCGGAGCCTCCGCGATGCATGTCCTTCGTTCGCCGCGCCTTCTGGGCGTCGTGCTGGCGTTGTCGTTCGTGTCCTGCAATCCGGGGGACGGCCTGGCGCCGCAAGGCCCGGAGCTGCCCGGCATCCAGGCTGCCGTCGCGGCGCTGCCCCCGGTCCGGATCAGCGAGATCCACTATGACAACACGGGGACCGACGCGGGTGAGGCGATCGAAGTCTCGGGTCCAGCCGGCATGGACGTCACGGGCTGGACGGTGGTGCTCTACAACGGGGCGGGAGGCGCCTCCTACAACACGCAGACGCTGAGCGGAGTGATCCCGGCGACCTGCGACGATCGCGGTGTGATGGTCATCAACTATCCCTCCAACGGCATTCAGAACGGCAGCCCCGACGGCATCGCCCTTGTCGATGCCGCGAGCGCGGTCGTCGAATTCCTCTCGTATGAAGGGCCTTTCACGGCGACGAACGGGCCCGCCAACGGCCTGCTCTCGTTGGACATCGGCGTGGCCCAGAATGGGACCGAGCCCGTAGGGTCGTCGCTGCAGCGGAGCGGGGCCGGGGTGTGGACCGCTACCGCACCGCTCGGCACCAACACGTTCGGCGCCTGCAACGACGACGACGAGCCGCCGCCGCCCGCCGAGGTCGCCAGCGTGACCGTGGCGCCGGCGACGGCGACCGTGCTGGTGGGCGGTGCGCAAGCGTTCACCGCGACCGCATTCGATGCCGCGAATGCGCCGATCAACGGTGTCGCGTTCACCTGGAGTGTGACGGATCCTGCGGTTGCCGGCGTGAACGCCAATGGTCTCGCGACCGGCCTTGCGCCTGGGGATGCTGGGATCATCGCGACGGCGCCGAACGGCGTCACCGGCACCGCGCAGTTGCACGTCGATGAGACTCCACCGCCCCCTGCCCTGCCGGACACACGGTTCAGCGAAATTCACTACGACAACGTCGGGACTGATGCCAGCGAGTCGATCGAGATCGAAGGGCCGGCAGGCACCGACCTGACGGGCTGGAGCGTCGTGCTGTACAACGGCAATGGCGGCGTGGTCTACAACACGCGGGCGTTGACCGGACCGATTCCCGCGACCTGCGACGCGCGCGGTGTTGTCGTGCTCACCTATCCGCAGGACGGCATCCAGAACGGCAGCCCCGACGGCTTCGCGCTGGTCGATGCCGGCGGGCAGATCGTGGAGTTCCTGTCGTACGAGGGGACGTTCACGGCCGTGGGCGGCCCGGCCGCCGGCGTCCTGTCCACGGATATCATCACGGTCCAGACGTCCGCACCGATCGGGCAGTCGCTCCAGCGCGATAACTCCGACCACTGGACGCTCGCGACCGCGACGTTCGGCGGCTGCAATGGCAACGGGCCGCCGCCGCCCCCGGCAAGCACGATCACGTTCACGGGACGTCTCGCGAGCGATCCGCCGCTCCCGGTGGGCTTCGAGGACCAGCTTTTCGCTACGTTGCGCGACGGGGTCGGTCAGCCGGTCGTGACAACGTTCACCTGGGCCTCCGAATCGCCGGCGCTCGCCAGCATCGACCAAAACGGCGTGATGCACGCGCTCGGCGGGGGGACGGCGACTTTCCGCGCGACCGCTGGCGACGGCACCACCGCGACCTTCTCGCTGCCGATGGCGGTGGCGACGGCGAGCACGACGGCGCTGTATGTGGGCAACGCCGAGTTCGGTGAGCCAGCCGACGGCGATGCGAGCGACGACTTCGTGGTGCGGCACGACCAGTACACGTCGTCGTACAACGTCAATCGCGGCACACCCAACTGGGTGAGCTATGAGCTCGACCCGACGCACTTCGGTCCTGAGGACCGGTGCGAGTGCTTCACGTTCGATCCCGCGTTGCCGCCGTCGTTCCCACGCTACACGACCGCCGACTACACGGGCGCCGGGGCGTTCGCCGGATTCGGGATCGACCGCGGCCACATGGCGCGCTCGTTCGACCGCACGTCCGGGAGCCTCGACAACGCGTTCACGTTCTACTTCTCGAACATCGTCCCGCAGGCGGCCGATCTGAATCAGGGGCCGTGGGCCATCCTGGAGAACTTCCTCGGCGACCTGGCCCGCTCCCAGAATCGCGAGGTGTACATCGTCACCGGCGTGGCAGGCAACCAGGGGACGGTCAAGAACGAGGGCAAGATCGTAATCCCGACGAGCACCTGGAAGGTCGCCGTGATCGTGCCGCACGATCACGGGCTGTCCGACGTGCACAGTTACCAGGACGTCGAGGTGATCGCCGTGATCATGCCCAATCAGCCCGGCGTGCGGAACGTCCCCTGGGAGACGTACAAGACGACGGTCGATGCCGTCGAGGCGCTGAGTGGCTACGATCTGCTGGCGCTGTTTCCGGACCAGGTCGAGATCGCCGTGGAGAGCGGGACCCGGCCACCCGTCGCGGCGGTGGATGGTCCGTACAGCTCGCTGCCGAACCTGGCCGTGGCGATGAGCGCCGCGGGCTCGAGCGATCCCGATGGCGACGCGCTCACGTACACCTGGAGCTTCGGCGATGGCGCGCAGGGCAGCGGGGCGACCGTGAGTCACGCCTACGCCCAGGCTGGCACCTACACGGTGCAAGTGACCGTGACCGACATCCGCGGTCTCGCCAGTACCGCGACGACCGTGGCCACGATCGGCACGGCGGCCCAAGCCGTGCGCAACGTCATCACCCAGGTCGATCAGCTCATCGCCGCCGGCAAGATCGGGAAGCTCGCCGGCGTCGCGCTCAAGGTGGAACTCGAACTCGCGGCGAGATTACTCGAGCGCGGCCGCCCCTCGGCGGCGTTGGGCCTGCTCCAGGGCGTGGTGCGCCAGATCGACGCCCTGGTCCGCGCCCGTCGCCTGAGCGCGACGGATGCGGCCGCGCTGAACGCGGCGCTGAGCCTGGTGATCCAGTCGCTGTCGCCGCAAGCGGCAGGGATCGCCGCGGGCGGGGGAAGATGACCGACCTAGCGGATCCGTTTCCCTTTGCGCGGGCTCCGTCGCCAGACGCGGATGTGATCGATCAGCGCGCGTAAAACGCGCGACGCGTGGCGATACTGCGGATAGTACAGGTAGTAGCCGGGGAATGGCGCGAAGAATTTCTCGAGCACCGCGACCAGGTCTCCGCGTGGCAGGGCATCCCGGACGTGCGCCTTGTACGCCATCGTGAAGCCGATGCCCGCGGTGACGAGACGACGGTTGAGCGCCGCATCCGTTGACAGCACGCGTGCCGATATCGCCACCGAGAAGTCACGGCCGTTTTCCGTGAACTCCCACCGATAGGGCGCCGCGCCGGGCGTCGGATGCCAGTTGAGGCACTCGTGCCGGGTGAGATCACGCGGATGCTGCGGAACGCCGCGGCGGGCGAAATAGGACGGCGAACCGACGACCACGAGACGCAGGTCGCCCGTGACCGGAACGGCGACCATATCCTTGTCGATGACTTCGCCAAGCTGAATGCCCGCATCGTAGCCCTCGGCGACGATGTCCACCGGCACGTCGCTCACGACGAGGTCAAGCTGGATCTGCGGGTGTGCGGTGAGAAACCCGGAGAGAAGCGATTCGCCGAACAGGGTTTCCGCGGCCCGCGATGAATGGAGGCGCAGCGTGCCTCGGGGCTCCGTCCCCGTCTCGCGGACTTCCGCGACGGCGGCGCGCACTTCGTCGAGCGCCGGACGCAACGTGGCATAGAGGCGCTCGCCGGCTTCGGTGAGATGGGTGCTGCGCGTGGTCCGGCGCACGAGCGCTACGCCGAGCCGAGCCTCGAGTCGGCGCACGGCCTGACTGACGGCGGAGTGGGTAACGCCGAGGCGATCCCCCGCCGCTCGAAATCCCTTCGCTTCCGCGAGCGCCACGAAGGTCGCCATGCCGTCCAGTTCCTCTGCCATTGGTAATAGATGCTTACCGATTTGGACGTCGTTGGCAAGTAGATCAACCGTCGGCTACGCGCTTGATTCAAGGCTATGCAGTTCACCAATGGATGAGGGGAAGATCATGATCACGAAGCTCTTTATGATCGCGGCAGGCCTGACGCAACAACCTCAGTGGGTGCTCCCCGCGGGATTCCAGGTCACCGTGTTCGCCGACAGCGTCGAGAACGCCCGCGAGATGGCGCTTGGTCCGCAAGGGACCGTATTCGTCGGATCGTTCAGGGCCGGCAAGGTGCACGCGGTCATCGATCGCAACGGCGACCACAAGGCCGATCGGGTGGTGCTCATCGCCAGCGGCCTCGAGCAGCCCAATGGTGTGGCGATACGCAATGGCGCGTTGTATGTGGCGACTCGGAGCAAGCTCCTGCGGTTCGATGACATCGAGCGGCGCCTCGACTCGCCTCCTGCCCCGGTCGTAGTTCGTGACAGCTTGCCGAATTCGACGGACGGCCACACGTGGAAGTTCATCGCGTTCGGACCCGACAGCTTGCTGTACATGTCGGTCGGCGCTCCGTGCAACGTCTGCCTGTCCCCCCCCATGGTGTCCACGATTGTGCGGATGAAGCCCGACGGCTCGAACCTCGAGGTGTTCGCCGAGGGGGTGCGCAACAGCGTCGGTTTCGATTGGCACCCGGCGTCACGAGAACTGTGGTTCACGGACAACGGTCGCGACATGCTCGGCGACGACGTGCCGAGCGACGAGCTCAACGTCGCCTGGAAGGCCGGCCTGCATTTCGGCTTCCCGTTTTGTCATCAGGGTGACGTGTCGGACCCGGTGTTCGGCGCGCAGCGAGCCTGCCCCACGACGGAACCACCGGTGCAGAAACTCGACGCCCACGTGGCGGCGCTGGGCTTCACGTTCTACACCGGCGACATGTTCCCAGCGAGCTACAAGAACGCGGTGATCATCGCGCAGCATGGTTCATGGAACCGGTCGGTTCCGAGCGGCTATCGCGTCATGGTGGCGCGCACGGATGGGCGCCGCGTGACCAGCTACGAAACGTTCCTGGACGGCGGCTTCCTGCCCGGCAGATCGAGCGCGCCAGGTGGCCGGGAAGCCGGGAGGGCGGCACTCGGCCGGCCGGTCGACGTCCTGCAGATGCCGGACGGCTCGGTCCTGATCAGCGACGACACCGGTAATCGCCTCCTCCGTGTCAGTTACGCTCGATAGGCGAGAGGAGCCCACGTGCGAAACACTCACAGAGTCGCCGGTTCCCTGATGGTCGCCGTCATCACGCTCACGCGGAGGTGCGGGTGGTGCAGGACGGGCTCACGCAGGCCTCCGGTGTGACCCTGGTCGGCAACACCGTCCTCGTGCTCGTCGAGCTTGCCAGAGCCGTTGTCGTACCTTATCGCCCACGATAAAGGACTGAGCCATGAAACGGATCATCGTCACGTTCGTCGCCCTCTTGCTAGTCTCCACGGCGCCGGCATCGGCACAGAATGCGGAACAGGAAGTACTCGCTCTTTCGAAGACCAAGTGGCGCTGGATGTCTGAGCGCAAAGTCGATTCGCTGGCTGCCCTCTTCGACGGCCAAGCCGTCTTTGTCCATATGGGCGGAACCTGGGGCACCGATCGCGAGCTCGAGATCATCAAGAGTGGGGGCATCCACTACAAGCACGCGGAGATCTTCGAAACGTCGGTGCGTTTCATCGGGACGACGGCCATTGTGTTGAACAGGATTCGCCTGGATGCCGTAGTCGGCGGCAACGAGGTCACCAATCCTTTTATGGTGACGGAGGTGTACGTGCAGCAGAACGGGAAGTGGAAGCTGGGCTCGCTCTCGTTCACCAGGCTATTGACGCAATAGTCCTCGCTGCGTGGCGAGGTAGGTGGCGAAACTCCCGAGCCAATGGCCACCCTCGTAGTGCTCGCCGGTCACGGCAGCGAGTCCACTGGCGGCATGGGTTGCCGCAGCGGCCAGCAATGCGCGCCTGCGCGGATCGCTGGAGGGCAAGCCCGACGCGACACCCTCCAGCATCCACGCCCGGCTGAGGTTGAGGCCGTCAAGGTGGGCGAGTTTGCCGTCCGTCTTGTCGGTGACGACGCCAATCGGCAGCCACGCGCCTGAATTGGTTGTGGGTAATGCAGGAAGGAAGGCCGTCAGCCACGCGGCAAACTCGTCAGGCGGCAGGACGCGGCGTAAGACGTCGGCCTCGGCGAGGCAAGGTGAGACGAAGTCCTGGCCGGACGGCTCGTAGTTGATCGGACAGTCCCGGTCGTTGAGATGAAACTCGCGAATCCTCGCGACGACCATCGCGGCCAGAGCCGGATCGGTTCCGCGAGCGTAATCAAGGATCAACCCGAAGGCGAACGCGGTTTGCGCGTGCTCCCCTTCCCGAATGGGATAGGCGAGTTTCGGCAGCCATGCCTTGAGCCGCGCGACGACGGCCGCTTCGAGCGGCTGGAGCGCCGCTGACAACGCGGCCGCGTCAGGCATTGGTGATTCACGTAATTCGGCAGCCAGCTGCAGCAGCCAGGCGAGCCCGTAGGGGCGTTCGAACGACTCGCGTCCGGTCGCGTTCAGATAGCGCACCTCACCGGCGATGCGAGCCGGTGTGAGATTTGCCTTGAGTGCTGCGATCGCATCCCTCGCGAAAGGCGCCGTGGGAAACTCGCGCACGAGCCGCGCCAGCAGCCAATGGCCGTGCACCGACGAATGCCAGTCGTAACACCCGTAAAACGCGGGTGTCAGTTCGTGCGGCGCCTTCACATCGTCGGGTGAGTTCAGGATATGGGTGATTTTGTTCGGGTATTCCTTCTGGACGCACGCGAGCGCCAGGGCCGCGAACCGTCCTGCGGTGGCCGGGTCCAGCGTGGCCACGTGCTGGGCCCGCGCGGGCGCCGCGGCGAGGCTCACGATGAACGCGAACGAGATGTAGCGCTGCCAGGAAGTGGCTACCGGGCCGTCGCTTCCAAACTGTCCGCGTGACCAAGCGGAGCGACGACCTGGCGCCGCGCGGAGTCCGGGGGGACTGGGCCGCAGGTGATGCGGTTCCCGTGCGGCGTCGATGTGATGGTCACCCCCATGGTCACGCCATCGGGTGCTCCCGCTGAAAGGCAGAACGCCGTGATCTCACCGCACGCCGTGGCGCCGAGCCCCAGCACGATGGGAACAAGCCAGGTCGCGGCGCGCCACGCTTTCGCGCGCGGCAGGGGCGTGGTCATATCAGACGGAGGCTCCGGGAGCCATTTTCGCTGTGCCCTGCAATCATTGTGGCCCATGGACATTACGCACCCCAAGGCAGGCGGCAAGGCCCCCGTGCTCCTCGGTTGATCGCCTGACGTAGTCCTCCGTCCGACACGTTTGTTCGCCGTCTTCCCGCCGCAACTGGTGCTGCGTCCGATATCTCGCTCGATGGACGCCCGCTACGATTCCCCTCGCACCTCTTGCACGGAGATTTCTGCCCCATGAAGCTCGGCCTCCTCGTTGTGCTGGCGCTGGTCGGCGCCCCGCCTGTCCTCGCGCAGACGCCCGCGGGTGGATCGTGGCACGAGCAGATCCAGCGGCTGCGCCGGACTCACGCCCCCACTGCCCCGAAGGTCGGGACGGCGCACCGGCTCGCGTTCTCGGGCAGCGTGGCATCCGCGTCCACGGCCATCTTCGAGCAGGAACCCAACAACACCGTGGCGACGGCCGACAGCGCGACGCTCGACGACCAGGCCACCGGCGTCATAGATCCAGCAGGAGACGTGGACACGTGGTTCCTGGACCTGACCGCGGGACAGTTCGTCAGCATCGACGTGGACGCGAACGAGCTTGGGTCACCTCTCGATCCGGTGATCGTGCTCATCGCCCCCGACGGCGTTACGCTGCTCGCGTTCAGCGACGACTTCGACGGGCTCGATAGCCGCATCTCCTACCGCGTCGCCATTGGCGGCCGCTACTACGTCGCGATTCGCGCATTCGGGAACGCCGGAAGCCCGGTGCTCAGGTACTCCATCAACTTCGGCACGATCAAGTGCGTCGCCGATGTGGGGACGGAGCGGGAGCCCAACGGGACTCCAAGCACGGCGACTCAGGTCGCGAACGACTCCGGCTCCGGCGAGCTCTGCCCGGCGGACGACAGCTCAGCGGGGGACGTGGACTATTGGGCCTTTAGGGCCCAGGCCGGCACGACCATCGAGCTCGACATCGACGCCGCGCAGTTTGGATTGCTCGTCGATCCGTTCCTCGAACTCTTTGCGAGCGACGGCACCACGCGGCTCGCCTTCAATGACGACGCCGACGGATCCGACAGTCGCCTCCAATACTCCGTCGTCGCGACGGGGACGTATTTCGCGGCCGTCAGCGATGTCGTGGGCAACGGTGGCAACCCGTTCCCCTACACGCTCCACATCCGCTCGATTACTCCAGGACCCGGCGACCCGATCACGGTGCGCGCCGATGGCCTCGGCCTGCCTCTGGGCATCGCCGCCGGGAGCACAGGTGATCTGTTCGTCGGCGATTTGTCCTCCAATCGCGTCGTGCGCGTCTCCGGCCAAGGTGTGGTGACGATCGTCTCGGCGATTCCGAGCCCGCTAGGCCTCGCGCTCGACGCGTTCGGCCATCTCCTCGTGGTTTCGGGGGACGGCAAGGTTTACCGCGTCACGCCGCAAGGGGAGTCGACGCCGTTCATCACCGACGCGGCAATCCCGTTCTGGATCGCTGTGGCTCCCGACGGCCGCATCTGGCTCACCGACTTGGGCGATCGGTCTCTGCGGCGCTACAGTTCTACGGGCCAATTCGAGGCACGGTTCGATGCCACCAGCGTCGGCGGTTCCGGGCCCGGCCCGCTGACGATCGGTCCCTCGGGTGTGCCCTATTTCTCGCAGGGCACCGAAATCTGGAAGCTCGTGAACGGGCAGTTTGAGCAGGTGCTGACCGGTCCATCGATCGTGTGGGCGTTCGCGTTCGACGTGGCCGGCAACATCTACGCACCGGCACCCGTGGCCGGACGCATCGAGCTGTTCGGTCCGACGGGGACGTTGCTGGCCGATCCGTTTGCGGTCGGGCCGGACGCCCCACAGGCGCTGGCATTCGGGCGTGACGGGACCGGCGCCACCGTGGCCCGCGTCTTCGCCACCGAGCCGAGGATGGGCCGGGTGATCGAGGTGAACCCAGACGCGGTCCAGCACCCCGGGCTCCCGGTGGGGTTCACGGCGCCGTTCACACCCGAGGTCGCGGCCGCGAGCTTGCTGGGCGGGGGCGGCCTGAACGCAGCAGACGTGCAATTCCTTGACGCGCTGGGTAACCGTAACGGGCGCTTTGACGTCGGTGATTTCCGGGCGTACCTCGAGTCGCTCAACGTGCCGCCGGTTGTCGCCACGGAAGCACGGCGGTCGGGGAGGGCCCCGTGAGCGGCTCGCGTTGGATCTTCGCGATGGTGGCCGTCCTGGCGATGGGCGCGGCCTGCTCGGGCGACTCGACCGGGGGCGACGCGCAGCCCGGGGTGCTGACCGTGCGGCTGACCACGCCTCGCGGCGACGACGGAGCCATGACGTTCGAGGTAAGCGGCCCGGCGATCGACAGCGTGATCGTCGTCGACGCGTCCCTGCGACTGTTCACGCGGCGCGACGGGACGGGGGGCTCCACGGTGAGCGGCGTCGTGGTGGGCGCGCTTGCCGACGGCACCGTTTTGACGCTGCACGTGCCGGACGTCGGCGCGGCAGCCGGTTACACGGCGCGGGTACTCGAGGTCGCGGATCGCCAAAACGCCCTGCGCGCCTCGCTCGCAGGCTACGCGCTGACGGTGGCCCCGTGACGGGACTTGGCGCTCATGAACGAGGTCGACCGAAAAACAAAACGTAGCCGTCAGCGTCCTTGAGTTCGAATCCACGCAAGCCATCATCGGTATCCTTGAGTGGTTCGGACAACTCGACCTTGCGCGACGAGAACTCTGCCGCCAACGCGTCCGGATCCGGGACATGGAGGTAGGCGTCCCAGCGGGCGATGCCTTTCTTGACGTCTCGGGTGTAGTTCGGCACCGGATCGACGCCGACGTCCTTGAACATGATCATCGCGGCGCCCCGTTGGACAATGCCGAAGAAGATGTCTTCAGGTTCGGGCCCCTGAAACGTGATGTCGAACCCGAGATGGTCGCGATAAAACGCCAGCGTGGCGGGCACACTCTTCACGATGAAGAGCGGCGCAATGCCGGAGATTGCTGGTTTAGTCCGCGGACTCGTCACCGCACCCTCCCATCCTGGTCGAGATCGACCTTCAGGTGCTGCTCGAGACGTTCCATGACGGCTCGTTGGAGCTTGGTGAGCCCCTGGACCTGCGAAGCGGGTGCGTCGGCTGGAACGTGTTGTTAGATGCTAGCATGGTTACGGTGAGACCGAGAGCATTGCCGCACCAACTCCAATTTTGATCAAACTGTCCACGGCCCATAAACGATCAAGGGATATGTCGGCCCGAGTCCATAGGCCAAAGCCGGCCACGGAGCAAAGTGCAAAGCCGAGTGCCGCGCACGGAGGGCCAAATGCTACGGCCATGGGTATGAAATGAAGGCCCACGACGAAGAGGATAGCCAAAAGGAGCGCACGTTCTCCGGACTGACGATACAGGGCAACGGCAAGAGGAATCAGGGCCGCTTCAGCGGCGATTGAACCGAACAGGAACCAGAGTTGAATTGCGGTTGGCGCGCCGAATGGGGCAGCGAGCGGACGGGCGAATAAGACGATGGCCAGCGTCGCCACTGCAGCTCCTATCGCGAGGAACAATCGACGCCGGATCGGCAACAGCGCCCCCAACAACATCCCGATGCCCATGATCACGATGAACAATCCGCCGCCGCGGATTAACGGAAAAGTGTGGGCCAATCCGACGGACTCACGAGCGCGTGACTGGCATCTAACGAAATGCGCCTCAGCTGCGGCGCGACATTGAAGGTTTCACAAACGGAAGACTACTACAGGACGGCGCCGCCAGCTTCAAGCGCGTGTCTGGCAGCTCGCTCAGTCCTGCCTCGTGAGGCGGACAGATGATCGGAAGCCGCTTGGCATGGTCACTCCGCCTCCGATAGGGCCGAAACCTCCAGTCCCACTGAGGCTCATGACCGCAACGGATTGACGAATGGCTCCGGCGCGCAGATCAAACCAGACTGTGTCGGCGATTCGTCCAGGCGGGGAGCCAAGCCGCACACGCAAACCTTGAGTTGCTCATGCCACGCGTTGGCGTCTACCCCGGGGCCAAGACGCCAAGTTGCAAGTGGTTTCCAGTCTCAAGCGGCAGTTCCTAGCAACTACCTGCTGGAAACTTGAAGCCACTTGCAACTTGGCGTCTTGGCGTCTTCCCTGACCGCTTGCCACTAGTCGCTTGCTACTTCAACGTGCCGACCAGCTCCTCCAACTGCTCAAACTGCTCATTCATCCCGCCGCTGGTGCTCTCCGACGCGATCGCCGCGTCCAACGCTTCCTTCGAGGGATAGAGCTCGGTGAGGACAACGAGCGTCTTGCCGCCTTGCTCCTCGAACGTCACCGTCGTGACCGGCCCATCTTCCCCGCCCTCCTCGTTCGTCCACACGAGCCGCGAAGGCGGCGTCACTTCCGTGTACCGGCCGTAAAAAGCCATCGGCTCCGAGGCTCCGTGCTTGAACACGAGCTTGTACTTGCCCCCGGGACGAACGTCCATGTCGCACGAAAGCAGGGTCAAGCCGAGCGACTTCGGCACCCACCACTGCTTGAACAGCTCGGGCTTGGTCCACGCCTCGAACACGATGCGCGCTGGGCCGTTGATCGTTCCCGTGACGACCAGCTCGCGCGCGGACTTCCGCTCCGATGTCGTACGGTTCTTCATGGTTGTGGGCTCACTTGCGGTCCTTGCGTTCATTGCCTTTCTCCTTGCGTTTCAGTTGTTCGACCACCTTCTCCAATTCATCGAAGCGTGCGTCCCAAAGCCGGCGGTACCGCTCGATCCACGCCGTCTCGTCCTCCAGCCGGCGCGGGCCCAGTCTGCAAGTCCGCACCCGGCCCACCTTCTCGGTCGTGACGAGACCCGCCTGCTCCAGGATGCCGACGTGCTTCTTCATCCCGGTCAGGGTCATGTCGAACCGCTCGGCGAGCTCCGTGATCGACGCGTCTACCCGTCCGAGCTGCTCCAGCACGCCACGGCGGGTGACGTCCGAGAGCGCGGCGAACGAAGCATCGAGGCGGGCGTGCGTATACTGAACCATATGGTTCAGTATCTAATGGACGGATTGGCCGCGCGCAAGGGGGGCCTGGCGGCTAGCGCAGGGGGAGAACGACCCCCAGGGTCATGGTGACATCGTGCTGCAGCGGTGTCCGAGGACTGCACTGTGAATCGAAGGTTGGCATCTGCCTAACGAATCGCGTTTAAGCTGCGGCGCGCTGAAGAAAGATGCATTCCACAATAATCTACGCGCGCCGCCAGTTTCAAGTCGCTTGTTAGGTGGCGCCCCGGCCATCAAGGACCCCAGTAATCGAAGTGGTAGGTCGTGCCGGCTTTGACCTCGAACGGAAAGCCGTTGAGGGTATCAGCACACGTGACCCGATGGGAACCGGGCTTGATCGAGCCTCGAGCATGTAGTTTGTGCGGCCATGGCTTACCGTCAACCATTAGGCGGGCCGCGCACCAGTCGCCGTTGCCATCATCGATAACGAAATACGTCTGGCCATCGGGAGATGACTCCGTGCGGCCACGCAGATCTCCGTCGTCACACGCCGCGAGGAGCATCACAGCGATAGGTAGCCACGTTCGCACCGGCGCCACCTAACGAAATGCGGCTAAGCTGCGCCGCCGAACTTTCACGTTCACAAAGGCAATTCTACCACAGACGACGAGCGGCGTCAGCGTCAGCCGCGTGTTAGGCAGCGTGCATTCATATAGTAAGTGCAACACCCCCTCCGACGAAAACGGTGACCTGGCGATACCATAGTGATTTCGTCTCGGCCAAGAGAAGGAATCCTACGATGCTGTACCACCAG
>Ga0137323_1000227_pt1 | contig 16198 bp, 14 predicted proteins | sample EasRivERMZT423_2_FD_102285 | JGI IMG/M metagenome (GOLD analysis project Ga0137323, IMG submission 102285) | Soil microbial communities from meander-bound floodplain in the East River, Colorado, USA - East River MetaG ERMZT423_2 | ecosystem: Environmental > Terrestrial > Soil > Floodplain ... | reverse complement strand
TGCTGCCGCCGAGCGCCGCCAGCCGGCGCGCGGCCTCCCGCGCGATCAGCGCCTCGAGCCCGGCGTGGACCAGCGCCGTCTTCTCCGCGATGCCGGTGATCCGACGCGCCCGCTCGACCAGCACGTCGTCGAGAATGAGAGTCGTACGCATATGCATATGTATGTATGAGTTATATGCGGCTGTCAACCGGCGGTCAAACGAAGCGCCTAACCACTAGCCTACATCGGTTTTTCCGCGTAGTGGCAGGCCGCCACATGCCCGGGCGTGATCTGGCGCAACGGCGGTGGCTCAGTGTGGCAACGCTCGCTCTTCAACGGATGCGGGCAGCGCGGATGGAATGGGCACCCCGGCGGCGGGTTTGCGGGTGACGGGATATCGCCGGCCAGCACGATGCGCTGCTTCGCCGCCCGCGGATTCGGCTCGGGCACGGCTGACAGCAGCGCGCGGGTATACGGATGCCGCGGCTGTGCGTAGATCTCCGCCGCCGGCGCGCGCTCCACGATCTTGCCCAGGTACATCACCGCCACTTCGTCGGCGATATGACGAACGACGGCGAGGTCGTGCGCGATGAAGAGGTAGGTGAGGCGGCGGCGCGCCTGGAGATCCGCAAGCAGATTGAGCACCTGCGCCTGCACCGACACGTCGAGCGCGCTCACCGGTTCGTCACACACAATGAATTGCGGTGCCACCGACAGCGCCCGCGCGATGCCCACGCGCTGGCGCTGCCCACCCGACAGCTCGTGTGGGTAGCGTTTTGCAAACTCGGCATCGAGCCCAACCTCGTCGAGCAGCGCGGAGACTTCGCCCTTGAGACTGTGAATCTCGAGCGGCTCGCGCAGCGTCTCGGCGACGGTCATCCGGGGGTTGAGCGAGCTGTACGGGTCCTGGAACACGATCTGCATCTTGCGCCGCAGCGCGCGCAGTGGCCCCGCATCGAGCGCGAACACGTCGTTGCCGTCGAATACCACCGTCCCTCGCGTGGGCTCCTGGAGCCGCAGCATCGTTCGGCCCACGGTGGTCTTCCCCGAACCCGATTCGCCCACCAGACCCAGTGTCTTGCCCGCGGCAATGGTGAACGACACGCCGTCGACGGCGCGGACCGGCGGCCGGGGCCGACCCAGGCCAAACCAGCCGCGTTCGCCGGCGTAGTACTTCACCAGGTCACGCACGTCGACCAACGTCATCGCTTCACCTGCCGCCGCTCCGGCTCGGTGACGAGCCAGCAGCGCGTGGTGTGACCAGGGGAACCCGCCTCGAGCAGGTCCGGCTCCTCGAGGCACTTTTCCCACGCGTATGGGCAGCGCGGCCGAAAGCGGCAGCCACTGGGCCATGCCGTCGCGGCCGGGACCTGTCCGGGAATCGCGTGCAAGCGCGCGCGCGGCGTGTCGATGCGCGGCACCGAGGCCAGCAGCCCCTCAGTGTAGGGATGGGTCGGCTGGTCGAAGAGCCGCTGGGTGGGTGCGGTTTCCACCACGCGGCCGGCGTACATCACGACCACGCGGTCGGCGTGACCCGCGACGACGCCGAGGTCGTGCGTGATGAGCAGCACCGCCATGCCCAGTTCCTGCTGCAGGCGATCGAGCAGCTCGAGGATTTGCGCCTGGATCGTGACGTCGAGCGCCGTCGTGGGCTCGTCGGCAATCAGGACCTTGGGGTGGCAGACCAGTGCCATCGCGATCATCACGCGCTGGCGCATGCCGCCCGAGAGCTGATGCGGGTAGTGATCGACGCGCTCTTCGGGATCGGGGATGCCGACCAGGCGCAACATCTCGATCGCGCGTGCGCGGGCGGCGCGGCGGGTGAGGTGCTGGTGGATGATCGCGGATTCCGCGATCTGGTCGCCGACGGTGAACACGGGGTTCAGCGACGTCATCGGCTCCTGAAAGATCATCGCGATCTGATTGCCGCGGACCGCGCGCAGCTCCGGCGCGGGCAGCGCCAGCAAGTTGCGCCCTTCGAACTCGATGACGCTCCCGGGGAGGATGTGGCCGGGGGGCTCGGGCACGAGGCGCAGGATGGAGAGCGACGTGACGGTCTTGCCGCAGCCCGATTCGCCCACGATGCCCAGCGTCTCGCCCGGGTAGAGGTCGAACGAGACGTCATCCACCGCGCGCGCCGTTCCCTTGCCGTGCTCGGTGACGAAGTAGGTCTTGAGATCGCGCACGCGGAGCAGGGCCGGTGTGGTCGCGGGTGTGGTCACGCCATCTCCTCACGCGGATCCAGCGCCTGACGCAGCCCGTCGGCAACTGCGTTGAGCGACATCACGACCAATGAGATCGCCAGGCCTGGAAAGAGTATGGTCCACGGCGCGGTGTAGATCGTGGACGCGCCATCCGCGATAATGCTGCCCCAGCTTGGATCGGGGGGAGCGACACCGATCCCGAGAAATGACAACGACGCTTCCAGCAAAAGCACGTTGCCGACGCCGAGGGCCGCGGACACGATAATCGGCGTGGCGGCGTTGGGCAGAACGTGGCGAAAGATAACGCGGCCCGTCTCCGCCCCGAGCGCGCGGGCGGCGACGACGAAGTCCCGCTCGCGCAGCGACAATACCTCCGCGCGCACCAGCCGGCTCGTGCCGAACCACGACGTCAACCCGATGGCGAGCACGAGCGCGGCGAAGGGGAGGCGGTCCCACAACGCGACCATCATCAGCAGGATAAAGATGCGGGGCAGAGCGAGTCCCACGTCCACGCCGCGCATCAACAGGGCATCCACCCAGCGGCGATAGTATCCGGCGCTCGCGCCCACCAACGTGCCGAGCGACACGGCGACGAGCGCGCCGAGCGCGCCGATGCCGAGCGACACGCGGGCGCCCCAGGCGATCCGGCTCCAGACGTCCCGGCTCAGCACATCGGTGCCCAGGATGAAGGTCCACGACGGCGGGTGGTTCTTCAGATCGACGATGCCGAGCTGATCGCCGGGTGGAAACGGCGCGACGAGGGGTGCCGCGAGCGCGATGATGACGAGAAAGGCCAGGATGCCGATGCCCCACGACGTGGTCCGGTGCCTGAAAAGCCGCCGCCAGCGCCCGTGTTGTGCCGCCCGCTGCCGCAGGAGACGGGCGATTTCGGCGGCCAGCACGAGCGCGACGAACAGCGCGAGCCAATTACCGAGTTTCACGCGGTCACGACTTCGACGTCGGCGCCGGCGCGCACGCGGAGGCGTGGATCGGCGACCCCCATCAGGATGTCCGCGAGCAGATTGCCAAAGACCACCACCGTGCTCGCGATCAGCGCGGTCGCGGTGACGAGGGTGTAATCGCGCGTCAGGATGGCGTTGAAGGCCAGCCGTCCCATCCCCGGCCAGGCGTAGATCGTCTCGATCAATACCGCGCCGGTCAGCAGGAAGGGAAACGCGAGCCCGAACCGCGTGATGAAGGAAAGCAACGCGTTACGCAGCTGGTGCCTGAGCACCACGCGCCGTTCAGGGGCGCCCTTGGCGCGCGCCGTTCGCACGTAGTCCTGGTTCGCCACGTCGAGCATTGCCGCCCGCTGGAAGCGGGCCGTCCCCGCCGCTCCGACCAGGCCGAGGGTGGTGGCCGGCAATACGAGGTGCCAGAGTCGGTCCGCGACACAATAGAGTGAATCGACGACCGGACAGAGAATCGGGTCGTTGGGCCCGCCGACAGGGAACCAGCGGAGTTGCTCGGCGAATACGAGCAGCAGGATCAGCGCCAGCCAGAAGGTCGGGAGTGAATAGACGAAGAGCGTGGTGTTGCCGAGTATCACATCCGGCAGGCGATTCACGCGGCCTGCTTGATAAATGCCGAGTGCCAATCCCAGCAGGAGATCGAGCAACAGGGCCGCGCCGGCGAGCTGGAGCGTGAACGGGATCGTGCCCGCCAGAGCGTCCCGCACCGGGCGATGCAGCGAGAACGAATAGCCGAAATTGCCGTGCGCCAGCGCGACGAGATAGCGCCAGTATTGCACGTGGAGCGGTTTATCGAAGCCGAATTGCCGGGTGAGCTGGTCGCAAACGATCGGGTCGACGTCGACGTCGATTTGCGCGCAGGGCTCGCCCGGTGCGACGTGAATCAGGATGAAAACGAAGGTGACGACCGCGAAGATGATGGCGAGCGACGCGACGAGGCGTCGTACGAGCCACGCCATCATCTAACGCTCCACGCGGTCTCGATCGATCAGCTTGTCCGGGGGAATGCGCCAGGTGCGGAGCAACGCCGCCCACGAGTCCGGACGGATCTGCGTGTTATCGAAACGCGTGTGCACCGCCGCGACGTTCGCGAGCGCGTACAGAAAGATGCCGGGCGCGTCGGCGTTGATCGTCTCGATCGCCGAGCGCCACAGCGCGCGCGCCCGGTCGCGCGACGGCTCCGCAATCGCGCGATCGACCAGACGCTCGAACTCCGGGCTATAGTATCGCCCGACATTCGAGCGGCCGAAGCCGCCGCGCATCCAGGTCTGCGTGATGCCCGAGCCGGGCGACGGATCGTTACCGCGCGACAGGATCACCGTATCGAAATTGCCGCTGCTGGTGCGTTGCGTGACGACAGCCCCTTCCACCGCGTCGATCTCTACTTGCACGCCGATCTTCCGGAACTGCGCTTGCAGAAGTTGGGCGTACTGAACTCGCAGCACGCTCGTCGTGGGCACCAGAATCCGGAACGTCAGCGGCTGCCCGTTCTTGTCGCGGAGTCCGTCGCCGTCGTGGTCGCGCCAGCCCCGCGCGTTCAGGATACGTCCGGCCTGCGCGGTATCGTAGGGCAGCTGTCGGATGTTCGGATCCCAGATCCAGAGCAGCTCGGACATCGGACCCGGCGGGACTTTTCCGAGCTCGCCCAGGGCACTCTTGACGAGCAGCGCGCGATCGACGCCCATACTGAGCGCGCGCCGCACGTCGCGGTCGGCGAAGATCGGGTGCGGCTGCGACGTGTCGCCGTTCGCGCGGAGATTGAACCCGAGGTAGGTGTAGACGTTGCCGCGATACGTAATCACGTTGAGGTGCGGCGCGGCGCGTGCCCGCTCGACGTTTTCCGGGGTCACGAGCTGCTCGCGCACGTCGGCCTCGCCCGCGATCACCTGGGTCACGGCCACCGGCAGCGTGGGCGTGAAGCGCCAGATCAGGCGACGGATTCCGGGCCGTCCCAGGAAGAATGTCGAATCCGCCACCAGCTCGATCGCCTGGGCCGCCTGCCAGCGGACGAACCGGTAGGGTCCGTCGCCGACCGGCTCGCGGCCGAAGGGCGCCGTCCGCCATTGATCGCGCGGGATCGACCGCAGCAGGTGCGCCGGTAGGATGCGCATGTGGAATACGGCGTCGTAGAACATCTCGGGGTAGCGCTCGCGGAACCGGAACACCGCCGTGAGCGAGTCGCGCTGCGTGACGCTGGCGATGCGCCGCAGCTTGGCGCGGAACGGCGATGCGACCACGGAGTCCTTGTACGCGTCGAACGTGAACTCCACGTCGGCGGCGCTCACGCGTTGACCGTCCTGCCAGCGCGCGCGCGGATCGATGTGGAACACCAGCGTGAGCGGACCGTCCCATTCCCAGTGTTGCGCGAGCAGCGGCTGAAAGTCCTCGTCGCCAATCGTGTTCTCCGACATGCCCACGTCGGCGAGCTTCAGGAACAATTGCTCACCGATATCGTTGGCGACCACGACTTCCGTCGACGGCGGCAGCAGCGTCGGCGGTTCGCCGATCGCGGCATTGATCAGCGTGCCGCAAAAGGAGCCCGTGCAGCCGCCCCGGCGCTCGCATCCGGCGAGCGTGGCGACGGCCAGAATTCCACAAATGATGAAGGGAGAGCGCCGTGACATGGCGCTTAACATTTCACCCTAGGGCGAGAGATGCAACGTCGGACGGCCGGACGGCCTGTCGGCCGGACGGCCAGGTTGTAGCGACAGCGCCCGCGACCTCGTCAAACGTCACCGGCCGGCCCAAAACCCGGGCTAAAGTCGTCGCACCACGCGCATTCCCAACGACCTCCTGAGACCCGTCCAACAGAATCGAGCCATGTTGCAGGAACGCATCGCGCTTTCGGACCTGCGCTGAGCCCACCAGTTTGTGGCCGTTCACGAGGATTTCGCCGCCCACCGAGGCTGCAAAGCAGGCGGCCGGACGGCCGGTCGGCCTGACGGCCGGTGCGAGGACTGCTGCGACACCCATCGAGCGCAGTGCCGTCGCGATCTGCGTGTGAATTTGGCAATAGGCGTTTCGAAGCGAGCCATAGAGCGCAATTGGTGCAGCCACGGCGTACGTGACCTCGTGCTCGTGCCACACCGCCTGACCCCCGGTGGGCCGCCGTACTAGGGGCACGTTCTTGAAAACGTCATGCTGATTCCGGCCTATCGAGAGGGTGGGGGGATCCCAGCAATACAGCCGTAGAAAAGCGTTGCCGGTCCGAAGCACGTCTTCGAGCAACGCTTCATCGATGCGCATGTTCTCGGTGCCGCTCCGTCCAACGGCATCGACCTGCAGCATCCAACCAGCCGTCCGGCCGTCAGACCTCAGCGTACGCTTCCACCGGCGGGCACGTACAGATCAAGTTGCGATCGCCGAACGCGGCATCGATCCGGCTGACCGGCGGCCACACCTTGTGCTCGCGCGTGGCCGGCGTTGGAAATCCCGCGCGCTCGCGACTGTACGGCCGGTCCCACGTATCCGCGAGCAGGTCGGCCAGCGGGTGTGGCGCGTGCTTGAGCGGGTTGTTGTCGCGATCGGCTGCGCCGGTCTCGATCTCGCGGATTTCGGCGCGAATCGCGATCAGCGCATCCACGAAGCGATCCAACTCGACCTTGGGTTCGCTCTCCGTCGGCTCGACCATCAACGTCCCCGCCACCGGGAACGACACGGTCGGCGGATGGAAGCCGTAATCGATCAGCCGTTTCGCGATGTCCTCGACGTCGATGCCCGCCGAGGCTTTGAATGGGCGGGTATCGATGATGCATTCGTGCGCGACCAGACCGTGCTGTCCCGCGTACAGCAGTTCGTAGTCGCCGCCTTCCTGAAGCCGGCGCGCGATGTAATTGGCGCTGAGAATCGCCACCTTGGTGGCCAGCGTCAGACCATCCCGACCCATCATGGCGATATACGCCCATGAGATCGGCAGGATGGACGGACTGCCCCACGGCCCGGCGGACACGGTGCCGGCGCTCGCGGCGAGCGGAATGCCGACATCGATCACCGGATGCGTCGGCAGATGGGGCACCAGGTGCTCGGCGACGCCGATCGGACCCATGCCCGGGCCGCCGCCGCCGTGCGGGATGCAGAACGTCTTGTGGAGATTGAGATGGCAGACGTCGGCGCCGATGTCGCCCGGACGGCACAGTCCCACCTGCGCGTTCATGTTGGCGCCGTCCATGTAGACCTGGCCGCCATGCTGATGGACGATCTTGCAAATCTTCTTGATCGACGCCTCGAACACGCCGTGCGTCGACGGATAGGTCACCATCAACGCGCCGAGTGTGGCGCGGTGCTCCTCTGCCTTTGCTTCGAGATCGGCGACGTCGATGTTCCCCTGCGCGTCGGTCTTCACCACGACGACCTGCATCCCCGCCAGGACCGCGCTGGCCGGGTTCGTGCCGTGCGCCGACTGCGGGATCAGGCACGTGGTGCGATGCGCCTCACCGCGCTGCTGGTGGTAGGCGCGGATCACGAGTAATCCCGCGAACTCGCCCTGGGACCCGGCATTGGGTTGGAGCGAGACCTTCGCGAAGCCCGTGATCTCCGCGAGCCATTCCTCCAGCTGGCGGAACAACGTGGCGTAGCCCGGCGCCTGCGTGCGCGGTGCGAACGGATGCAGCCCGTTGAAGCCGCGCCAGGTGATCGGAATCATCTCCGTGGTGGCGTTGAGCTTCATGGTGCACGAGCCGAGCGGAATCATGGCGGCGGTCAGAGACAGATCGCGGTCCTCGAGTCTCTTCAGGTACCGCAGCATCTCCGTCTCCGAGTGATGCGTGTTGAAGACGGGATGGGTGCAGAACGGCGTGGTGCGGGCGAACGCGTCCGGGATCGCGGATGCAGTGCTGGTCTGCGCGCCGAGCTCACGGCCGATCGGGCCCGCAAAGGCGGCGATGACATCGGCCAGGTCGTCGTCCGTCACCGTTTCATCGAACGCCACGCCGATCCGCGTCTGCGACAACGTCCGCAGATTGATCTGTTTGGCGCGGGCCGCGTCGAGAATTCGCGGCAGCACGTTCGGCGGCACGTCCACCGCCACCGTATCGAAGAAGGCGGAGTGCACCAGCCCGTATCCCAGCTTCTCCAGCGCGCCGGCCAGCGACACCGTGTAGGTGTGGACCCGGCGCGCGATGCGGCGCAGCCCCTCGGCGCCGTGGTACACCGCGTACATCGCGGCGACCACCGCCAGCAGCACCTGCGCGGTGCAGACGTTGCTCGTCGCTTTCTCGCGCCGGATGTGCTGCTCCCGGGTCTGGAGCGCCATCCGCAGCCCCATGCGTCCCGCCCGGTCCTTGGACACTCCGATGATGCGTCCCGGCAGCAGACGCTTGAACTCGTCCCGCGTCGCGAAAAACGCGGCGTGCGGGCCGCCGTAGCCGAGCGGGACACCGAAGCGTTGCGCGTTGCCGACGGCGATATCGGCGCCCCATTCGCCCGGCGGAATGAGCAGCGTGAGCGCGAGCAGATCGGTCGCCACCGTGACGAGCGCGCTCGCGGCATGCGCCGCCGCGCACAGCGCGCGGTAGTCGCGGATGGCGCCGTCGGTCGCGGGATACTGGATGAGCGCGCCGATCACGTTCGGTTGCTGGAAATCGAACGTTCCCGGGTCCGCGACGACGACGTCGATCCCTCTCGCAGCCGCGCGGGTGCGAACCACAGCGATCGTTTGGGGATGGCAGGCGCTGTCGACGAGGTATGTGAGCTTCCCCTCGTGCTTGGATGCCGCCTCGGTGAGGTGCATCGCCTCGGCCGCCGCCGTCCCTTCATCGAGCAGGGACGCATTCGCGACCTCGAGCCCGGTGAGGTCGGAGACCATCGTCTGGAAATTGAGCAGCGCCTCGAGCCGGCCCTGGGCGATTTCCGCTTGATAGGGCGTATAGGCCGTGTACCAGCCCGGGTTCTCGAGCACGTTCCGCTGGATCACCGTCGGGGTGACGCAGTCGGAGTAGCCCATGCCGAGGTAGGAGCGGAACACCTGATTCTGCGCGGCGAGCTGTCGCAGCTCCTCGAGGACCTCGCGCTCCGTCTTGGCAGCGGGAATGCGCAGCGGCTCGCGCAAGCGGATATCCGCGGGGACGACCGCCTCGATGAACGCATCGAGCGAGTCGTACCCAAGCGTGCCGAGCATCGTCGCCTGGTCCTCGGCCGACGGCCCGATGTGCCGTTCCTGGAATAGGTCGCGATCGATTGTCATCTTATCAAAACGTATGCGGGTTTCCGGTGGGGACGATCACTCTCCAACATGCTTCGCGTACGCGTCGGCGCGGAGCAGCCCCTCCAATTCCTTGGCATCCTTGATTTTCACTTTCACCATCCAGCCCTTGCCGTACGGGTCGCGGTTCACGATCGCGGGATCCTGCTCGAGGGCCTTATTCGATTCGACGATCGTCCCCGCGACGGGAGCGTACAGCTCCGACACGGCTTTCACCGCCTCGATGGTCCCAAACGCGTCGCGTTGCTTGAAACTGGCGGCGGACTTGGGCAGCTCCACGAACACCACGTCGCCCAACTCACCCTGTGCGTAGTCCGTAATCCCGATCTCGACGACCTGCGGATCGTCGCTGGCCCGCACCCATTCATGATCCTTGGTGTAGCGCAGCTCTTTTGGAATGGAGGACATAGGGCGGGAGCCTACACCAGGTCCGCGCGGGGCGCCAGTCCTGCGCCATCCTCTTCACTCAGCGCGATTCGGTCATGTCCCCAGGGTCGCAAATCCAGCCGCACCGCGACCGGATCCGGGTCGAGCGAGAGATAGTACAGGGGACAGGGACGCGGAGGTACCGCCCCGTCCCACGCGGTACGCGCCCCGTCGCTCGCGGCGTCGGTGGCGACGATCGACAGTGGTCGGTCGCCGCGCAATGCTTTCGCCAATCCCTTCACCGAGGTGTGTTCGACCCGCATCCCGGCATCCGTGTAGCGGCCTTCGATCGCCTTGAACGCAGGCGTCGACGCGCTGTCTTTCGCGTCCTGCGCGCAGAGCAGCAGCCGCTGGCCAGGTTTCTCGTTCTGGACGCCGGCGCGCGCAGCCCGTGCCCGCAGCTCGTCGAACACGCGGCGGGCCTGTGGCTCCAGCTCCGCGAGCGTGCCCGCGTTTTCGATGACGTGCTGGCTCTGGGCTCGTTTGCGCGCGGCGGGCATTTGGGCCGCGATCATGCGGTCGGCGTCTTCATGCGGAAGCCCGCGCAGCGCGCACAGCCGCGCGCGACGGACTGCCACGGGTGCATCCACCAGAACCACCGAATCGAACTGCGCGGGATCGAGCACCTCGAAGAGCAAGGGAATGTCGTTGATCACCATCGCATCGCCGCGCTCGCGCGCGGTGCGCTGCAAGTCGAGCCGGCGCTGCTGGACCGCCGGATGCACGATCGCGTTCAGGGCCAGCAGTGCGTCATTGTCGCCCATGACCTTGCCCCGCAGCGCGGCTCGGTCGAGCGCGCCATCAGGGCCGAGCACGTCGCCGCCAAACCGTTTGGCGATGGTGGCGAGCACGACGCTGCCGGGGGCCTGCGCCTCGCGCGCCAGCACATCGGCGTCGATGATCGTGGCGCCCCATTGCTTGAAGAGCTCGACGACCGTTGACTTGCCGGATGCGATGTTGCCCGTGAGACCGACGTTTAGCACGGAGCCGGGAGCTGGGAGCCGGGAGCCGGGGCTGCAGTCCAAGATCCTGACTCCCGACTCCAGGCTCCGCTACAGGAGTGCAGTCTGATCTTCATCCTGTCTGGGAACGCGATGACAATGCCGGCATCTCGCTTCATACGATTCCCGTCCGCCCACCATGATGATCGGGCTCCCCCACAACGCAGGCTTCCCATTGACGAGGCGCTGATTGCGCGTCGCCGGGCCGCCGCACACCACACAGATGGCCTGGAACTTGTCGACCACCTCGGCGACGCACATCAGCATCGGCATCGGCCCGAAGGGGAGGCCGCGGAAGTCCACGTCGGTGCCGGCGAGGATCACCCGCACGCCACGGTCGGCGAGACGGTTGGCCATGTCGACGATCCCGTCGTCGAGGAACTGCGCCTCGTCGACGGCGACGACCTCGGTCGTGGCGCGGAGGCGGCGCGCGATTTCCTCGGAGGAGTCGATCGGCTCTGCCTCGACCGTGACTCCGTCGTGCGAGGACACGGAGAAGAGGCCTGCGTACCGCGCATCTAGATGTGACTTAAAGACTTGCACCTGCTTGCGGGCGATGACGGCGCGACGGACTCGCCGGATGAGTTCCTCGGATTTGCCGCTGAACATCACGCCGGAGATGACTTCGATCCATCCGGGACGGTTGGCTTGCAGGAACATGGGCCCTCACGTTAGACCCGCTCGGCCTCCCCGGCAACGTCCCTGACGGGGAGGGGGTGGGTCGAGAAAGTCCAGTAATCTTGCGGATTTCCGGGGGATATCCCATAATTGTTCAGCATCCATGCGGGTTTTCGCGCCCCCCCTTCAAGGAGATCGCAGTGAACAAGGCTGAACTCACCTCCGCGCTGGCGATGCGTACCAAGATGTCGAAGGCCGATGCGACGCGCACCGTTGAAGCACTATTCGACGACAAGGGCATCATCGCGACAGAGTTGAAGAAGGGCGCCAAGGTGCAGATCACGGGCTTTGGCAACTTCGAGGCGCGCAAGCGTGCCGCGAGAATGGGCCGGAATCCCAAGACCGGCGGCGTCATTCAGATCAAGGCATCGATCGCGCCGGCGTTTCGGGCGGGCAAGCAGCTGAAGATGGCGGTGAACAACAAGAAGTAGCGAGTTTCAGCCTCGATCAGGCCGTGCAGCGACCCGGCGTCCGCGAATCGTGACGCCCGAGAGACGCTGCACGGCCTGATTCACTACCGCAGCTGCAACATCCACGAGCGAGAAGCTCTCGCGCACCTCGATCTTGCCAATCTGTCCCTTCTCGAGCCCGACTTCCTTGATTAGCGCCCCGACCAGATCCTTCGCGCTCACCCGATCCTTCGTCCCTACGGTCACGAACACCTTCGCCCAGCCCTGCGCTGATTGAGGCAAAGTGGCACTGCCTGCCGATGGCTGATGGCCGACGGCCGCAGTCGAACGGCTGATGGCCAACAATGCACCGGCAATCAAAGCCGGGTCGTACTCCTCGAACAGGGGGGCCAGGACGGCCAACTCCGCATCGACCGTGCCCTCGGTCAGCCGCGCAGCGATCTGCGCGCGCAACTCGGCATTGCGGTCCTGCGCCCGATCGGCGCGCGACGGCAAGGTGAATGCAGAGAGCGAGGCCATCGACTTGAGATAGGGGATCTGCGACGCGAGCGCGATCACGAGAGGCTGCGCAATAGCCGCGAGCATGCGGAACTCCTCGCGCGTGGGCAACGTGGTGGCAACTACTGCATCGGGAGCCTCCGCCGGCACCACGACGTCGCCACCCTTCCACACGTACGGCCGGACGGACCGCACCGCATCGAGCACATCACGCACCGCTACTGCACGGCGAGCGGCCGGCACAACTGCGTAGCGTGCCGATGCGATCGGTCCCAGCGGCTTTCCTGCCGCGTCGAGCGGAATGTCGCCGACGATCTCAGCGCGACGCGCGTGGCGTTCGATGAAATCGGCGAGGCCATACGGGTCCCAGCTGAGAATCACGCGCCGCGCTTCGGGCGCTTCGCCGAGCAGGGTATCGAGCTCGGCCGAGAACGATTCGGGCCAGGCGATGACGAGCGTTTCGAGGGTGTCGAGCTTGAGCGCGGAGCGCGCGACGAGCGCAACCAGATCGGCGGGTGAACCGGCGAGGATGCCGACGCGCCCTTCCTTTAGAAGGGCGGCGGTGCGGCCGAGACCGGTGATGGCGTGTGCGCGCAGCTCGGGAGGGGCGGCGTCGGCCCAGAGCACGGCCTGCTCATGGTCTGCGCAGACAATCACTGCACGGGGATCCATCAACTCCCATGCCTTTCCCGCACGTTCGACGGCGGGAGGGGTCACCAGCACGACATGCCGCACACGAGCCTCGATTGTCAAAGGGTGCTAATTTCTGCGCCGTGAAAGGTAATCTCCCGGTCCTTTTTCTTCTAATCGCCACGTCGCTGGGGGCACAAACCCAGCGTCCCCGGGCACGCGATATCGGCATCAGCGTCGGATCCCTCCCCACCGGCCCTCTCAACGCCATTACAGACGTCGCAGGCGTTCGCGTCGGTCATACCACGATAGCCCGCGGGGACTCGATCAACACCGGCATCACCGCCGTCCTCCCGCACGGCGGCAATCCGTTTCGCGAGAAGGTCCCCGCCGCGATTGTCGTGGGCAACGGATTCGGCAAGCTCGCCGGCTCGACGCAGGTGAACGAGCTCGGCGAGCTCGAATCGCCGATTGTGCTGACCTGCACGCTGTGCGTTCCGCGAGCCGCCGATGCCGTGCTCACCTGGCTGCTCACGCTGCCGGGCAACGAAGAGGTGCGATCCGCGAACGCCGTCGTCGGTGAGACGAATGACGGGTTCCTGAACAACATTCGTGCGCGTCCGATCACCGAAGCCGATGTGCTCGGCGCGATCCGCACCGCCGCGGAAGGGCCGGTGGCCGAAGGCGCCGTGGGGGCTGGACGGGGCACGACCGCGTTCGGGTACAAGGGCGGGATCGGCACGTCGAGCCGCAAGCTGCCGGCGCAGTTCGGGGGCTGGACGGTCGGGGTCCTGGTCCAGAGTAATTTCGGCGGCGACCTGACGATCGCGGGTGTGCCGGTCGGCCGCGAGCTACGGGATGCGAGCAGCGGGATGCGGGATGCGGGCGACGGATCGATCATCATGATCGTGGCCACCGATGCGCCGCTCGATCACCTGCGCCTGACGCGGCTGGCCAGTCGCGCACTGACTGGATTGGCGCGTACCGGCAGCTCGATGAGCAATGGCAGCGGCGACTACGTAATCGCGTTCTCGACTCGTCGGCCGTCTCAAACCGCTCAACCGCCTAACCGTCTAACCGACTCCGTTGAAGTTGTCCGCAACGATTGGATGTCCCCGCTGTTCGCGGCGACCGCCGACGCCATTGAAGAAGCGATCTACAATTCGTTATTGCGCGCCGAGACCGTGCGGGGCTATCGTGGCACCGTGCGGGCGCTTCCAATTGATTCGACGATCACCATCCTCAAGCGCCACGGAGCCATTCCGCGATGACAGAAGGTCTCTCCCCCAACCTGCAACATCTCGAGACGTCCGCGACGATTGCCATTTCGGCCGAGGCCAAGCGCCGCAAGGCGGCGGGCGAAGACGTCATCGATCTGGGTGCCGGGGAGCCGGACTTTCCGACGCCGTCGATCCCGGCCGACGCCGGCATCCGCGCGATCAAAGACGGCAAGACGCATTACTCGGCGAACGAAGGCATCCTCGAGCTGCGCGCGGCCGCGGCCACGCACCTGTCGCTGCTCTCCGGTGGCCGGCCGGTCAACGCCGATCACATCGTCGTCTCGAACGGGTCGAAGCAGTCCCTGTTCAACGCCTGCTTCACGCTGTTCGGGCCGGGGGACGTCGTCGCGATCCCCGCACCAGCGTGGGTGTCGTATCCGCAGATCGTGCACCTGGCGCGTGCCCGGCCCGTGATGATTGCCGGCGATCCGGAGTGGAGTCTCAAGGCCAGCGTCAAGGATCTCGAGCGCATGTTGCCCGGGGCCGCGGGCCTGATTCTCTGCTCGCCGTGCAATCCCACCGGCGCGGTCTACACGCACGCCGAGATCCGGTCGATCGCGCAATGGGCGAAAGACCGGAAGGTGTGGGTGATCGCGGACGAGATCTATCGCCGCATTCACTACGGCACCGGCCCCGCGCCGTCGTTTCTGGATCTCTCGGACGACTTGTTGGAGCGGGTCGTACTCATCACCGGTGTCAGCAAGACATACGCGATGACGGGTTGGCGCATCGGGTTTGCGCTCGCGCCGGCCAAGGTGGCCAAGGCGATGGCGGCCCTGCAGTCGCACACTACGACCGGCGCCAACCATCCCGCCCAATTCGCCGCGGCCGCCGCCCTCGGCGACGAGCGCGTCGAGCAGGATGTGCACCGGATGGTGGGTGAGTTCCGCAAGCGCCGCGATCTGGTCGTCGCGCGGTTCCGTCAGGATCTGCCCGGGGTCGAGTTCGTGGACCCGCTGGGCGCGTTCTACTTCTTCTTTAGAGTCGATTCGTTCGGAAAAATCACCGGCACTGACTTCTGTACGCGGCTCATCACCCAAACGGGGGTCGCGTTGGTCCCCGGCGCCGCTTTTGGGGATGACCGCTGGGTACGGCTTTCATACGCGGCGGCTACCGACGCGATCAAGCACGCGTTAGACCGAATCGTGAGTTTTGCTAGGAAGTTGGGAGACTAAAGCTTCGGCGGACGGTGCGAGAGGACTTCAACACCGCTGTCGGTCATGACGCAGTCGTCCTCGATCCGCACGCCGAACTTGTTGAGCTGGTAGATCCCCGGCTCGTCGGTGAACACCATGCCCGGCTCGATCCGGGTCTCGTTGCCTTCCACCATGTATGGCACTTCATGGCCGTCCATGCCCATCCCATGTCCCAGCCGGTGCGTGAAGAACTGCCCGTAGCCGGCATCGGTGATCACTTTCCGGGCCGCGCGGTCGACGTCCTGGCACTGCGTCGTGAACGGCTTGGCATTCGCGATCGCCGCCGTCTGCGCGTCGTGCACCAGGTTATAGACCTTCTTGAACTCATCTGACGGTGCGTCGCCGAACCAGGTCGTGCGCGTGATGTCCGACGTGTATCCCTGCACCCGCGAGCCGGCGTCGATCAGCACGACCGTCTCGCGCGCCAACCGTCCCGCCGACGGGCCCCCGTGCGGCAGCGCGCTGGACGGGCCGAATTGCACCAACCCGCCACCCGGAGCGCCTCGGGACGCCATGTCGCGGGACAGGAGCGTCGCGACATCGCGCTCCGTCATGCCGACGGCCAGCTGCGAAAACGTGGCCGCAATGGATGCCTCCGTGACAGCGATCGCCTCGCGGATCAGCGAGATCTCCTCGGGACTCTTGATGATCCGGATGCGCTCGGTCACCGGCGCCGCATTCGTGAATTTCCAGCCCCCCAGCTGGTCGTCGAGCTCCAGGTAGCTC
>Ga0137323_1000226_pt1 | contig 16222 bp, 15 predicted proteins | sample EasRivERMZT423_2_FD_102285 | JGI IMG/M metagenome (GOLD analysis project Ga0137323, IMG submission 102285) | Soil microbial communities from meander-bound floodplain in the East River, Colorado, USA - East River MetaG ERMZT423_2 | ecosystem: Environmental > Terrestrial > Soil > Floodplain ... | reverse complement strand
AGGTTGTTTAGGTTGATGCCGGACTGGTTAGCCGATACTGCGGCCGCCTGACGCATCAACTCGAAGTTAAGCCAGTTGCCCGAACCTACAATGGTGGGCATCTGTCCGCAAAACTCGTTGGTGATAACATCCGCCATCACCTGAGCTGCCCCTGTTGCGAGGTTGTTCTGGGTTCCGTCCAGCGGAACGTTGATGGTGGAAGTGGTGGCCAATCCAGTTCTCCGGTTGATACCGAAGGCGCTCGCCATAGTGGTCAATAATTGCTTGTCAATCGCTTGGTACAGGCCGTTCATGTTGGTAAGAATACCGTCCATCACGTCCGCCATCACTTGTGTTGGAGGCGTTCCGAAGGTTACCATGTTGCTTGCATCGGTGCAGTACTGGCGGATAGTTGCATCGTCAAAGTACAATCCGATTTGCGCGATTTGGCTGATGGTCTGCGAGGTCTCTTTCCATGCAGGCGTCAGGTCAATGTCGCAGCTTTCGGTGGTGTTGACGTAGTTCTCATTGCCGCGCACCCGGTACTTAATGTTGACTGTGCGGTTATGCCCCTGCTGAAAGCCTTGTGTCTGGATAACGGTAGGGCGGTCAGGCTGGGATAAGAGATACTGAAGAAATCCTGGAGGGGTTACTTTTTTGCCCGCGTAACCGTTGCGGGTTATTTGTTCAAGATGAACAAGTATAGCAGGACAGAATCCTAATGCCATTTTATGTATGTTTTTTTAGTTAGACTGAACCCCTTTCCGCTTTGGAATGGGTGAAAATATCCGCCATGTGTGGCGCAATTATTTCAGCCTTATGGACTGACTCTTTACTATTTCCCTTGCGGGACAATTATTTCCTGAAAATTCAGGACTATACTTTTAATGTGCCGTTCTCGTTCATTATTCCGATGTCCCTCAATGACTGCTGGGCTTCGTTTAATGCTTTTGGGAGTGGCTGGTATTGGTTATTGGGGTTTAATGCCGGCTGTGACTGCGGATTCGCAGTGGTAATCTTTGTCGGCTCATTCGTCTTTATTAATTTTTTGTCAGTTACTAATTTAGCAGCATAATCGTCAAAACTTACTTTCTGATTTTCACGTGTAAAGTCAAGGCTTTCGTCAATCGCCTGAACAAGTTTTAGCTGTCCGTCAGGAGCAAGAATTACTTTTGCGTTGTCAGCCTGCAGCTGGCGGGTGAGATTTATCATTGCAAGTTCCATCGCATCTGCCTTGTCGTATTGGTCACTGTAATTATAGCCGGAAAACTTTCCACGAATGTTCCAATTCAATTCTTTGTTTGCGCTATCCTTTAAAATATTAGATTTTTCGTTTTTGAACTGCTCCTTTAAGGTAAGTATACTGTTATTCAGTTCATCAATTTTGTCGGTTAAATGTTTTTTGTCGCCAACCTGCGCGGTTGCCTTTTTCTCATGCAGGTTTTTTACTGCCTTTACAAGTAGCTGTATTTTTTCGTAAGTGTTTTTTTCGTTTTTAATAGCGTTTGACAAATCCACATCATCAGCTATCCCATACTCGGTTAAGTACTTTTCGTGAATCTCGGTGTCAATCGGGGCGAGACTTTCTTGGCGGAAGTGCGCTTTCAATACCGGGCTTTGTTTTGCCACATCCAGCGTCATCAGCTTTTCGTTCATGTCCTTTACCTGCTTATCATCAAGATTTATTTTGGTGAGTTCCGGGTTTCCGAGAACTTCTTTCATCTCTGCCGAAGGTTCTACTCCGGCTTTCTTGAACTGGTTGCTGATAAAGTCTGCTGCTGTGATTGGCATATTAGGGTTTTAATTTGGTGACGATTTTGTTTAACTCTTCTTTGGAAACATTTATTCTGGGCTTGATAACAAGTTTTTTCTCTTCCGGTTTTCCGTAGTACTGCTGACGCACAAACGGCTCCGATGCTTTGGGAACTACTGTCATAAATTTATTCCCCAACCACACTTCAATTTCTTCTTGCTGCATTTGGCAATAGTAATAAATATTTAATTAACAATAGATAGTTGAAAATAATTTTATTAACAATTTAGTTTTCATATTTTTCTCTTAATGCTTTCGGAACAAGTGCGCTGCTTACCGGGTAGAACTGGTGGTTACAATTATACCCCCCGCGCCTAATGAAAAGATTATCTGCCGAAGTTCCTTCAATCATTCCATGTGGCAAATCGTATCGTTTATAAATCGCTACCTGATGCCCGCAAATTTGCCCGTCAACTAATTTAGCGAACTGCGAACGGTGAACGTAGGGCTGGCAGGTCTCTTTTGAACGAATCATTTCCTTGCACCACTCCCGCGAGGTTTCCATCAGCGAACCCACGTACTGAAACCACTCTAACCCTAAATCCGCTGTGGCGATTTGATTGTAGGAAGCATTGTATTGATTAATCGAATCGGTTGTGATTTGCTTAGCGTACTTTACTAAAGCCCCGTCTCCGGCTCTCGTATCAGTAATGTACTGCCGCATCTGCTCTACGTAGTCCTCAAATCTTCCGCCTGATGTTATGTTTACCCGAAGTATCTCTCTTATTTTTTGGGTTACGTTTTCGCCTATCCCCGCTTCGGTAAGCGATGCCATTGTTTCATCAATGGTCTGCTTTTTTATTTCCCGGAATACCGGAGTGGGCTTGAATTTTTTGTTGATTGCTGAAAAGTACTGTCCGTTGATTTCTTCAACCGTGTCGTAGGCAGCAATAAACTCATCCAGTTTTTTCAGGTACGGCTTGCTGATAATGATTGCGTCAAGTTCTCTTTTTATCTGAGCTATTAGCCGGACATTTTTTACTGATGGTTTTATTCTGCCGTTGGCAATGTCAAGCTCTTTGCTTAGCTCAATAATTCTGGCAAATACCTGCTTCTGGGTTGCGGGTAAACTCTCGTTAAACTTGACCGTTGCCTTGTCAATCGAAGAAAGGATGTTTTTTATTAACTGGTCTGGGCTGGTTGCCATTATTCAACGGGGTCATTTGCCGGAGGTATTACTTCTTCTTCTGTCTCTGTCGGCTGCATGGATTCTATTAACTCTTCGGCATATCTTCGAAGTATTTCAATCTGTTGTTTTTTAGGCAGCGTGTCAAACTTCGCATTCTCTTCCATCGCCCGCTCGATAAATGAATGTATGTTGGCGTGAATTATAGAATCTGTTTTTTTGACTAATCCGAAAGCATCTCTTGAATTAACTACATCTTCCGGTTGCCCGGCAAACGGGTCAAGGGCAAGTTTCATCGAAACTATCTTGCTTATCTTTTCGTCTGTGCTGAATCTTTTGGCAGCAAACTCTATCTCGGCAGCGTTTATTATTGCAGCGTCCATCTTAGCCTCTTTCATTGACCGTATTCCGTCTAACATAAATTCGTCTCCAAGCAGGTCAAACTTCTGCGGGACGTTGATTACCGGGAGCATCAATAGCCTTTTGGAATCGTCTTTTACAGAGGTTTTATAACGATAATCATTAATACAGAAAACAATGTTATCCAAAAGTTCTACCCCATCCTCTGCCACCCCATGAACGAAGTTGTTAAGTTCTTCTTTGTCAACCTCTTTCGCTAATCCGCTTTGATTTAGTGGTGTTGAGGCAAGAAACTCCATGTTGATTGAGGCGTATGCCTGAAAGATGTGTCCTTCGATTCGCTCGCGCTGAATAGATACTATGCTTGTATCTTTGGTGATAAATCCGGCTGGTGGTGATGGCAGGTTGGTTTCTCCGGCAGGTGGTTTTCCAAGTACAAGATTTTCGTAAGGATTAAAAGGATAAATACCTTTTCCTCCACACATCCCGCAGGTTTCTTTGGAGGGCTTTGTCCCGGCCGCCTTACTCTTGTTTATCATTTCATACCCCGTCCCCCCACACCGCTTACAATCGTGAGGCTGGTACGCCCAAAGGGTAGAGTGAACATGCTGCACTACCTCTGCCTGCATATCAGAATACTCACGTGTTGCCTCGTCCAAAAATGGAATCATGCCCATTATCTTGCTTTCATAGAGCGTCTGGTAGAGTGTTTCATTAAAGACTATTCCCTTCATATCATACACCGGCACATACCCCAACCCGTGTTTGTAGTTAAACGCCTCCCGGTACTGGTGGTCAAAACTGACTTGGTCGAAAGTCTGAATGTTTGTGTCAGTCACCACATAGTACCGGCAGCCGTTTGTATATTCTGTTCCGCTTTGCACGTACCTGATTTTCTCTATGCTTTTTAAAACATAGTATTTTTTGTACTCGTAATCAATAACATTTTCAGAGTTGTAAATAAATGGGTATGGTTTCAGGTACTCGTTGTCTTTAGCCTCTAAATTTATCGGCATCACAAATACCTTAGCGTTGGTATCTACTAACTGCTGCTTTAGCCCGATTTGAAAGTACCAGTTGGTAATGGAAGTATATTTTGGAAAGTTAAGGATAAGATAATCAAATAAGGTCTCCCCTTCTCTTACTGTTGATACGCTGCTGTCCTCCCCAAACTTTATAGACCAGTCTTGTGACTTACGTATCTTCATCAGCGAGTTATATACTTTCGTAAAACAGCTTTTAGTTACAGGTACGTAAATCTCTTCCCGGTATTTCTGAATCTTTTCGGACTCGGATGGCCTGCGCTTGGTAAGCAAGTCTCCCGGCTTTTCCCCGTTGGCGTGTACTTTTATAGCGTGGTACTTCTTAACGCTCTGGTCGTAGAAAGGATGGTAGTACTTTAGCTTGTCCGGCTGGATGTACTTGTTAAACTGGGCAATGGTAAATTCCATTATATGTGACTCCTTTCTTTGAGGTATTTTGATTTAGAAACATTTTCAAATGTGGGCACTCCCCGGTAGTAGGCGTAGTGCTTTACTAAGTTGTCGGCTATCTTTTTTATGCGCTGTCCGATGTGCTTTCCGCCCAGCGATATTCCGTAGTAGTTTTGCAAGATGTACTGGTCGTTCTTCTGACGGTGTAGCGGTTCCCAATAGGTAGGGTAGTACGGTATCGCGTGTGGCATCATGTTTAGTTTTAGCATCGCAAGACAGAAGGCAGGCTCGTCCGGCTTGCCCCCAGCAAACTGCTTGCATATCATTTTTTCATCATCATAGAATTGTCGTGCGGTGTTAAATAATTCACTCGTCTGCTCAGACTGTTTAAAGTAAATCCACTCGCTGCTTAAATCTATCCACTTTTCTATCCCGAAGTTTTCTTTCATCAGTGCCATATCCACCCAGTCACTGTGGCCTGCGCTGATTGGGCTGCTTCCCCTGTTTGCCATCGTGAAGTTAATGTTTGCATACTCCTCAAATACTTGAGAAGGTTTTTTGTAGGGTGACCATACCATGTCTACATCGAGAAATAATGTTTCCTGAAACGGGCTTAACTTGTCAAGATAGAGCTTAGGTTTAACATAGCAGTGGTCTGTTCCGAACATGGAATAGTTGTAAGGACATTTAATTTTAATATCAAACAAGAACTTTTGCGCCTCGTCCAACTCAACTATTGAGCTTTCATTGTGAATCAGTGCAATCTTTAGTTCCGGCTCCATCTTTTTCAGTCCCACCGCAAGATTGACCGCAAAGCGTCCGTAGATGTGGTGCCCAAGTGCCATTAGTACAATGCCTCTTCCTGATTTATCGGGGCGGTTGGCGGTGTTTATTTCGATTATTTCCATGTTTTTAGGTTGAACAATTTCGGTTAAATAAAACTTTCTCTATCCTCTTTTGAACTTCGATGGTTGATTGTGCTAAATTCCTTTTTCCTCTTTCCGCCCAGTTGGGTTCGTAGTCTTTAAAGATTACAAGGTACTCCACCCCGTCAATCTCGAATATGTCACACGGAATCATTCCGTTGCCCATTGTGTCGTGACCGTACTCGTCCATGTAGTCAAACAGCATCTCGTAATGTTTTTCTACTGAAGCATAGATTCTCTTTTTTGTGCCGGTGCTGTAGGTATAATCCTCCCCCGAAATCGGGTAGGTTGGTGTCATGTACAGGGTTCGGAATCGCTGAATCAGCATAAAGATGTTGCCGTTATTACCAAAGTTGAATCCTAATGCAACCCCGTCCGCCCATGCTCTTATTCTCTTAGTACACGGATGTTGAGATGTGTAATTAATAATTGTATCTGATGTATATAAGAAAGGTATGGGGGGCGAACCCGGAGCATCGCAATAATCCCTAAACTCAACCCGGTAACAAGAGTATGGCAATTCAACGGGGATGCCGCCAGAAAGAATAGCATCCAATGAAGTCACTCTCCATGTTACCCAATCCTCGTCATAATTAATCGGATTTGAGGATGAGTTTTCATCATGCCAGTCAGTTGCGCCTGAGCCATCTTCGTAAACTAATCTCATTTCGTAATCTCTTCTTAACTGGCAAAGTTCAATGGCCGGTAAGATGCAGCCATCAAAATCGGATGATGGCGTAAACATTTCTCCGGCTGTTGTTAGTGCTGTAAAGTAGAAGTTGTAAATCCCGCTTTGGGTTATTGTTCCTAACTCTACTCCCCCGGCTTCTACCACTAATTCCCCTTCTGTCATGCTTACCTGAATGGTCATCTTGTAATAATTCCCGATTGTAAGCGTGTTGCCTGCATAGAAAGCATTTACCCAAGTTACCTCATGACAAAATCCATCCGTAGGATTGTATGACCATCCGCTTGCTGTTTGGGTGGCCGAAGCATCATCTACCGTACCGTCAAAACCACCTGTGGGAGAAAGCCTGAACAAGTCATCCGCTAAGTTTTGATTAGGGGAATTTATTGTCAGTACTCCATTTGCCGATGAGCTTGTTAAAGTAACTAACCCGAAAACCATTGTGAGCGTACCAGCGGTTCTTGCACTAATTGTTACCGCCCATAATATATCTGCTCGCTGCCGTTCGATATTTAACAGTTGAGTAACAGATGATGTTCCTGCTGGGGTAGTGTGAGTAACCGCATTGGCAGCGTATGTCCAACTGGAGTCAAATGTCCATCCTGTCGCGCCACCCGTAAATGCACCATTAGCAATATATTCCGTAGTTGAAGTGTCAAACGTATAACAAGACGCGATTTCTTTTACAGAAGCATTGGTAATTACTAACTCGCCTGTGTCTGGTACTGAATAATCGTTGTTGCTTCCAAAGGCCACTATCCCTGTAGTGCCTGCTACCCCGTAAATAATTTGCTCTCCGGTTGCATTTGCATCAATAGTCCCAGCCCTCCTGCCTCCTAAATAAACATCTACTCCATAGTTAGTCGAATTGCTTACTATGGTGATGGTTATCCTATAAGACTTCCCGGTTGTTATTGCAAGTCCTGATTGGCTTATTGATGGGGCTGCTCCTCCACCCGGTGGGGTTAGGGTGGCCTCTCCACCTGCTATTACCCACCCAGCATCGCATGTCCAATCTACCCCACACAAAGTAGAAAAATCTCCGGCAGTCACTAATTCAGCTCCAAGTTCATCTGCATCACAAGCCAAGTTGTCCCCACAGCAGTACTGCTTTGCCTGAAAGTTGAGCGGGTCTTCGGGTTGCATCAAAACAGCGTAGCCAGACAAGTCCTTGTTAATGCAGGCTTGGTCATCAAACTTTGCGGAGTTGAATCGTATAGGTTGGTTGTCTATAAAAGTAATTGCCATTATTTAAGCATTTCCTGAGTTCCAAGCAAGGTAACATTCGCCATGCTTGTGTTGTGATTGTATTTTAAGGTGTCAATCCATCCCGCCTGTACCTTGTTCCCGTTGTAGGTAATCGCTATCTTCTGAAAGACGTTGTCTTCGATTGCGTAGAAGTCAGCGTTGGGAATTGGGTACTCGAAGTCGGCTTTTACTATTGGGATTTCGTTCTGATTATTCAGAGTTATAACTTCGCCACCGGAATCGGGTGCGCTTGTGCAGGCGAAGTAGGTTTCGTTGTTAGCACCCAAAACAACGATGTAGGCCGAACCCAATCCTATTACAGCGTCTATTGTAACATCACACGAAATATAATCTCCTGCAAGACAATAAAATGATGCCTGATGAGTTATAATTGTAGTTTGAGGAACAGTGGTAGTATTATTGACGATGTCTAATACTCCACTTGCCTCTTGAAATATAGTGCCACTATTATATCGCTGGAATCCGTGTGAGATAGTTGCATACGATGAGGATGCCAATATTTGGAATTGGTGATAGAATGTGTGAGTTCCTTCTGCCACGCAAGTATATCTTGAATTGGCTTGTGATACAGGTGTTCCTTGTGCCGTACCATTTCCATAATTATTAACAACTCCATTACCATCGAAATTTGGAAAGTTAAAGTCATCATCAAATTGAAATGGGAAATAAGTTGTATAGCTAATGGCAATAATATTTATATTAGCTGTATGAGCTGCTCTAAACAAATTATTGACTGTCCCTGTAAAGTTTACAATGCTGTTCGGTATTTGGCTGTTCCACCTTTCTAACACTTCGTTATTCATTAACCTTGTGTTGTAGAAGTATGGAGGAGCGGAGGCGAATGGGTTTCCGGGTATAGCCGTGCTTGTATATCCGCTTCCGGAAACAGTTACATCTTCGCAGTCAACAAAGAATATTTCTTCGGCAAAGTTGGTTGTTGGCTGAATAAGCAAATCCTCTATCATGTTGCTCGAAATAACATAGCTGCTCATCAGGTCAAGACGGGCATCAATGTTGCACTGCTCAAGTGTAGTGTAGTTTTCCGGTTTGTAGGTAAAGTATAAATTGCTCTCTACAAACGATACTCCATTTCCGGGAAGCGCATCCAGAATCTTATCCGAACCTACAGAGATAATCGCTACCAGTTTTGATGTGTCTATTTTAAACTTTACCCCGTTTACGTTTTCAAGTTTTCTAACGATGGTGTTTAAAAACAAGTCCTGATACTTTTCGATTCTCAGTACAGGTACATTTCCTGTAGTGTCTATGTAGAAAGTGACGTTTATTTTCTTTTTTACTTCCTGAAAAAACTTGTCAAATGAGGCTTTGATGGCTCCGCCCGTTCCAAAGAATGCTATCTCCTGTCCGTACATAACGGAAAGTCCTTCAAACTCCCCGCCCAATCCAAATAGGTTAGAATCAAAAGCCACTTCATCATCACTCATAAAGGCTATCATGTTCTTAAATACATCATAAACACGGTAGCCTGTTCGTGGGTCGGTTATTGCTGTCGGGCCAACTGAATCGGGTTTAAACATCGTGATTGTATTCTCTGCCGCTGCATCAATCGTTTCTCCGTTCTTGCTTCGGGTAGTGTCTACTGTTATCTCAATAGATTTGTTTTTATTAATCCGGGCGTAGAAGTTGTTGTCCTGAACCGGGGCGGTGATGATGCAGTTGGAGTCTTTCTCTATCTCAAGAATAAAAATCTTCCCTATAAATATCCGTATGTCTTGTCCATCACAGTTATCCCATATTTCACAGGCTATCTCCGCGCAAAAACCGCTAGTGTCAATTACGCCTTGTATCAAATCAAATCCATCACCATGCCATTTTAGCTTCGCATCGTTGGTAATTAGAAATCCTCCAAGCTGTGAGTCCCGCTTAATGGTTGTCAGGATGTCGCCATCAGGTTCATCGTTTATAAAGGTGTTATTTAGGTAAAATTTCAATTTCTTAGCGGGGAGTTGTAACTGTATTCGCTCATGTATCTTGCTACGCTTCGCCCAATCCTATCGGCTTGTTCTGGTAGTATCTTTCGATTGGCTCTTGTTAGTTTTCCTGAATCCATAAACGCCTCTACCTTTCCAAAGTTGTGATTTATAGCAAAGGAGTTGAGGATTTCGGGATTGATTAGATTCTTCCTGATGGCTAAAAGTGTAGGCTCAAACTTGCGTGTTTCGGCTGCTGTCATTACCGATTCTCCCCTGCTTAACATCGCGGGAATGCTGTCGGATGTTTCTGTTCCATGTCCTTCTAATCCTATTACTCCTTTTTTAAATTTAGGAACTGGGGCGGATAGAATTGCGCTGGTTTGGAGTGCCCCGAAAGCTATTGCAAGTGCCGAAAGTATTCCGGGTGGAATAGTTGCAGCAAATAGCTTAACTGCATTTTCGGCTGTCTGTATTGCTACTCTTATCAGAGAGGCTGTTCGGTCTGCGATGAATGCTTTGCGTTTTTCATCCGCTATCTTTTTGTTGAGTTCCTTTTCTGTTGCTTCTCTCTGTTTCGCTAACTCCTTTTGCTTTTGCGCATATAACCCATCCGATATGATTTTATTATTGTTTAGCTCTTCAAGTCTTTCCTCCTCTTCATCAAATGCCTCTAATCTTCGGTCTTTCTCTGCGTTTAATTGGTCTACATTAGATTCAAATCCTACTGCTAATGTGGTAAACAAATCAATAAACATTTCTTTGCCTTGTTCGGTAAAACTTTCCAGCGCAGCCAGCCCCTCTTTAGTAAATCCTATTTCTGCCCCTAAGATATTTTTAAATGCCAACTCACCTGCTTTACCAAACTCCTGAGTTTTTACTTTAATTAAATCAAGTTTGTCGGGTAGCTCATTAATCGGCTTCATTGATTCTTTAACCGAATCAATCATTTTTTGAATCGCATTAATAGAATCGGTTGGTATTACATTTTCTGCCCTCTCCTCTTGTAATGCAGCATTAAGTTGGCGCTGTAAGATTAATCGGTTGTTAAGAATGTCTAATACTGTTTGTGTAGATTTATTGTAAGCATCTGTACTCTTTACGTTATCCCGAAGGATGCGCTGATATTTTAAATCAATATCATTCTGCTTTAATTTAAGGGCTAATATTTCCGATTGCTTGCCCCCGGTTTCTTCCAATAACTTTATCTGCCGTTCCAAATCTTTTACTACTGCATTCCCCGCTAACCTTTTTTCCTGAGCAGCGGTTATGGCATCATCGAATTTAAGGTTCTTTTCTAATTGTTTATTGTACGCTTCCTGCGCTGCCTCCGCCCGCTCTGATGCGCGTGTTACAGCATAGTAAATGGTTACCAGTGTAGCTAATGCGGCAACTACTATCCCAATGGGGTTGGCCAGCATAATTGCCGTAAGTCTGGCTTGTGCGGTTGCTAATACATTTGTAGCCGTTGCCCCCGCTACCTGAGTTGTGTTGAGTGCAGTTTGGGCAGTAGCGGTTATTCCTAAAAGTATTCTAAGGCTTGTAAAAGCATCTTTTAATCCAAGAACCGATTGAAGTCCCTGAGTGAGAGCTAACGCTGCCTGAACTTTTAATAATGCCTTTTGAACATCCTCTGATTCTTCTCCAAACAATGCCATCGCCCCCTGTGCAGCAGCAAATCCACCAGCAATACCTGTACCTAATTGAAGAAATGCACCTAATTTTTGTTCAGGATTAAGGTTTCTTATTACCTTATTTAAATCATCCATCTTGTCCTGCAATTTTCCTGCTGAACGAGCTGCTTCAATAGCCTGTGGCGAAAATTCGCCCATTGTTTGAGCAAGCCGCGCTGCTTCAACCTTCGCTTCAGCTACCTGAGACCTTAATGATTTAAAAGCGGTAGTGGTTTTTTCTGCCTCTTTAGATGGGCTTGGATTCTTTTTTCCTCCAGGCAAACTATCCGAAAGTTTCGTTGCCTCCTCTGCCGCCTTCTTTGATTCAACCGCTAACTTAGCCGATTGGTCAGCAAGTTTCTTGAACTCCTCAGCATCCTTAGCCGTAATCTGTCCAAGTTTTACCAATAGGTCAATGGTAGGCTTCATGGCCTCCGCATTTGACGACACATTAACAACTATATTTTCTACTGCCATTGGGTGATTATGGTGTTAAGCCTAAATCTGTAAGCTGTTCTGAACTTAATTTGGTTTTAATCCACTTCTTTTTTAATGCTGATTGGTCAAGTTCATTCTGCGTGTAGAATGCTGTTTCGGTTATTACCGGCACTATCGGGTAGGTAATTTCTACTTTTATACCATTGGCATTGGTAACTACTTTAAGTTCTGACGGGAATACTCCTTTATCTCCCTGTAACTTTTTAAGAATGCCAAGCCATTGTTCTGCATCGGTTCTGTTTTTGAATTTCAGAAACGGCTGCTCAAATTCTCCGAATATAAGGTTAGAATAAACAATCCTGTATTTGGCATCCGCCTGCTCAATAACTCCTTCTAATGATACTTCGTAGTATGATGTCATGTTTTTACATTGTTAGCCACAACCTCCAGTAACTTGCCCCTGAAAGCGGTGTGCCTGTGTTATAAAATGCGAGCTTTGTTCCATCAGCAAGGTAGCCGAGCGATATAAACGCCCACCGTGCCGCGCTGAAACCGCCACTGCCGGAGATGCTTGGTATTCCCGCGATTTTTTCTATCCTTCGGCTTTGGCAGTCAAATCTTATAAATGGCCTTTGATAGGTGGATGCAACGGTTGAGTTTCCAACACAGAAATACATATATCTCCCGTCCTGTGTATGAGGGTTGTAGGCTACATGAAGGCAGTCAGTTGCTACAATAGTGTCCGATGTCGCGCCTCCTGCCCAATCAACTATTGTTAAAGCGTTTGTCCAGCTTCCTGTTGCCGCTCCCGCAATGTCGAATAAATCATAGGTAGTAGTCGCGCCCCTGAATAAAAAGATATTACTTGATTTAACAGCGTTGATTTCATCAGCTACCATTCCGAATGCGAACCAGCCAAATGCGCCTGTGGTCTGCGTTGTCGTCCCCTTTACCGCCCATGTGGTTGTGTCCCACTGGTTAGAGGTATTTACTGCGGTGTAGTTATTGGCGATGGTGTAATTATACATCGTTGTTGTGCCTCCGAAGAATCCGAGAATATTATCCGTCCAGTTTTCAATTACATACTTTGCTGTTGCTGATGGTGTAACCGTCCAATTTGTCGTTCCTGATGAAATGGTGTAAACCGGGGATGCCCCTGCGGTGTGGCTGATTATCCTGCGCCTCTGTCCTACTGCTGTTGGCGTTCCGGTGTCCTCAACAATTCTTATTTGATAATTGCGGTACTGATTTACTAACACTGCCGCATCTCCGCCTGCCGCTTGTCCAGTTATCGTTGTCGCTGCGATTGCCGTTGCTGTCAGGCATTGCAAGGTAGTTCCGTTTATATCGCTGCCGTAAGTTGATGTTCCTAAATATCCCTCTCCTGATTTTCTATCGTGTGGCACATATCCTTCGTCCGTTGCTACTAAGAAATTGCCAGTTGTCGGAACGGTTGCTATTAAGTTTGTAGTGCCTAATGATGATAGTGATGCAGTTAAACAATCATATCTTCTCCACTGATTTGCCGCGATTGCACCTGTGCCTAAATATAAATAACTCCCTGAAAGAAATTCGTATCGGTCATTGGCGTTTGGTGCGGTTGGTAGGGCGGACTCTAAAATGATTGTCGGTGTAGTGCTTGAGGTGTTGGCTACACATCTGCGCTCGGATATAACCCCTGTCACGATATTAATTATTCTAATAATAAATCCTTTGCCATCACCCCTGTCAGCTAATTGATTTTCGCCTACTGTTGCCGGTAGTGCGGTGCTTAATACTACCTTAGTGGTTGTTCCGCCTGCTGCTAATACTCCTGATGGAGATAACGCGGGGCTGAATACTGCTGTGTTGCCAGCCCCGAATCCGCCCCCTGCTCCGAAAGTAGTGTTAATCTGCCCCCACGAATCGTGCATAATATTATACCCGTATTGTGCGGATGCCGTTCCATTAAGATATACTATCGGGTGGTTGTAGCCGTTATTGCGTAAATCCTCTGCTGACCAGTACCCGCTTCCTACTGCTGTTATTGCCGCCATTACCGGCTGTGATAATAGTTCCCATTCGTGGGTGTCGAGGACTTCTATATGTTCATTTATTGATGCTGGCATTTATCGTGTAATTAATTGGCTGTTTCTTGTGTTAATCATTATCTTGTTCTGAAAATAAATTGAAAAGGTCTGGTCAACTAATCCTGAACCTGCTGTGGTGAAGGCTACTGAGCCGCTTATTGGCAGCGTGCCGGCTGATGCGCCCGGTGTAATTTTTACCATCCCTATCTCATTTGTATAAGACGGGGTGTTGGCAACCTGAATTAGTTTTTTTAGCCCTATGATAATGCTATCAAGATGCTCTATTGTTTCCTGTTCTCGTGTGAATCCTTGTGACATGTTTTTAAGTTATTAGTACTCCAAATAAATTAAATGATAATCGGGTATTGCCAGCATAAACTCTTATTACGTCCGTTGCATCAAGCGTTATTCCTACGGTGGCTATAAAGGTATCATTGGCAGGAATAGGCACATCGTAGTATAGGTATTGTTCGTTGGCATCTGCCGCCCCGTTTGGGGCTACTGATACCCGGAAGGTGGTAGCAGAAGCATCCCTGTTGCACACCACTACACTGCTTATAACGCACTCTGTCGCTGCCGCAATGGTAAGTATATCCGTTAAGGTTGTTGCTGCTGGTGCGCTTTGTGCTAATACTCTTCTAAATTCTGCCATCTTACATTCCTCCTAACATCATGTGTTTCCAATATTCCTCGTCTATGCTGGTTAGTTGTGATATTAACATTGCGTCTATCGCGGCTTTTAGTGCTGCGGCCGAGGCAGTTGCCGGAGCTATTATGCGGTTAAAGTCCAGATAGTAAACCCGCTCTCCCTCGTTTATCTCGTACCAGTGCCACTTGAATAATACTATATTCGGGTCGTTAGGGTCAATGTATGTCTCCACATACGCCTTTTTAACGTAAACAAACTGGCCTTCTACCGTTAGCTGAAGGTAAATGGGGCTGTAGTCTACTATGCTTGTTACGTTGCTTGTTGGCATCTACTCTTCCGACCAGGAGCCGGCTTTTGCAGGTTTTATATTTTTGGTTTTTTCAAGAAAGTCATTTACAAGAACAAAGTAGTCGTAGAGGGTATGGTATTTCGTGTCCGTGTTGTATCGTGCGCCTATTTCGTGCCGTTGAGTGAAGAAACTTCTTCGCGTGTTGCCGATTGCTTGCCAGAAGTGGCTTTCGATTGGTATTTTAGTATCTTCTCCAGTGTCGTTTGACAGGTTTGATAAATCTCTTTTGATAATTTTGGCAAGGGTATCAAACTGTCGAGCTGCTGATACAAAAAAAAATCATCAACATCCCCGTTTTTCTTCCATGTCGCTATCTTTTTCTGCGAGTATGTCTCGTTGTAGGTGTAGGGGCTTTCGTTCTCATCAAAGTAGGCTACTGCTGCCATTTTATAGATAAGATTCTTTGGCGGGATAACAAAGTTTACCCGCTCCTCTAAGAAGTTAAGCACCCGGCTTACTTCAAGTATCTGTATCGGGTTAGAATTACACAGCTTTTTAAACTCTTTGACAAACTCTTTTAAGGTAGTAACCTCTATCCTCATACTTATCTCTTCATACACCTGATACGCATCTAATCCACGTTCAGTAAACGTATCAAACATGTCATGCAGCTTGTAGTATGGCTTTCCCCCTGAATAAAACGCTACATCAACAATGTGCCCGGTCTGTAATTCCCACTTCTTGCGCTTGGTGAAGATTAGTTTAAGGAGATGCTGTATGTATTTCCATTTTGTCATCAGTACTGTTTTATTGTTTCAATTAGCTTTTCATCTGTTGACTGTATTATCTTTGAGTTCTTTCGCCCTAACCAGAAAAGGTTGTTTTGATAGTAGTGGTATAGCTTGTACAGCCCCTTTCGATATATTTTTCCTTTCATTGCGCAGTTGCAGTACCCGTGCCATGCCCAGCCTAAGTTGATGATTTGCTCGTGCATTCACGTTTTTAGATTGTTTCTGTTGGATTGGGGTCGGGTTTTGGCGGTTCGTTGGGTAAGAAGTTTGTAAGTTTAATTCCATCCACATTAACCCCAATTGATTTTAAATAATTAACACAGGCGATTGCCTTTGATTTTGTGTCCTGAAATTCTTTTGTTTCTTCTGTCATTTAATATTTGTTCTATAATATTCAATACAACTATTTATTAATGTATTTAATGCGCTTAACCCAAATACATAAATGATATACACTAAGGCGTTATGAAGATTAAGTTCGTAGTTGTACCAATAGATGTAAGTTGAGTGGACGCTCGCCATGCATGTGGGACAATCGTATAGCGGTTTTTTAATATACTCCGGTAAATTGTGGCACAAATTGTCTACCCATGCGTTGACTTCGCCCTCCTGTGTGCTGAGGTGAAAGCCGATAATGAATAGAGAATTAAAGATGAGTAACAGAATTAATTCGCTCATGCTTTTGATTTATAAATCCGCTTGCGCTTTTTCTTTTTGGCTTTTGCCTCTGTTTTCATTGGTTCGTAGTTGTAAAGCCATGAATGAAATTTGTCGGGCTTTGTACTGGT
>Ga0137323_1000220_pt1:0-15000 | contig 16363 bp, 11 predicted proteins | sample EasRivERMZT423_2_FD_102285 | JGI IMG/M metagenome (GOLD analysis project Ga0137323, IMG submission 102285) | Soil microbial communities from meander-bound floodplain in the East River, Colorado, USA - East River MetaG ERMZT423_2 | ecosystem: Environmental > Terrestrial > Soil >... | reverse complement strand
CAATGATCGTACGCGGTATTAACCGGCCGTTGGGCCGGCTATCCCCCACCGATGGACAGGTTTCTCACGTGTTACGCACCCGTCTGCCACTGAACTCGAGAGTTGCCCCCCGAGTCCCGTTCGACTTACATGTGTTAGGCACGCCGCCAGCGTTCGTCCTGAGCCAGGATCAAACTCTCCAATGATTGGAAAATTCGAACAGCTCACCGAACGACTGGTACATCTGTCGTCCGAATCACAATCAGAATGAAACCCCTCGCGGCGCGCTTCTGACAACGCGTCCGCTCAAATGGGGCCGCACTCCACACACTCGATCATCAATTCTCAAAGAGCTCCTCAGCGAAAAAACTTCGCGGAGAGACGCGAATCCTAGCCGGGGTGTAGAGGTGAGTCAAGGGGGTCCGCCAATTGAGTTTACGCGTCTTCGGGGGGGACTAATCTCGACCCGATTCCGCCTTGAAGCGATGTTCAAAACTCAGGTAGATAAACGCCGACTGCTCGCCCCGCGACGGCCCCACGCCGATCGCGTACGCCACGCCCGGCACAATCTGCAAGCCACTGGCGAAGTTATGCGCCCACCGCACTCCGGGGTTCACGATCATGGAGCGCGCTCCCGTGGTCTGCCCCAACCACACCACTTCACACAGGATGTTGAAAACCGGGCTCGCGAGCCATATGACGCTGCCGCCAAGGTTGTAGGTCGTCACGTCCGGAATCGCGGTCACACCGGCGTTCCAGTGACTCACCACTGAGGATCCCAGTTTCGCGCTCACCGGCAGATTCAGCTGCGCACCAAGATTCCCACTCCCCAATCCGCGCGCCTCGCTCCCCGTCGGAATGAGCAAGGACGCGCGCGGCGAGAATGCGACATTCGCGTCGGCCGCGAGCAGCTGATAGCGATAGTTGATGGCCGCATCCCCAAACCCGGAGTGGCGCTCCGGACCTTCGCCGCGCTGAAATGGAATCGAGTAGCTCAGCTGATGGGCCTGGCTGCCGAGCGGCCATTCCTGCGTGAACGTGAATATCCACGGCGCCGTGCGTAGCGTGCGCAGCCACGTGCCGATGTGCTGCACCACACCCTGCTCCTGATTGTACGCTTCTTCGATCAGGAAACTGTTGTCCGCGATGGCTTGACTGACGGCCGGTCGGCCCGACGGCCCGACGGCCAGAAACAACAATGCTGCAAAGAGTCGAGTTGTGAAATTCAGCATTGAGCATTCTCCATTGGTCTTTGCATGCGCCCGGGAGGATTCGAACCTCCGACCAACAGCTTAGAAGGCTGCTGCTCTATCCACCTGAGCTACGGGCGCCCGCGGCCGCGCAGATTACAACTTAACGCCGCAATTCCGCCCGCCAATGCCGCAAAAACACCCTGGTCCGTTGTCCATGTGGATCGTACCATGTAGGCCATGGGCGAGCCGCCGCTGATTGAAGCGCGTCCCGAAGATGCCGTCGCCACCGACGAGCGCATCCGTGCCGACCTTGCCCGGCTGCTGCAGGATCGGCTGGTGCGTGAGAGCCGGCTCGGCGTTTGGGTCCATCCCTTCCTCATCACCGTCATTGTCGCCCTCGCATGGCCCGCGACGCCGCATCCCCTGCTGGTCGCGTGGGCCGCCGCCGTCGCGCTCACCGCCACGCTGCGGGGCGCGTGGCTGTACGTCGCCGCGCGCGGCACGCTCAACGAGCGATCGGTGCGCACGGGCGTGCGGCTCACCGTGACGCTGTTGGCATTGGCGTGGGGCGTCGGCGGCGCGCTGGTGCTGCCGCTCGTGCCGTTCGAGACCACCGCACTGATCCTGGTCGTGCTCGCGGGGATCATCGCCAGCGCGCTCACCACGCTGGCGGCCGACCCGCTCAGCCTGCGCGGGTTCCTGGCGGGCATCGCGCTGCCCGTCTTCGTGGCGCTCGCGACGAGTGAGCGGACACACGATCTCGCGGCGGCCATCGTGGTCGCGATCTTCACGCTGGGCATGGCGATCGTGGCTCGGCGGGCACACGTCACGCTGATCGAGCACCTGCAGATCACCGCACGCCTCGCCGTCAGCGAGGACGCCGCCAAGCGCGCGGAGGCCGTCATGCGGGACGCGCGCGATCTCGCCGAACGCGTCGCGCGCGCGCGTTCCGCATTCCTCGCGAACATGAGCCACGAGATTCGCACGCCGATGAACGCGGTGCTGGGGTTCGTGGAGCTGATTCTCGACACCGAGCTGTCCACCGAGCAGCGCCGGGCCCTGGAGTTGGTACGCTCGTCGTCCGAAGCGCTGCTCATGATTCTGAACGACATCCTCGACTACTCAAAAATCGAGGCCGAGCATCTCGAGCTCGAGGCGATTCCCTTCGATACCTCCAAGGTGGTCCATGCGACCGCGAGCCTGCTGGCGGTGCGCGCGCGCGAGAAGCACCTCGAGCTGCTGGCCGAGGTCGCGGCCGACGTGCCCCGCACGGTGCGCGGCGACCCGACGCGCCTGCGCCAGGTGTTGATGAACCTGATCGGCAACGCGATCAAATTCACCGAACAGGGAGAAGTGGTGGTCTCGACCGCTGTGACCGCCACTGACGGCGGGAACCCCGCGCACATTCGCTTCGCCGTGCGCGACACCGGCATCGGCATCGCCCCCGAGCACGTCGCGTCCGTGTTCCAGGAATTCGTGCAGGCCGATTCCACCATGACACGCCGCTATGGCGGGACGGGTCTCGGCCTCGCGATCTCGCACCGGCTCGTCCGCCTCATGGGCGGGGAGCTGAGCGTGGCCAGCGAGCTCGGACGCGGCAGCGAATTCTCGTTCACGCTCCCCTTCCCCGTCGAGACGGCCTCTCCGCTTCGCGCCACGGGCCGCGCGGCGCTGGGCGGCCGCCGCATGCTCATCGTCGACGACAACCCGACCAACCGGCGCATCCTGCGCGAGATGCTGGCGGCGGAAGGCATCCACGTCGATGAAGCCGCCACCGGGGCGGACGGCCTCGCGGCGCTGCGAGCCGCAGCGGGGGGGGGACGCAAGACCCGCTACGACCTCGCGATCCTCGACGTGCAAATGCCGGACATGGACGGCTTCTCCCTCGCCGCCGCCGTCCGCAGCGACAGGGCGATCGCCTGGACCAACCTGCTGATGCTGACCTCCGCGGGCCAGCGCGGCGACGGTGAGCGCTGTCGCGAACTCGGGATCCGCGGCTACCTGACCAAGCCGATGTCGCGGGCCGACCTGTTGGAGGCCTTCGGCGCGGTGCTGGCGGGATCACCGGCGGGCGCCGGCACGCCGGAGGTCGTCACGCGGCACACGATCGCGGAGTCGCGCCGCTCGCTCTGCGTCCTGCTCGCCGAGGACAATCCCGTCAACCAGCAGGTAGCCGTGGCGATGCTCGTCAGACGGGGACACGAAGTGCACGTGTCCAGCAACGGGCGGGAAGCGGTCGAGGCGGTGCGCCAGCGCGACTACGACGTCGTGTTGATGGACATCCAGATGCCGGAGCTGGACGGTTTCGAAGCGACCGCGGCGATCCGCGCGCTGGACAAGGGCAAACATCTTCCGATCATCGCGTTGACGGCTCACGCCCTGTCGGGCGAGCGCGAGCGCTGCCTGGCGGGCGGCATGTCGGAATACCTGGCCAAGCCGTTCAAGGCGCAGGATCTGTTCGCGTTGGTTGAAGCGCGCGCGGACGGCGGGATCCCTCCCCGCCCGATCACGCCCACCGCGCCTGCTCCCCACGCGCCACCCGTGGACCTCGAAGGTTTCCGCACGACGTTACGGGAGGCCGGGGCCGGGCAGGCGCTGTATTCGATAATCGATACGTTCGTGCGCCAAGGCCCCGAACGCCTGGCGGCGCTGGCCACCGCAGCGGCGAGTGGCGATGGGCCCGAGATCGCGAAAGCCGCGCACGTGTTTCGCGGCGCGGCGGCCACGATCGGAGCCCGCGAGCTGGCCGAGCTGCTCGAGCGCGTCGAGACCACGGCCCGAGCGGGCCGGATCGACGCCGCCAAGGAGGCGTTCGCGCTGGTGAGTCCGGTTGCGCATCACGTTACCGAATACCTACGCCAGCAGCGCGCGTCCAAACCGGAGGACTGATGCGGATTCTGCTTGCCGAAGACGATGCCGTGGCGGGCCAGACGCTCACCGCGATCCTGACCGCCCAGGGGCACGAGGTCACCGCCGTAGAAAACGGCATCGACGCCTGGGGGCTCTGGAAGGTGGCGCGGCATCGCGTGATCGTCTCCGACTGGCTGATGCCCGCGATGGACGGGATCGAGCTGTGCCGGAAGATTCGCGCGCAGCCCCCCGGGCCGTACACCTACTTCATGATGCAGACGATCCGCACCGGGCTGAGCAATTTCCTCGAAGCCATGGACGCGGGCGTGGATGACTTCATCACCAAGCCGATCGTCCCGGAGGAGCTCGGTGCTCGCCTCAAGGTCGCCGAACGCATCCTTGGCTTGCGCGAGGAGCTGATGACCCTCGAAGGGTTGCTCGCGATCTGCAGCTACTGTCGGCGCATCCGGGAGACCGACGGCGCGTGGACGCCGCTCGAGCGCTACCTGGAAGCCCGGTCAGCGGCGCGGTTCAGCCATGGCATCTGCGAGGATTGTTACGAAAAGCACGTGAAGCCGCAGATCGAGGGCGAACGATAATCGGGGCGGCGGGATTCGAACCCGCGACCTCCTGGTCCCAAACCAGGCGCGCTACCGGACTGCGCCACACCCCGGGCAGAACAGTGCAAGAACCAAGTTGCCCAGTTGCGAAGTTGCAAAGCTACTAAGTCGAGCGCCGCAGCAACACCTCGATTAATGCTCTGAACGCGCGGCCGCGGTGCGAGACGCGGTGCTTGGCGGCGGGCGCCGCTTCCCCGAACGTCATCTCCAGCTCAGGCGAATAAAACAGCGGGTCATAGCCAAACCCACCGGTCCCGCGCGGTTCGCTCAGGATAAAGCCGTCACACGTGGCTTCAACGATCTCCGGGCGGCTGCCGGGGGTCTGGACGAACGCGACCACGCAGCGGTAGCGCGCGCTGCGACGCTCTTCCGGAACGCCCGCCATCTGCTCGAGCAGCAGCGTGTTGTTGTCGTCATCACTGCCCGTGAAGGACCAGCGCGCCGACCGTGGACCCGGTGCGCCGCCGAGCGCGTCGACCTCGATGCCGGAGTCATCCGCCACGGCCGGGAGCCCGCCGCGCGTCACGTAATAGCGCGCTTTCGAGACCGCGTTTTCGGTGTAACTCATGCTGCGCTCGAGGTCGGCTTCCTCGGGCAACGGCTCGAGCAGGCGGTCGCGGGGGAACGACAGCTCGAACGGCAGCCCGGCGAACAGCTCGCGGATTTCGCGCGACTTCCCCGGGCTGCGTGTCCCGACGAGCAGCTTCATCCGCCGCGCAGCTTGGCGAGCAGGCTCGTCGTGGATTGGTCGTGGACCAGCGGCACGCGGACCACGCGCCCGCCCCACCCTTCGACGTCGTCGGCGCCGACGATGGCCGCGCGCGTGTAGTCGGCGCCTTTGACCAGCACATCGGGCCGGAGCCGGCGGATCAGCGCCAGCGGCGTGTCCTCATCGAACAGCACGACGCAATCCACCGCCGCCAGCGCGGCGAGCAGGCGCGCACGCTCCGCCTCCGGGACGACCGGGCGATCGGCGCCCTTGCCAAGCCGCCGGACCGAGGCATCGCTGTTCACGCCCACGACCAGCGCCGCGCCCTCGGCGCGGGCCGCTTCGAGCAGCGCCACGTGCCCGGTGTGGAGCAGATCGAACACACCATTCGTGAATACGATCTTGCCCTGCTGGGCACGCCAGCGCGCGGCGTCCTCGGGCGTGCGGACCTTCGCGGCGGTGTTCAGAGCGGCTGCGTCGCTCTGGGATGGAAGCTGAAGGTGTGATTGAAGAACGGCAGCGACACGGGCTCGCTGTAGCTGGTCTCGATGACGATCTCACGCGGCGAGGCCGTGCGGCGAATCCGCAGCTGGCGCGTGCCCGCCGAGTCGGGGATGCCGATCTCCTCCATCGCGGCCTGGATGCGCCGCTGGATCGTGCCGTCGTCGAGGCCGGGGGCGAGCCGGGTCTGCGTCTGCATTTCGTCGAGCAGCCGGTAGTAGCGGAAATACACCTCGCCGATGTGGACACCGTAATACAGCACGGCCACGAACACCAACAGCGACAGCAGACAGCCGCTCGAGCTGGCTCCGCGCCGGGAGCGTGTCACCACTGCGACTGCGCTCCGTCAACGATTTCGTTCACGAGCTTGTCGAGGGCCACTTTCCGTCCTTCCACTTCCCGTCCGGGGTTGTACTCGCCGTCGACGAGCACCTGCCGCTTCCATACGGTCGTGCCTTCGCGCTGATTCAGAATCTCGACGTCGACGGCCAGCTGCACCTTCCGCTTCGTTACGGTGACCTGCCCCTGCCCCGGCAGGAGCGCGATCGGCACGTCGGGGTCGTAGCGCGCGATGCGGCCGCGCACGATGGCGTCGGCAGTCGCCTCGGGGGCGACGCGCAGCCCCAGCCGTCCCTCGAACGCCTGGCGCACGGCTTCGCTGACCTCCTGCGTCAGCGCCGGCTCGGGCGTGTCGTTTTCGAAAGGAAGAATCGCGACCGTTTTGACGTTGGGCAGCGTACCGCCGGCGAAGCCGTAAACGCAGCCCGCCAGCCAGAGGCCCGCCAGGCTACCGGCGGCTGCGCCAAAGCACCGGCGCAATGACCGCCGCAGTATCGATCGCGACCACGGTAAGCTCAAATCGGGCCCCTCCCCCCGATGGAAAGTCGACGCGCGCGCGCGTCGGCCGCTGCCCGGCATCGAGGTAGGAGCGACTCCGCGCCACGCGCTCCCCACGCCGTCGCCATTCGGCTTCCAGCATGATGGTGCGGCCCGCACTGTCGGTCGCCACATAGTCGAGCGTGTCCTGCACCTGCGCGAACCGCCATACGACCCTTCGCCTGTTGCCCACCGAGTCCACGAGCTGCGCACCGAGCACCGCGGCATCCGCCGCGGGCGGCCGGACCATGCCAAGCGCAGCCCACAGCATGGGGATCGCGGGGACGAGCGAACGAAAGTTCTTCTCCGGATCCGCCCACTGCACCGAATCGCCGATCACGACCGCCGCCCCGCTGCCGAGGCCGAGCGGCCCCGCGTAATCGAATCGCATCGAGTCGAACGGCGCGATCCGCGCGCTGCCGCGTCCTGCGTACTTAACCCGCTCGTCCTCGTAGCGCCAGCGAAATCGGATCGCCGTCGGCGTGCGTGGCAGCGTCGTGTGCGTCCACGCTACCGCGCTATCCCGTTCGACCGAACCCAGCGGCACCGGCACGAGCGGCGCCGGCGCACGCGGTTTCGGACACGCCGCCAGCAACACACAGGCGCCAATGTAGGAAAGGGAGCGACGCCGGGTCAATAGTTGTAGCCAAAGAAGAAGTCTACGAAGCGCCGATTTCTCGTACTCACGGGCAGGCCGTAGAATCCCAGCTCGGTCGTGCCGAGTCTCCAGCCCATGTCGAGTCGCAACACGAGCGGCGGGCCGATCGGCATGCGGAGTCCGAGACCGCTCGAGCCGAGCACTCCGCGGCGCGCGTTCTGGTCCGACCAGGCGCGTCCGTAGTCGAGGAACAGGGCGGCTTGCACCCCCGGAAACCGCGCCGCGCCGAACGGGAAGCCGATCGTCAGGAAATCGGTGAGCGGGAATCGGAATTCGGCGTTCGCCAGCCAGGCGTACGTGCCGGAGACGTAGCCATTGGGAGGATAGCCGCGCAGTCCCCAGGGGCCGCCGATGCCGACGTGCCGCGGCCGCTCGCCGCCCGACGCGTACCCCTGGACGCGCAACGCGAGCGCGCTGTGCAGGGAGGTCCGCAGGTACTTCCGCACGTCCACCGACACCAGCCACGAATCGAAGCGGCCGTTGGTGAGGTCATTGACCAGCCCGCCGGTGAGGTTGTAGCGCTCGCCGTCGATCGGCCCCGTCGAAAGCCAGAGGGTGTTGTCCTTGACGTACGTGAGGTAATTCGACGCCAGCCATCCCACCCGGCGCGGCTCGGCGACGTCCGGTGAAAAGAGATCGAAGCGATCGGACCGCTCGATGCGATACTCGCCGACGATGCGACGGAAGCGCGAGAAGGGATAGCGCAGCTGCGCGAACGCGCCGTACGAACGCTCCTCGTACAGCGTCTGGAAATCGCCCTCGTAAAAGAGCCCGCGCTGGCGGAACGCGCCCACCCCCCAGTTGATGCGGTGCGCTTGGTTCAGATAGAACGCAGTGCCGTTGATGTTGTCGAGCAGGCTGCCGAAGCCCGACGTTTGAAACGACGAGAGCGTGAAGAACACGAGGTGATCCGACAGCAGGTCGCTGAAGACGAACACCGCCCCCTGGGCGGAGCCAATGCCCGGCGCGACCACCGCATCGGCCGCGGCGAAATCGAGACTGAACTTTCGCTCGTACGGCGTCCCGTCCGTGCGCGCGTACTGCGGATGGGACAGCTCGTCCCAAACCCAGAACGCCATCGGCAGGCTGTCGGTGCCGACCAGGGAGAACATGCTGCTCGGGTCGTCGACCGGCTCCGCGAGGTAGATGTTGAAGCTGAGATCGGCGTAGGCGCCGAACAGCAACCCGCCGTACGGTCCGGAGACCCATTGGGGATCGAACGCGCCATTCAAGGTTCTGGTCTCGCGCCGCCCGGTGCCGCCCGCATCGATCGAGTACACCTGGAACGTTCCGTCGCGATCGCTCGTGAAGTAGATGCGGTCACCCGCTTCCCCACCCCACCGCGGCGTTTCATCGCGCCAATTGCCGTACGTGAGATAGCGGATCGCGCCGGACGCCAGATCGAGCGCGAACAGATTATGCGCGCCCTCCGGCCCGAAGGGGGTGCGATCGGACGCGAACACCACGGTCTGCCCGTCGGCGCTGATCGTGGGATCGACGTCTTCGTAGCGGTCCGAGGTGAGGCGCTCCAGCCGTCCGGCGCCGGTGGAGTCGCCCGCGTCGGCGAGCCACAGCCGGTAGAGATCCGAATAGCCCGAGATCGAAAGCCCGCTGAAGATCACGCTCTTGCCGTCCGGCGCCCACGCGGGCGACAGGATCGACACGAGCTCCGGGAACTGATAACGCGCCACGACCTTGTTGCGCGTCAGGTCCCAGAAGAACAGCGCGTCGCGCTCGGCGTACTTGCTGCTGAACGCGGCGACCCCGTTCGGGTGCACATCCATCCGGGATTCGAAGAAATGGAACGACTCGAACTGCGCGTTGCTCTCGCCCTTGATGATGGCCCGCTTGTTCCGACCCGCGAGGTTTTCCGCGTAGATCGTCGTGTACCCGCTGGCCGGCGAGAAGAACAGAAACGACGGGATCGAATCGCCCGGGAGCTGATACGCGGTCGGTTTGATCGCCAGCTCGGTCAGCTTGCGCGCGGTGATCGACAACGGCGGCTGGGTTGCCACCGCCGGATAGTACTGTTGGCGCATCCAGTACTGCCATTCGTCGGACAGCTCTTCGATCGTGCGACCGTAGATCGCCAGCAGCGCGGCATCGAAGGTGCCGTATTTCCAGATGTCCGCGTACAGCTCGAGGATCCGCCATTCGCCATACCGCTCCGCCAGGAAGCGGTGGATGCTGCCGCCGACGGGATAGACCAGGCCGCCATAGGCGTAGGTGAGCTGCGGCAGCGTCGGCAGTCGCCCGGCGATCGTCATCTCACGCAGAACCATCTGGTCGCGGCTGTCTTCGCCCGCGGAGAAGAACTCCGCGAGCCCCTCGGTCCACCACAGCGGGAGGCCCGTCTGTCGGAACCGCGGGTACCGGCCCCAGGTCTGGGACGCGAGGCTCAGCTGAAAGACGTGCACCAGCTCGTGCCGGACCGTGTGCCGGAACTCGGCGTAACTGCCGCGAAACGGGACGGCGACGCGGCGCCGGAGGAACTCGGTGACGCCGAGCAAGCCCTCCGGCGGAATGAACGGCAGGATGTTGGTCTGCTCGAAATCAGTGTGCGACGCGTACACGATCAGCGGGATGCGCTGGGTGACGGCATGCGTGAACCGCCGCTCGAGCGCCTCGTAGCTCTCCTCGGCGTACGCCAACGCGAGGCGGCCCAGCTCTTCTTCCTCGGGATAGTAGTAGAGGTCGACATGCTCGCCGCGCAGCACCCGCCAGTCGAAATGCCGGTACTGGATCTTGTTCTGCCCGAAGTAGCCGAACTGCGCCGGCAGCGCGGGGGTGGCGCCGAGCGCAAGCGCGAGTACACAGGCATGCAGACGAACAGCTCGCATCATCTATGAATGCTCCGAATGCGATCGCCCTGGCCGATCGCGTTCAACACGACCACGCCGGATACCACCCGCCCAAAAATCGTATAGATGCCGTCCAGGTGCGGCTGTGCCGAATGCGTGATGAAATACTGACTGCCGCCGGTGTCCGGACCTGACAATGCCATTCCTACACGGCCGGCGTCGTAACGGACCGGATTGATCTCGTCGCGCAGCACGAAGCCCCCCCCCGGTCCCCCCCACCCGTCCCCTCTGGGATCCCCATCCTGCACGACGAAGTTCGGAACCACCCGATGCCAACGCGTGCCATCGAAGAAGCGCCGCTCCACGAGGTCGAGGAACGCCGCGACCGTGAGGGGCGCTTCCGCCGGCAGCAACTCGATATCGAGCGTTCCGCGATCGGTCTCGAGGATCACGTGCGGATTGCTGCCGGCCATTCCCGGCCACAGCCAGCGCCGCGCGATATCGCGATAATCGGCGATGGTCCGGCCGGTCGCAATCGGCAGCAGGGGCCCCCACGCGTCGCGCGTGTCGGGCAGCGTGTCCGCCGCGAGGCGTCGCACGAGATAGTCGTCGGGGCGCGGCACGACCGAAATGAACTTCGTCGCAACACGCAGCCGGCCGCTCGAGGAACCGGCCGCGATCGCTCCGAGCGCCGAGACCGCCGACAGCCGCGCGTCGTTGAATGGATCTCCCTCAGCCCGGGTGTAGGCGGCGACCAGGAGATCGGCGTCGTCGATGCTCGGATGCCGGCCGATGAGATCCGCCGCGACGCTGCGCACGGCGGGATCGGCGTGCGTCAGCAGCGCGCGCGCCCGGGCCAGGAGCGCGGTGTCGGTGGCGGCCACGATGCGCTGCAGCGCTTGCAGCGCCTGGGCGACGACGCGCCCGTCGGGATCGGCGAGCTGCGCCTCCAGCCGGTCGCGCGCGCGCGCCGCGCCGAACGCTTCCGCCGCGACGCTGCGCCAGCGCCACTCCGCATCGCCGACGAGGACCGCTGCCGCCGTGATTCCCCCGGCGCTGTCCGCCTGCGCCAGCGCGATCACGGCTTGCCGCCGGATCGCGAAGACGCTGTTGGTCAGCCGGGCGCGCAGCACCTCGAGCGCGGCCGCGCCGCGGATCACGCCCAATGTCGTCTCCGCCTGCACCGCGACGCCGACGTCCCGGTCGGCGACGAGCGGCGCGACGGCGCCCGCGACGCTCGAATCACGCATCGACGCGAGGGCGCGCAGGGCATTGATTCGGATCTGCGCGTCCGGGTCGTCGAGCAGCGGGCGCAGCGCGTCGACCGCGCCGCGCGGATTGACCCGGGCACTATCCAGCAGCGCCCTCGTCAGGCCGCGCGCCGCGACGGCGCGCGTCTGGGGGTCTTGATCGGAGAGCGCGCGGATCAACAGCGGCGCCGCGGCGGCCGCCCGCAGGCGTCCGAGCGAGTACAACGCGCGCCAGCGCGTCCCGGGCGCGCCGGCCTCGGCAAAACGGGTGAGCTGGGAGACCGGGGCGCGAGCGCTCAGGCGCCATGCCTCGAGCAGCGCCTGATCGACGACCGGGGTCGACGCATCGGGCGAGCCGCTGGCGATGATGTCGCTCAGGGCGCGAGCGCCTTCGTCCCCACTGATTTTCGCGATCGCCGTCACGGCCTCGATTTGTCCGGACCGCGCGCTCAGCAGCAGCGACGGGATCGCGCGCGCATCCTTGAGCAGCCCCAGGGCGAACGCCGCGCCAGCCTGCACGAACTGCGAGGAATCGTTGAGCGCGGGTAGCAGCAGATCGCCGCCGGCCGCATCGCCGATGCGGCCGGCGGCGAGCGCTCCCTGGCGCCGCACCGCGAGGTTGGGATGGCTCAGCGCCTCCCGCAGCGCCGCGACGTCGAAGCGCCGCGCGTCCGAGGCGGCGAGCAGTGCCGCGAGCACGCCGACAGTGGTCTCGTCGGCTGGCACCTGCGCCACCGCCGGCGCTGCCGACACCAAACAGCAGACCGCCGCGAGGCTAGAGACGAACCGGGCCTGCCGTTGGTTTGAGCAGCTCACTCACGTGCTCCGGAATGCGCGAAAGGGTCTGTTGTGGGTTCAGCGCGATCAACGATGTCTCCGCGGTGGCGAGCAGCTCGTCCGTCGCGGCCCGCTCGACCGCGTATCCGAATATTACTCGCCGCGAGGCGAGATCCCGAATCCAGCAGCGTGTGCGAATCATGTCATCGTACCGGGCCGGCTGGCGGTATCGAATGTGAGCATCGGTGACGGTGAGGTAGGTGCCTTCATCTTCGAGCTGCTTGTACGACATCCCCCGCTCGCGAAGATGTTCCGTGCGGGCCATGTCCATCCAGATGAGATAGTTCGCGTGATAGACGAACCCCATCTGGTCGGTTTCCGAGTAGTTCACGCGGTGCAGGACCGCGGTGATCAGCGGCGGGTTGGCGGGACTATTCGCCGTACGGAATCCAGATGTTTTTCACTTCGGAAGCGCGCCGCAGAAACTCGCGCCCCTCGCCCTGACGCGAGTCGAGCCAGTCGCGGCTCTTCGCCGTCGCCCACGTCCGTTTCATGTTCGCGGCCGACGCCAACTCGACCGCTTTCACCCCGGCGACGTTCCCGACGTACCAGACGCCGTCCACGTCGTCATGCTCGGCCAGGACCTGTGCGAGCGCATCCTTGGCGCCGGTGATCACGTTGATCACGCCGTCCGGCAGGTCGGACGTCTCGAGCACCGAATAGAACTCGGTCGCCGCAATTGGCTGCGGCTCGGACGGCACAGCGATCACGGTGTTGCCGACGGCGATCGCCGGGGCGACCAACGATACGAAGCCGAGCAACGGGAATTCGTCCGGCGCCGCGATGCCCAGCACGCCGACCGGCTCGTTCATGGCGAGCGTGACACCGCGAATGGGGGTCTGGTGAACCGCGCCGTCCCACTTATCGGCCCAGGCGGCGTAGGTGAACAGGCGCGCGACGCTGGCGTCGAGCTCGGCCCTCCCCACGCGCGCCGCAAACTCGTCCGCGCGAGTCGCGAGATTCTCGGCGATATAGTAGAGGATCTGCGCGCGCAGGTGACCGCTCCCGCCGCGTCCCCAGCCGCTGGCGGCATGTGCGGCCTCGACGGCGTTGCGGACATCCTTGCGATTCCCTTCGGCAACCTCGCCGAGCGTGCGGCCGTCGGGCCCCACGATCTTGCGTGAGTAGCCCTGGTCGGGACGGACCTGTTTCCCCCCGATGAAGAGCTTGTAGGTGCGATCAATGGGGGGAAGCGTGGCTGGCTTGGTTTCGCCCCGGGGCTCGGCCCCGGGGCTCACCACCCGCCCCGAACCCGGCTCGACATGACTGCTCTCCCACCCAGGCTTCAGGTACTCGTACATCCCTTCGCGACCACCTTCCCTGCCGAACCCCGACTCGCGATAGCCGCCAAACCCCGCCGCCGCATCGAACAAGTTCGTACAATTGATCCACACGACGCCCGCTTTGAGTTTGGGCGCGACGTCGAGCGCGAGATTGATGTTCTCCGACCACACGCTGGCCGCGAGGCCGTAGGGCGTGTTGTTCGCGAGCTGAACGGCTTCCGCGGGCGTCCGGAACGTCATGGAGACGAGCACCGGGCCGAAGATTTCAACCTGGGCGATGGTCGCGGCCGGGGACACGTCCGTGAACAGGGTGGGTGGATAGAAATAGCCCTCCGTCGGGCACGCCCACGACGGCTGCCACATCTTCGCCCCTTCCTGCACGCCCTGATCGACGAGGCTGCGGATCCGCTCGAGCTGCACCGGCGCCACGATGGCTCCCATGTCCACCGCCTTATCGAGCGGCGAGCCGACGCGCAGCTTCTCCATGCGCGCGCGCAGCTTCTGGGTCAGTCGATCGGCGACCCCTTCCTGGACGAGCAGCCGGGATCCGGCGCAGCACACCTGCCCCTGGTTGAACCAGATCGCGTCCACGACGCCCTCGACCACACTGTCCAGGTCCGCGTCCTCGAACACGATGAACGGGCTCTTGCCGCCCAGCTCGAGGGTCAGCTTCTTGCCGGTGCCCGCCGTCGCCTTGCGGATGATGCGTCCGACTTCGGTCGATCCCGTGAACGCGATCTTGTGCACGTCGGGGTGCTCGACGAGATGCTTGCCGGTGCTGCCCTCGCCCGTGATCACGTTTAACACGCCGGGGGGCAGATTGGCAGCCTGCGCGATCTCGGCAAAGCACAGCGCGGTGAGCGGCGTGAACTCGGCCGGCTTCAGGATCACGGTGTTGCCGGCGGCCAGCGCGGGCGCGACTTTCCACGCCACCATCAAGAGCGGGAAGTTCCACGGAATGATCTGGCCGACGACGCCCACCGGCACCAAGCCGGGGAATTCGGTGTCGCGCAGCTGGGCCCAGCCGGCATGGTGGTAGAAGTGCCGCGCCACCAGCGGAATATCGAGATCGCGCGTCTCGCGAATCGGCTTGCCGTTGTCGAGGCTCTCCAACACCGCGAGCAGGCGCGCGTGGCGCTGCACCTCGCGGGCGAGCGCGTACAGGTAGCGGGCGCGCGCGTGCGCGGGCAATCCAGCCCAGCCGGGTCCCGCGGCCGTGGCGGCAGCAACGGCCGCGTCGACGTCGGCCTTGCTTCCCTGCGCGACGCGCGCCAACACCGCCTTCGTGGCCGGATTGATCGTCTCGAAGTACTGACCGTCGCTCGGCGCGACCCAACGGCCCCCGATGTAGTGTCCAAACCGTCCGTTGTCGTGTTGTTTGAGCCAGTCGAGCGCGGGCGCGGCGCTCTCGGGCGCCGGTCCGTACTCCATCGTTTCGAAGAT
>Ga0137323_1000217_pt1 | contig 16517 bp, 16 predicted proteins | sample EasRivERMZT423_2_FD_102285 | JGI IMG/M metagenome (GOLD analysis project Ga0137323, IMG submission 102285) | Soil microbial communities from meander-bound floodplain in the East River, Colorado, USA - East River MetaG ERMZT423_2 | ecosystem: Environmental > Terrestrial > Soil > Floodplain ... | reverse complement strand
GGTCGAGGCGGCGCACGGGCGCCTTCCCGTGCCCGCACCGGCGACGGCGATCCTGCTCGAAGGGCTCGAGGTGGCGGGCGCCTCCGGCAGCCCGGTGCAAGGCGAGGCGACGACGCCGACCGGTGCGGCGCTGCTGCGTGTGCTCTCCGCGGGCGCGCCGCCAGAGCGGTGGCGACTGACGGGCAGCGGCTGGGGCGCAGGTCAGCGCGACCCCGAGCAGTATCCCAACGCGCTGCGCATTCTGCTCGCCGAAGCGGCGAGCGAGGCGGCTCGAGTGGTGCTGCTGGCGACCGACGTGGACGACATGAGTCCCGAGTACGTCGAGCCGTTGCGGCAGGCGCTGGTCAGCGCGGGCGCGCTCGACGTGCAGACCTGGCCCGTGCAGATGAAGAAGGGGCGCCAGGGATTTCGGGTCGAGGTCATGGTGCCCGAGCATCTGGCCGAAGCAGTGACGGCGGAGCTGTTCCGTCACAGCACGACCGCCGGGGTCCGCCGCTGGGTGGCGGAACGGGCGACGTTGCCGCGCCATCAGCTCACGGTGCACCTGGATGGCGTTGCCGTGCGGGTCAAGGTTCTGGATGGCGGTAACGTGCGCGTCAAACCGGAATACGACGATGTCATGGCGGCGGCGAAGGCCCTGGGGCGGCCGCCGATCGACGTGGCGCGCGCCGTCGAGCGCGACGCCGAGGCCCTTATCGCGAAAACCAAGGAGTGAACGTGCGTACGGTTCGGAACTGGGTCTTGGTCGTGCTGGCGATGATCGCGGCCCCCGCGGCCCCACTCAACGCGCAATCGGGGGGGGGGCGCTGGGCGGAGGCGAAGTGCGATATCAAGCCGGGTCATTACCTCGTGAACAGCGGTCTGCTGTATCTCAAGAGCGCGAGCAACTCGAAGTTCGAGGATCAAAGGCTGAAGGACCTGCGCGATGCGCAGCGCGTGTTGAATCAGGCGCTCACGACCGGCGGACAGGAGAAGAATCCGGCCGCGTGGTACTACCTGGGCCGCTACTACATCCTGACCAATGACGCGGTCGGCACCGATACCGCGTTTACGCACGCCGAAGCCTTGAAGCCCGCCTGTAAGGACGACATTGCGGGTTGGCGTCGTGTGGTGTGGGTCCCGGCCTTCAACGCCGGCGTCGCGGCCTGGCAGGCCAACAACACCGATTCGGCGATCGCCTCGTTCCGGCGGGCGAGCGCGCTGCTGCCCGACGAGCCCACCAGCACCAAATACCTCGCGACGTTGTATTTCAACGCCGGCAAGATCGATTCGGCGGTCGTGTACTTCCGCCGCTCCGCCGATATCGCCAAGCAGGATCCGAAGTTCGCACAGGACTACAAGGATGCGCTCTACAACCTCGCGCGCATTGAGCAGAGTCAGGAGCACTGGGATCAGGCGAACGCCGCCTATCACGAGTACCTGACCGTCTATCCCAACGACCCTGAAGTGCTGGCTTCGATGGGCACGGTCTACATGCAGACCGGCAAGAAGGACAGCGCCTTCGCGATTTACCGGAAGGTGGTGAGCAATGCCGACTCCATGGGCTACTTCATCCTGTATCGCGTCGGCGCCGCGATCTCGCAGAGCGTACCGGATGAGCCTGACACGGCGGCCGCCGGTGGCAGCTGCCGCCAAACGGCCCGTGCCGCACGGCCGCCGCTGACGGCGGCCCGGATTCGTGCCCGCTGCGACTCGGTGACGAAAGGGCAGGTGAACGAATACCTCAGCAGCTCGCGGGAAGCCTACACGCTTTCGGCGCAGGCGCTGGACGGCAGCCTCAAGCTGAATCCGTACTACCGCGAGGCCCTCATCCATCGCGCGAACACGGCGCTCGGGATGCGTGATTCCGTCACGGCGCTGGAGATGTCGCGCCGGCTGATCGCCGTAGATCCGATGAACAAGCAGTCGATCAAAATGATGGCGTACTCGCAGCAGGCGAATGGAAAGGTCGACTCGACGCTGCACTACCTGCGATTGCACGATTCGACGCTCATCGCCGACGTGACCATCAGCCAGTTCGACTCGACCGAAGGGGGCAGAGACCTCACGGGTCTCGTCACCAATGTACGGCCGGGCGCGAGTCCGGCGCTCACCGTTGTGTTCGAATTCCTGAATAACAAGGGCGACGTCATGGGGACGGAGACGGTGCAAGTGCCGTCGATCCAGGCTGCGCAGAGCCATCCCATCGAGATTCACGCGCGCGGCTTGGGCATCGTGGCGTGGCGGTATCGAAGACAGTAGCGATTGACTCGGGCGGAATGTGCGCGCACATTCCGCCCAGTTCGCGGGCGTAATTCAGGGGTAGAATGCCAGCTTCCCAAGCTGGACGTCACGGGTTCGAATCCCGTCGCCCGCTCTTCCAGTAGCTACCATGCCGTCGCGCACATCCTTCCTCGGGCTTCTGACCGCGCTCGTGCCGGGCGCGCTTGGCGCGCAGGCGCGAGGGTGGGTGCCGCCCCAACCGCCCTGCGACATCAAGCCGGGGCATTTCCGTGTGAACTCCGCCGTCGTCGATCTACAGTCCGCGGCCACCAAGCCCAATACGCGCGACCGGATGCTCGAAGCCGCCCGTGACGTGCTGACGCGATCGATCACAGGGGATGGGCAGGAGAAGAACCCCGCCGTCTGGTACTACTTCGGCCGCTACTACGTCGAGAAGAAGGACGGCGCGGGCGCCGACAGCGCGTTCCGCAAAGCGCTGGCTCTCGCCCCGCAGTGCCAGGCGGACATCGACGGGTATCGCGAGCAGCTGTGGAGCGAAGTGCTGCAAAACGGTCTCAGAACCTGGCAGGAGAACAAGCTCGATTCGGCCAAGGCGCTGTTGCGCCAGGCGGCGGGGCTCCGGCCGGCGCACCCGCGCGCCGTGCTCGCGCTCGGACAGATCTATGCCTCCGAAAACAAGATCGACTCCGCCGCGGCGGCGCTGAACCAGGCGGCGCAAGCCGCCGGGAGCGACACGGCATTCGCCGAGTTGAAGCAGGACGCCCTCGGAACAGCCACGCGTCTGCACGTGCGGCAACTGCAGAGCGACACGACTGCCCAACGCTGGCAGCGGACGCGCTTCAGCCGTGATTCGCTCCAGCGGCTCCTGGCCGTCGATTCGACCGTGCTGGTGCGGATCGAGACCTCCTCGGCGTCGCGCAAGACCCGGGGCGCGCGCCTCGCGCCGGCCGATCAGCAAAGCTTTGCGCGGGATTCCAGCGCGCGCGCGAAGGCGGTGGCGGACCGACGGGCCGCGCTGGCGGCGCGCGCGAGCACCGTCGCGCGCGATAGCGCCGCGGCCGCATCGATCTACGATCCCGTGATTCGCTCGTTCCGCGCCTATCTCGAGGCCTATCCCGACGCGACCGATGCGACCGCGGGTCTCGCGAACCTCTACTACCAGAGCGGCCGGGTGGCTGAGGCCACCGCGGCGTTCGAGGCGATCTATTCGCCCGCTCGCGCGAGCGACCCCGACCTGCTCATCGACGCCGGGCGGGGTGCGCTGCGCGGCAATGCCACCGCCGCGGGCGCCAGCCTGCTCGAGCGGGGTCTGGCCCAGCGCCCCTACAACCGCGATGCCCTCGTCGACCTGGGCAATGCGTACCTGACCCTGCGGGACTCCGCGCGTCTGCTCCCCGTGGCGCAGCGGCTCAAGGGCGTCGATCCCCTGAACCGCGCCACGCTGCGCCTCCTGGCGGCCGGTTGGGACCTGCGCGGGCGTCGGGACTCGGCCCAGAAGTACCAGGATCTCGCCGCCGTGGGGCTGGCGGTGGAGATCGCCATCAGCAGTCTGGACGCCGATTCCAGCGGGTATACGCTCCGCGGCGCCGCGACGAATGCCGCCAGCACGGCGTCTGTCGTACAGCGCCTCACGTTCGAATTCCTCGATGCGAACGGGAATGTGCAAGTCACACAATCCGTTGAGATCCCCTCACTCGCGCCCCAAGGCTCGCGCGACATCGAGATCCGCGTTCCCGGAACGGGGCTGATTGCCTGGCGTTACCGGCCCTCCTAAGCGATATTAGCAGTTGAAGTTGCGCCGTTAGCCTCAGAAACTCCTTGAACCTCTAAGGCGGGCAGCAGTGATTCGCGTGCACGCGGTGGCCCCCGACTCGTTGGGAGCCGCCCTAGAACTCACTCCCGGAACCGAGCTGCTCGCGGTCAATGGCAAGAGCCTCGAGGACTTTCTGGATTGGGAGTTCCTGACCGCCGATGACCAGTTCGTGCTGCACGCTCGTCTGCCATCGGGGCAGGACATCGAATACGACGTTGAACGCCCGGAAGGGATGCCGATGGGCGTCACGCTCGAGCCGCCGCGCATTCGCCGCTGCGCCAACCACTGCGACTTCTGTTTTGTGGACGGCAACCCGCAGGGGATGCGCCAGGCGCTCTATATCCGGGACGACGATTATCGCCTCTCGTTCCGCTACGGCAACTTCGCCACGCTGACCAACCTCAAGCCGTGGGACCTCGAGCGAATCGTCGCCTATCGCTTGTCGCCTCTCTACGTGTCGGTGCACGCGACCGATCCCGTGGTGCGCCGCTGGCTGCTGCGCAATCCCGAGGCGCCCGACGTGATTCCGCAGCTGCGCTGGTTCGCGGAGCGGGGAATCTCGGTTCACACCCAGGTGGTGATGGTTCCCGGCATCAATGACGGGCCGCAGCTGGTACGCACCCTGGGCGATCTGTACGGCCTCGGTGCATCGGTGCTCTCGGTGTCGGTCGTCCCCGTGGCGCTCACCGAATTCAGCAAGCACGCCCTGGTGCGCCAGCCCACGCGTGAGGAATGCCGCGCGGCGCTCGCGGCCGTGGACGACTTCGCGGCGCGGGCGGTGGCCGATCGAGGCATGCCGTGGTGCTACGGGGCGGACGATCTGTACCTCCAGGCGGACCTGCCGTTACCCCCCGCCTAGTGGTACGGCGACTTCGAGCAGCGCGAGAACGGCGTCGGGTCGGTGCGCTATCTCCAGACGCGCATCCAGGCCGCGCGCGCGGCACTCGCATCGGAGCAATGGCGGGACAAGCGGATCGGCATCGTGACCGGCACCGCCATGGGGCCACTGATCCCGCAGATCGTAGCGGATCTCACGCAGATCACGCACGCGCAGTTTGAGGTGTTGACGCTCGACAACACACTGTTCGGGCAATCGGTCACCACGGCCGGGCTGTTGCCGGGGAAGGCGATTCTCGAGGCTTTGAAGGACCGTCGTGATCTCGACTTCGCGTTGCTGCCCGCCGAGTCGGTGAACGACGATCTGCTTTTTATGGACGATCTGGACGCGCGCGATTTGGCTGCGCAGGTGCCTATGCCGGTCCGGCTCTCGTACGACTTTGCGGATGCGTTGGTTGGAGACAAGGGCGGCAATGGCGGCACGGGCGGCAACGTTGCCGCCTCTGCCGCCCCTGCCGTCGTGATATGGCCGAAGCCCGGTTCGGGTATCCGAGCATGACCGTCCCCACCGTCGCCATCATCGGGCGCCCCAACGTCGGCAAGTCGACGCTGTTCAATCGCATCATCGGCCGGCGGCTGGCGATCGTGGATGCGCAGCCTGGTGTCACGCGCGATCGTCATTTCGCGCCCGCCGAGTGGAATGGCCGGCGCTTCTGGCTCGTGGACACGGGCGGCCTCGTGCTCGGCTCGAGCGACCCGATGAATCGGGCGATCCGCGCCCAGGTGGAGCAGGCTGTCGCGGATAGTGACGTCCTGCTCTTTGTAGTGGACATCCAGGACGGCATCCACCCCTTGGACCTCGAGATTGCCCACTATCTGCGCAAGGCGAAGCGGCCGGTGCTCCTCGTCGTGAATAAGGCGGACGACCTCCCCGACGAAACCCGCCAGCTCGCGTTCTATGAGCTCGGGCTGGGCGATCCATTTCCGGTCTCGGCGGCGATCGGAAAGAACAGCGGTGACTTGCTGGATAAGGTCGCCTCGATCCTGCCGGAGTCGGCCGAGTCGGAGGGCGCCGCAGCCATCCATGTCGCCGTCGTCGGGCGTCCCAACGTCGGCAAATCGAGCCTCGTGAACCGTCTGCTCGGCCAGGAACGGTTGATCGTGCACGATGAGCCTGGTACGACCCGCGACGCGATCGACACGCCGTTCGAGTATCAGGGACGCACGCTCGTGTTCATCGACACCGCCGGGCTCCGCAAGCGGAGCAAGGTGGATGAAGATCTCGAGTTCTACTCGACGCTGCGCACCTCACGCGCCATGGAGCGCGCCGAGGTCTGCGTGCTCGTCGTCGACGCGAAGGATGGGATGCACGTGCAGGACCTCAAGATTGCCAACGAAGCCTGGGAGCGCGGGGCCGGCGTGCTCATTGCCGTGAACAAGTGGGACCTGATCGAGGAGAAAGAGACCAACACGGCGCGCGACGGTGAGCGTGATATCAAGGCGCGCGCGCCATTCCTCGAATTCATCCCGTTCTACTACGTCTCAGCGAAGACGGGCCAGCGCGTTACGAAGTTGCTGGACGCGATCGTGACGGTGGCCGAAGAGCGCGAGAAGCGGGTGCCCACGGCCGAGGTCAATCGCGTGCTGGAGCAGCTGCTGGCCCGCCAGCAGCCTCCGCAGCCCGTGGGGGAATCGGTACGGCTCTTCTATGCGACCCAGGTGGGGACCGCGCCGCCCCGGTTCGCGGTGATCGCCAATCGGCCCGAAGCGATCACCGAGTCGTACACGCGCTACCTGCACAACGGGTTCCGCGAAGCGTGGGAGTTCACGGGCGCTCCGCTCACGATCAAGTTCCGGCGCAAGCGAGGCCGCCGCTGACCGCCGTCCTCGCGCTGGTGGCTGCCTACCTGCTCGGCGCGACGCCGACCAGCTACATCGCCGGCAGGCTGGGGCGGGGGATCGACCTGCGCGAGCACGGCTCGAAGAACCTGGGTGCCACGAACGTTTACCGAATCCTGGGCTGGAAATACGCGATTCCCGTCGCGCTGGTCGACATTGCCAAAGGGGCCATTCCCGTCCTGTTCGCCCCCAGCACGCCATATCCCTGGCTGCCGCTCGCGGCGGGGGGCGCAGCAGTGCTGGGACACATGTTCTCGCCGTATGTCAGGTTCAAGGGCGGGAAAGGGGTCGCGACGGCGGCCGGAATGTTTCTGGCGCTCGCACCGCTCGCGGTGCTGATCGCGATCGCGGTATGGGTCGCATGTCTCTGGCTCACCGGATACGTGTCGCTCAGCTCGATCATCGGCGTCCTGAGTGTGCCGCTCACGGTTGCGCTCCTCCAGCCTGGTGAGTCGTACGTGTTTTGGGCAAGCGTTGCGCTCGTCGTGCTGATCATCTTCGCGCATCGCCGGAACATTGCCCGGCTGATCGCGGGGACAGAGAGCAGGTTCCGTACACGAGGCAAGCCGGCGTGAAGGTCACTGTGGTGGGCGGTGGCGCCTGGGGCACCGCGCTGGCCGATCTCCTCGCCCGCAAAGGGGAGCAGGTCACACTCTGGGCGCGTGAATCCGAGGTGATCGAAAGCATCAATCACCGGCACCGCAACGATATGTTCCTGCCCGGCGCGGAGCTCGCGCAGGGACTCCGGGCCGAGGCCGATCTCGCCGTCGCGCTCCGCGGTGTGGAGACGGTTGTATCGGCCGCGCCTTCGCACGTCGTGCGGGCCGTGATGTCACAGGCGGCGGCGGCGCTGGCAGACGCGCGACCGCTCGTCGTAAGCGCCTCGAAGGGGCTGGATCCCGACCGACTCGAGCGGCCCTCCCATGTGCTGGGCGAGGTGCTGGCGGCGGGGACGCCGGTCGCGGTGCTTTCGGGCCCGTCGTTCGCCTGGGAAGTGTTTCAGCGCCAACCCACGGCCGTCGTCGCGGCCGCGAGCGACCACGACGTCGCGCAGCGCACGCAACGCGTGTTCTCCACGAACTATTTCCGCGTGTACTCCCACACCGACGTCGTCGGCGTCGAGCTGGCGGGCGCGCTCAAAAACGTGGTCGCACTGGCGGCGGGGATTCTCGAAGGCCTGGGTCTGGGATTCAACCCTCGTGCGGCGCTGATCACGCGCGGGCTCGCCGAAATCACCCGGCTCGGCGTGGCCCTCGGCGCCCAGCCGATGACCTTTGCGGGACTCGCGGGGATGGGCGACCTGATTCTCACCGCGACGGGTGCCTTGTCGCGCAATCGCACCCTGGGCGTCGCGCTGGGGCAGGGACAGACCCTCGAGCAGGCGCTCGCCGGCAAAACGGCCGTGGTCGAAGGCGTCAACACCACGCGCACCGCGGTGGCGCTCGGCGAGCGTCACGGCGTCGAGCTGCCGATCGCCCGTGAGGTGGCGAACATCCTGTTCCAGCATAAGCCGCCGCATCAGGCGATCAGCGACTTGATGGAGCGCGAGCTGAAGGCGGAAGGCCGATGAGTAGCGGACCTCCGTCTCAGCCCGTCCAGGAATTCTTCTCGATCGGCGAGGTCTGCCAGCTCACCGACCTGAAGCCTCACGTACTCCGCTACTGGGAGAGTCAGTTCCGGTTTCTGAATCCCGCCAAGAACCGCTCGGGCAACCGCGTGTACCAGCGCCGCGAAATCGAGCTGATCATGCTCGTCAAGCATCTGCTCTACACCGAGAAGTACACGATCGAGGGAGCGCGACAGAAGATCGAGCAGTATCGCCGCTCGGGTGAGCTCAAGCCCGAGGCCCGCCGCGCGCTGGCCACCGAAACGGTCAAGGAGCTCCGCTCCGAGCTCAAGTCGGTGCTCGGTATCCTCGAAGGCTCTTGACGTGCGCGTCGCGATCGTGATCCCCGCCTATCAAGCCGCTGCGACGATCGGCGACGTGGTTGCACGCGCCCGGACGGTGCTTCCCGACGCGCAGGTTATCGTGGTCGATGACGGATCGAATGACGGGACAGGGGAAGGGGGAAGGGGGAAGGGGGCCGTCGTCGTCACGCATCCCCGGAATCGCGGCAAGGGCGTCGCGCTGCGCAGCGGGATTGCGCGCGCGTGCACGGAGGGTGCCGAAGCCATCGTGACGCTCGATGGAGACGGGCAACATCCGCCGGACGAGATCCCACGCCTCCTCCAGCCAATCAGCGATCGCGCCGCGGACCTGGTGTTGGGGGCACGCGCCCGGAATGGGCCCATGCCGGTCTCGCGGCGCTTCACCAACTGGCTCTCAGCCAGCCTGGCGTCGCGCATCGGCGGCCAAACGGTGACCGACGCCCAGACCGGATTCCGGGCATTCACCCGCGCGGTGGCCGAACAGGTCCAGCCGGCGGGCGATCGTTACGAGTTCGAGGCCAATTTCCTGCTCGAGGCTTTGCGGGCTGGTTATCGTGTGGCGTCGGTGGAGGTGCCGACGATTTACGGTGCCCCCAGCCATTTTCGCCCTTTCGGCGACACCTGGCGCATGGCGCGCGCGTTCGCGCGCCACGCCGGCCGGATTGTCGCGGGAGCCTCGTGACTACCAACAGAAGCGGATTGCGCATTCTGGTCTCGAACGATGACGGCGTGCTCGCACCCGGCATCGCGCTGCTCGCCGAGGTGTGCGCGACGGTCGGCCAAGTCACCGTCGTGGCACCCGACCGCGAGCAGAGCGGGACCTCGCACTCGCTGACGCTGCACCGACCGCTGCGGGCGCATCGCCGCTCCGATGGCGCGTTTCAGGTGGACGGCACACCGACCGATTGTGTGCTCCTGGCGCTCGGCGCGCTCATGCCCGATGAGCCGCACTGGGTGTTTTCGGGCGTCAATCACGGACCGAACATGGGCGAGGACGTGCTGTACTCGGGCACCGTCTCCGCCGCGATGGAAGGCCTCGCCGCTGGCGTGCCGGGTGTCGCGATCTCATTTGGCAGCTTCGATCTCGAGCACCTGGAGAGTCATCGCCCAGGGCTCGAGCGGCTGATCAAGCGCATCGTGCAGGTGGACAACTTTCCGGAGGAGACGCTGCTCAACATCAACCTGCCGCCGATTCCCGGCGATCAGGTCAAGGGCGTGAAGGTGACCAACCTCGGCAGCCGCGTGTTCCATGAAGAGATCGCGACGATGAAAGATCCCTGGGGCCGCGAGGTGCACTGGATCGGCGGCGGTCGCGTCACCTGGTCGGGCGGGGCGGACTCCGACTTTCAGGCCGTCAGAGACGGCTACATCTCGGTGACGCCGCTGCACGTCGATTTGACCAACTACAAGCTGCTCGAAGTCGTCAGTAAGTGGGACCTCGGTAAGTGACCCCCGGCGGGGGCGACGCCGGCGGTGCCAGCCGCGACACGTACGGCGGCTACCGGGCTCGCCTGGTCGAGCAGCTGCGTGCCCAGGGCATTCGCGATCTCGCCGTGCTGCGCGCGTTCGCGCAGACGCCGCGACATCTGTTCGTTCCCGAAGCGATGCGCCACCGTGCGTACGAGGACGCCGCACTGCCGATCGGCACCGGTCAAACGATCTCCCAACCGTTTACGCAGGCGCGCTATCTCGAAGCGCTGGGGCTCACGGGTCAGGAGAAAGTGCTCGAGATCGGCACTGGGTCGGGCTACCAAACGGCGCTGCTTGCGGCGCTCGCCGGGCAGGTCTTCTCGATCGAGCGCGTGCGTACCCTTGCCGAATCGGCGCAGGCGGCGCTCCGGGCGGCCGGCGTCACCAATGTCTCGTTGCTCGTGGGCGACGGAACGCTGGGCTGGAGCGCGTACGCCCCGTATCACGCGATTCTCGTGGCCGCGGGCGGACCGGAGATTCCGCCCCCGCTCGTCGAGCAGCTCGCCCCCCCCCCGGGGGGCGGGCGCATGATCATCCCCCTCGGTGCCAAGGGTGCGCAGACGCTGACGCTGGTGCGCCGCACGGCAACTGGTGTCCAGGCGACGCCCATCGGCGGCGCGCGCTTTGTCCCGCTCGTCGGAGAGCACGGCTTCGATGCTTGAGCGGTTCATTGACTGGCTGCTGAAGGTCTGTCTCGATCTCGGCTACCCGGGGATCATTGCCTTAATGGCGATGGAATCCTCGATCCTGCCGGTGCCGAGTGAGCTGGTGATGCCGCCGGCGGGGTATTGGGCCGCGAAAGGGGAGATGAACTTCGCGCTCGCGCTCATCTGCGGAGTGGTCGGGAGCATCATCGGCGCGCTGGCCAACTACTACGGAGCCCAGCTCATCGGGCGGCCGCTCATTCAGCGCTACGGCAAGTACGTCCTGCTGAGCGAAAAGAACCTGCTCCGCTCCGAGCGGTTTTTCGCCCAGCATGGCGAGATCAGTACCCTCATCGGACGACTGTTTCCGGTCATTCGACACCTGATTTCGATCCCGGCCGGGCTGCATCGGATGCCGCTGGGGAAGTTCATCCTGTACACCGCCGTCGGGGCGGCTATCTGGTGTGCGATTCTCACGTGGATCGGTTACTTCCTGGGCCAGCACGAGAGCACGCTGCGCAGCGAGGAGATCCATCGCTACGTGGGCTGGGCGCTGCTCGTCCTCATTCCCATCAGCCTCGCCGCGATTCTCGTGTACGTGCTGCGACGGCGCAGAAAGCCGGTTGAGCCGATTTGAGCCTCAGGCGCTGGATTATCCGGGGTCGCGTTCAGGGGGTCGGGTTCAGGTGGTTTGTCATGTCGGAAGCGGAGCGACTCCACCTCGGTGGCTACGTCCGCAACCTGCCGGATGGTTCGGTTGAAGTAGTTTCCCAGGGGACTGAGTCGGCACTGGAGACGTTTGAGGGCAAGCTGCGTCGCGGTCCGCCAGCCGCCCGCATCGACCTGGTCGAGACCCTTCAAGTTTCACTTGAACGTGATGTGCCGAGGCTCTTTGAGATCAGATAAAGTTGTTGATATGTTGCGCCGCGCGATCAGGGACGTAGCGGACTTCCCCAAGCCCGGCATCGTGTTCAAGGACGTCACGCCGGTGCTCCTGGACGTGGCGCTGTTCGGCGGCGCGGTGCAGCTGATGGCCGAGCCGTACCGCGACGCGCGGATCACGCGCGTGGTATCGATAGAGTCGCGGGGCTTTTGGTTCGGGGCGCCGATCGCGCTCGAGCTCGGGGCAGGGCTGGTCCCGATCCGAAAGCCCGGCAAGCTGCCCGCGGCGACGCAGCGGGTCGAGTATGCGCTCGAATACGGGACGGACGCGCTGGAGATGCACCACGATGCCGTCCAGGCGGGGGATCGTGTCCTGGTGGTGGACGATGTCCTCGCTACTGGGGGTACCGCGAACGCCGCCGCCCAACTCGTGGGCGGTACGGGAGCGTCCGTTGTGGGCTTCAGCTTTCTGATCGAGCTCGACTTTCTGAAGGGGAGGCAACGGCTCCAGGGGCGCCGAGTCGAGGCCTTGCTGCACTACGCCTAACTCGCGTAGATTTGGCCGCTTACGCCCCACGATCTGCCCCTGTAGCTCAGGTGGATAGAGCAGCGGTTTCCTAAACCGTTGGCCGGGTGTTCGAGTCACCCCAGGGGCACTGGACCAGCTCAATGATCAATGTTCAATGCTCAATGATCATTGATCGATGAACATTGAACATTCGACATTGGACATTCTGAAAGCCATGGCGATACAAACCGCAGCGCCCAGCGTCACCAGGACTCCAGTCCGCACGCCCAACACACCGTTTTCCGAGCGCGCCGTCGCGTGGATCAACGCGCACAGGCAGCTGAGCTCCTGGATCGGGGCGATCCTGGTCGTCGGTGGAGGGCTCTTCATTTGGACGCTTACGACCCAGCGTCGCGAGGAAGAGATCGCGAGCCGCGAGCTCCAGGGCGCCCGATTTGCCTTCGAAAGCCAGAACCTGCCGCTCGCCGCGAGCGAGCTGGCGCGGGTGGTGGAAAACTACGCCGGCACGAACGCCGCGGAGGAAGGCCGGCTGCTCCTGGGCAACGTGCGCATGCTACAGGGACAGCCGCAGCAGGCGATCGAGGTCCTGCGGGACCACGCGCCGCGCGCCGGCCGGGCCTTCCGGTCCCAGGCCTATGGGCTCCTGGGGGCCGCCTACGAGAACACGGGACGATTCCGCGACGCTGGGGAAGCCTACGAAAACGCGTCGGCAGCAGGCCGCCTGGACTTCCAGAAGGCGCAGATGCTGTCTGAGGCCGGCAGGGCGTGGACCGCGGCTGCAGACACGACCAGAGCGATTGCCGCCTACAAGCGGATCGTGAAGGATTTCCCGAAAGAGGGGATGGTGACTGAAGCGAAGGTGCGTCTGGGTGAGCTGACGAAGGGCGCAGCATCGTAGCAGTCAACTTCGTATAATGAATGTTATGTTAAGTTGAGACGTGTGTGAATGTGGACAAGCGGCTCACGTAATAACACCTCTGAACACCATTCTCCCCTCGCCCACTAGCCAGACATCCTCGTAGCGGCCGCTCGAGGCCTTGGCTGCTCGAACCGTGAGGAGCCGGCCGCTGCGGCTCTGGAGGTCGATCGGCAAGCGCCCCAAACCCCACTCTGCGATCGCGCACGACGCCGCAACCGCCCCGGTCCCGCAGGCCAACGTTTCACCCTCGACGCCGCGCTCGTAGGTCCGCATCCGCCACACAGACCTCTCACCCGTGCCAGCGCCGTCCGCGGAAATGAAATTGATGTTGGCGCCCTCTGGCATCAGTGCCGGATCGAACCGCAGCGCGCGGCCGCGTTGCATGAGATTCAGCTCATCCACGTTGGCGACCAGGACGACGAGGTGCGGCACTCCGACACGGCCCAGGGCGGCCTGTTGCTCGCCTGGCGCGAGTTGGAGCCCAGGTACGGTAGCCGGGGGGGCCACGGGCGCGAGAAGCAGCTCGGCGCGACCCGCCTCGCTTGTACGGCTCCGGTACGTCCCGGCATCTGTCTCGAGGTCCATGCCCTCAGCCGCCCCCACGCCGAGGCGCACGGCGAGGGTGGTACTGCAGAGGGCGGCGTTGCCGCACATGGCGGCGTGCGAGCCGTCGGCGTTGTAGTAGATCATGCGCGCGGCGCCGGCTCTGGATCCCGGACCAACGAACACGACACCGTCGGCGCCAATGCCGGTGCCACGGGCGCAGACCGCCTGCATGTCCTCCGCGCTCCAGTCGTCGGGCGCGGACACACGGGCGTCCAGCATGACGAAATCGTTACCCGATCCCGTCATCTTGTAGACCGGTAACCCGATCAAATGCGGCCGAACCAGGCCATCAGCCGTAGGCGTGGCACCTTCCACACCGCCTCGCGGACGATGGCCTTGTTCATCTTGCTTTGCCCCTCGGTCCGGTCGACGAAGACGATCGGGATTTCCCGGAGCCTGAACCCTTTTCGCCATGCGCGAACACTCATCTCGATTTGAAAAGCATACCCGTTTGAGAGGACCTGCGAGAGATCGATCGTCTCGAGGACCCGCCTGCGAAAACACTTGAACCCCCCCGTCAGGTCCCAGATCCGCAGTCCGGTGAACCAGCGGGCGTAGATATTCGCCAGATACGATAGCATGAGACGCCCCATCGGCCAGTTGACGACCGTCACTCTCCCGTTCAGGTAGCGCGAGCCCAGCACGAGGTCGGCGTCCGGGATGGCCCTGAGAAACTCCTTGAGGTGCCGGGGATCGTGGGAGAAGTCGGCATCCATCTCGAAGATGAACTCGTAGTCCCGCTCGAGCGCCCACCGGAAGCCCGTGATGTACGCCGTGCCGAGGCCCAGCTTCCCTTCCCGGTGAATGACGTGGACCCGCGGATTGGCTCGGGTCATCTCGTCGGCGATCCTGCCGGTTCCGTCCGGTGAGTTGTCATCCACTACCAGAACGTCGAGCCGGGGGTCCTGCGCCAGGACCTCCGGTACAATCTGCGGCAGGTTCATTGCCTCGTTGTACGTCGGGATGACGACCAGCGCCCGTTCAGCCACGTGCCAGGCGCCTCCGCTGGACCACTGCCGGCGCCACAAACCCGGCGAGCACGACCAGCAGGCTGAACAGCGCGACCAGCTTCCCGCGTGCGAACGTGCGCGAGTGGTAGCTGAGCTCGACGCTGCGCGCACCAGGCCCGACCGGCACGGTGATCAGCGCATGGTCGCCGCGCAGCACGGGCGCGGCGCGCCCGTCTACGGTGGCGCGCCAATCGACGTACCAATTCTCGGACACGAGCACGTAGCTGGAGTCGGCCGGCGGCGGCTCGAGCGCGATCGTCATTCGTCCCGCATCCCAGGCGGTCACGCGGGCCTTGGAGGGCGACGGAGACGGCCACCCCTGCAGCGGCGGCGGATTCACCGGCGCGTCACTGCCAAAGAGCACGACCCGGTCGTATCCCGGCATGCGCGGGTCGGCGAGCGTCGGCGGGATCGCCCCCGCGTCGACCTTCACGGCCGCGGGAGCGACGCGCGCATACGGCGGCACCGTGTCGGCCTCGTAGGCGTATGCCCGGGTTCCCGCGGCGGTAGTCACCGGGCCAAGCGCGAGGTGATATCCGGGTATCTGAGCCGTATCCGCGATGAGTACGTAGCGCACCGCGAGCAGGTCCCACAGCCGCGTCGAGGTGAGCAGATAGCGCCATTCGTTGCGTCCGCCCATCAGCTCGTCGTAATAGCGCAGCTCGTTGCCTTGATAGCCCAGGACCTGCGGAATCCCGTGGGCCATCAGCACGTTCTGTGGATACGCATTGAGGTTGAGCACGCGCAGCGGCTTGGGTAACTGCTGCAGCCGGGCGATGACGTCATCGGTGCGATACAGCCCCTGAGCGGGCGGCGGTGAGTACGTCCAGAAGTGTTTGCCGTCCCGCCACAGATCGGCGCCCACGAGCAGCGGCAGTCCCAGCGCGAACGCCACCGCCGGCACGCGGCCCTGCAGCCTTCCCCACGCGAGCACGGCAACGGCGGCGAACAGCAGCGCGCCAATCAGCGCAGAGATGCGAATCGTGTCGCCGTGCGCGATGGCTTGGGCAACGCGCTCCGCGGGCGCGAGCGACACGGCGAGCCGGCCGAATACGCCGATGGCCCCCAGCAGCCCAATCACCGCGGCGGCGATCAGCCAGGCGCGGACCGTGCGAACGCGGGTTTGCCCCTCGCGCTCCAGCCGGGTCACCCCAAAAGCGGCGAACGTCGCCACGCAGAACGCGACGACGAAGAACACCATCCCGGGCGCGCGCGTCTTCTTCACCATCGGCATCACGGCCCACCAGAGGTGATAGAACGGAGTCGCACCACCCAGCGCGATCAGCAGGAACAGCACTCCGATGCCACCGAGCCACCACACGAGGCGCCGGCGACGATCGCCAAAGCCCAGAATGGCGAGCGCGATCACTGGAAGGCCCAGGTATTCGGAATGCAGCTTGAGCGGATTGGATCCCCAGTATTCCGCCGGGGCGCCGGTGAAGCCGCCCAGGAAGAACTCCGGGATGTGGTTCCACGGCACGCCAAAGGACGTCGATCCCGAGTACCCGACCGAGTAGCCGGTGGCTCGCGGCGAGTGCGGGATGTACTCGAGGAACGGCAGGATCTGCGGCATCGCGATGCCGAATCCGACGATCACGGCGCCCAGCGTGATCGCGAGTCTCGTGATCTTCACTCTGAGTGGCTCGGCGGAAGGCTCCCCCCCCCCCCCCCCCCCCCCCCTCTCTTGAACAGGCAACCAGCGGCGCCCCCGCCCACGAGAGAGATTTCTGTTGGGCGGGGGGGGTAGAGCACAGCG
>Ga0137323_1000214_pt1 | contig 16619 bp, 7 predicted proteins | sample EasRivERMZT423_2_FD_102285 | JGI IMG/M metagenome (GOLD analysis project Ga0137323, IMG submission 102285) | Soil microbial communities from meander-bound floodplain in the East River, Colorado, USA - East River MetaG ERMZT423_2 | ecosystem: Environmental > Terrestrial > Soil > Floodplain ... | reverse complement strand
GCGAGCATCCCGGCGGACGAGCGCACGTATTGGTACGTCGCGTCGACCAGCAAGTCGTACACGGGGTTCGGCATCGCAATGCTCGTCAACCAGCGCGTGATCAGCCTGGCGACCCCGATCACCACGCTGCTGCCGGGGGTGCGCTGGCCGGACGGTGTCGATGCCACTCGGCTCACGCTCGCGCATTTCTTGTCGCACACGCATCACATCAACGATGACGCGGTCGTCCAAAGCGCCGCGTATACGGGCGCGTTTCCTGAATCGGAGTGGCCAACCCTCATCCGGTACGCGCGGCCGTCGGGCAATGACGACCTCGTGTACAGCAACTTCGGCTACAACGTGGCTGCGATGGTGATCGATCGCGTGCGTCCTGAAGGGTGGCGCCGCTATCTCGACAGCGCCGTGTACCGGCCGGCCGGTATGCGAGACACGTATGCCCGTGTGTCCGGGCTCGACCCTCGCCGGATTGCGAAACCGCACGCCATCGCTGGCACGGGTAACCTCCGCACCCTGAAGTTCCAAAAGACCGATGTCACGATGAACTCGGCAGGTGGGCATCTCGCGACCGTGGGCGATCTCGCGCGCTGGGTGATCGTGCACATGGACAGTGGCCGAATCGACGGCCGCCAGGTGCTTCCGCGCGACGTCGTCGCGCTCAGTCACCGCATGCTCGCGCGCCATACCGTGGACGCTCGCAAGCGGTTCGGTCCGTTCGATCGCGAGGGGTGGGCCTCGGGGTGGGATATCGGGTCGTATCGCGGGGAGCCGATGGTGAGCCGGTTCGGCGGTTACGCCACGTTCCGGTCGCATCTCTCGATGCTCCCGGCGCGACGCATCGGCGTCGTGGCGCAGACGAATGGCGCGGGCGCGAGCGGTGTCACGGACCTGATCGCGGCATTCGCGTATGATCTGGAGGCGGGACGTCCCGACGCGCGCGCTGCCGCTGCCGCGCGGCTCGATAGTGCCGTCGCCCGGTTGCCGAGATTGCGCGACCTGTCCGCGCGCAACGAATCGACGCGTGCCGGTCGCCAGGAACCGCTCCGCCGCCCGCTCGCCGACTACGCGGGCTTGTACTTCAACGAGATGTTCGGGACACTCGAGTTCATGGTCGTCGGAGACGCATTGCGCTATCGCTGGGGCGTGCTCGAAGGCCCGACCGAAGTCTTGAATGCCGGCGCCGACCAGCTGCGGGTCGAGATCATCGATGACGGAAAGCAAACGACGTTTCATTTCAACGGCGCGGGTCCCGCGCAGTCCGTAGAGCTCGGCGACATCCGCTTCGTGCGGCGCCCCCCCTAGTTCACGGCGCCGAGCAACACCTGGGCGTTGAGTCCCCTCGTACCGTAGTTGCCGCCCGTATAGGCGATGACGAGGTCGAGCTCCGGAATCGCCATCGAGATTTGTCCGCCATTGCCTCCGGCAAAGACCGCGCGGACCTTGCGGCCCCGATAGTCATATTCGATGGAGTTCCACAGGTAGCCGTACTGCTGCGACCAGAGGTTGCGCAGCGGCGCACCCGACTGGCGCACCCACTCGCGGCTGAGGATTTGCTTTCCGCCCCAGCGGCCCTCGTTCAGCATCAGCTGCGCCATCTTGGCGAAATCGCGCGTCGTGAACCGGCTGCCGCCGCCGCCGTACAGGTCGCCGTCGCGCAGGCCGAGGTGGTAGTTGCGGAGCTGCAACGGCTCCGCGAGCAGACGCCGGAACAACGCGATCTGGGGCTCGCGCGCGACCTTCGCGAGCATCCCACCCGCGATATGCGGCTCGAGGCTGCAGTAGAAGATCTTCTCCCCCGGCGCAGAGACGAGTGGCACGTTCAGCGCGTGCCCGAACCAGTCCTCGATCCCACGATTGTCCATCACATCTTCGTCGGCCGACGTCGTGTCGTCCGGATCGCAGTTGAAGCCCGCTGTCATCGTGAGCAGATGCTCGAGTGTCATCGCGCGTTTGCTCGGATCGAGGTCGGCGGGCACCGTTCCGAGCATCGTCTGATAGACGGGCGAATCGAGACGCAGCGGGATGCCGGCCTGCATCGCGGCGCCGATCAGCACCGCCGTCCAGCTCTTGGAGGCCGAGCGCGTGTCGTGCGGCAGGTCGCGATGCTGGCCGTGGAAGTATTCCTCGAGCACGAGCGTGCCGCGGCGCACGATCAGCAGGCTGTGAAGCTGTAACGTGCCGACGGAATCCTGAGATCGGTCGAGCACCGTCTGGACGAAGCGCTCGATCGAATCACGCGAGATGCCGACTTCCTCGAGCGTGCCCACGGGCCAGCCGTCGTCGAGCTGCAATGGCGGGATGTAGCGGTAGCGCGGCGCCGGCCTGCCGCGCGGGTAGAAGGCGGTGCTACTCGAGTCGGTGACGCGAGTGAAATCGTAGGTCCCGCCCCGCAGCGGCAGGCGGATCACGCCGTCGTCCCGGTAGCTGCCGATCGACAGGACGCCGTCCTGGCCGCCGGTCCCGAGGAGTCGCACGACGTCCCCATTGATCTCGATGCGCTGAGCGCCGATGAAGCGCCCCTGGTTGCGCTCCGGATTTCGGAGATAGGTCCGGTACGTCCCGTCGGGTCCGCGCGTGATCGGCATGTAGAAAGTGAAGCGGTCGTCCTGCGGAGTGATCGTGCCGCGCCAGCGATTGGGGCCGTCGGGCACGAGGGTCACTGGAGTTGCGACACCTTGCCATTGGATCCAGTGCCCGTTGCGAAGCGTGCCCCTGTTGCCTGGCAGGGTGAAGGTGAACGACTGCCCCTGTGGCTGCGCCGCCACCGTGAAGCCCGCGATGTCGGCACGCCAACCCTCAGGCGTTCGGTAGATCATGAGGGGGCCGCGAATATCGGGGCCGAAGCGAAGGGTCGCTCCCCAGAGGCCGGTGAAATCGGGCGTTTGGGCGAGCGCCAGGACGGCGAGCAGGGCGGTTGTTGTCATGGGAGTACGATTGAGACACAAGGCCCGAGCCGAAAGTTGGCCGGCGCGACGAGTCCTTCTAAGGGCCCCATTCGGCTGGCTTAGGTCCACAGCCTGCCTTCAAACAATCTCGCGTGAACCGGAACGGCTTGGCTACTGTTCAGTAGCCCATGAAATGGCTCCTGCTCGCCTGCCTCGTTGTCGTCTCAGCCTGTAGCGACAAGAATGCTTCTGCCCCGCCCGAGGAACCGGTGGTCGATCCCGGGACGGTGCGCGTGCAGATCACCGGCGCCGTTCAGCTCACGCGTACATGGAACGGCTTTGGCGAGTTCCACGACCTGCTCGCGAGCGATACGAGCGAGCTGTCGCTGCTGGGCGGCCAAAACCTGAATCCCGTCGGCGGTGATTCGAACTTCACGTTGGTCTTCCCCGGAAGGGTCGACGCGGGGCAATTCGCGATCGGCCGCTACACGCTGGGTGTCGTTCCATCCACGCCTGCTGCGTTTGTGATTTTCGATTCGACGTTCTACGCGAGTCTCCCCGGTGGGACGCTGAAGGTGACCAGCGCCGAGTATCCCACTCGACCTGGTCTCACGCCCGGCCTGTTGCGCGGGACGTTCGACTTCAAAGCGGTGCGCCTGGCGGATAGTCCCGGTGGGCCCGTGGCAACGAGCGACACGATCACCGTGCACGCGGCGTTCGCGGCGCACTGGTCTCACTATCTGTTTCCCAATGTCTCGGTGGCCCTCAATGGGGCCGGGCCGGTGACCGGGACGTCGACGCTCTCGTTCGCGCAGTCGCTCGACGACGATCATGGTGGGCGCTTCATCGAGCTGTCGGCCGATTTCGGTGCCAGTCACGTGTTCCCGCACGACATCTCACAGGAGCTGCGCGTGCTGGCGCCCGGTGTCGGCACGTTCACGCTGACGCCGATCACGCCCACCCAATTCGCCAACGCCGCGCAGTGGCCGGGCGTCTATACGGCGCTGTTTTACCGCGATGACCCGCGGCTGGGCCTATCCACCGGTGGGACGCTGACGATCACGAGATTCCTCGCGCCGACGCTAGAGTTCTACGGGGAGATCCAGGGCACGCTGACGGCGCCGATTGCGCTGTGGACGAACAACACGACGGTCAGCGCCGACACCGTGAACGCGTCGATCACGTTCGCGGTTCAGCTGTGGCCGCTGGGTGGAATTCCGTCATCCGCTCGGCCGTAGGCTGCGAGACTTTGGCTACGCACTGACACGGCGCCGAAATCGCTCGATCGCAACGCCGAGTGCATCGAGCTCCCGGGACGCCTCCTCCAGCTCGCTGCCCGGCGCACCGCCGGCCGTGATCCAGCCACGGGCCAGCGTCGACAGGCGCGCGGCGTGGGGCACCAGTTCGTGAGCCTCGTATGACCCGGCCGTGCCTTGCAGGGCATGAGCCGGGATGTGGAAGGCCCGCAGGTCCTCTCCCGTAATGCCCTGCCTGAGGCGGTTCAAGGCTGCACGGAGGACATCCAACCGAGCCGGGAGCGTGTCCGCAAACTCACGCCGCAGCAAGGCCAGGACCTGCTCTTGTGGGGCGTCCATACGAAGGAAAGATTCGCCTGATGCCCCCCAAAGTCTACATCCTGGACGATGATCTCTCGTTTGCGAAGCTGCTCGCAGCGAACCTGCGCGGCGCGGGCACGTTCCGCATCGAGGTCTTCGATCAGGCGGAGAAGCTGTTCGCGCGCCGGGCCGAGGAACCGCCCGACGCTGTGGTGACCGACCTCGTGATGCCGGGTGTGGACGGCATCACCGTGACACGACGCTTGCGCGAGAACGACCCGCTCCTCCCCGTCTTCGTGCTTACGGCACACGGCGAGATCACCACAGCCATCGAGGCGCTCAAAGCCGGCGCCACCGAGTACCTCACCAAGCCGGTCAACCTGGACGAGCTGACGACGCTGCTCAAGCGGGCCCTCGCGGAGCGTCCGCTGAAAGAGGCAGCGGCGTCCCTGGAGCAGACGCGCAAAGAGACGTTCGCCCCAGGCGCCATTCTCGGTGCTCATCCCAAGGTCGGGGCGGTGCGAGCGTTCGTGCAGCGCGTGGCCGATGCCCCCGGCGCGACGGTACTGCTCCTGGGTGAAAGCGGTACGGGCAAGAACCTGGTCGCTCACGCTATCCACTATTCCGGTACCGGCGCCGGCCGGTTCGTGGAAATCAACTGTGGCGCGCTGCCAGCGCAGCTCCTGGAGGCGGAGCTGTTCGGCTACCAGAAGGGGGCGTTCACCGACGCTCGTGAGTCGAAGCGCGGACTGATCGAGGTAGCCGAAGACGGCACGATCCTGCTCGACGAGATCGGCGAGCTCTCGCCGGAATTGCAGGTGAAGCTGCTCAATGTCCTCGAGTCGCGGCGGTTCCGTCGCGTGGGCGGCACGGAGGAGCTGGAGGTCCGGGCCCGGTTCGTCACGGCCACGAACCGAAACCTCGAGCAGGGAGTCACCGATGGACGGTTTCGCGCCGACCTCTACTATCGTATCAAGGTCGCCACGATTACGCTCCCGCCGCTGCGAGAAATCGGCGCCGTGATTCCCGTGCTGGCCGAACATTTTCGCGAGTATTTCAGCAGCGAGTTCAAGAAAGAGATCCGGACGATCGCGCCGCAGGCATTGGCACGGCTGCGAGAGTGGCGTTGGCCGGGGAACGTGCGTGAGCTCCGGAACGTGATCGAACGCGCGATGATCTTCGCCGACGGAACGGAGCTCAAGCTCGAGCATTTGCCACCGCTGGACGCGCTTGCCGCGCCCGCGGGTGCACCGGGAATGGACGCGCCCCCCCCGGGCACACTGGAGGAGGCCGAGAAGGCCCACATCCAGCGAACGCTCGCCGCGTATGACGGCAACATTCAGCGCTCGGCCGAAGCGCTGGGTATCTCGCGCAAGAGTCTCTGGGAGAAGAGGAAGAAGTACGGCTTGCTGACGGACTGACGGCAATTCGAGTAAGCGTTACCTGACGCGTTACCAAAACGACACATCGCAGCGGCGCCCCGTTCGGCAATCTGGCGTAAATCCCACTGAAATGCAGAGTTGTGGCCCCGGCCAACTGGGCACGCTGGTTGCCCCAGTAGGCCAGTCGTGATCGGCCCAAGGCTCATGGACAAGGTGCTCGTGAGGCTCTGCCTACACGGGGGTGAATTGACGACCCACGGACGTGTGACGAGACGCTGGGTGCCGGTGGTGATGCTCGCCATCGGCGGCTTGGTCCTGTCCGCGCCCGCCGCCGCGGCGCAGGCGTTTCGCTCTTCCGCGCAGGCGCAAGTGGACTCCTTCGTCACCGCGCTGACCGTGAACCGGCCGGCCGGCACGCAGGTGGGCGACGTCATGATCGCCGCCATCGCCTCGCGGCCGTCCGGCGTGACTATCACCGCGCCCGCGGGCTGGACCCTCATTCGTCGCACCAATCAGGCCGCCACCAATTCGCTCGCGCAGGCCACCTATCGCAAGGTCGTCGCCGCGGGCGAGCCGGCGAACTACACGTGGACGTTGCCCAACACACATACCGGTGGCGCGGGCGGCATCATGGCGTTCTACGGAGTAAACGCCGCGGCGCCCGTTGACGTCGAGAACGGGCAGGTGAACGCCACTGGATTGAACGTCCCTGCGCCGACCGTGACCACCACGCGAGCCTACGACATGATCGTGACGAGCCACGCGATCAGCTCGTCGACGACGTTCACGCCGCCGGCTGGCATGACGGAGGCGGTGGAGATCTCGTCCGAAGCGGGCGGCGCTCTGGGCGTCACGCTCGAGATGAACTACGTGGTCCAGCCGGCCATCGGCGCCACGGGGGCGAAGACGGCGGTGGCAGCGGGCCAGGCGGACGTCGGCGTCGGGCTCACGGTGGCGCTGTTCCGGGCCACGACCGCCACGTGGACCGGGGCTGTGAACAACCTCTGGACCAACGCGGGCAACTGGACCGGCCTGGGCGGCACGCCGCTCGTGGGCGGCGAGAATCTGATCTTCCCGGGCGGCGCGGCGAATCTCGCCAACACGAACGGCCTGGCGGCGGCGACCACGTTCAACTCCATCACGATCACGGGCAGCGGCTATACGCTCGCCGGCAACGCGATCACCCTCGGCGCGGGCAACCTCGCCGACTCGAGTGTTGCCGGCGCGAATACCGTCAGCCTCGCGATGGCATTCGCGGCCACCCGCACCGTCACGGTCAGCGATGCGGGCACGACGCTCCTCCTCAGCGGCGTCGTCAGCGGAGCGGGCGGGTTGACGAAGGCTGGCTCGGGCGTGCTCGCCCTCAGTGCGGCCAACACGTACACCGGCGTGACGACCATCAGCGCGGGGACGGTCGAGGCCAGGAGCAACGCGGCCCTGGGCACGGCGGCGGGCGCCACGATCGTCTCAGCCGGGGCAACGCTGCGGATCAACGGCGCGGGCCTCGCGATCGCGGAGCCGCTCACGCTGAACGGTACGGGCGTGGGCGGAGGCGGCGCGCTGCGCAATCTCGCCAACAACAACACGGTCTCGGGCGCGATCACGCTCGGGAGCGCCGCGCGCATCAACTCGGACGTGGGGCTGCTCACCGTGTCGAATACGATCAGCGGCGCAACTATGGGACTGACGGTAGGAGGCGCGGGCAATACCACCATCAGCGGAGTGATCGGCACGACCACGGGATCGCTCACGAAAGACAGCACCGGCACGCTGCTCTTGAGTGCCGTCAACACCTATACGGGTGTCACGACGGTGAGCGGCGGTACCCTGCGGTTGGGCATCGCCAATGCCATCAACGCGAACAGCGCCGTCACGATCGCCGCCGGCGCCACGCTCGACTTGAACGGTTTCAGCGACACGATCGGGTCGCTTGCCGGAGGCGGCACGGTCACGAGCGGCGTCGCCGGCGCGGTCACGCTGACCGCGGGTGGTAACAACACTTCGACGGCCTTTTCGGGCGTGCTCCAGAACGGCGCGGGAACCCTCGCCGTGACCAAGACGGGGACCGGCACGTGGACGCTGTCGGGCGCGAGCACCTACACCGGTTTGACCACGATCAGCGCGGGCGTGATCGACGCGCAGAGCAACACCGCTCTCGGCGCTGTGGCTGGTGCCACGACGGTCGCGACTGGTGCCGCCCTGCAAGTGGATGGCACCGGCCTCGCGATCGCGGAGCCGCTGACCCTGAACGGCACGGGAATCGCGAACGGCGGGGCGCTGCGCAACCTGGCGAACGCCAATACCGTCTCCGGCGCGATCACGCTGGCGAGCGCCACACGGATCAGCTCCGACGGCGGCACGCTGACGATCTCGAACACCATCGGCGGCGCCACGCAGGCGCTGACGGTGGCGGGCGCCGGCAACACGACGATCAGCGGAGTAATCGGCACGACCACCGGCACGCTGACGAAAATCGGCGCCGGCACTCTGACCCTCTCCGGCAACAACACGTACACGGGGCTCACGACCGTGAGTGCGGGGACGCTGCTCGTGAACGGCGCGCAGGGCTCGAGCGCCGTGAGCGTGGCGGGCGGTACGCTCGGAGGCTCGGGCACGGTCGGGGCGGTCACGTCGACCGCGGCAGGCGGCAGCGTGGCACCGGGCCCGATCGCGGGCACGGGCATTCTGAACAGCGGCAACCTCAACCTGTCGGCCGGCGCTCCGGCGTTCAGCGTCGAGCTGAACGGCACGACCGCGGGGACCAACTACGATCGGGTCAACGTCACGGGCACCGTGAACCTGACCAACGCCGTCTTGAGCGGCTCCGTGGGGTTCGCCGCCACCAACGGCATGACGTTCACCATCATCACGAACGATGGCGGCGACGCGATCACCGGCACGTTTGCGGGACTCGCCGAGGGCGCGACCACGACCATCAGTGGTCAGGCCTTTACGGTCAGCTACGTCGGGGGCACGGGCAACGACGTCGTGCTGACCCGGACCGCGCCGAATCTATCGATCGTCAACAGTGTGGTGCCGCCGGGGACGACGGCTCCCGGCACCGACCTGACGTACAGCGTGACGTTCACCAACGTCGGCGCCAGTGCCGCGCAATCGCTCGTGCTCACCGATACGGTGCCGGGCAACGCGGATTTCCAGGTCGGGTCCGTCACGAACAACCTCGGCACGACGGGGCTGGCGGTGACAGTGGCGTACTCCAACAACGGCGGCGGCACGTGGACCTACGCGCCGGTGAGCGGCGGGGGCGGCGCGCCTGCGGGCTACGATCGCCAGGTCACCAACGTGCGCTGGAGCTTCACAGGCAACCTCAGCGCGACGGTGCCCAACAACAGCGGCTCGGTGGCGTTCATCGCGCGCGTCCGGTAGTTACGGAGCGCGTTACCAAACGGTAACGCTCCGGTCCATGTGATGCAGGTCACACGTTGGACAGTCGTGATAAGTGAGTAGGTAGCAATCGGTTACGATGATGCGCCCGTTCAGGAGCAGGGCATAAGGGCTGCACTAGGCATGGGGCAATCGAGAGGGCGGACAACCGCCAACCAACACGATGAGGGGAACGACGACATGCGGCATGCAAGCGACGTGAGCAGCACCTGTCATCACTGCGGGGCGGTCGGGGCGGCGGCGAGCGGAATCGTCGTCGGCGCCTGGGTGATTTGCGTCGACTGCGGACGCCCGCGTCGGCGACCCGAGTCTGTGAAAGCGCGTCGCGGCGGATGGGGGGGGGCACGCCGTTGGCTGGCGCCGTTCATGGTGCTCGTGCTGACGACCTCACTGGTCGCACAGGCAGCGCCGGCGCGGGCCCTCGTCGTCACGGCCGAGAACCTGATGTCGGGTGACGCCCGGCATCAGGCGCTCGTCGCGCAGGGCGGCGACGCCGCGACGGCATTGCCTGGCGACGTCGTGCTGTACCGCCTGCGGTTCACGAATGTCACGCAGGGCGAGGTCCGGGGCGTGGTCTTCACCAATCCGGTGCCCAATGGCATGCGCTACGTGGGCGGATCGGCCGGTGCCGACCGCAACGATGTGGTCATGGAGTATTCGATCGATGGCGGGCGGACGTATTCGGTTCGCCCGATGGTGTCAAAAGTCGTCAACGGCGCGCGGGTGCAGGAGCCCGCGGCCCCAGAGCAGTACTCGCACGTCCGTTGGACCGTGCGTGGTTCGATCTCTCCCAATGCCAGTGTCACGGCGGAGTTTCGCGCGGTACTGCCGGCAGCTGAGCAGCGGGATTCATCGGTTCATAACGAGTCCACGCGCCACTAACGGCGTGCGGAACTAACAAGGAGAAGCACGATGGGCACTCGGAGCTTGACCAGGATCGGGATGTCGCTCGGCATCGCCGTGCTGCTTGCGGTGACGGCGACGGCCCCGGCGCATGGCCAGACCCCTGAGGGAACGGTCATTCGAAACATTGCGACGGTGACGTTCACCGACGCCAACAGCAACGCGTACGCCCCCGTGTCCGACACGGTGGACGTGACCGTCGGATTCGTCGCGGGCATGGATGTGATCGCCGCGGCGGCCACCGTCGGTCCGGCGTCGCCGAGCACCGCCGATACGATCGCGTTCCAGCTGGCGAACATCGGCAACGGCACGGACAGCATCTCCGTGTCGCAGAACATCTCGGTGGGCGGCATCATCGCCGTAACCGGCTATCGCTACAACGGCACCACGTACGCCAGTCTTGCGGCGTTGAACGCGGCGCTGGCGGGAGTGGCGGTCGCGCAAGGTGCGTCGGTCACCGTCCAGGTGATCTACAACGTTGCGGCCGGCACGGGCGGCTTGACCACGGTTTACACGATGACCGGGACGTCACGGCGCAGCGGGGGCGTGTCGGATAGCGACGCGACCACGATCACGCCGAGCCTGGTAGCAGCGGTGGCCGTCACGCCCGACGGCGCGCAGAATCTGCTGCGCCTGCCGAGCAACGGCACGAACTACACCTTCACCTTCACCGTGACGAACAACGCGACCGGGCCGGATGGGTTCGACCTGCTCAGCTCGCATCCCGGTGTGGCGATCACGATTGTGTCAGTGAACGGCGTGGCGGGGGATAGCACCCGCATCACCGGCGTCGCGGCCGGCGCGTCGCAGAGTATCGCCGTCGTCTATTCAATCGCGAACGTGGCGGCTGGGACGGTCGATACACTCGTCCTGATGGCTCGCTCGCTGGCGAGTCCCGCCACCAGCGACAATGGCTTCGCCGATCTCACGGTGATCAGGCCGTTGCTCACGATCGCGAAAGTGGCGTTCCGCGACGATCAGGTTACGCCCGTCGGTGCCGGCACTGTCGCGCCGGGTGAGTTCATTCAATACCGCATCACCGTGACGAACACCGGTTCGGCCGCGGCGAGCACCGTGCACATCGATGACCTGCTTCCCGCCGAGCTCACGTTCGCCTCAGTGGCGGGTGACGCGGCCGGCTGGGTGTTCTCCAACACGGGCAACGATCTCGATGCCGATCTTGCCCCACCGCTGGCGATCGGCGCGAGCCGGTTCATTTGGGTCCGCGCAAGCGTGAATTAGTAGGACCTGCAGCCCTAGTTTCTCACCAGGCCCCGCCGGTTTTCCGGCGGGGCCCTGCGTGCTTTGGTGACTTTAGGGACGCCACCGGTTACCCGGGACGTTCCGAAATGGTAACCGGCCAGAAGGTCGTCGAAACGCTCCAAACTACGCATTCGAAGTCGTTACAACACAACAGTTTACGCATGGCCTCCGGACCCAGTTGCGGCACGGCTCGTGCCTTCCCGGAGGGCATGACACGTGGGAACGAGCGGAAATCAACGCGGACGAACCAGACGGGCAGCTTGCCGGTGCTGGTGTCGTTTGTGTTGCTCGTCCTGAGCGCGTCGCAACTGCAGAGTCAGACTGCCCCGGGCACGGTGATTCGCAACCTGGCGACCGTGACGTATCAAGCCGCCACCGGCGCCAGCTTCACTCCCGTCATCGATTCCGCGTTGGTCACCGTGGGCTCAGCCTCAGGCATCGCGGTGCTGCTGGCGAAGAACGTGGATCGCGCGAGCGGCACCCTGGGCGACGTCGTGACGTACACGATCACCTACCAGGGGCTCGGCGCGGCCGTCGCCACGAACGTCGTCATCAGCGACGTGGTGCCGGCCGGCGCCACCTACGTTCCGGCGAGCATGACGTTGGGCGGCGCGCCGCTCACCGATGCCACCGGCGACGACGCGGGTGCGTTCGCAGCGGGTAGCGTGGCCGTCACGATCCCGGCCGTGACCGGCGGCGCCACGGGCACCATCGTGTTCCAGGCGCGGCTGGACGGCACGGCGTCGCCCTCGAACATCGCGCGCGCCGACTACATCACGCCACTCGGCCCCGATTCGGCGCAGTCGAATGCGGTACAGACGACGCTCCTCTTCGCGAGCGTTTCCGTCACCAAGCTGCTCGATAGCCCGGTTGCTCCGGCGATCGCCTTCGTCGGCGATGTCGTTTCGTACCGCATCCGCTACAGCACGGCGGCGGGCGTAATCGCGCGCAACGTCATCGTGACCGACACGCTGCCGGCCGGCTTGCAGTACGTGAGCTCGATTCCGGCGGCGACGGTCGCCGGCTCGGTGCTTACCTGGGCATTGGGCGACGTCGCGGCGGGCACGACCACGGACATCACGCTCCAAACCATCGTGCCGGCGACGCTGCCGGCGTCGGTGACGGTGATCAACACCGCGTCACTCGCCGCGGACAACGCGTCGAGTGCCGCCGCTGCCGCCCCCGCGGTGCTGCTGCAGCTCGCCGCCCCGGGGCAGCTGGCACTCGTGAAGACAGTCGACGTGTTGGAAGTGAGCCTCGGTGAGACGGCGCCCTATACGCTGAGACTTCAGAATACCGGCGGCAGCGCGCTGAGCGACCTGCGGATTTCCGATCGTCTGCCCGAAGGCAGCCGCTACGCGGTGGGGAGCGCGCTGGGCGCCGATTCTGTGACGGCCAACGGTCGTGATCTCCTCTTCTATATCTCAGGCCCGCTGGCGGCGGGAGCGACACAGACCGTGCGCTATCGCGTCGCGGTGGTGTCGGCCGATCAGGATGTGCTCGAGAACCGGGCCGTGGCGAGCGCCGAGGCAGGAACGATCCAGTCCGCCGAATCCCGCGCGTGGGTGCGTGTGCGCCGGTCGTGGCCGCTGGAAACCCGCGCCGCTATCGGCAAGGTGTTCGTGGACGAGAACCGGAACGGGCGCCAGGACAACGGCGAGCCCGGTCTCAGCGGCGTGGACGTGTGGACGGATGACGGCGAGATCACGACGACGGATTCCGAAGGTCGGTTCTCGTTCCAGAACCTGCGTCCGGGCCAGCACGCCTACCACATCGACGCCGTGACGCTGCCGTCCGCCTACGACGCCGCCGCGACCCCCATCGTGATGCGTGACGGCAGCGGCTGGACCACGCCGCGCGTGAACTTCGCGGTGGTGCCGCGTGCGTCGCAATCCGCCGCCCCGCCCGCCGGCGAGCCAAGGTCGGCGATGTCTGAGTCGAGGTCGGCTGTGTCGGCGAGCGCCCCTGTCGCCGGCGTGCCGAGCACATCCAGCAACATGGAGCAGGCGCGGTCGGTGAACGTGGCGACGTCGCCGCAACTTGCGTCGCGCGCCTCCGCTCCCGCCCCCGCTTTCCCGGTCTTCGGAACGGAGAGGCGGCCAGGGGGTGAGGCCGCCCCCGCAGGGTGCGAGTTCGACGACGTGGTGCCGGGCAGTCGGGGCGACCGGGCCATCATTGCCCATTTCCAGAAGAACGATTCCCGACCCCATTACGTCATCGACCACGCCGAGATCGGCCGGCGCGTGCACGAGCTGCTGAAGTCCCGTTCCGACTGCGGCGTGCAAATCATCGGCTACTCGGATAGCAACGACGTGCATGGCGGGCCGTTCTGGACCAATGAACGCCTGTCAGTGGCACGCGCGCGCTGGGTCGCGTATCAGCTGCATTTCACCGCCATGAAGGACGCGGTGGTGGAAGTGCTCGGCCGCGGCGAGTCGGATCCGCTCGCCGGCTTCGGCGCCGATCTGCTCGCCCGCAACCGTCGCGTGGAGCTCCGGTTCGTCAGCCGCGGCGATGGACCGCTTGCCGCTAGAAGGCAGCCCGACGTTCCGGCGCAGCGCTCAGGCCCGTCGCCGGATGACCTCTCCGTTCCGGAGAAGGGGAAGGCGGTCGCGGTGTCGGCGCTGCGCAGCGCGTCCGACCGCGTCGCCGATACGCGCCGGACCGTCACCAACGGCCCGGCCGTGACGGTGTTCGCGCCGGCCGACGGCGCGGTGCTGGCGAGCGACCGCGTGTTCGTGGGTGTGCGCGGCGAGGCGGGCGCGGCGGTCGAGCTGTTCGACGGCGCGACGCTGATCGCGCCCGCGCATATGCGTGGCGACGGCGTGGTCGACTTCATCGCCGTGCCGCTCGCGCGCGGGCCGCATCGCCTGCGCGTGCGCATGAAGAATTCCTGGGGCCAGGAGCGCTGGGACAGCCTGGACGTGCACGTGTCGGGCCGGCCCGCGCGCTTCGCCTCGGAGTACGCGCCGGTCGTGCTCGTCGCCGGCGGCCAGCCCACCGACACGCTGCACGTGCGCGTGCGCGATCAGTGGAACGTGCCGGTCGTCGGCGGCGCATTCGTCACCGTGGCGGCGGACGGCGCGGCGATCGTGAGCGCCGACCAGGACCGCTCGTCGGTCGGCGTGCAGATGAAGGCCGACTCGAGCGGCTGGCTGACGATCGAGCTCAGCGGTGGCCGGGATGTGCGCGTGGGTTCGCTCGCGCTGCGCGCCGGCGACGCCGCGGGCCAGGTGCCGCTCCAGATCCTGCCGGCGATGCGGCCGTTGATGATGACCGCCGTGGGCCGGATCGGCGTGGGCGCGAGTCCCGACGCGTTTGGGGCGGCCACCGCCCGCGGCCGGCTCGATTACCGCACCTCGGTGACGGTGAGCGTCGATTCCCGCCAGCTCGATGCGGGCCGCGAGGAGTTTGGGCGCTCGGTCGATCCGTTGTCCGAAGCCCAGTATCCGATTCTCGGTGATGCGAGCAGCGCGCACACCCGCAGCGCGTCGCGCTATGCGGTCGCGGCGCGGGTCGAGCGCGGCATGGACTGGCTCGCGTTCGGCGATCTGTCGACCGGCTCTTTCGCCAGCGGCTTGGCGCTGTCGGGCTACGACCGGGCGCTCGCGGGCGTCGCCGGCCACATCACCACCGGCGCGGTCGTGTTGCAGGGATTCGGCGCCACTAGTAGTGAGCGGCTTGCACAGATGCAGATCAGAGGCCGCGGCATGTCAGGTCCGTACGACATCGGTCGCCTGCTGCGTCCCGGCACCGAGCGCGTCGTGATCGAGACGCGCGCGCTGGAGAACGCGCAGCGCTACCTGGCACGCCAGGAGATGGTGCGCTACGTCGACTACCAGATTGACTACGAGAACGGCCTGCTGCTCTTCAAGCAGCCGGTGCCGGCGATGGACCTGTCGGGCAACCCCGTGTTCATCGTCGTGACCTACGGCGCGGACGACGGTGGCGCGCCTTCTACTGTATGGGGGCTGCGGGCGTCGGCGGATGCACACGGTCTGCGGGCGCGCTACCAGCTGGACTCGCTGCGCATCGGGTCCACGTTCATTCGCGACGGCCGGCCGGGCGCGGACCGCGAGCTCGCGGGTGTGGACTTCGGGTTCCTCAAGGCGGGGGTTGGATCGCTGCGCGCCGAGCTGGCGCGCTCGGCGACGCCCGATTCGGCGGGCATGGCGGCGAGTATCGAAGGCTCGGTGACGTTGGCGAACGGCCTGGTGTCACTGTCGGCCGGTTGGCTGCACGCCGATCCGGAATTCCACAATCCGGCCAATGTGGCGTTGACCGGGGGCGCGGCTGACCTGCGGTTCGGCGCGCGGTTCGCACAGGGCGGCACCGAGTTCCGGCTGGACCATTCCGCCCAGCGCTTCGACGTCCAGAACACGAGCCGGTCGCGCTCGATCGCCAGCGTCGGGCAGAAGTTCGGCGCGTGGCGCGCAGAAGCGCGGGTTGCCGCGGACCACTTCGCCACCGGAACCACGCCCGAGGCTACGTCGCAGGCGAGCGAGCTGAAGCTCACCTGGACGCCGTTGTCCACGCTGAGCCTCTGGGCCGAAGGACGCCGGCACTTCGGGGGCGACGACGCCGTTAGCGCCGTGCAGCCCGATTACGTCGGTGGCGGCGCGCGGCTGCGCGTGAGCCCGGGCGCCTCGTTCGAGCTGAATCACCGGCACGTGCTGATCCCGAACGGCGCGGGTTACAGCGTCACGACGATTGGCGGCCGTTCGGAGCTTGGGTTCGGCACCGAGGCGTGGGGATCCTACGAGATCGCCGGCGCGGGCGCGGCCCATGGCGCGGCCCTCATCGGTCTGAACAATCGCTTGCGCCTGAGCTCGGCGTGGACGATGCACGCCATGTTCGAGCGTCGCATGGGCCTGAGCCGGGCGCCCGCCGCCGATCCGCTGCGCGCGCTGCCGTTCCTGCAAGTCGAGGAGGATTACTGGTCGGCGGCGCTGGGGAGCGAGTGGCTGCCGGCGGGCGCGCCCTACCGTTTCAGCCTGCGCGGCGAGCTGCGGGACGGCGAGGAGCGCTCGACCCGGCTGCTCACGCTGGCCGGTGAGGCGTCGCTGAGCCCCGCGTTCGCCGTGCTCACGCGCCAGGAACTGATCGCAGCGGACGACCGTCAAGTGACGGGAGTGACCGCACACCGCCGGTTCTCCTCGCTCACCGGTCTCGCGTTCCGTCCCGTGGGGTCGGACGCGCTCAACTTCCTGGGCAAAGTCGAGGTGATC
>Ga0137323_1000211_pt1 | contig 16643 bp, 10 predicted proteins | sample EasRivERMZT423_2_FD_102285 | JGI IMG/M metagenome (GOLD analysis project Ga0137323, IMG submission 102285) | Soil microbial communities from meander-bound floodplain in the East River, Colorado, USA - East River MetaG ERMZT423_2 | ecosystem: Environmental > Terrestrial > Soil > Floodplain ... | reverse complement strand
CGGCGTTCGCGTTGGCGATCGTCCGGTTGGTCTGCCCCAGGTCGGTGATCTGCTCGGCGAGCGCGACGGGGTTGCGCACCGAGGTGCCGCCCGGCTCGTAGTAGCGCGTGCCGAGCGAGTCGGAGACGGTGACCGGCTGCGTGGGATTGAAAATCGCGACGTTCTGGAAAATCCCGCCCTCGAAGCCGCCGCGGTTTTCAAACGTGATGTACGTGTTGCTCGCACGGGTGGCCGTGACGTTCACGCCGAGACCGAGACGATTGTCGAACGCGCGCGTCGCTGCGCTGAGGCTCCCCTGTGTCCGCTGGAAGCCGCTCACGAGCGTCACGCCCTCCTGATTCATGTAATTGAGGGAGGCGCGGTAGTGCGTGACGTCGTTGCCACCGATGAAAGCAAGGTCATGATTGGTCGCCATGCCGGTGCGCAACACCTCCTTGGACCAGTCGGTGTTGGCGGTCCCGATCGCTCCGAGGTGCGAGGGCGCGAGTCCCCCAAACTGCGTCGATGAATCGGCGTACCCGGCGTTGCAGGCCGGCCGGCCCGCACAGGCGCTCGAGTCTGTCCGCCAGTTCACGACCTGGTCGTTCACGTACGCGGTGTATTCACCCGCGCTCAGTGTATTCAGCCGCTGCGCCGCCGACGACGCCGACACGTAACCGTCGTACGTCAGGGTCGAGCCGCCGGCTGCCGTGGTGCCCTTCTTGGTTTCGATCAGAATCACACCGTTCGCGGCGCGGCTGCCGTAGATCGCGGCCGCCGACGCGTCTTTGAGTACGGTGATCGATTCGATTTCTCCGGGACTCAGCAGGTTCAACGGATTGCGGGGGAGCGGCGGTGAGCCACCGACGCCATAGCTGGGAGGCTCGGTCGGCACGTTGTTGATCGGCACGCCGTCGATCACGTACAGCGGCGTGTTGCTCGCGCTGATCGAGCTGCCGCCGCGGATCAGCACCTGCGAGCCCGCGCCCGGTTCCCCGTTGTTCTGCACGATTTCGACGCCGGCGGCGCGGCCCCGCATCATCTGATCGGTGTTGACCACGACGCCCTTGTTGGCGTTGCCGCCTTCGATGCTCGATACTGAGCCGGTAATCGCTTCACGACGCTGCGAGCCGTAGCCGGTGACGACCACCGGATCGAGAATCGATGCCTGCGGCGCGAGCGAGAAGCGCAATTCGGCCGTCCCGCCGTCGGTCACCGTCGCCGATTGCTGCTGGGGCGCATAGCCGATGAGCGTGACGCGGATGACGACGGCTCCAGCCGCCACGTCCGTGATCGCGTAGTTGCCGTCCGGTCCGGTCTGCGCCGATCGGGGCGTGCCCTGGATCGAGACAGTGGCTCCGGCTAACCCCTGTTGGGTCACGCTATCGACGACTTGCCCTCGAACTGTGCCGGTGCCCTGCGCGGCGAGAGGAAGCGCGGTGAAAGTCAGAAGGGCGAGGATCGGTACTAGGTGTAGACTCGGACGCATCGATTGTGTACCTCCGCGGGCAGGATCCGCCTAAACGGACTGACGGTTATCCATTCGAAATGCGACCGCTTCCAGCCCTTGTCAAGGCTCCTAAGGGGGCAGAGTATGTAGGCCCATGCTGATGGCGTTGCTGCTGATGATTCAGGCTGCACCCACGCAGAAAACCGCGCCGGTGCTTGAGTTTCCGACCCCCGGGCTCGATGACTCCGCTGCATACGAAGGCTACCACGCACGCGTGTTCAAAGACTCGCGCGGCAATGCGGTGGAGATGTACATCGACGGCAAGACCGGCCGCGTGGTGCACCTGTGGGCCGATGCGCTCAACGAGAGCATAGGGTTCACAGCGAGGGATACCGGCGGTCAAAAGACAACCGCGGCGGTCGCGTTCGACGCGGGGCCGGCGTCCGCCTGGAGTGCGAGCGGTCGTCGCAGCCTGCGCTACGCGCTGACGCTGCCGGGCGCACGGTACATCCAGATCGGGCATCTCCTCCTGGGCTCGATGCGCATCGAGCGCGACTTCGGCTACGCGGGGCGGGTCAAGGATCCGATCGATGCGCCCACCTTCGTCGTCCCGGAAATGGCGCAGCTGGCCAAGCGCCTGGGCCCGCCGTACGCCGAGCGACTCACGCCGGGCGTGCGCCTGACGAGCACGTCGAGAGACTGGGCACTGCGGGTTTCGCAGGCGAGTCTCGATGGCAGGAATCACCTCTGGCTCACGCTGCGGGGCGACGCGCGCACGACGCGCGCCACGCTCGCCAATGGTGTCCTGACGATCCGGACGCTCGGTGTGCGGCCGGTCACCGTCAGCGTCGAAATCGCGACTGATGGAGCTGCTCTACAACCGCTGAACCGCAAAGCGATCTTCAACACTTCGTTCCAGCGCTTCGCCGATTCCGCCAAGTCACCACGGCTCGAGCGCGAAATCCGCGGCTTCGAGCTGCTCAGCTCCAAACAGAAGCTGATGGCCGGGCTGCCGACGTACGCCACGTACTTCGGGCGCGACATGCTGATGACGGCGCTGCTGATGGAACCGGTGTGGTCCGATACGATGGCGGAGTTCGTGATGGGCGCGGCGCTCGCCAAGCTCGGTCCCGACGGGGAAGTCAGTCACGAGGAAGCGCTCGGCGGCCAGGCGATTCGTGAGAATGGTGCCGAGTTCCTGCGCACCGGTGACACAACGCTGCTGCGCAATCTCCAGCAGACTCGCGAGAACTACTGGATGGTCGACGACGACTTCCAGCTACCCGTCGTCGCAGGGCGCTACTTCGCCGCCGCCGGCGTGCCGGCGGCGCGCAAGCGCGCATTTCTGAGCCGCTGGGGAACGCCGCTGCGCAAGAGCATCTCGTACGTCGTGCATCAGGCCGCCCCGTACGCGCACGATCCGGTCGCCACCAATCTCGTGAGCTTCAAACGGGATGCGGACGGCTACTGCCATCCAGGGAGCTGGCGTGACAGTCGCGTCGGGTATGCGGGTGGCTGCTTCGCGTTCGACGTGAACGTGGTGTGGGTCCCGCAAGCGCTGCGCGGGATAATGGCGATCGACAGCGCGCTGCGCGCGCTTGGCGAGCCCGGCATCGAGCATGCCGATTTGATCGCGGCGGGCGCGCGGACGTGGAACCAGACCGCGCGGCATTTCATGGTGACGCTCACGCCGGCCGAGGTGCAAGCCCGCGTCCGCGCCAAACTCGCGTCGTTCGCTGAGCCGGAGCGAGTGTACTGGGACGGCGTGCTGAAGGATTCAGGGTACGAGCCCGACACGTTGCGCTTTCCCGCCGTGGCGCTCGACAGCGCGGGTCAGCCGATCCCCGTCATGAGCACCGATCCGGCGATGTGGCTGCTGGTCGCGCGGCAGGATCCCGCGCGTGAGGCCGAGCTGTTGAAGCCGTTCCTGTTGCCCTATCCGGTCGGCCTGTTCATCGACGGCGTGGGACTCGCGGTCGCCAACGATGCGTACGCCTCTCCGGCGGTGTGGCAGCTGTTCGAGCGCGATCTGTATCACTCGCCACGCGTCGTGTGGGGCCGCGAAGTGAACATCCTGCTCGCCGCGCTCGCGACCCGCAGTCATCCGGGCGCGATCGACTCGGTGCGGACGGCGGTCGCGCGCTCCGGTTTGCAGTACGCCGAGTTGTGGAGCTACAAGTTCGAGAACGGGACGCTCCGTCCCGTGCGCTACGGTTCCGCTTCGGATGTTCAGCTGTGGACGCTCACGGATCTCGCGGTTCAATATCTCCTCAACACGCGAAGGCAGGCCCCCACCCAATGAGCAATCTCCACTTCTTCGATCTGCTGTTCATCGCCGCGTACTTCCTCATCCTGTTCGGCATCGCGTGGTGGGCAGCGCGCAGAGAGAAGGCCGTCAGCTCCGACTACTTCCTCGCAGGCCGCGATGTCGCGTGGTTTGCGGTCGGCGCGAGCCTGTTCGCGTCCAACATCGGGAGCGAGCACCTCGTGGGGCTGGCGGGCACGGGCGCCGGCAGCGGTCTCGCTGTCGGCCACTTCGAGTGGCTCGCCTGTCTCATCCTGCTGCTGCTCGGCTGGCTGTTCGTTCCGTTTTACCTGAAGAGCGGCGTCTACACGATGCCGGAGTTCCTCGAAAAGCGGTACAACTCGGCATCGCGGACCTACTTCACCTGGGTGTCGGTCGTCGGCTACGTCCTGACGAAGATCAGCGTGACGCTGTATGCCGGCGGGGTCGTGATTCGCGCGGTCACGGGGTGGAATTTCTACACGGCCGCCATCGTCCTCATCGTGATCACCGGGCTGTATACGATCTTCGGCGGATTGCGCGCCGTGGTCTACACCGAGGTGCTCCAGGCCATCGTGCTGATTCTCGGTTCCCTGACGCTCATGGTGATCGGCCTGTCGAAGGTCGGCGGACTCGCCGGGCTCGAGGCCAAGGTCCCTGAGGGCTTCTTCTCGATGTGGAAACCGTCGAGTCATCCGGATTTTCCATGGACCGGAGTCATCTTTGGGGCACCGATTCTCGGGATTTGGTATTGGTGTACCGATCAACACATCGTGCAACGCGTGCTCGCTGCCAAGAACATCAAGGAGGCGCGCACCGGAACCATCTTCGCCGGTTACCTGAAGATTCTCCCCGTTTTCATCTTCGTGCTGCCCGGTATCGTCGCGATGGCGCTGTTCTCCGATGTCAGCAACAACCCTGACTCCGCGTATCCCACGCTGGTGACGCGGCTGCTCCCGGACGGCATCAAGGGTCTGGTGCTCGCGGGTATGCTCGCGGCGCTGATGAGCTCCCTGGCCTCCGCGTTCAACGCGTGTTCGACGCTCCTGACCTGGGATGTCTACAAAAAGATGCGTCCCAGCGCGAGCGAGCAGCAGCTCGTGCGCGTGGGCCGCATTTCGGCCGGGGTCATGGTGTTCCTTGGGCTGGCCTGGATTCCGCTGATGAAGTTCGTCTCCTCGCAGATCTACATCTACCTGCAGAGCGTCCAGGCGTACATCGCGCCGCCGATCGCCGCGTGCTTCCTGCTGGGACTCTTCTACAAACGTCTGAACGGCACGGGTGCGATGGCGTCGCTCCTCACCGGCCTGGTGCTCGGCGTACTGCGTCTGATTCTCGAGCTGTGGAACAAGGCTTCGAGCGGACTCGAGCCGGGGACGCTGTGGCACTGGATCGCGACGATCAACTTCCTGCACTACGCGGTGCTGCTGTTCGTCATCTGCACGGCGGTGCTGTTCGTGGTGAGCTTCATGACGCCGCCGCCGCCACCCGAGAAGACCGTCGGGCTGACGTACGGGTCGCCCGGCGCCGCCGAGCCGGGCGCGGTCGCCGAGACGCCGCAGCAGCGGAGATTCCAGGTTGGAATCTCGGTGCTGCTCGTGGCGATTATTGGGGTGCTGTGGATCGTGTTCGCATGAAAAGCGGGGACATGCAAAGACTAGTCTTGAGACGCACCGCGGGCTCGCGTCTGTTGCCTAGTCTTTGCATTGCCGCGCTTTTCTTTGTCCTGGCATGCCGGCCGTCCGGCCGTCCGGCCGTCCGGCCGCCGTCCGTCTACGATCCGGCCCACGACATCGGGCCGCTGTTCTCGGACGTGCAGTTGTCGGGAATTTTTTCCGATTCGAAGGAGTTCGTCGACGCGCGCCCGCGCGCCACGCCCGGCGCGATTCAGGCGCGCTACGATTCCGCGCGTCTCGCGCCGGAGTTTGTGCTGCGGTCTTTCGTGGAGGAGAACTTTGCCTTGCCGGCACAGGCCGGGGACGGTCCTGGTATTGACCGTCTAACCGTCCAACCGTCCAGCCGTCTAGCAATGGTCGCGCACATCAACGCGCTGTGGCCGGTGCTCACGCGCCCGCCGGACAGCATCGATCCTCATTCATCCTTGATTCCACTGCCGGAGTCGTACGTCGTCCCGGGCGGCCGATTCCGCGAGATCTATTACTGGGACAGCTATTTCACGATGCAGGGCCTGGTGAAAGGCGGCCGCACCGACCTCGTGCAGCACATGCTGAACAATTTCGCGCATCTGATCCGGACGGTCGGTCACATCCCCAACGGCAATCGCTCCTACTATCTGACGCGCAGCCAGCCGCCGTACTTCGCGGCGATGGTGGGGCTGTACGCGAGCGCGACCGACACGGTGCAGGCGCTGCCCTATCTCGAGCCGCTCGAGCGGGAGCACGACTTCTGGATGGACGGAGCGGACCGGCTGCGGCCGGGTCAGTATTACCGGCGGGTGGTCCAGATGCCGGACGGTGTCGTGTTGAATCGCTACTGGGACGATTCGGACGAGCCGCGGCCCGAATCGTACCGGCCCGACGTAGAGATCGGGATGACGCTGCCCGATTCGCTGCGCGCGAACTTCTACCGGAACGTGCGGGCGAGCGCGGAGAGCGGCTGGGACTTTTCGAGCCGCTGGATGCGCGACCCCAAGGACCTGCGCACGCTCGAGACCACGGAGCTGATCCCCGTGGACCTGAACTCTCTCCTTTATAATGCCGAGCGCGTGATCGCGGCGTTGCGGGCGTTCCGGAACGGCCGCGGGGATGCAGAGGTCGCCCGGCGCTTCACCCGCATGGCAGACGTGCGCCGGCAGGCGATCCAGAGCCTGATGTACGACCCGTCGCGCGGGTTCTTCTACGACGTCCGCTGGCGCACCGGCGAGCGCGTGCTCGATCGCCCGTCGCTGGCTGCTGCGGCGCCGCTCTACTTCGGCATCGCGACGCCGGAGCAGGGCGTGCGCACCGCGGCCAAGCTCGAAGCGGAGTTCCTCAAGCCCGGCGGCTTCGTGACGACGAACTTCAACTCGGGGCAACAGTGGGATGGCCCCAACGGCTGGCCGCCGCTCGAGTGGCTCACGATCGAGGGGGTGCGCCGGTACCGTCGCGGCGACCTCGCCGATCAGGCGGCGACCCGCTGGCTCAACCTCATCCAGCGCACCTATCGCGAGACGGGACGAATGATGGAGAAGTACGATGTCGTCAATCCGAATCGAAAAGCGGGCGGGGGAGAGTACCCGACGCAGGACGGGTTCGGCTGGACCAACGGGGTAGTACTGGCATTATGCGCGATGCCAGTACAGGCGCGGACATGCAAAAACTAGACGTCTAGACGGCTAGCGGTGAACAGGGTCTGGTTAACAGGACTGCTGGCCCTCTCGTGCGGCGCGCCTTCCCGGCGCCAGGACGTTTTTCTCGCCACCACCACGTCTGCGCGCGACACCGGTCTTCTGGACTCGTTGCTCCCCTTCTTTGAGCAGCGAACGGGCTACAAAGTCAAAGTCGTCGCAGTTGGAACCGGCCAGGCCATCGCAATGGCGCGGCGCGGCGACGTGCAGATCGTGCTCGTGCACGCGCCCGAGGTCGAACGTGCCCAGGTTGATTCGGGCAATTTGGTGCGCCGGCGGCTCGTCATGCACAATGACTTCTTGTTTGTCGGCCCTCCGAATGATCCGGCCAAACTGCGGGGGCTACACGATCCCGTGACTGCGCTGCGCACGGTCGCGGACGCCCAGGCGCCGTTCGTTTCGCGCGGCGATCGCTCGGGGACCCACATCTTCGAGCAGAAGCTCTGGAGGCTCGCCGGTCGCGAGCCGCCGCCTCCCGGTGGGTGGTACGTCGAGGCGGGGCAGGGCATGGCGGCCACACTTCAGATGGCGGACGAGAAGCACGCGTACACGATCACCGATCGCGGGACGTTTCTCGCCTGGCAATCGAAGCTCGAGCTGGTGCCGCTGGCGGAAGGGGACACGCTGTTCTACAACGTCTACCACATCATGGAAGTCCCGAACGCGGACGCCGGCGCGCGTGCGCTCGCGGATTTCTTTGTATCGCCGGAAGCTCAGGCTTTCATTGGGAAGTTTGGTACGACCCGCTTCGGCAAGCCGCTGTTCATCCCGGACGCAGGCGAATCTGACAAGTGGTGAGCAGTTGTCCTGCTGACTGCGCCCTGCAAACCGCTGTGCGTCTGTACGTCTAGTCGTTGCCTGTCCTGATTCTCAGAACGCCTGATCCCACCGCTGCGACAATCTTATTGCGGAGCTGACCAGTCCCACCATGCTGTACGTCTGTACGAAGTTTCCCCACTGCTCGCGCGTCTTCGGATCGATGTGCTCGGCGAGCAGGCCGTGCCGGTTCCTGCACGCCAGGAGGTCCTCGAAGATCCTGCGAGCTTCATCTCGATCGCCGATCGCGGCGAGCGCGTTGATGTACCAGAACGTGCATACGAGAAACGCGTTCGACGGAGTGCCGAAATCGTCCGGCGTGGTATAGCGGAACACGAAGTCCCCCCGCCTGAGCTGCTTGCCGATGGCGCGCACGGTCGCGACGAAGCGCGGGTCGCCGTCCGCGACGAAGAACAGCTCGTTGAGCTGCAGCAGGCTGGCGTCGAGCGTGTCGCCGTCGAACGTGGCGACGAAGGTGCCCAGCTTTTCATTCCAGGCCCGGCGGGAGATCACCTCGTGCATCTCGCGGGCGCGCTGGCACCAGTGCGTGGCGCGGTCGGTGAGGCCGAGGTGTTTGGCGATGCGACCCAGGCGCTCGCACCCCACCCAGCACATCACGGCCGAAAACGTATGGACGCGCGTGCTGCCGCGCAGCTCCCACAACCCGGCGTCGGGCTTGTCGTACAACTGGTAGGCACGCTCCCCCAGCGGCTCGAGGCGCCGGAACAGCGCTTCGTCGCCCTGCCGGATCAACCGGCGGTCGAAAAAGACATGGGTCGCGGCGAGGATGGACGAGCCGTACACGTCGTGCTGCGACTGCTCGGAGGCCTGATTGCCCACGCGCACGGGGCCGATGCCGCGATAGCCGGGGAGCGACTCCACGACGCGCTCGGGCGGCAGCCGGTGTCCGGTGACGGTGTACACGGGATCGAGTGGCCGGTCGGTGCCGTCGGCGACGACGTTGCGAATGAAGCCCAGGTAGCGCTCCAGCGTCTGCGTCGCGCCGAGCCGGTTCAAGGCGTTGACCACGAAATACGCGTCGCGCAGCCAGCAATAGCGGTAATCCCAGTTCCGGCTGGTGTCCGCCGATTCAGGAATGGATGTCGTGACGGCCGCAATGATCGCCCCGGTGTCCTCGAATACGTTCAGCTTCAACGTGATGGCCGCGCGGATCACGGCATCCTGCCATTCGAACGGGATGGCGAGCGAGCGGACCCATTCGCGCCAGTAGGCCACGGTCTCGGCGAGGAAGCGCTGGCCGACGTCGTCGGCGCGATCCTGGAGCGTTTCGTCCGGACCCAGGACGAAGCTCACGGCGTCGTCGACGAAGAACGGATTCTCCTCGAGAACCGCGGTGATGGGCGCGTCACTGGTGAGCCGGAGCACGAGGCCGTTCCCGAGGTAGCGAATGTGGTTGCTGCCGTAGGTCGTGCCGGTCAGCGGCTGGCCGTAGTTCTGAGCCGGCCGCGCGTGCACGCGAATGCGGGGGTGCCCCGCGATGCGCTGCACGCGCCGCACCAGCATCACCGGACAGAAGATCCGGCCGTGGTGCACGAAGCGTGGCGCGAAATCGGTGATTTCGATGGCCCCGCCGGCGGCGTCGGTCAGGCGCGTGACCACCACTGGCGTGTTTTGCAGGTACCGCTGCTCGGTCGTGGCACAGTCGAGGAGCTCGACGGCGAAGAACCCGATGTCGCGGGAGGGCTTGAGCAGGGAGCAGAACATCGGATCGCCGTCGAAGCGCGGGAAACAGGCCCACGTGATCTCGCCCGCGGGATCGATGAGGGCGCCGATCGTCCCGTTCCCGATGAGTGCTAGATCGAGCGAAGCCACTGGCGTACCGCCTCCACGTCGGGGAGGCGCCATCGCGCCGCCGTCACACCCGCGCCGACCTTGATCGAGTACCCGCCGACGCGGTTGACCACGTGAAAACCATATTCATCGGTCTCATCGTCTCCCACGAATACGGGCGTGCGGCCGGCAAACGGCGGCTCCTCCAGAAACTCGAGCACGGCGAGCCCCTTGTCCTTCCCGGCGGGCTTCATTTCGACGACGCTCTTGCCGAGCTGGAGGCTGTACTGGCCGTCGAGCTGGGGCAAGACCGCGCGCATCGTCTGCTGCACGAAATCCGCCAGCTCCGGAACGCGACGGTAATGCAGCGCGAGCGAGACGCCTTTGTCCTCGAGCAGCAATCCCGGCTTGCCGGCGATCGCGGCATGGAGGTGCTGGCGCGCCTGCTCGAAGCGCTCGGTCGGCGGCGCGTGCCGGCTGTGCACGCCGGCGGCGTTGCGCCGCTCGACGCCGTGCTGCCCCGCGACCGGCATGCGAACGGTCGGAAACAGGCGGTCGACCTGGATGATGGACCGGCCACTCATCAGCGCGACCGCGCCGCCGGCGCACTCATAGAGCCGTTCGAGTAACCGGCGCACGTCGTCGCTCACCTGTACGGCGGTGGGCGTGTCGGCGAAATCGACGAGCGTGCCGTCGATGTCGAAGAAATACGCCCACTCGCACTGCGGCGCCGGGGGGGGCGGCGCAGCCTCGCTCACCGTCGTCCCAATAGTTTGGCGAACAATCCGAGCTTCCGCTCCGTCCCGCTCCCGCGCACGGTGACGACGTCGGGCAGGCGCCCGCGGCGCCGCATCCCGGCCGCATCCATCAACATGCGTCCCGCCCAGCGGAACACGTTGAAGTCTTGGAGGAGGCCCCGCATCAGGCGCATGCGCGTGCGCTGCTCGGCGCTGCGCATCGTGAGTCCCAGCTGCAGCGCGCCCGCGCACTGGTCGGTGTCGTACGGGTTCACGATCAGCGCCTCGGGCAGCTCGCGGGCCGCGCCCGTGAACAGGCTGAGAATCAGGACGCCGCGCTCGTCATCGCGCGCCGACACGAACTCCTTGGCGACGAGGTTCATGCCGTCGTGCAAGCTCGTCACCATGCAGATGTCGGACCCACGATAATAGTCGAAGATCTGGTCGGGCTGGTGGTGCTCCACCTTCAGGATGATCGGCGGGTGCAGCGCTTCGGGGAAGCGCTGGTTGATCCGGGTCGCCAGCTCGCGCACGCGTGATTCGTAGGCGCGGTACTCCTCGATGCGGCTGCGCGAGGGCGCCGCGATCTGAATGAAGCTGAACTTCCCGATCCAGCTCGGCTCGAGCTCCAAGAGTCGCTCGACGGCCCGGAACCGCTCCTCGATGCCCTTCGTGTAGTCGAGGCGCTCGACGCCGACGCCGAGCGCATGCTCGGGCGGGAGGTTGTTGCGCTGGCGCACCTCGGTGCGGCACTGCTCGACCGGCTTTGCCAGCAGCTCGGCCGGCGGCGGCCATTCGACGCTGATCGGATAGCGCCGCACCGTCGTGGATTTGCCGCGATAGGTGACCGCGAACATCTCCCGGTCCACGCGGGCTTCGAGCAGCCGGTCCACGGTGTCCACGAAGTTGTTCACGTGGAATTGCGTGTGAAAGCCGAGGATGTTACTGCCGAGCAGGCCGTCCAGCAGCTCCTCGCGCCAGGGGCAGATGGCGAACGCTTCGGGGTTCGGCCAGGGAATGTGCCAGAACGAGATGATCGTCGCGTCCGGCAGCGATTCCTTGATCATGCGCGGTAGCAACGCGAGGTGATAATCCTGTACGAGCACGATCGGATCGTCCGACTGCGCTTCCTGCTTCACGGTGTTGGCGAACTTGCGGTTGACCTTGACGTACTGCTCCCAGTCGCTGGTGCGGAAGATCGGGCGCACATGGGCGATGTGGCACAGCGGCCAGAGGCCCTCGTTGGCAAAACCGTAGTAGTAGCCCGCTTCTTCTTCGGGCGTCAGCCAGACGCGGCGCAGCTGATACGCGGGCGTCTCGGGTGGTGGCGGCACGGCGATGCGATCGTGCCGGTCCACGACGTCGCGGTCCGCGCCGCCACCGCCGTGCGCGATCCAGGTACCCGAGCAGGCGCGCATGATTGGCTCGAGCGCGGTGACCAGACCGCTCGCGGGGCGGCGCACCTCGATCTCGTGGCCCGGCCGTACGTGAATGTAGGGTTCTCGGTTGGAGACGACGATCACTTCCTGGCCGCGCAGCTCGCGATCCAGAATCTGGCGCAGCGTGTCCGGCGTCCACACGAGCTGATCTTCGTCCCGAGAGCGGTGGTCGGCCTCGAGATCGTCGATCAGGGCGCGTAGATCCTTCGCGATCGGACGCAGCTCGGCGGGGGCCGCAAACCCGCGCACACCCGGCCGGCCAGGCGGGACAATCACCCCTTCGCCGCGCAGCAGCGCCTGCAGGCCCTGCACCCAACCGCGCCAGGAGAGCTGTGCGATGAATACGGTGATCAGCGCGACCACCAGCCCCAGGCCCACGAAGAAGAGGAAGAGGTACTCGCGCGTTTCGCGGCTGCGCCGGGCGATGAAGCTCATGTCGTGGACGAGCACGAGCCGGCCGAGATTCGCGACGGGCGCGGTAGGCTCGGCGGCGATCCGCCGCACCGACACTTTGACTGGCCCCTGCTGGGGCTGCAGCAGCCCGCCGCTGGCATTCGCGAACCGGTCCAGCGTGGCGCACGTCACCTCTTTGGGGAGTGTGGGGGTCGCGATCGGCTCGCTGCCGTCCGCCGGGCAGAATCCCACGGCCAGCAGCCGCTCGTCCTGTGTGATCCGCGTGAAGAACTGTAGGATGCGCCGCCGGTTTCCTGCCCGCAGCAGATCCTGAAGCGGCTCCTCGACCGCATGAGCGACGAAGTTGGCGCGGATGTCGAGATCGCGGCTGAACCAGCGCAGCATCAGCCCGTCCGCGAGGGGCAGCGCCGCATAGGCGAAGATGCCGAGGGCAACGAGGAGCGGGACGACGAATCGGAGTGAAAGACGCATGGATTCCAACATACCCATGTATCTCAACGAGTTCCATGATTTGCTGGCATCCAGCGAGCGAATTTCAAATATTGTGACCGCCTTCCTACCCTCGGGGGAACTCATGCGGCACATCTCGCGCGGCATTGCGTTGGTGACCGTCCTGCTGCTGCTCGGCACGTCGGCGGCGTCGGCGCAAAAACCGCAAACACGCAAAGGCTTCTGGATCGGGTTTGGGTTCGGCTGGGGAGCGTACACCTTCTCGTGCGACGGCTGCGGCAGCATCGACCGCGAAGGGTCGTATACCGGCCACATCAAGCTTGGTGGCACAATCAATCCGCACCTGCTGCTCGGCGGTGAGACGGTCGCATGGTCGAAGTCGGAAGGTGGTGCCACGATCACCGCCGGGAACGTGTCATTCAACGCCTACTACTATCCCAAGCCGGCTGGTGGGCTGTTCCTGAACGGTGGTGTCGGTTTCTCTCGTGTCGAAATCAGCGGGGGTGGAGTCAGCGCCGGCGAGACGGGGCCTGGATTCTCTCTGGGCGCCGGATACGACCTCCGCGTGGGAACGAACATTTCGATTGTGCCGAACCTGCAGTGGGTCTACGGCAATCCCGAGAGCGGGTTCAACCAGAACTTCTATCATTTCGCGCTTGGCGTGACATTCCATTGATCACCTAGCACAACTCGTCTTTAGAAGCGACCGTTTCGGCCCGTGAGCACTGAGCTGAAACGGTCGCTACGTGTTTTCGACGGTCTCGCGATGATCGTCGGGATCATGATCGGCTCCGGCATCTTCCGGACGCCGGGGCTCGTGGCGCGGGAGCTGGGCCGGCCGTGGCTCACGTTCGTCGCCTGGCTGCTGGGCGGCGTGCTCGCGTTGCTGGGCGCGCTCGTCTTCGCCGAGCTGGCCACGCGCCATCCGCGCGCGGGAGGCAAGTACGTGTACGCGCGCGAGGCGTTTGGCCGGCGCGCGGGGTTTGTCGTCGGCTGGGTCGAGGGGCTGGCGATCTATACTGCCGCGATCGCGGCGATCGGCGTGGCCGGTGCCGAGTTCATTGCGCGTATCGCGGGCTGGTCGCCGGGCAGCGTGCGCTGGATCGCGATCGCGCTCGTCGGCGGGTTCACCGGGATCAACCTTCTGGGCGTGAGCTCAGGACGATGGGCGCAAAACGTCATCACCGCCGCCAAGGTGCTCGCACTCGCCGCGGTTGTCGTGCTGGCGTTCGCGGCCGGGACCGGCGCCGGATGGCATGGCACGTTGCCGGGCGCGCCGACCGGCGGCGCGCTGTTCGCGGCGCTCGCCGTGGCGGCGCAGTCGGTCATCTGGTCGTACTACGGCTCGGTGGATGCCGCGAAGATCGCCGAGGAGATCGTGGATCCCGGCCGCACGCTGCCGCGCGTGTTCCTGCTCGGGATCGCCATCGTGACGGCGCTGTATCTCCTGCTGAACGCGGCGTTCCTCCATGTGCTGCCGTTCGAGCAGATCGCCGCGTCGAATCTCGTGGCGGGCGACGTGGCAACGGCTGTGTTCGGCGCCCGCGGTGGCGTGATCATGGCGGTGCTGGCGTTGCTCGTCGTGCTGGCGTCGCTCAACGGGAATGTTTTTGTGACGCCCCGCGTGATCTTTGGCCTGGCGCGCGACGGGCTCGGCCCCGCCGTGCTGACGCGGGTGAACGCCGGTGGGACGCCGTGGACGGCAACGGCGCTGATCGGCGCCGTGTCGATGGCGTTGGCGGCGAGCGGCACGTTCACGCAGTTGCTCGCGCTGGCGATCGTCCTGATCCTGCTGATCGACGGGGCGGCGGCGGCGTCCTTGTTCGTGCTGCGGACGCGCCAGCCGGACGCGCCGTTTCGGGTACCGCTGTATCCGGTCGTGCCCGTGCTGTTCATCGCTGTGTACATCGCACTGCTCGCGGGAACGGCATGGGCGCAACCAAGCGTGGTCGCGATTGGAACCGCTGTGCTGGGGGGCGCGTGGCTCGTATCTTTCCTTTGTGCACATCCGCCTCGCACTCTCACAGTTCCGCCCCACGAAGGGTGAGTACGCCGAGAACGTTTCGCGCATCGGCGCAGTCGTAAGCCAGGCGGCCCAGCTCGATGTGAAGCCCGACCTGGTCGTTTTTCCCGAGACGGCCACGTCGGGCTACTTCGTCGAAGGCGGCGTGACCGAGCTCGCGGTCACGGCCGGCACACTGGCTCGCGATCTCGCGGCCGCTTACCAGGGTCCCCCGATCGACGTCGCGGTCGGGTTCTACGAGCGGTTCCAAAACCACATCTACAATTCCGGACTGTACGTGACGCTGGGGGAGAGCGGGAACAAGCCGGAGGTGCGTCACGTCCATCGCAAGGTCTTCCTGCCGACCTACGGGGTCTTCGATGAAGAGCGATTCGTCGATCGCGGGCAGGACGGTGTGCGCTCGTTCGAAACCGGCTGGGGGGGCAAGGCAGCGATTCTGATTTGCGAGGACGCGTGGCACTCATTGGCCGCGACCGTCGCCGCTCTCGAGGGAGCGCAGCTTTTGATTGTGCCGAGCGCGTCGCCGGCACGCGGGCTGGGTGAGGAGGCCGACTGCCAGGACGAGACGCTGCCCGCATCGGTCGTGCGCTGGGAGCGGATCGTGCGCGGCATCGCGGAGGAACACGGCGTGTTCGTCGCTCTGGCCAATCTCGTGGGGTTCGAGGGCGGCAAGGGCTTCCCGGGAGCGTCAGCCGTCATCGATCCGACCGGCAGGGTCATCGCGCGCGGGCCGCTGTTCGAGGAAGCGCTGCTCACGGCCGACCTGGACCTCGATTCGCTCACCACAGCGCGGTCGGATTCACCGCTGTTGTCTGACTTGCAAAGCGCACTCCCCGTTTTGACGAAAAGCTTGAGCGGCGACAAGCATTCGCAAAAGGTGAAGTTCGACCCGGCCCCCAACGGCAAACCGACGCACGACGCACGGCGCACGGCGCACGTCGATATCGTCTCACCCAAGCCGCCGCAGCCCGATCAACTGGCGATCGATCCCGAGCTGACACGCAAATGGCTCGTGAGTTTTCTCAAGGACGAAGTGGTCCGCCGCCGCGGCTTCACGAAGGGATTGGTCGGGCTGTCGGGCGGTGTCGATTCGGCGCTCACCGCGTTCCTCGCCGCGGAAGCCCTGGGTCCTGAAAACGTGATCGGGGTGCGCATGCCGTACCGCACCTCGAGTCCCGACAGTCTCGAGCACGCGCAACTGGTCATCGACAAGCTCGGGATCCAGTCCGTCACGATCGACATCTCCGGCGCGGTCGACGGCTACCTCAAGCAGATCGGCGACGCGGATCCGCACCGGCTCGGCAACATCATGTCCCGTGAGCGCATGATCGTTCTGTTCGACCTCTCGGCACACCACAAGGCGCTGCCGCTCGGCACCAGCAACAAATCGGAGCGCTTGCTCGGCTACTTCACCTGGCACGGCGACGATGCGCCGCCCGTGAATCCCCTGGGCGATCTGTTCAAGACGCAGGTATGGGAACTGGCGCGACACGTAGGCGTGCCGGACGCAATCGTCGACAAGCCCGCGACGGCCGATCTCATCAAGGGCCAGACCGATGAAGGCGACCTGGGCGTGTCGTACGCGATCGCGGACCGCATTCTCTACCATCTGATCCGCGGCGAGGAGCCCCCCCCGAAGGGCTTCAGCAAGGAAGCAGTCGACATCGTGCGCAAGCGGCTCGATTCCACCCATTGGAAGCGCCGGTTGCCCACGGTCGCGGTCGTGTCACAGACGGCGATTGGGGAGTTTTACCTGAGACCGGTGGACTACTGATGCCGCCCAAGGGCCGTCACCCGCGCGAATCCGAGGCCACGCTCACCGAGCTCATGATGCCGCACCACGCGAACATCATGGGCAACGTGTTCGGCGGTCACATTCTGGCGCTGGTGGATCGGGTGGCCGCGGTCGCGGCG
>Ga0137323_1000208_pt1 | contig 16839 bp, 20 predicted proteins | sample EasRivERMZT423_2_FD_102285 | JGI IMG/M metagenome (GOLD analysis project Ga0137323, IMG submission 102285) | Soil microbial communities from meander-bound floodplain in the East River, Colorado, USA - East River MetaG ERMZT423_2 | ecosystem: Environmental > Terrestrial > Soil > Floodplain ... | reverse complement strand
GCTGCTGATGGACCTGTCGCTCAACATCCGCGCGCTGGTGTCGCAGCGGCTGATCGCGAAGAAGGACGGCAAGGGGCGCGCGGCGGCGGTCGAAATCATGCTGAACTCGCCGCTCATCCAGGACCTGATCTTCAAGGGCGAGGTGCACGAGATCAAGGAGATCATGAAAAAATCGCGCGAGCTCGGCATGCAGACCTTCGATCAGCACCTGTTCGAACTCTACGAAAACGGCTCGATCACTTACGAGGACGCGTTGCGCAATGCCGATTCGGTCAACGAACTGCGGCTGATGATCAAGCTCCAGGGCAAGGAAGCCAAGGACCGGGATCTGTCGACCGGTATCGAGCACCTGAACATCGTCTGACCCTGGACGCTGCGCGCCGGGTCAGATGCGCCGGTTCGAACGGACGTAAAGTCGCCGTTCAACCGGCGCAAGAAGGAGCGTCGGGTAGCAACCCGGCGCTTTTTTTCTGCCCATGACCCTACCCTTCGACCTTACGACTTACGCCCTCGCCGCGGTGGTGGTGTTCGGCGCTTACGTGATCTTCGGCATCTCGGCCTTCGGCGCTTCGCTGTTCACGGTGCCGATCCTGTCGCACTTCATGCCGCTTAATTACGTGCTGCCGATGTGTGTGCTGCTCGACGTCTCCGCGGCGCTGTCGCTGGGTGTGCGCTTCTCGCGCGAGGCTGACAAGTCCGAATTGAAGTGGATGGTGCCGTTTTCGCTGGCGGGCGCGGTCGCCGGGGTGACGCTGCTGGTGGCCCTACCGCAACCGGCGACGATCGCGGGCATCGGCGCGTTCCTCGTCGCCTACGCCATCTACTCGCTGCGCCAGGGCGAGGCGGCGCGGGTCGTGAGCCAGGCCTGGGCGCCGGTTGCCGGCTTCGTGGGCGGCGCGTTCGGGACGCTGTTCGGCGTCGGCGCGCCGGCGTACGCGATCTACCTCACGCACCGCATGCGCGACAAGCTGTCTCTGCGCGCGACGCTGTCCAACATGGTGATCTTCTCAGTCTCAATCCGCGCGCTGGTGTTCACTGCCGGCGGCCTCATGCTCGCCGACCGGCTGATTGGCTTCGCCATGCTGGTGCCGTTCACGCTCGCCGGCCTGTGGCTTGGCAACCGTCTCCAGGCGCGCATATCGCGCGCCGCGCTGCTGCGGGTCGTCAGCGTTCTGCTGCTGCTGATCGGCGTGTCGCTGCTGGTGCGCGCGCTGACGTCCGGCTGACGGCCGGACGGCTCCGCAAAAGCCGGGAGATCGGGAGGTCGGGAGATCGGGAGATCGAAAAGGCCTTTCGTCCTCCCGCCCTCCCGCTCTCACGCGCTCCCGCCCTCCCGGGTGCTAACCGCCCTGGCGCGCCGTATGGCCGCCGGGCTTTGGCGGATAGCGCAGCGGCGTGGTGACCGCCGAAGCATCCATCTTGCCGAGCCGCACCAGCCGGGCTTCGATTGCTGCGCGGCTGCGATTGTGGGCGCGGGCGATCTCGTCCGTTGTCCTGCCGGCGTCGAACGCACTCGCAAGCCGCTGATCTTCCTCCGGACTCCAGCGCGATCCCGCGCCGGACTGCGGCAGTGCGGGCCGGCGCTCGGCGTCCGGCGCGGGCGCTGCCGGCGCCGTGCCGCCCTCCACCGCGCGCATCGCGGCGAACAGCGCCCGCACCGTATCGGGATGCTGATACGGCCCGTCGGCGGCAAACTTTTCCCCGGTCGCCGGGTGAACGCCGTTCGCCAGGGCGTTCAGTATCCTCAACGTCTGTTCCTTTTCCATGGCGCTTCTCTCCTCGTTGTTGATCGTCAGGCCGGTTGGCCCGCGTGCTTGCTCAACGCAGCGGCATGTGCGTTGGTTGACGACGGCAGAAAATCTTGAACCGCAGAAGACACGGAGGACACGGAGGACATGGAGGACATGGAGGAAGAACAAGAACAGGGTTTGAACCGCCAGGTCGCCAAGACGCCAAGACGCCAAGAAAAGCAAGGACAACAATTGAACCGCCAAGCTCGCCAAGAAAATAAACGATAAAAAATCGATCCAAAGAGTTGATGAATCATGGCCGCCGGACACTACTGCTTGGGATTGCACAAGCAGACACTCCGCCTGCGGGGGATAGAGAAAACCCGCCCTGAGACCTCCAACCGCTTTTATGGATTCGCTACTATGGCTGCTCGTTGATTGACAAGCCTCTTACCTGTCATCGGCCCGACGACGCGGGACGTTGTACAACGGCATGCAGTTCTCATGGGACTCGAACAAGGACCGCCTGAACCAGAGCGACCACGGTGTGTCGTTCCAGGAGGCGTCAACAGTATTCGGCGACCCGCTTGCCGTCACCGTTTCTGACCCGGACCACTCGATCGGAGAGAAACGTTTCGTGACAATGGGGCAATCCGGCGCAAGCCAACTCCTGGTGGTGTGCCGCACGGAGCAGGGGGATAATATCCGCATTATTTCAGCCCGCAGGGCCACGTTACGTGAGCACAAGGACTATGAAGCGTAAGACCGGTCAATCGGAAATGCGACCCGAATATGACTTCTCCGGCGGGGTCCGGGGCAAGTACTTCCGCGGCCATATAGAGAGTAGCAACGTTGTGGTGCTTGACCCCGATGTCCACGAGCGGTTTCGCAACTCCGATGCCGTGAACGAAGCGCTCCGATCCCTCATCAGGACGGAGGACACTGGGCAGGGCCTGACGAAGCGATCCACGCGGACACGCCGTACTGCAGCACGCCGGTGATGGGCAGTTAAATCCGGACACTGCGCGCCGGTTTAACTCCGCGCGTTCGAACGGACGGGGAAATCGCCGTTCAACGCGCGGTTCTAATCACTGAGCAGTGTCGTGTGGGGATTGGACAGGGAACTCGAGCGGGCTGTTGACGCCACGCCCGCCCTTGTTCAGCACGTGCGTATAGATCATGGTAGTTGATACATCGTTGTGCCCGAGCAGTTCCTGCACGGTGCGGATGTCGTAGCCCCCTTTCAACAGGTGCGTGGCGAACGAGTGCCGCAGGGTGTGGCAGCTGACGTGTTTCGTGATGCCCGCCGCACGCGTCGCGTCTTTTACTCCTCGAATCAGGAAGTTCTCATATACATGGTGGCGCCTGATGGCGCCGGTCCGCGGATCCACCGAGCGCTTGTACGAGGGAAAAACGAACTTCCACCCCCACTCGTACGCGGCGCGAGGATACTTTCGGGCAAGTGCATCCGGCAGTTCGACGTCGCCGCAACCATCGGCGATTTCCTGTTCGTGCAGCGCTTTCACCCGGACCAAATGCGCTTGCAGCGGCGCGACGAGGGGTCCCGGGAGCATCGTGACGCGGTCCTTTCCACCTTTACCATCCCGGATCATGACCTGACGATAACCGAAGTCCAGGTCCTTGACCCGCAGCGTCAAGCACTCTCGCAGCCGCATGCCAGCGCCATATAGAAGGCTCGCCATCAGCCACTTCGTCCCGTGCATTTGGGCCAGCAGGCACTGGGCCTCGGCTTGCGTAAGCCCCGTTGACCGCCTGGCGGGGCGCTTGGCGTGTTCCATCCCTTCCAGCCAGGGAAGCGGCAGGGCGAGAACCTCCTTGTAAAGGAAAAGCAGCGCCGAAAGGGCTTGGTTCTGCGTGGCCGCCGCCACATGACGCTGTGCCACAAGATGATTCAGAAAGGCCGTGACCTCGGCTGCTCCCAGTTCGCGAGGGTGTCGCTTGCCAGAAAAGAAGACGAAGCGCTTGATCCAGTGCAGGTAAGTCTCCTCCGTGCGGTAGCTGTAATGCCGCCGCCGGACCACCTCCCGAACCACATCGAAGAGGCGCGGCCGCTCAGCCGCCGCAGGCGAATCCATTGTGCCGTGCTCTGACACGCGCCCTCCGTCTCTCCAGGCAGAATTGCCTCCATACCCTCTCCGGCGTAACGTATTGATCGGGTAATGGGATGACAGGGTTACATGAAGGGGTGGACGGGTTGGTGATGGGTGTCAACTAAATTGTCAACTAACAAGTCAACGTGTTGTCAACTAATAAGTCAACCAATTCACGTTAGGCTGCACGGTATGCGGCATTCCGACCATCTCGACAATCTGCAAACCTATCTAACTCCAAAGGAGCGGCTGAGTAGCTTCTTTTGGGGCGCTTTGTTTCTCGGCATTACGTGCGCGATTGCTTGGGATATTGGCGTTTACACGATTCGATTTCGAGAAAGTGGCAGTATTTCGCAGCTTGTAGTCGTCGCCTTCCTGGCGTTGGCTGGTGGATGGTTAGTTTGGCTACGCGCGAAGGCTCGGAAGCATTGGTATGGGGTGCTTGCCCCCATACTTCTGGCGCTTGCAGGGCCGTTTGTACTTTCGGCTCTTGAGGGATAACGTGCAGCCTAACCACCGGTTCGAGATCGACGCTATTGCGCGAGTCGCGCACGCGCGTCTCAACCGGACACGTTAGGTTGGCCTGGCTACTCATATGTTCCGTGGAGTCGGGCGCATCGCACTTGGTTTGAGCATTGCCGTCGTTGGGGCATATTCATTTGTTAGGGGCGCCGTGCCGCTTGTAGTGGATGTCTTCTTAAGCCACCAATACGTCGACGAAGCATTTGCCCAATTTATGGCGCTAGCAATGGTGGTTCTATCCGCTCTCTTTTTGCTGGCTGGCGTTCGACTCATTCGCAAAGGGCTGGCGGCTCGTCAATTAAAACAGCAGTCCCAAGATGCTGCCACTCCAACCTAACCCCGCGGCGCACCCGGACGCGCGTGAAGCGTCGCCCCTCTTTTCATCATCACAGTCGCGCGCCGGTGGCCGCGAACGTTAGAACGCCCTATCACACATGTCTGTCCCGTATTCCGATGCATGCCGCACCCCGTCGAGAAATCGGCGGGATTTTGTTCTTGAATAGGAGACCACTATGAGCACAGTAAAACCTCTGATCCACGAGGAGAACGATGACGTTCGCATCACGGAATGGCGGCTCGAGCCCGGTGACGCGACGGGCTATCACCGCCACAATTACGATTACGCCGTGGTCCCTCTGACCGCGGGAACGATCAAAACCACCGGACCGGCGGGCGAGATCGTCATGCAGTTGCAAACCGGCAAAGCCTATTTCCGAAAAGCCGGCGTCGAGCACGATGTGTTCAATGTCGGGAACGCTCTCTATACCTTTGTCGAAGTCGAATTGAAGCGGCAGAAAGGATGACGTTGCGCAGGGTCATTCGTGAGCGTTCTAACTTTTAGGTGGTGCGGACGGGCCGCCAGCGTCGCAGTAGCTTGGACCATCGCGCCGGCCCGCCGCACACCAAGACGTTAGGTGTCTCACCATTCATCGACGTGGAGTCCCACATGTCTCGAAATTCTCCCGCGGAACAAGCCACTATGCGAGCAGACATTGGCCGCGAAGTCGAACGCGCATCTAAGGCTGTGTCGAACCATCTCGACGGCGTAGTCGGTAACGCAAGGTGGTTCACCACACTAGTCCTTGCAGAAGTCGCAGGAATATCAAAGTTCACTGAGACAGCAGTCGGGAGGCCGTTTGCTTTGGTTGTGATTTCAGTTTCGCTGCTAGCACTTTCCGCCTTTGCGCTAATCCGCTCGATTACGAAGGCCCAGAGATTAAAGGCCCAGGTTGAAAGGGCCACGGTTGGCCTTCTTTTAGACCTGCCTTCAAAGGATCTGAGCGACACCACACCACAAGACATATCTAGTGTTCTTAGCACGGTGAAGACAGTTCTTGCGGTTACTGAAGAAGATACCGAGCATCAGGCGCATTCAACCATCGGCCTATGGCTTTTCTTTGTCGGTTCGTTTTTCGGTGGCGTTGCTCTGTTTGTCGTGTGACGACACCTAACCCTTCGCTCAACCCGGAATGCCTACGGCATCCGGTTTAGCTCAAAGGTTAGGTTGCAGACATGACCGGCTCTCGCTCAACTCGGAAGCTGGTGGCTACCCTAACCGCTGAGGATTTCGAGCGGCATCGTATCTGGCATGCGGAACTGCCGGAGCTTGACTACGCCACCGCCGCGCCCGCATTCGAAAACCTCGACGATGATAAGCCGTACATGGCACTGACCGAATACGTGCTTCGGGATGGAACCGAGGCGCGCGGGGATTGCTTCATTTATGACACCACAGGTTTTACCCTGTTCGGCGCTGACGGACGTGCTCTACCCATTTCGGAATACTCTGCTTGCTCTACGGAGGAGGCACTGAACCTTTCCAGGGCCTTGGGACGAGATCCGAAAGACATCTTTCCCATTCACAATCGCGCGACAGTCAAGGTCCTCGGGGCAATTCCGGAGGGAGAGATTAGTCTGCAACCTATCCCATCAATCAACGCGGACGTGCGCGATGCGATGTGCCAATTCGAGCGACCCACTGGCGCGCGCCGGTGGGCGTGAACGTTGGGTGGCAGGAACAGAACCGGGTAGAATTGGCGCGACAAATCGAGGTGGCGTATGAATTTCACGATTGAGCACGAACGTGAAGAAGACGGCCGCTGGCTCTCGGAAGTGCCTGATTTGCCGGGTGTTCTTGCTTATGGTGCAACTGCTGCCGAGGCAATGGCAAAAGCCGAGGTCCTGGCGTTGCGCGTGCTGGCCGAGCGCCTCGAGCATGACGAAGCCGGACCCCAATCCATCTCGATCGCAGTTCCGGCCACATGACCTCGTGGCCTTCGTCGAAGGCCCACCGTGTTCTCGCCGCGCGCTCCCGGATTGGCTGGACCCTCAAGCGCCAGTCCGGGTCACACAAGAGATCCTCGCACGCCCTGGCTGGCCCGACGTCGTTTTTGCATTTCACGATGGCGAGGAGATCGGTCCGCGAATGCTCGCCCGGATCGCCAAACGCACGGGCCTGAAGCCCGAGGATCTATGACGTTTCAAACTTGCCACCCAACCGTGCCGTCGAAACCGACGTGCCAAAACCGGCACGCGGTTCACGGCGGACGTTAGATGTCACAATCGATTTATCCGGAGTCGAACTCGTGAAGGAAGAAGCCAGAGCCGTAGTGGTTGATGTCGCAAAACATTTAGTAAATGTAACGGTGGCTTCGATCGGTTTTTTGGTCACGTTGATGTTCACGACGTTTAAGGGCATACCGTTTATTCTCTCCGCCCAAGTCTCGCTATTTTCACTGTTGCTTTGCGTTGTATTTTCGATCCTTGCTCAAATGGCAGTCGTAGAGGACGCATTGGGAAGCAAGCCACTGATCAAATGGTTGTGGTGGGGACCCAGAACACTGCTCACACTCGCCTGGATCTTTCTAATCGCCGGCATAAGTGCGTTTGTTATCTTTACCTGGGCAAACATCAACTTGTTATGACAACTAACTTCAGGTGGAACGGGCCGGGAGCGCAGTGCTTCATCGACCGCAGGCGGCGGCCCGCCGCAGAGCACGACGTTGGGTTGCTGTAACTGGAGGGATTTCGATGCGCTGCTTCGCAATTGGAATCGCGGGCTTCCTGGTAGCAGGCTTACTTGCAGCTATAGTCATTCCCTCGTATGGTAACTACACGTCCAGGGCAACACTCTCCGAGACGATGGTCGCCATCGCTCCTCTGCGCGATAAGATCGCTGAGAGTCTTTTGAAAACATCTCGGAATGCCTCAGTTAGTAGCTCCGCATTGGCGCCGGGAGTATCGATCCCGAATGTCAACTATCTCAAAGTCATGCCCGATGGAACTATTGTCTTTCGCAGTGCGAAGCACGGGCAGCTCATCGTATATGAACCTGAAGTTCGCGGGAGCACCGTGGTCTGGAAATGCATCGGGTCACCCGCAAAGGACGTGCCGCCAACTTGCAGATGAAACTGCAACCTAACAACGCGTTCGAGACGGACGCAGTGGGGGCCTTCGCGCTTCGCGCTCGTCCCAGCGCCGCTCTACGCGGACGTTAAGGCGTTCTGTTTGGATATTCTTGGCGGCCTTGGCGCCTTGGCGGTTCAATTGCTTTCTTCGTCTTTACCCGGATTCTCGGCGGTAACAGCTTTGGCCTTTCGCATGCTGCCGGCCATCATCCGGTACTCGAACAGCCGGCATTCGAGCGCGCCGTTGTAAAGCGGCGTGCGTTTGGAGGCCTTGAGGCCGATCAGCTTGGCGAGGCGCAGGTCGGCGGTGAGTATGTAGGCCGTCCAGCCGGCATAGCGCTGCTTGAGCGCGTCGCCCAGTTTCGGATAGAAGGCGGCAAGCTCGTCCGCGTCGGCCAGCCGCTCGCCGTAGGGCGGGTTCATGACCAGAATCCCGACTTTCGCCGGCGGTCCTCCATCGAGGACGTCCATTTGCTTGAGTTGAACCGCTTCCGATACTCCTGCCGCTAGAATATTCTCGCGGGCGAGCGCGAGAATATTTCCGGATTTGTCGCTGCCGTGGATCGGCAGCGGCTGCGCCGACTTGCGCCGCGCTCGCGCCCGGTCGCGCAGGGCGCTCCATTTCCTTTCTTCGAAATTCTCCAGCTTCTCGAATCCGAACGCGCGGTTGAGCCCCGGCGCCGCGTCGAGCGCCATCATGGCCGCCTCCACCAGGAAAGTGCCGACGCCGCACAGGGGGTCGTAGAGCGGAGTGGGCGCAGACCATCCCGCGAGTTTCAGTATCCCTGCGGCAAGGTTCTCCCGTAATGGCGCATCGCCCCCAGCGGTGCGCCATCCGCGCTTGAACAGCGGTTCCCCCGAAGTATCGAGGTAGAACGTCGCCTCCTCGCGCGTCAGGAAAACGTGGATACGGACGTCCGGCGACTGCGTGTCTACGTCGGGACGTTGTCCGCGCGTCGCGCGAAAAGCGTCGCATACCGCGTCCTTCACGCGCAGCGTGACGAAGTCGAGGCTTTTTACCGGGGACCTGATCGCCGAGACATTGACGCGGATCGAGCGGCGCACGTCGAATAGTTTCGGCCAGGACAGCGCCCGCGCGGCCTCGAAGAGGTCCTGCTCGTTGCGGTAGCGCGCGTGTCCCACCTGCCACAGTACCCGGCTGGCGACGCGGCTTTCCAGGTTAGCGGCGTAGCAGAGCGCAAGGTTGCCGCCGAAGGCGACCCCGCCGTCTACAGGGGAGACATCGCGGGCGCCCAGCGCCGCCAGCTCAACCGCCAGTACCTGCTCCAGCCCGCGCGGGCTGGTGGCGAAGAACTTTTCCATCAACGGCGTGACCAGTGACCGGTGACCAGTGACCGGTGCTCGGCTGAAAACATGAACTGTAAGGCTTGAATCATGGAGCGTACCCCCTCGCTCCCCGCTGGGGGAGAGGGTAGGGAGAGGGGGCTACCGGTCACTGGTCACCGGTCACCGGTCACGGTTGTCAGGCCTTGGCGCGCCTGACAGGATTGCGCAGCACGCCAATGTCCTTCTGGAAAATCTCGACCACATCGCCGTCCTTGAGGTCGGGCTCGGTCGCGCCGTCGGTGCCGAGCCAGATCACGTCGCCGGGCCATAGCGTCATGTAGCGGGAGATCTGCGCTATGTAGTGCTGGGCCGAGAACAGCATCTTGTCGGTGCCGTATTCGGCGGCGGTGGCCCCGTTTACCTTGATCGTTACGGTGAGCTTCATGGGATCGAGGCCGGTGGCGATGAACGGCCCCATCGGCTTGAAGGTGTCGCTGCTCTTCGCGCGCCACAGGGTGCGGTCCTGCTTCTGCCAGGTGCGCTCGCTCACGTCGTTGCCGAGGGTATAGCCGAGCACGCAGGAGAGGGCGTCCTTTTCCGAGAGGTTGTGGGCTTTGCGGCCGATCACCGCGACCAGCTCGCCCTCGAACTGCACCGGCCCGGGCGAGTCGGCGGGGATTACGATCGCCTCGTCGGTAGCCACCAGCGCGTTGTTGGCGCGGTAGCCGACGTCGGCTTTTTCCGGCAGCTTGGTATTCGTGCCCTTGCGCTGGTTGGCCCACGCGACATGGGCCGCGTAGTTGAGCCCCGCGCAATAAAAGGTCGGCGGCACGCAGGGGATCAGCGTTTTCAACGAGGCCAGCGCGTGCTTCTTCGATGTGGCCTGGTAACGGTCGAAGATCGAGCCTTCCAGCTCGGCCACCTGGTCGCCCTCGACGGCGCCATGGAAGATGCGCCCATTTTGTTCAAAACGCCCGAGTTTCATCACGTCTCCTCGAAGAATGGCAAAAAGCGAATGAACAGTATTCACAGGATTTACAACGACGATGAAACGCTCTGATCCTGTGAATCCTGTCTATTTGTTCTCTACGGCGAGCCCGACAACGACGTCGAACTCGATGCGCACGCTGCGGTTGCGGTTCTCGCGCAGCACGGCCACGCGCGCTTCCAGCGCGGCGCCGCGGTCCATCTGGCGTGCCACCGCTGCGTTGTCCCGCTGCGGCACGTAGCCCAGCTTCAGCCCGCGCCATTCGACGCGAACGGCGTTCGCATCATACGGATTATCCCCCTCGCGCACTAGTTGCAGGTGGTCGCCCACCGTCACCTGTCGCCACGCTTCCGCGGCGTCGTGATGGCGGAAGCCGGCGAGCGGCGAGCGCTGCACAACAATCATGGCCTCGGCCCCCAAGGCTGGCGGGAACCCCCAGGCCGCATTGCCCACGACCACGGCGACGAGCAGCGTCAATATGCCGTTCATGTATGGTCTGCCGGCAACCTTGCCGGCAAACCTACTAGAACGGCTTGACGACCGCGAGGATGACAGCGGTGATCAGGACGACGACCGGGAATTCGTTGAACCAGCGGTACCAGAGGTGGCTGTGGGTATTGCGGTCGTGCTTGAAATCATTGAGCAACTTGCCGCACCACAGGTGATAGACGATCAGCACGGCGACCAGCGCGAGCTTGGCATGCAGCCATGCCCCGCTGATGCCGTAGCCCAGCCACAGCCACGTCCCGAACACGATGGTGAGCACCGCGCCCGGCGCCATGATGCCGTAGTAAAGCTTGCGCTCCATCACCTTGAAGCGTTCGCGGCCCGCAGCGTCCCCGGTCAGCGCGTGATAGACGAACAGCCGCGGCAGGTAGAACAGCGCCGCGAACCAAGTCACCATGAAGATGATGTGGAATGCCCTAATCCACAGCATAGGCATCCAGTGTAGCGCAGGCGGCGTCGGTCTCGGGAATCATTGCGGTGATGTCCGCCGCCTCAGGATTGGAAATGACGGACGATGATGTCGGCGAGCAGGTTTAGCCGGCCGTGGAAGAAATGCTCGCCGCCGGGTACTACCACGACGGGCAGTTCTTGGGGCCGCGCCCAGTCGAGCACGGCCGCCAGCGGCACCACGTCATCTCGCTCGCCGTGGATCACCAGCGTGTCGGGCGGGACCGTCTCGGCGGAGAAGCGGCTCACCGCCGGGCCCACCAGCACCATGCGCTGTGCCTTCAGGCGTTTTGCTACCCGCAATTGCACGAAGCTGCCGAAGGAAAAGCCCGCCAGCACGATGGGCAGCTCACCGTATTGCCGGGTCAGGTGGGCGGCGACGGCAAGCAGGTCCTCGGTTTCCCCACGTCCCTCGTCGTGCGCTCCAGCGGAGGCGCCGACACCGCGGAAGTTGGGGCGTGCCGTGACATAACCCAGCGTAAAGAAGGTCTTGGCGAGCGTGGTCACTACCTTGTTGTCCTTGGTGCCGCCCTGCAGCGGGTTGGGGTGCGCGATCAGCGCGATGCCGCCCCGCGGGTCGCCCGGATCGTTGACGTCGGTCTCGATGTTTCCCGCCGGGCCCGGTATCAAAACTTGCGTGAGCGAGTCGGCGCGCATGGGACGGACTTCTACGGGGGTCATGATGGGTGTGGCGACTGACGATACGGAAGGGCGGGAGTGGGGAAGGCCCCCTCTCACGATCTCCCGATCTTACGACTTCCCGGCTTCAAATACGCAGGCGCTGGACGATGCGGCCGTTGACGAGGTGCTCGTTGACGATCTCGTCGATGTCTGCCTGGTCGACGTAGGTGTACCAGACCGCCTCGGGATAGATCACCATTATCGGGCCTTCCTTGCAGCGGTCGAGGCACCCCGACTGGTTGATGCGTACCTTGCCAGCGCCGGAAAGCTGCAACTGCTTGACGCGGTCCTTGGCGTAGTCGCGCATCTTCTGCGATCCGCTGTTGTTGCAACACTGCTCCCCCTCCTGGCGCTGGTTGCAGCAGAAGAACACGTGGCGTTGGTAGTAGCTCATAAGCGGGTATCTCGCGGTGAGCGGCAATCCCGGCGTCCGCTCGAATGTGCGGTGCTGCGGCAGATCGTCGCGATGGCAACGTTCGAATTATATCGGATCGCGCGCGCCGCCCGCGGCGCGCGCGCCCAGGACCCAGGCGAGATAGCCGATAGCCAGCAGCGGCCACAGCTCCGACAGCGCCCGCACGATGCCGGAGAAGCTCAGGAAGTGGCTGGTTCCCCTGGCCAGCAGCAGGGATGGCACGCTGTGGTACGGGTTATCGGGAGCGAGGTTGATCACCGCCGTTGCCGCCGCGATGCACCCGGCCGCGACCACGAGTTGCGCTAGGCGCGGCAGGTGCGCCGCGCCGTAGAGCAGGGTGGACCCGACCAGCAGACCGAGCATGACCCCCGGCGTCAACCACGCCACGGGTGCGGACGCGAGGCCGAATACGACCGCGGTGAAAATCTTGATGAGCAGCACGGCGGCGATCAGCGACGCGATTACCGGCAGCGGACGCGCAGCGTCGCGCATCAGAGCGCACACCATGAGCCCAACCCCGGTCAGACTGAGGAGCACCACTATGGCCTGACTCCCCAGCGCAAGCGACGGCGTATGCGCGAGGTAGGCTGGCAGGTTGAAAGTGGCGCGGATGCCGCCGCTGCCAAAAGGCTGCGCCGTCGGGTGCAACTGCGTGATGAGCCACAAGCCGACAATTACGAGCCCGGCTTCGGCCTTCATGCCGTCGCGGAACAGGTGGTGACGCGCGGCATGGAGCTTGCCGCCGAGGATTCGCGTCGGCGCGAACAGCGGGGCGGCCATGGCGCCGAGCAACGCCCCCAGGGTGTTGGCCAACAGATCAATGTTGGAGGCGATGCGGGCGGGAAGAAACATCTGCGCCGCTTCCATGGCCAGGCTCACCATGGCCGCGGCCAGCGTCGCTGCAATGGCGCCCCGCGCCGGCCCAATCCGCGCGCCGCAGGCTATCGAGAACAGGAAGCCGAGCGGGAGATAGGCGGCGACGTTCACGGCCACGTCCCGCAGCGTGATATAAGGCGGCCAGGCCGAGAACAGGAAATGCAGAACCTCCTGCGGCGGGGCGCGCCAGTCCCGGAACGGCCGCAGACTGGCATACGCGATGACGAGCAGGTAAGCTAGGGTGAGGGTCCACGCCAGCCGCACGCTGTGCGGCGAGAAGCCCCCGCTGCGCGGATCAGCCGGCTCATCCTGACGTGAGGCGTGATTCATCGTTGCTCAATAATGCGGATTGAGGCGCGCCCGCGGCGCGGGTGTCGCACTCGAATTCGCGGGTGGAACAGCGAAGTTCGGGCGATTACCTGATGCAATTTTATGACATCTTCAACGGCGATGCCGACGGCATTTGCGCGCTTCAGCAGTTGCGGCTGGACGAGCCGCGCGCCAGCGTGCTCGTGACCGGCGTCAAGCGCGACGTGCGTCTGCTCGACCGCGTCAACGCTGCCGCCGGCGACGAGCTTACCGTGCTCGACATCTCGCTGCGGACCAATGCGGCGGATCTCAAGCGGCTGCTCACGGCAGGCGCCCGCTGCCGTTACTTCGATCACCATGCGGCGGGCGATATTCCGCGGCACCCCAATCTCAAGGCGCTGATCGATACGGCGCCCGACACCTGCACCAGCCTGATCGTGGACCGCTATCTTGAGGGGCGCCAGCGACTGTGGGCGGTAGTGGCGGCATTCGGCGACAACCTCGCCGGGCCGGCGCAGCGCGCGGCGGCGGAGATCGAACTTGATAGCGGCGATCTCGAGCGCTTGCGCGAACTTGGAGAGGCTATCAACTACAACGCCTACGGCGAGACCGTGGACGACCTGCATTACCATCCCGCGGACCTGTTCGCGACCGTGAGCCGCTACCCCGATCCGCGGGATTTCATCGAGAGCGAGCCGGTATTCGAGACCCTGAAGCACGCTCTCGCCGACGACCTTGACCGGGTCGGAGCGATCGCGCCGCAGGCTGCGAGCGGGAGCGCGGCCGTCTACGTGCTGCCGGATACGGCGTGGAGCAGGCGCATTCACGGTCTCTTCGCCAACCAGCTCGCCCGCCGGCACCCGCGGCGCGCCCATGCCCTGCTGGTCAGCCGGCGCGGCGGCTACGCCGTGAGCGTGCGCGCGCCGCTCGAGCAGCCGCGCGGCGCGGACGCGCTGTGCCTGAAGTTCGAGACCGGCGGCGGGAGGCAGGCGGCGGCGGGTATTAACTGGCTGCCCGAGGCAGATTTCCCGCGCTTCGTTGCCGAATTCAACCAGGCCTTTCCGGGCTGATTTCAGCTTGAAGGCATCCTACTCGGAGGGCGATCCGGGCGTCATCTGCCGTGCGAATTTAAAGAGGTCGATCTCGATGGCCGCAAATGCGACCAGCCATAGCAGGGCGTCGTAGGCGTCGAACCACTCGCCGCGGCCCGCCCAGACGAGGACCGGCACGCCCAGCCCGCAATAAAGCAGCGTCGCGACGGCAGTAACCCGCGCCCGGTGCGCCGCCACTGCATCCGGACGCCGGACCTCGAACTCCAGCAGCACTACCACGGCGATCCACAGCCCAAGATTGATGGCATCGAGCCACTCTTCGCCGCGAACGTAACCGATAGCGGCCACCGCTATCGCGGCAGCGGCGACCAGCCTGGCGCCGCGGAGGATGGCGGCCTTGCGTCCGGCGCGAAAACGGCCACCGTAGCCGGTTTCAAGCTCGAACGACGCCAGCAGGACCAGCCAGGCGGCGGCATCCAACGCTTCGCTCGCCGTGCCGGCGGACAGTAGGATCGTGGTGTTGCAGACGAGCAGCGCGAACACCGCTGCCTTGAACCACGTGGTTCCGGTTGCCACCGAACGGATGGAGGAGGACAGCAGCGGTTACGCTCTGCCGGCCCCGGGGTGCCGTGCGCGGCCGTAGCGTTGCGGCGCGAGCGATCCGGCTACCATTGCGGCGCCGGCCGCGAGAAAGCCGACGAGCTGGGGCGGCCATACGGCGTCATCTCCGCCGCCAAAGAACTCGAACAGCAGCCAGGTCGTAAGGCCGGCGACGATGCCGGCGAGAGCGCCCTGGCTCGTGGCGCGCTTCCAGTAGAGGCCCAGGAACAGGGGGAAGAACGCCGACACCAGGGTCACCTTGTAGGCGTTCTCCACCATCTTGAAAATGCTCGATTCGGAGTTGAGTGCAAACACCAGCACCACGCTGGCGAAGCACACGATCACGCCGCGCATGGTCCGCAGGAACGCGCGGTCCGTCATTCCCGGTACTGCGCCGCGAATGATGTTTTCGGAAAACGCCACCGCCGGCGCGAGCAACGTCGCGCTTGCGCAACTCATGATGGCCGCGAGCAGCGCCCCGAAGAACACCACCTGGGCGATGAAAGGCGTGTGCTGCAAGATCAGCGTTGGCAGCACCAGTTGCGAATCCTTCTGCAGCAGTTCGCCGAACATTTTCGGATCCACCAGCGTGGCGGAATAGGCGAGGAACATCGGCACGAAGGCAAACACGAAATACGCTGAGCCGCCGAGCACCGAGCCGCGCACTGCGGTCTTCTCGTTCTTCGCCGAAGTGATGCGCTGGAACACGTCCTGCTGCGGTATCGAGCCCAGCATCATGGTGAGCCAGGCGCCGATGAAGGGAATCCACGCCGTCAGCCTGGCCTCGGGGAAAAAATCGAGTTTTCCCGCTTCGTAGGCGTGATTGACGACCACGCCCACGCCGCCGGTGAGCCCGGAGATCACGTAGCCGATGTAGAGCATCCCGCCCATGATGACCGTCATCTGCACGAAGTCGAGGATCGCCACCGACAGCATGCCGCCGAGCACGGTGTAGGTGAGCACGATGGCCGCGCCGATCATCATGCCCATGGACTGGCTGACCGCGCCGTCGGTGAGCACATTGAACACCAGTCCCAATGCCTTGATCTGGGCCGACACCCAGCCGAGGTAGGAGGCGACGATGGCAAGCGTGCACAGCACTTCCACGGTGCGGTTGTAGCGCAGGTGGTAGTAGTCGCCGATCGTCAGCAGGTTCAACCGGTACAGCTTGCTCGCGAAGAACAGTCCAGCCAGGATCAGGCACAGGCTCGCGCCGAAGGGGTCCGCGACCACCGCGCCCAAGCCGTCCTTGACGAAGGTGGCGGAGATGCCAAGCACGGTTTCCGCGCCGAACCAGGTCGCGAAGACCGTTGCGGTCACGACCGGCAACGGCAGATGCCGGCCGGCGATCGCAAAGTCCCTGGAGTTGCGAACGCGGGTCGCCGCCGCGAGCCCGATCGCAATGGAAACGACCAGATAGACGATGACGAAGCCGAGCAGGCCCGAGAGCATGGCGCAGTTCTTTGAACTGGTGCGGCGCGGCGGAGGCGCCGCTCGCGCGCATTATACGACGCGCAGCGCTGCGATTGCGCAGCGTGCCGGAGAGCTATCGCTGCAGAAAAATCAGCGCACCGGCGACCAGGGCGAGCAGGGCCGCGATCACCGCGAGCAGGCGGTTCTGCCGGCGCTGCTCGCGCAGGAGTTCTTCCATCTCGCGGTTAGCCGCGAGGTGCGCTTGGCGCGCCAGCGCCTGGTGCACCAGCCTGGGCAGTTGGGGAAGTAGCGTGCCCCAGTAAGGGGCCTCCTGCCGCACGCACTCGACGAGTCCGCGCCACCCGACCTGTTCCGCCATCCAGCGCTCGAGATAGGGCTTGGCGGTCTGCCACAGGTCGAGATCGGGGTCGAGGTCGCGCCCCAGCCCCTCGATGTTGAGCAGCGTCTTCTGCAGTAGCACGAGCTGTGGCTGG